>Ga0070741_10006532_pt1 | contig 24957 bp, 21 predicted proteins | sample Coa_R1_4_FD_66440 | JGI IMG/M metagenome (GOLD analysis project Ga0070741, IMG submission 66440) | Surface soil microbial communities from Centralia Pennsylvania, which are recovering from an underground coalmine fire - Coalmine... | ecosystem: Environmental > Terrestrial > Soil > Unclassified ... | reverse complement strand
TCACGAAGTACCTTGATGCATGGAACGCCGAGGCCAAACCGTTCCGCTGGACCAAGACGCCTCGCGATCTCCGAAGAAGCCTCACGCCCGTGGGGCGAACTTGTGAGACGGGACACTAGAAGTTGCCTTGAGCGGCTGACCGACGATGGCGCGGCGAAGTTTGCTGCGACATCGGCTCATTGACAGGGACGACGTGTATCGAGCACAAACCAGCGTGCGACGCGACTACGCCTTCGGCGCACGCAGCCGTCTGGGGGCGGTGGCCCTCGGTTGCATTGCGGCGCGGTTGCTGGTGTCTACCAGCGCAGGCGCCGCGCCCGGCGCCGTCGACTCCACGTTCGGCCAAGACGGCCGGGTGACCACTGCGATCGGTCGAGATGCGGGGATCGTGGGCGTGGTGATCGACCATGCGGGCGGCATCGTTGCGGCGGGGTGGACCACCGGCAACGTATACTCCGGAATGGCCCTCGCCCGTTACGATGCGAGCGGCGTCCTGGACCCCGCGTTCGGAGACGGCGGAACGACCACGAGATGGGTTGACCGCGGAAGCATCACGACGTCCGGCGTGGCGATCGACGCACAGGGACGCATCGTCGTCTCGGCATTCACGGGACAGGGAAACACTCCGGACCACACTGACGATTTTCTCATCGCACGTTTCGAGGCCAATGGCCGCCCCGACGCATCCTTCGGCGACGGCGGTGTCACAACGACTGCGATTGGGACGGGCGACGATCGGAGCGCCGCGATTGCGATCGATCCAGATGGTCGCATCGTCGTCGCGGGCTGGGCCGACGTCGGGCCGTACGAGCAAATGGCGCTCGCGCGCTACGATGCAAACGGAAGGGTCGACGAATCGTTCGGCATTGGGGGCAAGGTCACGGTCCCTGTGGGCTTCTCCTATTCACTGGCGACGGCGGTTGCGATCGATGAGAAAGGGAGAATCGTTGTCGTCGGGGAGGCAACGACGGAGGATCTTCGCGAGGCGTTCGGCGTCATTCGCTTGGACGTTGACGGACGGCTCGACGAGGGGTTTGGCGACCACGGTCGGGTGCTGACGCACGTCGGGGACCGTGCCGATGTTGCCACGGAAGCCATGATCGACGGTCGCAATCGGATCCTTGTGGTCGGCTCGGGCGAGCGGGACGGCAAGGTCGGGTTCGCGCTCATCCGGTGTCTTGAAGACGGCCGGCTGGATGCTTCGTTCGGAGAGAGCGGCAAGGTCGTAACGTCGATCGGCCCCGAGGACGCCGAGGCGTTCGCGTCGGTCATCGACAGAAGTGGCCGCATCGTCGCCGTCGGAGACGCCGCAAGCGATTTTGCGATAGTGCGTTACAGGCCGAACGGGATGCTCGACGCCTCGTTTGGCGACGGCGGCCAGACGACGACGCCCATCGGAACCTCGGTGGACTTGGCCGTCGCGGTCGCAATCTATCCAGAGGGGCGAGCTATCGCCGCAGGGAGTTCGCTGATCGGTCCGGACCGGAGAAGCCAGTTCGCTCTCGTCCGGTACGAGGGACCGTGCGCGGGCGGCATCTGTACGCGCTCTCCAATTACCCGACGACCGACTATCGCCTGCTCTTGCTCCGGCGAGAGCTGCGCGCCGTGCGTGCGCGGTTTCCACCCAATCCTGTCTCGGCCGGCGGCGCGCGCGGCGTCCCCACTCCCGCTTCGCTGACGCGTTCGCCTCGGGCCGGCGCCGCATCTGCCGGCCACCCGAGGTCGGATCGAGGGCGCCGGACTCAACGACGCCGAGGCTGACAGCGCAGACGAGGGTGCCCTGATGAGCACCCGGAACACCGCGTCGGTCTCCGGCCATCGCTCGCGGCTTCGTCTCAACGCGTATTGTCTTACTGTCCGCGCGAACCTCCGCTTCGCGAGACTCCGGGCCCCTCGCGCATCAGTTACACACACGAGGACTGTCGGAGCGGATTCACGAACCCACCTCAACACGTAGGGTCCGCGAATTCTTCGTGGACATCCCTTTGAAGTTATGCGTAGCGTGGCGACGTGCAGCGACCCACGCGCACCGCGTTGAGCGCGGCCAGACTTGCAGCGATTTCTCTCGCCTGTGTGGGCGCCTGCATCGCGAACGTTCTCTTCGCGACGCCTTCGCGCGCTTCAGCGACTTTCATCGTCGATACGACGGATGACGACGTCGATGTGGCTCCTGGCGACGGCATTTGCGCAACCGCAAGCGGTGCCTGTGCGCTGCGCGCGGCTGTCCAGGAGGCAAACCGACTTCCAGGCGAGGATCTGATTCGCGTTCCGGCCGGGCTCTACGCCCTGACGCTACAGGACACGGAAGATGCCATTGCGGCACGGGGTGATCTCGACGTGTCCGACGACCTGCGGGTGGTCGGCGACGGCCCAGATGCCACCATCTTGGACGGCCAGCACATGAGCCGGCTCTTTGAGCAAACGGACCTCGTTCGGCTCGTGCTCGTTGATCTTCGGCTTCAGAACGGTGAAGCCTTCACTGGTGGCGCTCTCCTCGCGTTGTCATCCATCGTCCTGAAGCGCGTTGTCGTCGCATCGAACCACGCGGTCAACGGGGGTGGAGTCTTAGCGTTTGGCGACTTTCGAATGGTGGCGAGCAGCATCCTCGACAACGTGGCGGGCGTTGCGCCCGGGCTAGCGGTCGGCGCCGGCATCGCGCGCATCCGTAACAGTGTCTTCGCCAGAAACGCCTACGACGGCGCACCTTCGGCCCTTGGCGGGAAGGATATCCTCGCGAATACAGGCGGCCGTCTGCTCATTCGCAATACGACGATCGCCGGCGAAATCGGGAACTTCTCGGACTGCGAGGAGCCGCCTTTCGGTTACTGCATTTTCGGGACGGATATCGTGCTCTCCAACGTGACGGTCGACTTGGTGTCGTTCAACCATCAAGCGATCGACGGGCGCTACACCGCGCGCAATAGCGTCATCGGGTCGTGCACCACGGCGATCCGGTCCGCCGGCTACCTGCTCATCGGGACGGTAGCGCCACGATGCAGTGTCGCCGGGGACATGACGGGCGTTACGCTTGGGCTCGATCCAATGCTCGACCAGCTCGCTGACAACGGTGGCTCCACGCTCACCCGCATGCCGCTCGCCGGTAGCCCGGCGATCGATGCGGGAAGCCCGGAGGTCCCGGGAAGCGTGATCGGCGCGTGTCTTCGACGCGACCAGCGCGGCATCGCGCGTCCGATCAACCACCGCTGCGACCTTGGAGCAGTCGAGGCCGGCTCTTGAGCATCCGAGATACTTGGAACCACGGGAGACATCAGAGGGATTGGGCCACGACACCGACATCCCACACCAGCATCCTTTCTTGTGGCCTTCTTCGTGCTCGTACTACCTGCTTCCGCAGCGCCGGAGGTCTCATGGACGGCGTGGACAATCTTGTTGCGACGGCGCCCGATCTCGTGACATTTCCGCGCGAGAGTATCCATGCGATGCGGGTCCTGTGCCTAGCGGTCCTTCGTTTCTCATCCCGCGCTCTTCGCTTACGCGAGGCCAGCCCCTACGCACCAATGCATACCGCCTCAATCTGGCGCATCCTCCGTATTGTTGTCGCCTGCATTACCGCCTTTGTCGCGGCTGGGGTTCCTTCGACCCCCGCGCACGCGTGGGCATATTTCGATGTGAATACGACCGACGATGACGTGGACGTCTCGCCTGGAGACGGGCGTTGCGCAACCTCAAGCGGCGCGTGTGCGCTTCGGGCTGCTGTCCAGGAAACGAATGTTCTCCCAGGTGAGGATATGATCCACGTTCCGGCGGGAACGTACATCTTAGCGCGCCAAGACGTGAACGACGACGGTGGCGATGGCGACCTCGACGTCACCGATACGCTGCGAGTTATCGGTGATGGTCCCGATCTCACCATTGTCGACGCCAACCACGCGAGTCGCATCTTCGAAGTCTCTGGCCGTCGTCGTGTCGTTCTGAGCAATATTCGCTTACGAAATGGGGAGGCCTCCGCGGGTGGCGCATTGCTCGCGATGGCGCCGATTGTTCTAAAGCGTGTGGTTGTCGAAACAAGCCATGCGAGCACTGTCGGCGGTGGGATCGTAGCCGCGGCTGGCCTGCGAATGCTGGGAAGCAGTGTGTTTGACAACGCGGGATGGATCGCCCCCGGGCTCGCGGTTTCGGGCGGTCGCGCTCGTATTCGCGACAGCACCTTCGCGCGCAACGCGGTAGACGACGGTGGTCCTTCATTCGGCCACGGTGACGTCCTTGCTATCGGGCCGGGCCGCGTCATCATTGTAAATTGCACGATCGCTGGGGAAATCGGCAACCTTGGCTATTGCGATCCGCCACCCGTCCCGTCGTGCGTGGCCCCGAGCGATATCGTGCTGGCAAACGTCACGGTTGACGTTGTCTCGTTCGCGCAGCTTGCTTTGGGGGGATCCTACACCGTGCGGAACAGCATTATTGGGTCGTGCCGGACATCGCTGCTGTCAGAGGGGCATCTTCTCATTGGCGACAGTCGCAGGTGCTCCGTCAGTGGCGACATGACCGGCGTCACGACAGACGTCGACCCGATGCTCGACCAGCTTGCTGACAACGGTGGTTCCACGCTCACCCGCATGCCGCTCGCAGGTAGCCCGGCAATCGATGCCGGGAGCCCGGCGGTCCCGGGAACCGGCGGGCAATCATGCGCTCCACGCGACCAACGCGGCATTGCGCGTCCGATTGGCCGCCGCTGCGACCTCGGAGCGGTAGAGGCCGGCCCGTGAGGCATCCCGAAATGCCATAAGAACGCGGCGACGTTAGGAGGATAGCGGCAGTGACACACAAACCAGCTTTCATTCTTACTGCTTTCTTAGTAATTGTACCGACTCTCGAAGCCGCTGGCGCGACACCAAGGTGCCTAGATAGTTCTGGTGACCGATCACAAATCGATACCACGCGAGTAGCCATAGACGCCGCATGTCGATGCTTTGTGTTTCCTTCGCATGGTGAGTACGTGGCGTGTGCGAGAAGCGTTTCGAGAGCACGCGTCAATGAGCAACTATTGCGGAAGGAGTGCGTACGCACAGTCACCCGGCTATACGCACAATCGTCGTGCGGCAGAACGCTTTCCGAGAAGTTCGGCCCGTTCGTACCATGCATCTCACGAACCCTGAGCACGCCGTTTAGAATCCGATGCGCAGTCAGACCCTTATATCGATGTGCCGACGCGAATACGAGAGACGTACAAAGCGCGTCGTGCATTGGACCGATGAGTTGTGTGGACACCGCCGACGGAAATCACGATCTACAGATAGGCGCACCTGGCGATACTGGCTCGTGTATCCCGGCGGCAAGCGCTTTTGCAGACAATGGAGACGGGACGGTAACTGATGAACGCAGCGGTCTTGTTTGGGAGAAGTTGGCGGATGATGACTCCATCCACGACTGGGATGCATCATTCACCTGGAGCGAGGCGTCGTCAGTAAAACTCGCGCAGCTCAATGCGGGGGGTGGGTTTGCGGGACATACCGATTGGCGCGTGCCAACGATTGAAGAGTTGATCTCGCTGATTCGGCAGGGGCACAATCCGCCTGTGGCACCGGAGTTCGATAGCGGATGCGCGCCTGGCTGCAGCGTGACTTCGTGTAGCTGTACGCACGCGGACTTTCATTGGTCAGCGTCTACCGACCCACGGCACAGCAACGCCGCATGGAGCGTCATCTTTGGCGGCGACGGAGTGGCCGAGGCAGACCTGAAGACGTATAAGATGTATGTACGAGCAGTGCGCGGCGGCTCGTGATCGAGCGTGTCTTTTGAACCGACGGTCTAACCTCTCAGCGCGTCGCTCCGACCATGACGTGGCGGCGACATACTCGGCTGACTTGCGCGGTGCGCTTTGCGCGACGGTCGACGAAGCGGTCGGAGATTCGGCGCACTGGGCGGTGTACCGGTAGAGCGCGCCACCCTCGCGCCAATCGTCGGGGCGGCGCAGCGGCGGTGAACCAGGCTCTCGGCGCGGCCGGGCGCCGTTTCACTGACCGCCGCGGCGCAGCGCGACCGGCACAGCGAAGAGCGCGGTACTGCTCTCTTCCGCGCGGTCGAACACGGCGAGCAGTCCGTCCGACGTCGGCACGAGCGAGACTCCGCGCGCATCATCGGCGAGCCGGGTCACTTGCGAGCGCGGGTTCCCATCGGCTCCCACGGTCACCGCCTGAACCTGACCGCTCTGGCCGTCGGCGCTCGCAATCCAAGCCACCACCATCGTCCCGTGCGTCTGGACCACGGCGGGGCGCCAGACGCCGGTCAAGCCGGTCGCAACGAGGGCAGTCACAACAACCGAGCCGTTGGGATCAACGATCGCCGCGTGCACTTCCGTCGGGACCGGCGGAGCCGGTTCAGCTGGCGCGGTTACCCAAACCACGAAGAAGGCGTCGCCGATTGCAGCGATCGCTGGAGGCGCGACGCTCGGTGACACGCGAAAGCACCCAAGATTGGTGACGTTGCACAGCGGGTCGATCGGAGATTCGTTTCGCGCCACGGCGAGCGTGACCGGTTGTCGGCCTTCTCCACCGCCAAGTGGGCTCGCGACGATGGCGTCGGCCCCTGGGTCGCCGAAGCGGCGAAGCCACCACGCCGCGAAGACGGAATCACGGCCCGCGGCGAGCGCGACGTTCGAGAGCGGCTCCGACCCATCCTCGATAGCGGATCCCGCGATTGCTGTGCTCAGAGGATCGTCCGCCGGCACAATAACGACGCCGAAGATCTCTCCGGTCGGACCGGAAAAGCACACATACAGCTTTCGCAGTGTCGCGACGTCCCGCCCTAGCCGGTCGCGCACCGCGGATGCTGAACCGTAGGCCCCGACGTAACAGACGCGGCCGGGGATATCGCCGGCCGCGACGAGAACCGGGTCTCCAAACCGGCCGTCGAGTGGACGCGACCAGACTTTCTCCAGGCAGCCGCCGTATGGGACGGCGCAGTCGTCTTCGTGCCAGAGGACGCGCGAGGGAGCACGCGCGGACACCAGCACAGGCGTGCGGATGAGGGTTGGCGAATTCGCGGCGTCATCGTGTCGAACGTGGAGGGGTCTTGGTTCGGTGGCAACGCCGTCGCCGGCTACGTCGATCGCGAAGAGATCGGTGTTTTCTGCCGCCCCTCCCGACGCGACGACGACGACCGCCGCAAGAGGAACAGGCGCGGCATCGCTCTCCGCCATCGCAAGGACGGGCGGATCGTCCACGGGCGGGCCGTCCGCGGCGTCGGGCACGTCGAATCCAGCCGTCGGTGCCGCCGAGAAGCCTCCGTCCGCGAGGCCCGGCGCCGCAATGAGTCGCGGTTCGCCCGCGATAAGCGCTTCCGGGAACGCCGTACCGACCGGGGTCTCAGCTGGCGTTGATGTCGCCTCCGGTGTGATCGTGGCGGCTGGGGTTCCGGCCGGCGTCGGCATGAGCGTTCCGCTCGGCGTCGCGGTCACGTCGGGCGGAGATTCCGGCCCCCGAGAAGACGTGCCGCAGCCGAGCGTCGCAATGAGCGACGTGACGACGGCGCACCGAATCCACAGATCGAGCGATCCCCTTCGCATCGTCGGGCCACGCCTACCCTGTCGTAGCAAGATTAGCCAGAGATCCCCGCGGTTCACCACCACGCCAAAAAGGGAGCAGCGAGAGATCGTACCGGTGACGGGTCGAAAACTTGGCACGGTGCGCGACCATGCGGACGGTCAGTGTCGACGCAATGGACAACTGAGCCGTCCTAGGCGGCTCGGGCGCGGGCGACGCGTTGGGAGGGCTCGTTCCGCGCGGTCCCCTAAGCCACCGTAGGCGGATCACGACGTCGCGGCGGCAAAGAATCGATGCCCGTTCACCGATGGCGGCATCTGGCTTGCCGGTAGCCCGCAATGCCCAGTGAGAGCCGCGTTGTCGCCGTTCTTGCGGAATCTGACGCAACGTCAGGCCCTTGTCGCTGGATCCTTCCTGCCCCCACCCACACGCCGACGCCGACCGATAAGAATTCCGATTGCCATCAAGCCGCCTGGTCGCGTAGGTACCCGTACATGCGGCGTGTCCAGGCGATAATGGCTGCGATCGTGATCGGGATCGCATTTGGGAGAGCCAACAGCGCCGACGTAATCCGAGCCACGGACGGCACGACGATTCTCGTCAACAAGGACGTGGACGGGAATCGGTGGGCCATTACCTACAATGGCGTGCGCCAGCGGGTCACCGGAAACGTAACCGTAGGAAGCGGAGGGGTCGTCTTCTTGGAATGCGGAGTAGCTGGGGACGACGGCGAGTCCCTCGAACTCGCGTGCGACTCGCTGCCGTTGACAGGACATCCCGAAAGGGTCGTTTTACCTGCGAGCTTCTTCGGCCTGACGAGCGGCGCGTGTCCCGATTTGGACTCTGTGGGTCGATCGTATGCCTGGGCCATCACGATGACCGATGAATGCGGCCATTTGTTTACGGCAAAGGCCGAGTTCACGCAGGTGGCCTGCGAGGCAAGCGGCTACACCGAAGACGCCTCTGATCCGAGATTCGCCGGAGCGCTGATCTCCATGCGCATTCTCCCGTCGGGACGATTGGCTACGCGCGTCGACTTCAACGGCCTGTGCGCGGGTGCAGCGGCAGGCGATCTTGTTTTGGAGCGCGCGAACGAGTCGTGGGGCTTCTATCAGTTCTCCGGAGAGGTCACCGGACCGAACGGCTGTTGCCCGATCGGTAGAGGACAACTGCTTCTGTCGCTCGGGTTCGAATAGACTCCTTTGCCGGTTGGTCTGCGGCTCGTGGTACGTCGCATCAATGCGTCGCCCAACTGTCGTGCCTGCGCTTCGCTGAGAGGCGCAGCATGCCCTCGCGGCCTCACGGTCGACAAAGATCGGCAACGAGCATGCCGGTCACGAGATCGGTCGCCCTTCGGAACGCGAGCCGAAGGTTTTCCGGGTCGTTCACGTATTGATCATACGTAAACGCGGGAGTCTGGGAATTGCTGGTACTCACGTAGTCTGCCTTCCGCCACAGGACGGTGCCGTCGGCGCGGGTGAGACTTCCCAAAAGTGAGACTGTCGGTTTGAGCTGGTCCCAGCCACCGACCGGTCGGCCTAGACCCGCGTCAAAGATTGACAGTCGCAGATTGGGGACGTCAGCCGCCGGTGCAACGATGGCGAACGCGTGAGTGTCGGCGAGCTGTGCCCGGAATGCTTCGTATGCTATCCTTCCAAGATCGATGTCGTTCGCAGCAATGAGGTGGCCGAGTTGCTCGCTCGGAGTCTCTGCGCGTGCCTCCTCGGCGATGATACCGATCACTCCGATCCATAGAGGTAGTCCCAGGCGGTCGGAGTCGATCGTTCTCGGCACCTCCACCTGTGGATCGATGCTGATTGCGGACGTCGCGGCGCGATCGCGCTGGGTGAGGTGAGTTCCGCAGCCCCCAGCGCGGAGATCACTGCCGCAGTCAATATCAGGAGTACGATACCTCCGCACAAACCATAGGACTCGCCGAACGTAGCAGCTCGATAACAACTAAGATACGCACTCTTTATTTGCGCAGGATCCCGTTTGGATTGTTAGGAATAACGCGTACAGGGATGCCCCGTGGCGGACTGCGATCTCGCACGCGAATCCGACGCAAGTCCTGTGACTTAGCGGCGACTATAAGCCGATAGAGAGAATCGGGCGCCATTCAACGCGACGACAGCTCACACTGCTGCGGTGATACGTCGGCAGCGGCGTCGCAGACGTCCGTGCCGGCTCCGCCGTTAAGCGTGTCATGCCCGCGGCCCTCCCGAAGCGTGTCGTCACCGGCGCGCCCGAACAGACGGTCGTCGCCCGAGCCGCCGAGGAGAACGTCGTTCCCCGGCCCGCCATCAATGAAGTCGTTCCCTGGACCGCCGTCAAGCTTGTCGTCGCCGCTGCCGCCGCGGATCACGTCGTTACCGCGGCCTCCGCAGATCACATCGTTGCCGGGCGAGCCGACAATCTCGTCATCACCGTCATACCCGACGATGACGATCCGGCGCGTCGCGATCGACGCATCCGAGTAATCCAGAAAATCGTCTCCGCGTGTCCCCACGACATCGGGACGATGACCGTGACAGGGCGGCACGCGGTCGAGGGAGGCGTCGATGCCTGACGTGACGTCTCCTTCCTTGACCACGATCGCCGTCGCGGTCCCTAGTCCGGGCGCGTCGTCGTACCACTCGCCTGCGTGCCACGGATGGCGCGCGAAATCTCGGAATTGCAGATCATACGAGCCCGCGAAGAGACCGCCGAAGGAGTACCGTCCTTCCGAGTCGGTGATGACGCGGCCCACGAAGTGGCCGTCCGCCGCGTCGTAGGCGCTGATGGCGATAGTTGCGAGCCCGTCTCCGGACGTACCCCTCACCGTTCCGGTGATTCCGGTCGTCGTCCACGGACCGTTCACCTCGTTAATACCTTCGATGTTCGAGTTCTCCGAAACGTGGAAGATCGTTGCCTCCCTCGGATCACGCGTGCCTGGATACCAACGCGCGTGCATGTCCTCGGCGAAGCACCTCCGGAAGGCGACCCGGTAGTCGCCCGGGGGGACCACGACCGAGTATCGGCTCGCACCGCCGTACGGGTACCACGCCCCGCAATCCGCGGGGCACAGCGAAGTGGCAAGGCGCCCGTCGGAGTGCGAAACCTCCACGCAGCTGTAGATCGGCACCGGGGTCGGGCATGGACACGGCGGATCGGAGCACGTGCACGGAATGCCGTAGTCGATCATCGCCCCGGAAATGCGACCCCCGTTCCTCAGGACAATATCTACGTCCTCCGCGTGGACCGTGAGCGCAATCGACTGAGCGTGTGTAAAATCATCGCTTCCGCCGAACCACTGGTCTGGAAAGTTACGCGGTGGCCACGGGAAATCGCGAAGAAGAATCCGATACGACCCGGGATGGAGGCGCTCGACCCGGAATCGTCCGGCCGTATCGGTGATCACCTGTCCGCGGGGGCGCTGGAGCGGATCGTATGCCGTCACCCGGATGTCTGGCACCGGATCGCCTGCGAGATCGCGGATCGTGCCTGAAATCGTCGCCCCGCGAGCGACGTCGGCGACCAGCGCAATCGCACAGATCGCGGCGGCGATGAGGCCGCCGCTTGGCGTACGCCACAAAACTCGCCGCTCGCTCCCCACGAGACGGGTGGTATCACTTCGGCCGAAGGCCATTCAAACCGGCGCACCTCATCGGCGCCCAGTGTGGGAGATCGTTCGACCGCCTATTCCGCATCGCCTTCCCCACCTCCATCCTGCGACCCGTGGAGAGACTGCGAGCCTAGACCGGGGCTACGAGAAATTTCGCTGATCGCGGTAAACGCGCGCATGCCGTTGCGCTTACGCCGCCTCACGTCATAGAAACGCGACACCTGGCCACGACGGTATTTGGAGAAGAGCGAATGGCCCATCGGTGCCTGTACCTCGTCGTTCTCGCATTCGCGCTCGATGTTCTACCTGCAGGAGCGGACCCGCCGGAGACGATCTTGGTGAGCGTCAATGCCGACGCCACGCACGGCGGCAACCTTGATTCGATCGCCCAAGGCATGACTCCTGACGGTCGTTTCGTCTTGTTCGACAGTTCCGCGACGGACCTCGCTCCGAATGACATCAATGGGTACCAGGACGTCTTCGTCAGAGATCTCGTCTCAGGCACGACCACGCTCGTGAGCGTGAACCGCGCGGGTTCGGGAACCGGCGACAGCGAGTCGGCTGGCATCGCGATCAGCGCGAACGGCCGTTTTGTCCTCTTCGAGAGCTTCGCGATCGACCTCGTCGATGTCCGTTCCAAGCGGCGCTTGAACGTCTTCGTACGCGACCTGAAGGCGGGAACAACGTCGCTCGTCAGCGTCAACCGCGCCGGAACGGCGGCCGCACGGGGCCTGTCCGGTGGGCTTGCGCTGAGTCCCAGCGGTCGCTTCGCCGTCTTCATCAGCAACTCCACGAACCTCACTCGCAACGACAAGGACGACCTGTTCGACCTGTTCGTCCGCGACACGAAGGCGCAGAAGACGGCGCTCGTCAGCGTCGAGCTGACCGACAAACCGAGCGAACGTTTGCGTTCGATCCCCGATCAAGACGGGCGGTTCGTCCTGTTCAATGGCGCCGGCCACTACACGCCCTACGGCACTCCCGGCGGCGGAGGGATCTATGTACGCGACCTGAGGACCGCGACCACGACGCTCGTGACCCTGGACCGAGAAGGCACGGCCGGCGCCAACGGCTATTCGGACGCAGTGGCCATGACGCCGAACGGCCGGTTCGTCCTGTTCGACAGCCAGGCAAGCGACTTGGTCAAGAACGACAGCGGCTTTGGCTTCGACGCTTTCGTACGAGACGTCACCAAGGAAACGGCGACGCTTGTGAGCGTCAATCGCACCGGTACCGGCCCGGCAAACGGCGAATCCAACGCGAGGGGGATCAGCTCCGGTGGTCGGTTCGTTGTCTTCGGCAGCCGCGCGACGGACCTCGTGGACAATGATTCCAATGAATCGCCTGATGTGTATGTGCGCGACATGGCGACAAGCATCACGTCGCTCGTGAGTGTTAATCTTTCTGGCACATCGAGCGGTGTGCTCGCGTTGCCACAGGCCATCAGCTCGAACGGACGCTTCGTTCTCTTCGGGAGCTGGGCGAATGACCTCGTTCCGGTGGACGGCAACACGAACTTCGACGTATTCGTGCGTGACCTCAGGTCCCAGACGACGACCCTGGTGACGATGAACCGGATGGGTGCGGGCGGCGCGAATCACTCATCGGGTCCGGTGGCCATCAGCCGGAACGGCCGATTCGTCTTGTTCAACAGCTACGCGACCGACCTCATCGCGACCGACACCACCCCAGCTCAAAACGTCTTCGTGCGCCGAATGTGGTAGCGACGGGGGTCTCGCCCTCCCGTCGAGGAGACCGACCCGTACACAACACCAGGCCTCAACGCTGCTTGGCAGCGATGTCGGGTTTCTCGTGGACAGCCATTTACGTCTCCCCCTGTCGCTCCACGGAGCGCAAACAGGCGACGCTGTGAGCGATAGGGCTGCGCGTCTCGGAGCCCGAAGAGACGGTGAGCGTGGTTGCCGTGCGGAGGCGAGGTTGTCTCTCCGGGATGCGCGCACTCTCCCCGCACGTCTGGGATTCTTGGACGCGGTGATAGTCTGCTCCGGGATTGCGGAGCACGCGGGCCGCGTCGCGGCGATCCTGCGGCCGATCCCGAACGCCACCATGTTGCTGCTTATGGGACCGGCACGGTGTTCGGGCAGTTCCCGCCAATCGCGGCGTAGCCCTCCGGCGATGGGCCGCCCGGACCGAAGGTCGTTCCGGTCAGCGACGGCAGCGCGAGATCGACTGCACTCGCGGTCGTTGAAAGGTAGGTCGGTTCGGCGCTGATCAGGGAGAGGTTGAAGGTCACGTGCGTCCGGTCGGATGCGGTGCATGCCATGCCGCCGGCCAGACGCAAGTGGTAAACGCTCACCACCATGCCGTCGAAGCCCTTGCACCGTCCCTTCCCCGGAATCCTGAAACCCTTCCCGACGTACGTGATCTGCAGATCGGGTACGTTGATGCAGAAGTCCTTCGCCGTGGCCGTCGTTCCGATCGCGAGACAGACGACGACGATCAGACCAGAGATGAACGGTTTCATCGGCACCTCCGCGGAGAAGCCGAACTCTGGCACGACGCCGCTATGCCAGCAACTCAGCGTCGCCTACATGAGCCGCGCGTACTGCGCATAGGTCAACGGCATCCCACCCAGGCCGCCGAGCGTAAAACCCCTAGGGCAGTCGCCGTCCTTTTCTGTCTCCGGCACGGCAGCCGACGGCCTCCGCCTCGCAATAGCGCGTCGCGCTCGATCTCCTCACCGATGAGGCGGATCAGCAAGGCGGTGCGGAGACGAAGCGAAGGAAACGGTCACCCAGCGGCGTGGTGAGTTTTTGAACCATGCCGCTACCGCTGACCTGTCCGCCCAGCGAATCGACCGACAGGAACCCGCGGGTGTACAGATCTCTCACCAGAAGCCGGACGAAATCGGGGTGTGCTCGAATCTCGGGAAATGCCGCTTCGAGGACGTGCGCTCGCGAACCCGCCGTCCAGGTTTCTGAGTTGAAGCCTCTTGCCTTCGGGTCTTGGAAAAGATCCAGGACCCTCACGTGCCAGGGCGTAAACTGATCCACCGCCTGGAGAAACACCAGTTGGAGATCTTCGTCTGGCTCCGTTCGCGCGGCAGCATTCAGAACCGCGTCTCTGAGAAGTGCGAGCTTCTCCGCCTGGTGCGTTCGGCCAGCAATCTGCGTCGCGTGCGCGAGAGCGGTGATGAACGCCGGATTCTCGTTGAGCGCTTCCGGTGAAAGGTCGTCAATTCGATCAGCAAGATCTCCAAGAGCGTCGGCCACCTCATCCATCCACGATTCGACTCGCTCGCGGTATCGCGGGGCGAAGATCGCCTGAACGAGTTGCCATCCTAGACTGACCGCAACGGCGGTGACGGCAGCCTTTCCGGCTGTCGCGGCACCCGCAGCAACCGGGAGGGCCGCGCCGGCGGCGGGCGGAACCACCTGCTCGGCGAGTTCGAGTAGACGGTCGCGGAAGGTCCGTCGGGGCGCGGACACACCGTCCGGTGTTTCGGTCATGACAGCCAATCGCGCTATTTCTTCTTCGCAGGTCTTGTTCGCTTGCTCGTCGGCTTCGACGCGCGCACCTTTTCGTAGCGGCCTGTCTCGATCCTTTTGATGCGACCTGAAGTCTCCCAGCGCGTCAGCGCCGGATAGACCTGCGCCCGGCCCTTCGCGGCCGCGCCCGGGTGCTTCATGATCTCGTCGACGCCGAACCGTTTCGGCACCGAGGCGAGCACCTCGTCCCAACTAACGCGCTTCACGCCACGCGGTCGGCCGGGTCCTCGGGCGGCGGTTGCCAGTCGACCACGCCGACCGCGGCCCGGAGAGCCGCCCGCAAATGAACGCCAGCCCTCAAGTTGACGAACCATCTCGCGGATATCTTCCTCGCGCCGGCTGATCTCGCGCTGGAGAAGATCGAGCGCACGTCCCGCTTGAGCACGAAAGCTGGTCATGATGTCTGCAGGTCGTCCACGCGGCATTCTGGTACCCCCTTCTCGCTGGAGCGGATCGTCGTGCTGGCTCACTGTTCCGTCCGGATGGAATGCACGTATTGTCCGGCAGATCGATTTCTGCAAGTCGGCTGACTAATGCGGGTAAGAATCGTGTCGGGACCAGGCGCTCCCTGGGAAGGCGATGTGCGCGTCACGGATAGCGCCATTTGGCTAGATATCGCGCGGCGGCAAATCATTGGTTGGATTCGCCGGCGACGACGATTGCGCCGTCCGGCGCCACCGCCATCGCGTGCCTCGGGTCGCTTCCACCGCTCAAGTCTGTCGATACGAGGCCCCGGACACCGAATCGCATGTCGAGCGATCCCGGCGACGCTAAAGTGGGGGAAAAGATCGACAGCATGAGCACAAGTAGAGCAGCGGTCCGCACAGCGATCGCTCCTGGCGAAGCTATCGGCAAAAGTGTCGGGACACTTGAGGCGTGGTCGATTCAACGTGACCCTGACCCCAACTATTCGGGCTGGCTGCGACCGGTCAGTTCCGTTTCTCTGGTGACCGCAGTGCCCGTTCCAAAGCCACTACGCGGCCTCTAGATCGTGATCAGGAACTCGAACAACTTGACGCAGAACCCACTGAAGGCGCGAGTGCCGATACGCATCTCTCTCGATTTGATGTTGCTGTCGCGTCCGCGCGAGCCATCTCTTAGCGCTCAGGCGCTCCTCGCCCATCGAAAGCAGGATTTCGGCCGCCGATTCCTTCGCGAGATCTCGCTCGCTCGGTGGGCCGATAGCCCGCAACCCCCACCGGAAAGGCACACCGGCCTGAAACACGCCAAGCAGCAACGGCAGCAATGAAGCCGGCGCACCAGAGGGGGGCAGTTGTAGACGCGAAGTGTCTGCTGCAGGCGGCACGAGCAAGATTTCGAAGCTCTGTGCGTCCCGGCCGGTGTGGGGCAGTACTATCGGGTCGCGCTTCTTGACGTATTCGAGAGCGATCAGATCCTGAATGGTCTCCCACGCGGTCTGCTTGTCGCACCCGGCTCGCTCCCCGAGCCGTCGGTAGCCGGGCGCGGGGGAGTCGCCAGGGAAGCTAAGCAGCGCGGCAAAGACGCTTAGCGCGACCGGGTTGTCTATCTCGTCCATCGCCTGGCGAAGCGTTCGCTCCTTGCGCTTCGTCCCGGCCGACGAAGGAATCTTTCTCGCTTTCGCACACCGATGCCAGTCATCGAGGAAGAACTGCTTCGCGCGGTCGTGGAACTTCGCGAAGCCGCGGAGTCGTTGCTCGACGACGAGCGGCCACGCGTCTTCTGCACTCCAACCCGCGATCTGCAGGCTCAAGATGAGCGCGAACCCCAGGCGGCTTCGGTCCGTACCGCCGGATGGGTGCTGGTACCGACCCTCATGGTCGCCCTCGACGAGCAGGCGCGAGAGCCAGTTGGGCAGCTCCGTGAGGGATCTCGCCGTTTTCTGGGATACCGGCGACTCGGCGATCATCGGTGCGGTCCTGGGTGCCGACGACTTCGTTAGTGTCGGCTCGGGAATCCCCGTTGTCGAGACGGGCGTCGGGTTGGCCGCCGGCCGCCAGCTCTCGTAGTAGGCGTCGACCTCGGCGTACCATTCGGCGGACAGCTCCGGGATGAGGCGAAGAAATTTGACGACCTCCTGCAGCCGCTCGACCGTCCACCACCGGCGCATTCGTCGCTTGTGGCTCCCATCGAGGTCATACCGGAACCCCGCCTCTTGCCGCCAGCCGGTCGCCGGGGTCGCGATCGTCTTGTAGCCCGAGCCGGGGACGCGATCATACTTGACGACGTGAGCGCGGTACTGGCGCGCGATCGCGACGATTTGCTCCCGCTGGTCGCGTCGAGGCGCGATCACCCAAACGCGCCAGCCGGTGTGGATTCGCACATTCGTTCCGTCAAACATGCCGGGAATCGCGCCTGACAGCATCACGAGTGCGGGGTGACCCGCGCGCGACAACGCATTTAACATCGCCTGGGCGTCGGCTTTGGGAACGTCGTCGCAGTCGATCGCGACGATTTCGATCCGCAGCTCGGCAATTAAGCTCTGGTGCGTTTGGATCGCCCACTCGACGTCGGAGTCGGGGAGTGGGACGCTGCGGCGCGAGTGGATTTGCCGCACGAGGCTCCAGTGCACCTCGGCCGCCTGCTGGATCGCGTCCCGGCCGTGCCGCTGGCTCAGCTCGACGAGGCGCTGGTCAAACTGGTGGTTGTCCGCCTTGATCGGCTCGACGAGGTAGCGAGCCTCGATCGACCGGGTCCGCCGCTGGCCGAGCAAACCAAAGCTCTCTTTGGAGAGCCGCCGGTCGATCAGTAGCAGATCCCCCCCTGCGTACGGCTCGACCGCGCGCGCTAGGATCTCGCGGAGGCAACCGGCCCGGGTGGTTGGCAGCGGGTCGTGGTCGCCGAACGCCCAACGCCGATCGAACGGATCCTCGTAGTTGCACCGCACACGCCCTCCGCCGCCCGCCGGCTATCGGTGCAGGTCCCCAGTTGACCTACCCTCACCAATGTTATAGCCAAATCCAGCAGAGTAAGCAATCCATGGGAATGATTCAAAACGTGGATGACGAGGCGCGGACCGAGACGGTGTTGCAGCTCGCGTGCGTCGCCGAACTGCTTGCCTTCGCTGCAAACGAGAACCTCCAAGCGCTGTCGGAGGCTGAGTGCGGTTGGATTCAACGTCGACTCAAGCGCCTCGCGGACCGAAACGCTGCGCCGTTGCACCGGCTCAACCTGCTAGAGGAGTTCGTAGAGGACCGTGCCTCTCGCACCGGCAAGGAAGGGCAGAAGCGGCCGCGGGATGCGCGCGCCGAACTAGAGCCGCTTTGGGAGATCGCTCGCTCTGTCGTGGCGCCGCTTGCAGACGGTCAGCGGGTCTCCACTCGCACTCTCCACGCCGGAGAAGTGGAGTTCTGGCTTCAGGTTTCGGACCATGATGGCGCCGTCGAGTTGCGTCCGGACGAAACGACGGTCTCGCGGCTTACGTTCCTAGAGCGGTCAATTCTTGATCTTCTTCGTCCCGCTTACAGCTATCCGTTCAAGAGGTGCCCACATTGCACTCGCATTTTCGTTCGGCGCGGCAGGCAACGCTACTGCTCGCCACGGTGCCAATCAGGGGCCGCCGAAAGTGCGCGGGCGGGCTCCGAGAAGCGGCGCGTGCAGCTGCGGCGAGCGGCACGGCGGTACGCAGCAAAGCACCGAAATCAGCCGGACGGCGGCGCAAACAGTTAGTGTCGGAAACGGGAGGGACGCGGCGGTGAAGGACGGCATGGCGCCCGAGATCCCACGCGCGATGTCGACGGTCGACGCTGCCGACGAGTACCTCACCATAGCGGAGGTCGCGACGATCCTGAAGGTGAGCGCGAAGCGCGTGCGCAATCTGATGACGAGTGGGACCTTCCAGCAGGACGTCCATTTCTTCAGGAGGAAAGGGATCGGCCCACGATTCTTGCGATCAAGACTCGATGCGTGGCTCCGAGAGAGCCGCCGGCCTGCGCGCGAGATCCCGATGGCGCGGGGCAGATGCTCAGTTGCCGCCCGCTAGCAGGAAACGGCATAGGAAGATTGGTGGGCTGCTCGCTCCGCAAGAACAGACACGGCTACCTCGCCTTTCGGCTGCGATTCAGCGGCCGGGAGAGCCATGAGGGCACCAAGCTGAAAGACACGGCCGAGAACCGAAGGAAGGCCGAAGCCCGTGCCCGCGTCATCGACCAAGAGATCAACGAGGGAACGTTCGAATACCTCCGCTGGTTCCCCGATGGGAACCTTGCCGCGAGCTTCAGACGACAGGACGTCCGGTTTGAATCCGCCAAGCGGATCAGCGTGCAAGCGTTCTTTCGAAAGTGGGCGACCCCGGACTCTGTGGCCTCCAGGCCCGTCAGCCGAAAGTGGCGCTCGAACAGAGTGTCGGCGGTCAGGGAGAACATCTTGCCGTCCCTTGGCCGGTTCTGTCTCGACGAACTGGCCCCGATGCACCTGCTTGAGGTCCAGAAGACGTTGCTCGCGAAACCCTTGAGCCGAAGCACCATCGACGGCATCGTCCACAGCGCATTCCGATCGATGCTTCGTGCGGCCAAAGTGAGCGGTTATTGCGTCGCCGACCTCGGTGCGCTTTTTGACAAGGACTACGTGCGCCGGCTCGCACCCAGTGGGGCCGACCCGGAGATCGATCCCTACACAGCCGAGGAGCGCGAAAAGCTGCTAGGGTACTTCTGGCGCGAGCGTCGCCACTACTACCCGTTCGTCTTCTTCAGATTCTGGACGGGAACCCGCCCTTCGGAGGCGATCGCCCTCCGCCTCGGCGACATAGACCTAAAGCAGAGGGTTGCGCACATTCGCCGAAGCCGGGTGCTCGGCATCGACGGCACGCCGAAGACGAAGAAAAGCCGCCGCGAGGTCGTGCTGCACGAGGATGTCGTGGACATCGTGCGCGGGATGTGGCCCCTCGTCGGCGGTCACGAGTCGTTCCTGTTCAACACGCCGAACGGCGCGCCAATCGACGAGGTGAACTTCCACGAGCGGGAGTGGAGACGCGCACTCAGCGCCACGCGGATCCGACCGCGCCCGTTCTACAACACCCGCCACACCTACATCTCGGAGATGCTTGATCTCGGCGCGCGTCCGCTCTGGGTAGCCAAGCAGACCGGCACGAGCCTCGACATGATCGAGCGCCACTACGGCCGTCCCCGAGAGACCGCCGGCGATCTCGACGCGCTGATTGGCGATGCATCTTCGCATCCCGGAAAAGCGTCAAGCAACAGGAACCCTGTGGGAACCCTGTCGGAAGACGCCCGCCCGGACGATGAGGGCGAGGCGCCCGATGCGGGAAAAGCCCTGGATCCACCAGGGCTTTCATCGAGAGCGGGCGACCGGGATCGAACCGGCGACGTCCAGCTTGGGAAGCTGGCATTCTACCGCTGAATTACGCCCGCGTACGGCGGAAGGTATCGCCGGCCCCTCGGTGCGTCAACCGAGGCCCAAAACGCGGCGTCGGCCACGCCTTTCCAGCAGACGCCGCGGCCGATCGCACGGCATCCCGCGACTGACCGTCCGGAGAAGAACGCGCCGGCGCGGGCGCCCACGCCGGCGCCATCGCGCACGCCGCAGCGCGACGAACCGACGCGCGCGAATTTCTTTCTTGTGCACCTTCGGCGCCTCGTGCACCCTCACAGCAGCCGTCGCGGCTCACGACGCGCCCGATGCGCGATCGACGGCTACCGCAGTCGACACGCCGAAACGCCGGTCCCGCCGCGGCTCGAAATCCACAACGCCGCAACGACTCATCGGAGCAACACCACAGCAACCTCACCGCAGCACCACCCACCCCCGGCGCCGTCGCAACGACGGCAGGGAACCGACATCGTGAACCACTCCATCTCGCATCCCACCTCGCCGCCTCCGTCAAACATACGAAAGCGGAGCTCGGACGTCTTCCTCGCCGCGACCGTCGCGCTCGCCGCGCTCGTCTGCACGAGTGCGACCGCGACCACCGCGCTCGCGCAGGGCTTCCCCTCGATTCCGACGTGCGGGGATTGCCCGCCGATCGCGGACGACCCGGCGAAGATGTGCGACGACGCCCTCGGCTGGGCCTTCAGCTTCGACCCGACGAAGCGCGTGCCGGACCAGCCGGGCGGCACTCCGATCGAGGACCTCTTCAACCCGGTCACCCACGCGTTCGACGTGTGGGTGTTCCTCGGCGCGTCCGGGCTCGCCACGCCGAACTCGTGCACGCCCGCCACCTGCCTCTACCAGCACCTGCCGAAGGGCGCGTTCACGAAGAAGAAGGACGGCGTGTGGGAGTACGTCGATCCGACTGCCCACATGGGTGCGCCGAACTTCATCCGCAAGATCGGCATCCGCGATCGCGTGACGTCCATGCACGTCGCCGTCTACGGCGACATGGAGACGCCGAACGACGGCCACGTCTCGCTCGTGCTCACCCAGCTCGGGAACGACGTCGTCACGCCGGGCGGCACCGTGACCGAGCCGACCCTCTCCTTCGGGATCGACCGCCGCCACGACGCGTGGAGCCCGAAGGCGTGCGGCTTCGGCCTCAAGGACTCCGGCGGGGAGGCGCCCAACATCTTCTGCGCGCCCGACCAGTGCGACCAGCCGCCGCCCGAGATCTGCGCCAAGCGGAAGTGCCTCTTCGCGGCCGAGATCCGAGCCGGTCGAAACGGCGCGCCGGGAACCGTGGAGCTCCACGTCGCGTTCAGCAGGACGGTCGGAGGATCGATCGCCAACGTCCCGATCACACTCACGCTGCAGAAGACGAACGCGCCAGCCGAGACGATGATGGTCGCCTCGCTCGCCCCCGGACAGATGACCGGCAAGGGCAAGAGCTACCACTATCGCGGGTCGAACCTGCGCGTCGCCGCGCTCGAGCGCGGCGACGGCTTCACCGGCCTCGACGTGATCCGCGACATCATGATGCCGCCGCTGACCGAGCAGGACACGCTCGTCATGACCCTGACGGTGGGCCCGGACAGCTTCAACATCCCGACCATGCCGCAGCACTGGGGCAAGAACGCGAACGGCAACCTGGTGATCGTCGCCGGCGACGGCGGCCTACCGCTCTGTCCGAGGTGACCGAGGCGGCCGGGCGCGACGGCACCCGGCCGCTTTCCATCGGCCGCGGAACGCGGCATGACGACACCGAACGACCGGATCCGATCGTGAGGTGCGCATGGCGACGCCCGAGGCCGGCACGAACGCGCGCGAGCAACCGACGCAGCGCTTCAACCACGTCGCGGTCACCGTCCCCGCCGACTGCCTCGACGAGGCGGGGCGCGCCGCGATCCTCCGCTTCTACGGCGACGTCTTCGGCTGGACCGAGATGCCGACCTTGACGCGCGATCGCGAGCTCCTCGTGCTGCGCGCACACAGCAACGAGCAGTTCGTCTTCATCCAGGCCGCCCGGGATCCGATGCGCTGCGCCGGTGGCGAGCACTTCGGCCTCTCGGTCGCGACGCCGGCCGAGCTCGACGACCTGTACGCCCGGGCGCGCGCATTCCGCGATTCCGATCCGCGAGCCGAGGTGACGGATCGCACCGTCGAGGACTACGTCGCCGTCAAGCTGCACGCGTTCTACGCGCGCTACCTGCTCCCGGTCAGCGTCGAGGTGCAGTGCTTCGAGTGGGCGCCGGGGTTCTCGCCGGAATCGCTCAGGTAGCCGCCCGCTCGACACGGATCCAGCGCGCCGCACGGCCGCGGCCGTCGGTCGCGAGCCGTCCCTCCGCGCGCAGCGCGGCCAACACGCGCCGCAGCCGCGCGTCGTCGACGTCGGGGACCTGCCGCCGCACGTCGTCGAGCGAGAACGCCCGCGGCAGCTCGCGCAGCACGGCGAGGCGGATCGACTCGTCGACGCCGCCGCGAGCGCGCGGCCGGTAACGCGCGACGGCCTCCGCGATCAGCGGCGGGGAGTCGTCCGCGAAACGGGCATGCACCGCAGCGAAGAAAGCCGCGGTCCACTGGTTCGCGAGCTTGCGATTGCCCGCGTACACGATCGGCAGCTTCGGGTGCATGGCTGCGAGCTCGGCGAGCACCCGCGACAGAAAGCTCGGCGTCCACCGGCCGATGCGCGACGGGTCCAGGAAGTCGCCGTACTGCGCCTCGACGACGAAGGCGGCGTGCGGAAAAGCCGCCAGCTCGCCGAGCTTCCCGTGTAGGACCTGAAGGGCGGCGACCTCGCCGAGCATGTTCTCGAACGTCTTTCGCTCGACCATGGCCACTGCGCGCTCCTCGTGGATGAGGGCGTAGTCGCCGCACGCGAGCTTGCGGCGCTCGACGTTCGCGTCGCCGAACGTCCACGGGTACCGCTCCGCGACGTCGATGGCGACCTCCATTTCGGAGGCGCGCGGGTAGAGCTGCGGTCGGGAGCGCGAGCGATGCTCGCGCACGGCCTGCTCGGTGCGCCAGAAGATCTGCTCGTACTCGCCCTCGCCGTTCTTGTACGGCCGGGTGAGGAAGAGGAAGTCGCAGCGTTTCCGCGTCGGTCGATCGAGCACGACGGAGAGCTTCCGGCCGAGCCGGCGAAGCGACACGAGTGGAACGCTCTCGAGCACCTCGACGGTGTCGGAGGTGGGCGCGCCGTGAAGTGCGTCGCTCGACGAGTCGCGCATGCAGAAGATCTGCATCCCGGGCCCGGGCCACTGCTCGCGCGCGCGCAGGGCGAGCACGGTGCGCCCGTCCTGCTCGATCGACAGCCGGTACGGAAAGCGCTCGTCGCCGGCGGACCGGATTCTCCACACGGCCGCGCTCTCGCTCATCCTCCTCCGACGAGAGCGCGAAACGGCGACCGACGCAATGCGCGAGCGGTCATTCGCCGAAGCGGACGACGGCGAGGTCGTCCGGCAGCTCGTTCCGCCGCCGAGCGGCGCCGCCTGCGGGCGTGATCGGAACCGGCTTCCCCGACGCGGCCTCGTCGTCGAGCTCGCTCGGCGAGACGGCGCGCCCGGTCACCTCGAAGGAATCGATGACGTACGGAACGCCGTTCGACGCGAGCGGCGACGGGCCGTCCATCACGTGGAAGTGGAGGTGCGGCGCCGAGCTGTTGCCGGTGTTGCCGACGAGACCGAGGACCTGGCCGCGCTTCACGCGATCGCCGGGGCGCACCCGGATGCTGCCGGGCTGGAGGTGCGCGTAGAGCGCCCAGCGACCGCCGCCGAGATCGAGCACGACGCTGTTCCCGTCGGCCGCCGTCACCGAGATCGCGCTCGGAAGCGCGCCCGGTACGTTCTCGGGGAGCCCGTCCGCGACGTGCGCGACCTTCGCGTCGGCGACCGCGAGCGCCTCGGCGCCGAATTGCGGATAGCTCTCGTTCTTCTTCGGGTCGCCGGAAGACGCGCGGTTGTCGCGATCGAGCTGGAGCCAGTCGATCGCGAAGCGCTGCGCGAGATGGCGCGCGCCGTCGATCGGGAGCACCGCGCGGCGGTGATACGCGTCGCAGCAGCTGGCGGCGGCGACCCAGCGGTCGCCGCGAAGCGGCGGACCGATCGCGAGCGGCGACGCGGGCGCGACCGCCGTCGGCGCGACGTCCTGGACCGTACGCTCGCCGAGCGGCGGCTTGGGAGTCGGCGTGGTGACCGTCAAGCGATGGACGAGCCGGCGCGGCACGTCTTCCCGCCGCTCGAACGCCGCGTTCACGAACAGCACGCCGCTCTGGCCGGGTCCGAGCGTCGCGGTCCTGGCGCCGCCCGGAACGACCAGCATCGGCGGAATCCGATCGGCGGCGAGCGACGCGACGACCGCGTCGCCGCGATCGGGATCCCGCGCCTCGACGGACTCGATCGTCATCGGCGCGTCGGTCGCGTTCGTGAGCTCGAGCTCGTACGGCAGCTTCCAGCCGTCGCTCTGCGGCACCGCCGCGGGGACGGCGAGAACGGCGACGAGCACGGGCGTGAGCTGCTCGCTGGCGGCCGCGGCGCTCGACTTCGCCGGCGCCGCGATCGCGGGCGCGATCGCGGCCGCCGCGAACGCCAGCAGCAGCGCGCCCGAAGCGGCGAGAGCGACGGGAAGCTCGGTGGAGCGGGATCGCCGAACGTCAGGCTGCCGAGCACGCGTCGTTGTCACGACCGCGCGTCATGACCCGGAGAGGTCGCCGGCGCAAGCGCACCCGTGCGTGCCGCGTCACCGCGACCAGTCTTCCGTAAGCGGCGGTTGGCTCTGGGGCGGCGGGGCCGGCGGAGTGCCATCGGGCGGGGGCGGCGCATCGAGCGGCGACCCGTAGCCGTAGCCGTAGCCGTACGCGTAGGGGTATGCGTAGCCGTACGGGGCGTACCCGTATGCGGCGTAGGGGTAAGGATAGCCCCACCACGGTCCGCCCCAGCCCCAGCCCGGACCGACGTAGACGCCAAACCCCGGTCCCCACCACCCGCCGCGCCAACCGCCCCACCCGCCGTGCCAGCCTCCATGCCAGCCACCGCCG
>Ga0070741_10006531_pt1 | contig 24958 bp, 24 predicted proteins | sample Coa_R1_4_FD_66440 | JGI IMG/M metagenome (GOLD analysis project Ga0070741, IMG submission 66440) | Surface soil microbial communities from Centralia Pennsylvania, which are recovering from an underground coalmine fire - Coalmine... | ecosystem: Environmental > Terrestrial > Soil > Unclassified ... | reverse complement strand
GGGTCCAGAGGTCGGGCGGCTCGAGCACGTGCGAATCGGCGGAGATCAGGTGGTACTCGCGCGCCATGCGCGCTTCATACGAACAAACGTTCGCCGAGTTCAAGGGCGCGCCGCTACGGATTCAGCACGACGTTGTCGACCTCGAGCGCGGTGAGCACGGTGTTGAGCATGCCGACGCTGCCGCCGCCGTCCTCGCAGTCGAGGTGGACGTCGAAGCCGATCCCGCTGTCGAAGCCCGTGTGCAGGACGAGCACGGCGGCATCGCCCGCGGGCACGGAGACGCGGCTCAAGTCCCAGGCGATGCCGCCGATCGTGAGCTGGCAGTAGACGAGCGCCTTCGCGCCGCCGTTGTTGATGAGACCGACCTTGGCATCGAGGACGTAGGCGCCCGCGGCGAGCCCGCCGAGCGTGCCGATCGTCCCGAGGACGTCCGGAACGTCGGCGTTCTCGGAGGAGCCGACGTGGGCTCGGCTCGGCCCGGTCGGACCCGTCGGCCCGACGTCGCCCGTCGGCCCCGTCGGTCCCGTCGCACCCGCCGGGCCGGTCGGGCCGGCGTCTCCGGGGAGGCCGGTCGGGCCGGTGGGTCCCGTCGGGCCCGTGGGGCCCGTCGGCGGGGCGTCGACCGAGCCGCCCATCGAGTACGCGACGAGCAGCTCGGGCGTCGGGTACGTCCCCTCCAGGCTCGCGAAGTGAAGCGGACGCGGCCGCGAGCTCCGCACGGCGACGCCGAAGTTCGTGGCGGGGTCGCCCACCCACGACGCCACGAGCGGCGTCACGTCGAGCACCACCCATCCGCGCTTCGTCGTCCCCGCGAGCGAACGGACGTCGACGGCGATGTCGTCGATCGCGGGCGCTCGCGCGCCGCGCGCGCTCCGCTCCTCCCACGGCGTGCGCACGGCGTGCGCGGCGACCGAGTCGCCGGCGGTGGGCTTCGGGTCGAGGAGGAAGAGCCGGAGCTGCGCGCGCTCGACCGACGCCGTCGGAGAGATCGGCGAGACGTCGAAGCCGAGGAGGGCCGTCGACCCGGCGCCGGCCGTGAGGTGCGGCTGTTTCCCCTGGGGCGCTCGCGCCGATCCGACGGACGTGTCGGCGGACGCGCCGAGCACGGTGACGACGACGGGACCGGCGGCGTGGATCGCGGGCGCGAGGACGAGCGCCGCCGACAGCACGACGACGCGGGCGGCGGCGAGACCGGGACGGCGGGCGGACGACATCGGCTGATCTTCGGCGGATCCCGCCCCCGCCTTGAATCGCCGATCCTGCGACGCCGTCCGTCGCTGGTAGGAGGGGCGCCGACGTCCGCCGCGCTCGTCATCGCGCATCCCGGGCACGAGCTGCGCGTCCACGGCTGGCTCGAACGCGCGCGGCCCGTCGTCTTCGTGCTGACGGCGCCTCGGGCCGGCTCGGCCGGCCGCGGATTGCCTCGACCGCCCTCGCCGCGACGGGCGCTCAACCGGGCACGGTCTACGGGCGGCGACCCGGTGCACGACCTCGTCGCGCGCGCCGCCGCCGCGGCGGCGCCGGCGCCGCGCGGGGGAGCGGGTCCGATCGCGACGTTCCACTTCCCGCTCGAGGGGCGGCCCGACGCGTGCCTCCCGCCGGCGGACGGCACAGCGGCGCGGCGGCGAGGGCGACGTCGAGCGCGGGCCCGGCGGTGAGGACGTGCGGCCGGCGGCGAGAGGCGTCAACCGCGACTCGCGCCGCCGCCCATCGGGCGCCGGGCGGCGTCAGCGTGGCTCGGTCGTCGGCGACGGCGAGGCCTTCTTTCCCACACCCGACGTCGCGCCGGCCTCGGCGGACGTGCCTGCGCCCGCCGCCCCGGCGGCGTGGCCGCCAGTCGCGGCGGCCCCCGCGGTGGCTGGACCCGCCGACCTCGTGGCGGGTTCCGCCGCGGATACCTCCGGGGGCTCGAGGAACACGTCCGCCCGCCGGTTCTGCTGTCGGCCGGCGGCGGTCCGGTTGCTCGCGACCGGATACGATGGCCCGAAGCCTCGCGCAGTCACGCGCCCCGCGTCGACGCCTTGCGCGATCAGGTAGTTGCGGACGGTGTCGGCGCGCCGCTGCGCCAGGCGCTCGTTCACCGCATCGCTGCCCGTGCTGTCGGTGTGGCCCTCGATCAGCGCCTCGCGCTTCGGCTGCCGCCGGAGAACGCAGGCGGCGGTCGCGAGCTGGTGCCTCGCCGTGGGTCCGAGGTCGGCTCGCCCGCTCGCGAACTCCGCGCTCGGCAGCGCCGACGCCGGGGTGGCGGTCGCGAGCTGGCTTCGCTCCTCTTCTGCCTGCTTGGTACCGGCGACCTCGCGTGCGACGTCGAGCCTTCGCTGGGTGACGTACGCGAACGTGGTCACGTTGCGGTCGTCTTCGCCGTCTCCGAACGCGACTTCGGCCCGTTCGAGCGACTGAGCGGCCTCGTGCATCGCGACCGGCGCGCGCGTCCTCAGGTCCCGGCTCTGCTGCGCCTCCGCATACGCCGCGCGCGCCTCCTTGAGCGCCCGGTTGGCGGGCCGCGGCCCGCATCCGAGGGCAGCCCCGAGGGCCGCCGTGGCACAGACCGCCAAAGTCATCCAGCTCGCTTCCGACATGTCTCACTCCGCGGAAGGGTTGCGCATCGCACCGACCGGCGACGGGGCGCACGCGGCGCCGCCGCTCGCCTCGGTCGCCTGACGAAGGTCCGCGTTCGTCGCGCGCGCCCGCTCGGCGCCGGTCTTCGCCTGCGCGAGCTTGGCATCGGCGTCCGCCTCCGTGGAGAGGCGCCGCGCCTCACCCCAGTCGCCGTCATCGCGGGCCCGACGCGCGGCCTCCAGCTTTTCGCGGGCGCGACGCATCTCGAGCGGCGCATAGTGTCCCGCGTCGACGTCGTCCGCGTCGGCCACGCGCGTCTCCGCGCTGCAGATGCGCGTCGCCGGATGGCCGCAGGCGATGACGAGGGACGCGCCGCACAGCAGTGGAGGCACGGTGCGCTTCAGCCGCGAGAACGGTCGCATGCGTTTTCTCCCTGGCCGCACCCTCGCGGGCGTGGCTTCTCGGTGACGGGTCGCATTTCCCGTGCCAGCCGCGCCCGGGCCGGCCCGCGGACGGAGACGCCCTCGCAGGGTACGGAATGTCGCGCGCGCAGGGCGATCATCCGTCCGCGAGCGTCTCCCGCGTCCGCCCACCGGGGCGGGCGCTGGCACGAATCCTGCGATCTTGCGGGAGCGGATGGCGTTCTTCCTCGAAAAGCGGACCTCCCGGACGAAGACCGTCATCGTTCGCGTCGACGGCGAGCTCGTCGGTGAGGCGACGCGCGAGCTGCGACGTCTCTGCCACAATCCCAAGGGGCGCCTCCGCGTCGACCTGCGCGACCTCCGCCGGGCGGACGACGCGGGAATCGCCGCCATCCACGAGCTGGAGGACGCGGGCGCGGAGGTGATCGGGGCGTCACCGTACATTGCGCTCCTCCTCGTCGCGCGGCGGACTCGCGCTCCCGCCGCCGGCGCGGTGTCGCCGGCGGTGAAGCCGAAGTGAGTCCGCCGCTACGAGACCGCCTCGCTCCGGACGATCCCGAGCTTCTTCATGCGCGAGCGTAGCGTGCTCGGCTTGAGCCCGAGACGGCAGGCGGCGTTCCCGGGGCCCTTCACCCGCCCGCCGCATCGCGCGAGCACCCGCCGGATGTGGTCGCGCTCGACGTCGTCGAGGCGCTCGGAGGGCGAGTGCCAGACGTCACGGAAGCCATCCGGAAGCGGGTCTTCGATGCGCAGCACACCGTCGGTGGACACGACGAGCGCGCGCTCGACGAGGTTCTCGAGCTCGCGGACGTTCCCCGGCCAGGGGTAGGCGCCGAAGGCGTCGAGCAGCGAGGTCGGGACGCGCGCGATCGCTCGTCCCATCCGTCGCTGGTGCTTGGTGACGAAGTACGACACGAGGAACGGGATGTCCTCGCGTCGCTGGCGCAGGGGCGGCAGCTCGATCGGGAACACCATCAGCCGGTAGTAGAGGTCGGGGCGAAAGGAGCCGCTCTCGATGGCTCCCCGCAAGTCGCGGTTCGTCGCCGCGATGACCCGCACGTCGGTGCGGAGGGCCGAGGTCGACCCCACCCGCTCGAACTCTCCCTCCTGCAGCACGCGCAGCAGCTTCGCCTGCACCTCGGGGGCGAGGTCGCCGATCTCGTCGAGGAAGATCGAGCCGCCGTTGGCGAGCTCGAAGCGCCCGAGCTTCCGCTCCAGCGCCCCGGTGAACGCGCCTTTCTCGTGGCCGAAGAGCTCGCTTTCGATGAGCGTGGCGGGAAGTGCGGCGCAGTCGACGCGCACGAGAGCGCGGCCACGGCGTGCGCTGCGGGCGTGAATCGCACGCGCGACCAGCTCCTTTCCGGTGCCCGTCTCACCGAGGAGCATCACGGTCACGTCGGTCCGCGCCACGCGCTCCACCCGCTGGAACATCCGCCGCATGGCGGCGCTCTCCCCCACGAGATCCTCGAATTCCTCGGCGCGGCTCAGCTCGTGGCTCAGCTGGTTCTCGGCCTCCAGGCGCTCCTTGAGCCGTCCGAGCTCGGCGAGCGCCTCCGCCAGCCGCTCCTCGACGTCGCCGAGACATCCGGCCGGTCGGTGCGTCACGATCGCGCCCCCACCGCCCGCAGGGCGCGCGACGTGCATCTCGAACCACGGACCGGGCCCCTCCCCCGTGAGGCAGGGATATCGGACGGCGCGCTCGCGCGTCTGGCCGGTGAGGACGTCCCGGATCGCCCGCGCGGCGTCCGAGGCGTGCGAATCCTTCGCTCTCTCGCAGACCGCGAAGTAGCTCGTTCCGACGCCGCAGGTCGGGTCGTGCCACCCGTTTGCGGCCGCAAAGCGTCGCCACGCCCGGTTGACCGCGACGATCGTGCCGGTCGGATCGAGCACCGCGATGTGGTCGGGGAGCGCCTCGAGGATGGGAGCGGCAGCGCCCTCATGCACGCCCGAGAGCCGCCGGGAGTCGTGAGAGGACGCCGGGTTACCCGAGGCCGTCATGCGAAGAGCGGGCCGCTGGCCCAACGGCCGGGCAAGAGCGCGGCCGTGCGGCGCGTCGCGCACCGGCGCGACGGACCGCACGCGCCCCGAATGATCGGCGCGCTGCGCCCGCTCGTTCGGGTACGCCTCCCCACGGCATGCCGGTCGCCGTCCAGCCGCTGCGTGCTCCCGGCGATTTCGCGGCTCAGGCCGGCGAGCGCCGTGCTCAGGGCCGCGACGGTGTCCTCCTCTCCTCCCCCGGGAGCGTGCTCGACGAGGCGCACGTCGCGCCGCTCGAGAACCTTGCCGGCGCGGTCGTGGATCGTGACCCGCGCGGCGAGCTCGCCGCCGCCGTCCGTCGTGCGCTCGAAGCGGGAGACGTCCACGGCGATCGCATAGTCGGGAGCCGGCGGGCGCACCCACGGGTAGCCGACGATGCGATCGGTCCCGAGCAGCGTCGCCAGGTTGAGGGCAAGGACGCGCTGGAAGCTCGTTTCGACCGGCTCCGCCCAGCGCGCATCGTCGGAGAACGTGACCCGATTCGGCCCGACGCGCGTGACGAGCGCCGTCCGCCGGAGATACGACGGAAACGTCATCGGCCCGAGGCCGATGACGGCGTCGGGCCGCAGGCGCTCCACGGTGCCGGGATCCGGCGATATCGGGGCGAGGACGAAGAATCGCGTCCGGTCCGGACGCGGCGCGAGCGGCGAGCAGGCGGCGAGCACGACGCCGCAGGCGATCAGCAGCCGAGTCACCTGGCACTGTCCTGCGATACGGAGCGCCCGCGAACGAGCGAGCTCGGGTCGCGCTCGAGCTGCTCGGCCAGGCCTTCGATCGCGCCCGCCGCCGACGTGACCCCCGCCAGCGCCCGCTCGAGCCGGTAGCCGAGCGGCGCGCTGGGCTCGAAGGTCGACTGAAGCGTCCGGAACGTCTCGCCCGCGTCACGCAGGGCCCCGGATGCGGCGTCGAGCGCCGTCGTGAGCTTCGGCACGAGCATGCCGTTCGCATTCGTCGCCAGCTGGTTCATTTGATCCGCGGTCTCGTCCAACGTTCGCAGCAGGTGCTCGGTCGAGGCGGGCAGCGCCTGCGCCTCGCGGGTGCTCAGGATCCGATCGAGCCCCTGGAGCGTTCGCGAGGCCGCGGCGACGAGCTCGTCCAGGTCCACGTTCTCGAGCTTCGACACGATCCGGCCCGCCGCGTCCTGCACCGCCTCCATCGCGGTCGGCAGCGCCGGGATCTCGACGTACGGGACCGTCGGGTCGGATACGAGCCGGACCGGCGTCCCGGGTCGGAGGTCGAGCGCGACGTAGAGGACGCCGGTCACGAAGCTCTCGGTGCTGAGCTGTGCGCGAAGCCCTTCGTCGATGAGACGGCGCAGCGTCTTCTCGTCGACCCCGGTTCTCACCCCTTGCTCCGCGATCCGCCCCTGGTCCAGCTCGATCAGGACCGGGATGCGCACGTCCGCCGCGGCGCGCTCGTGCGGGGCGATGTTCAGGCGGATGTCGCGGACGTCGCCCACCGGGACCCCCTTGAACTTGACGGGCGCCCCGACGGCGAGCCCGTTGACCGAGCCCGTGAAGTACACGACCACGGGCATCGTCGCGCGGAAGTACCGGCCCGAGCCGAGGACGAGGACGCCGACGACCGCCAACACGACGGCGCCGACGACGAACGCTCCGATGACGGCCGGATTCGGACGGCGTCCCATGATACTCACCCCGTTCCGTCACCCCGACGCAGGAAGCGACGCACGGTCGGGTCGGGCGACTCGTCGCGGAGGACGCGCGGCGGGCCGGCCGCCGTCATCGTACGCCGGTCGGTGTCGAGGAAGACGCTGTTCGTGCCGATCGCGAAGATGCTCGCGAGCTCGTGGGTCACGACGACGACGGTCGCGCCGAGGCTGTCGCGCAGCTCCACGATCAAATCGTCGAGGCGCCGCGAGCTGATGGGGTCGAGGCCGGCGCCCGGCTCGTCGAAGAAGAGGACGTCCGGGTCGAGCGCCATGGCGCGCGCGAGACCGGCCCGCTTCTGCATGCCTCCGCTGATCTCGGAGGGGTAGAAGTCCTCGAAACCCCTCAGGCCGACGAGCGCGAGCTTGAACGACGCGAGCTCCCGGACATCGCGCGGGCCGAGCGGCGTGAACTGGGAGAGCGGGAGCCCGATGTTCTCGGCGAGCGTCATCGAGCTCCACAGGCCGCCGCCCTGGTAGAGGACGCCGCACCGCCGTAGGAGGCGCATCCGCACCTCGGGCTCCGCGCGCGTGAAGCTCACGCCCTCGTACAGGACCTCGCCGGCGGCGGGCTCGCGCAGACCGATCATGTGCTGGAGGAGCGTGCTCTTTCCGGACCCGCTGCCCCCCATGATGATGAACACGTCGCCACGGCGAATCGTGAAGCTCAGGTCGTTCATCACGACGAAGCTTCCGTACGCCATCGTCAGGTGGCGGACCTCGATGTGGGCGTCGGGCGTGCTCACGTCAGATCCCGAGGACGTAGAAGACCACCGAGAACACGCCGCACGCGGCGATGACGAGCACGATGCTCGTGACGACCGCCGAGGTCGTCGCCGCGCCGACGGCCGACGAGCTGCGTCCCGCCGCCATCCCGCGCAGGCAGCCGGCGATCGCGATCAGGAGGCCGTACACCCCGGCCTTGAAGACGCCGCCCACGAGATCCGTCACGCTGACCGCGCCGGCCGTCTGCTGCGCGTAGGTCCGCGCGGACAGGCCGAGCATCCCGGTCCCCACCACGCCGCCGCCGACGATGCCGAGCAGGTCCGCGTAGAGGCAGAGCAGCGGCATCATGGCGCAGAGCGCGATGACGCGCGGAAGCACCAGGAACTCGAGCGGCGGGAGGCCCGTCGTCGTGAGGGCATCCGTCTCCTGCGTGACGTTCATCGTCGCCAGCTCCGCGGCGAAGGACGCGCCGCTTCGCCCCGCCATGACGATCGCCGTCATCATGGCGCCCATGTCGCGGACGATCGCGATCCCGACGAGGTTCGCCACGTAGATCGCCGCCCCGAACTGCTCGAGCTGCACCGCACCGACGAAGGCGAGAATCGCGCCGACGAGGAACCCGACGAGCGTGACGATCGGCAGCGCGTCGGCGCCGACCTGCTGCATCAGCAGGACGACGTCCGAGGTGCGGTATCGCGCGCGCCGGCGGAGGACCTGGACGCCGCCGCGCGTGATCTCGCCGACGAATCGGAGGAATTCGTGGCCCGCCTCGAGCGCCCCGAGCGCCCGCTCGCCGACACGTGTCAGCAGGTCGGGGCGGCTGGACGGCCGCCGTGCGGTGGTCTCGGGAACCGCGTCGGCGAGGGCGAGGATGCGCCTGATGCCGGGCGGAAGCCCGTCCTCGTCGACCGCCGCACCGCGCGCCTTCCCGAGAGCGACGACGCTGGCGAGAAACGCCACCACGCTGCTGTCGAAGCGGCAGAGCGCGCCGGCATCGAACCTCACGCGCCGGACCGCGGGTGGGCGCGCAAGCGCTCCCTCGACGGCAGCGAGCGGCGGCGCGCCCGCGTCGAGCCGCCACGTGCCGCCGACTCGAACGACGACGGTGTCTTCCGCGACGCGCCCGACGGCGAGCCTGCGGTCTCCAGAGTCGGACGATTGCTCGGCGCCTGGCATGCGTCCCGTCGCCGAACAGCAAGACGGACGCCGGGCCCGCCGGCCGGCCGGCCGCGGGACGGCGCTCGTGAGGCCGTTCGGAAGTCGTCCCGTCGGACGGAATCTCGCCCGACGGGCGAGATCTCGCCCTCCCTCCGCGGGAGGTCGGTCAACGGCTCGCGAGGCGGAGCCGCTTCATGCGTGACCGTAGCGTGCTCGGCTCGAGCCCGAGGCGTTCGGCCGCGCCCCCGCGGCCTTTGATGCGCCCCCGACACTCCCGCAGGACGCGCTCGATGTGCGCCCGCTCGACGTCCGTCAATCGGACCGACGTCTCGCGGACCGACGTCTCGGGCGCGTTCGGCGGAAGCTCGAAGACGTTCTCCTCGAGGCAGAGCGTCGGCCCGGACGACAGGATGATCGCCCGCTCGACGACGTTTTCGAGCTCGCGCACGTTCCCGGGCCAGCAGTAGGCGCAGAGCGCGTCGAGCGTCGACGTGGCGACCTTCTCGATCGTCTTGCCGAGGACTTTCTGGTGCTTGTCGACGAGGTGGCGGATGAGCAGCCGAATGTCCTCGGGACGCTCGCGGAGAGGCGGCAGCTCGATGGGAAACACCATCAGGCGGTAGTAGAGATCGGCGCGGAACGTGCCGGCGTTCATCGCCTGCGTGAGATTTCGGTTCGTCGCCGCGATCACCCGCACGTCGACGTGCAACGTCGTCGGGGACCCGATCCGCTCGAACTCCTGCTCCTGGAGCACGCGAAGGAGCTTGGTCTGGAGCTCCGGCGGCATATCGGCGACTTCGTCGAGGAAGATCGTGCCGCCGTCCGCGATCTCGAAGCGCCCGCGCCGTCGGCCGACGGCGCCCGTGAACGCCCCCCGCTCGTGCCCGAACAGCTCGCTCTCGATGAGGTTCGGCGGAAGCGCCGCGCAGTTGACCGACACGAGCGGCCGATCCCGTCGCGCGCTGCGCGCGTGGACGGCGCGCGCCACGAGCTCCTTCCCCGTCCCCGTCTCGCCGACCACGAGGACCGTCGCGTCGGTCTCGGCGACCAGCTCGATCTTTCGGAGCACGGTCCGTATGGAAGCGCTCCTGCCGATGAGGCCGCCGAAGCGCCGTGCGTGGTCCACGTCCTCGTCGCCCAGGGACAGGTCCTCGGCCTCGAGGGTCCGGTGCGTGCGCGCGCCGTCGAGCGTTCCGCGCGGTGTGCCGTGCGTGGGCACGCCTCCGGCGGTCGCCTCGTGGGCGACGACCACGCCGATCAGCTTCGGCAACGGCTTGACGCGCATCTCGAACCAGCGCTGCTCGGGAGTGCCCGTGGAGTATGCGAGGAAGAACTCGCGCTCCGCTCCGCTCGCCACCGCGCGAATGCCGCTCGCCGCGGCGTTGGCCCACTCGCGGTCGGATCCGTCCGCGTGCTCGCAGACCGCGAGATAGTTCGACCCGACCGCGTGCCGCGAGTCGGGCAGCCCGTTCCGATCCGCGAACTCGCGCCAGGCGGCGTTCGCTGCGACGATCGTCCCGTCGGAGCTCAGGACGGCGACACGCGCCGACGCCGTGTCGAGCACGGACGACAGGACGGCCGAGACGAGCGCTTCGTCGCGCAGCAGCGGCCTCGTGATCGGCTGGCGCATGACCTCGAAGAGCGAGTGAAACGGCGCCTCGCGCGTCCCGATTTCGCCCGTGGCGTCCGCGGTCCGTCCTGCCTGCTCGCCTCCGGGACCGCGAGCGCCGACGATGTCGCACCATGTACCCATCATGAAGTCCTTCTCGAGCCGGGTGGCGAGGTCCTTCGGAGGTCGGCGACCGTGGTTCATTAGCAACGTCCCCAGGTCGGGAACAGGGGGGTGCGCTTCAGCGCGGTTCAGCCGACACCTCCCGGCCCCATCGACAGTGCGCGATCGGACGGTCGGGGACGATATCGCGACCGGGTGCGAGATGTCGCACGCGCGCCGCAAGCCAGCGCTCCGCTGCGTAGGACGGGCTCATCGGCTTCCCCCTTGCTAGCAGCCGAGGGCACGACGGAGGGAGGAGACGATGGACCACGGGAGGCGACCCACCCGAGCGTGGAGGCTCGTGTGCGTCGGCGTCACGGCTGTCCTGGCAGCGACCGTTTCCCGCCCCGCCCGCGCCGCCTCCGCCGCCGACCTCACCCGCGACTCCGCGGCGGAGCTGAGCAAGCTCTACGCGCGGCAGCCGAGCGCGAAGGTCCTCGGGCAGAAGGCGAAGGGGATCCTCGTCTTCCCGTCCATCGTCAAAGCCGGCTTCATGTTCGGCGGCCAGATCGGCGAAGGGGCGCTCCGGAGAAACGGTAGGGTCACTGGCTACTACAACTCCGTCGCCGCATCCTACGGCTTCCAGGCGGGCGTGCAGAAGTTCGGATACGCGCTCTTCTTCATGTCGGACGCCGCGCTCGACCGGCTCGACGCGACCCGCGGGTTCGAGCTCGGCACCGGTCCGAGCCTCGTCGTCGTCGACAAGGGCATCGGGAAGTCGATCACGAGCAACACGATCACGAGCGACATCTACGCCTTCATCTTCGACCAGAAGGGCCTCATGGCCGGCGTCGGCATCCAGGGATCGAAGATCACGCGCATCGACAAGTGACCGCCGACGCGAGGTGCCGAGAACAGGGAGGACTCCCGATGTCGGGCGGACGCATTCTGCTCGCCGCCGTGCTGACGCTCGCGTTCTTCCCGACCCCGGGACGAGCCGGGGAGGCGCCGACGGCGGACCTGGACATCCTCCGCGACGCCATCCGGGCCAACAGGAAGGCGCTCGTCGCCGCGAATCTGCCCCTCAGCGACGAGGAAGCCGCGCAGTTCTGGCCGCTCTACGAGCGCTACCAGGCGGAGCTGAAACCCGTGCAGGACCGCAGCGTGAAGGTCATCGCGGACTACACCGCGAGCTTTCGGGATCTGCCGGACGAGAAGGCGATGAAGCTCGCCGACGACTGGCTCTCGGCGGAGAGCGACCGCGTGAAGGTGCGTCGCAGGTATCTCCAGGAGTTCGCGAAGGTGCTGCCGGGACGGAAGGTCGTGCGCTTCTACCAGATCGAGAACAAGATGGACGCCGTCCTGCGCTACGACCTCGCCCGCGGGATTCCGGTCGTCGGGGAGTGAAGCGGCGCGCGCCCGAGCGTCAGACCCGCGCCCAGAATCGCTCGAGGGCGGCCGCCGCTTCCGCCGCGCGCTCGACCGCCCACCAGTGGCCGCAGCCCTCGAACAGGACGAGCTCGCCGTGCACGCGCTCGGCGAGCCGCTCGGCGAAGACCGGCGGGACGAACGGGTCCTCGCGGCCCCAGAGGACGAGCGCGGGCCGGCGCACCCGCTCGAGGTCGGGCTGCCACTCGCGCCCGACGTGCACGGCCGAGCGGTAGAGGCGGAGGATCGCGTCCTTCATCCGGTCGTCCACGTGCCTCGCCGTCTCGCGGGCGACCGCGGGCGGGAGCCCGGCCCCGACGAGGCCGGCCTCCAACGGCTCCCCGGTCATCGTCGCCATGATCTCTTCGCCGACGCCGGGCGTCTGCCACTGCCGTGCCATGTCGTGCCAGACGTACTCGGCGTCGACGGCGCCGTTGCCGCACGCCCACGTGCGGACGAGGTCGGGACGGATCGACGCGATGCGCTGCACGAAGAGGGAGCCCCAGTCGTGTCCGACGAGGTCGACCGGCTCCCCGAGCCGCGCGATCTCGCCGACGAGCCAGTCGACGTACGCCTCCTTCGTCGCCGCAAAGCCGGGCGGCAGGGGCGTCCCGAAGCCGGGGAGGGAGGGGGCGACCACCTCCGTGCGGCGGAGATGGGACCGGAGCGGATCCCAGAGGCGGTGCGTGTCGGGAACGCCGTGGACCAGGAACGCGGGCATCGCAGACCTCCCCCGGCTCGTGCGGCCACGTACGCGCGCCCGCGCGCCCTGTCAACGGTGGCGACGCGCGAGTAGTGGGTCGGTTTGCGCCGCGACTCCCCCGTGCTCCCGCGCGATGTGGTACGACCCGCAGAACCCGCACACTGACCCACTACCGACGCGGCGTCGGTTGACCGCGCGCGGGACTGCCTGCTACCGCCGCCGCATGGCTCGCGCCGCCGCGCTCGCCGGCATCCGCGTCCTCGATCTCTCGCACCAGGCCGCCGGCCCCTGGTGCACGACGCTCCTCGGCGACCTCGGCGCCGACGTGATCAAGATCGAGAAGCCGGGCCGCGGCGACGGCATCCGGTGGGCGGACCGGTCGGGGCGGCTGCCGCCCGAGGTCGGGGGGCTCAACTTCCAGGGCCTCAACCGGAACAAGCGCGGCCTCACGATCGACATCGGCCAGGACGCGGGCGCGGCGCTCCTCCGGCGCCTCGCCGCGGGGGCCGACGTCGTGGTCGAGAACTTCCGCCCCGGCGTGATGGAGCGCCACGGCCTCGGGTGGGAGCAGCTCCGCGCGGCGAACCCGCGGCTCGTCTACTGCTCGATCACCGCCTTCGGCCCGCGCGGACCCCTCGCGCAGAAGCCCGGGATGGACCTGATCCTCCAGGCGATGGGCGGGCTCATGGGCCACACGGGCGAGCCCGGCGGGCCGCCGATCAAGTCGGCACCGCCCGTGGCGGACATCACGACGGGCATCTACGCCGCGCTCGGCATCACGGCCGCGATCCTCGAGCGCGAGCGGTCCGGGGTCGGGCAGAAGGTCGAGGTGGCGATGCTCGACGCCGTCGTCTCGCTCTTCGCCGACAACTCGGCGAACGTGCTGACGCTCGGGACGAAGTTCGGGAAGTTCGGGAGCGGGCATCCCGATCTCGTGCCGTACCAGGCGTTCCCCGCGAAGGACGGGTGGTTCGTCGTCGCGTGCCTGACGAACGCGTTCTTCAAGCGGCTCGCGGCGCTCCTCGGGCGCGAGGACCTCCTCGCCGACCCGCGCTTCGCGACGAACGAGGCGCGCGTCCGGCACCGGGCCGCGATCGTCCCGGTCCTGAGCGACGTCTTCCGGACGCGCGAGCGCGCGCACTGGATCGCGCTCTGCGAGGCGAACGACATCCCGGCATGCGTCGTGAACGAGCTGGAGGACGTCCTCGCCTCGGAGCAGATCGCGGAGAACGGCCTCGTCGTCGAGCACGAGGACCCGCGGCGCGGGAAGATCCGCGTCCTCGGCCCGCCGATCAAGCTGTCGGCGACGCCGACGGCCTTCGAGCGGCCCGCGCCGATCCTCGGCGAGCACACGGACGCGGTGCTGCGGGAGCTCGGGGTCGGGGAGGAGGAGATCGCCGCGCTCCGGGCGGCGAAGGTCGTCTGACGGCGCGACGGGGGCCGTCAGCGCTCGCGCTTCGCGAGCACCTCGTCCGTCCGCGCCTGCCGCCACGCGCGGAGCCGCTCGCGCACCTCGGGGTGCTTGGCCGCGACGATCGCGGCCGCGAGGAGCCCCGCGTTCGCGGCGCCCGCCTTCCCGATCGCGAGCGTGCCGACCGGCACGCCCTTCGGCATCTGCACGATCGAGAGGAGCGCGTCGAGGCCGTTCAGCTGCGTCGCCGGGACCGGCACGCCGAGGACGGGGAGCACGGTCTTCGCCGCCACCATGCCCGGCAGGTGCGCCGCGCCGCCCGCGCCCGCGATGATGACCTCGAGGCCGCGCTGCTCGGCCGTCTCCGCGTACTCGAACATCCAATCCGGCGTCCGGTGCGCGGAGACGATGCGGACCTCGTGCGGTACCTGGAGCTCCGCGAGGACGTCGCGCGCGGCGCCGAGGTGCTCGAGGTCGCTCTCGCTCCCCATGACGATGCCGACCCAGGGACGGGCGCTCGTGGGCGCGCTCGAGGGCATGCGCCGAGGCTCGCCCGGGGGTCCGGGGGTTGTCAAGCAGACCGCGCCACGCGGCAGACCGCGCCACGCGGCAGACCGCGCCACGCGGGGCGACGCGCGACGCTGGCGAGGACGCGGCCGCGCCTGGTAGGGTCGCCTCCCATGGCGGCGGTCGACCTCGGCTCGCGCCACCTCCGGGCCACGAAGGCGGGCGGCGTGCTGCGCGTCGTCCTCGACCGCCCCGCGCGGCGGAACGCGCTCACCATCGAGATGTACCACGGGCTCAAGAAGGCCGCCGTGCTGGCCGAGCGCGACCCCGGGGTCGACGTCCTCGTCGTGACCGCGACCGGCGAGCACTTCTGCGTCGGCGGCGAGATGGGCGGGAAGCACGAGGGCGGGCAGGCGCTCGACCGCGAGACGGACGGGATCGACCTCCTCCCCTTCGTGCAGTTCGAGCGCTGCCCGAAGCTCGTCGTCCTCGGCATCAACGGCACGTGCCAGGGAGGCGGCGTGAACCTCACCCTCACGAGCGACGTCTCGGTCGTCGCCGCGCAGGCGCGGTTCCGCGTGCCGGAGCTCCTCCGCGGTGTCGCGGACTGCTTCCTCGGCGCGCGGCTCGCGGCGCGCGTCGGCGTCGCGCGCGCGAAGTACCTCCTCTTCACGGCGCGCGAGTTCGACGCCGCCGAGGCGCTCGCGATGGGGCTCGTGTCGCGCGTCGTGCCGGACGACCGGCTCGACGCGGCGATCGACGAGACGGTCGGCTGGATCCGAGAGACCGGCCCCGAGGCGCGCGCGGCACTCAAGCGCGACCTCCAGCGTCAGCTCCCGTCGATCGACTTCGCGATGTTCGCCGCGTCGCTCCGCTCCGACGAGGTGCGCGAGGGCTTCGCCGCATTCGTCGAGAAACGGCCGCCGCGCTGGGTTCGCCGTCCGCCCGATCGAGATTGACGAACGAACGTTCACCTCGCTATGCAGCCGGCGGAGGGGGACGAGTGAACGGGACGAAGCGATCCGGTAAGTCGCGGGCGCTGCCGCAGCCGCCGACCCGCCAGGCCATCCTCGACGCCGCGGAGCGGCTCTTCTCGGCGCGCGGGCTCGAGGGCGTCGCCGTCCGCGACCTGGCGCGCGAGCTCCACCTGACGCCGTCGAGCCTCTACAACCACTTCCCGAGCAAGCAGGCCCTCTACGACGCCGTCCTCGAGCGCGGGCTCCGCCCGATCGTCGCGATCGTCGCCGACTCGTGGCGGCCGGGGAAGTTCCAGGCCGAGCAGATGCGCGGCACGATCGACCAGCTGACCGCGCACCTCGTCACGCACCCGCATCTCGGCCGTCTCCTCCAGCGCGCGCTCATCGAGGAGAACGGCGCCGGGCAGGCGCTCATGGCGCGCTGGCTCGGTCCGCTCTACCAGCAGGGCGTCGAGGTGACGCGGCAGGCGGCGCTCGACGCCGGCTGGGAGCCGCAGGAGATCCCCCACCTGACGCTCGGGCTCTTCGGCCTCATGTTCGCGTTCTTCACGAACGCCGGAGCCATTCGCCGCCTCGCCGGTTGGGGCGACGACGTGTTCTCGGCGCGCTCCCTCGTCGTGCAGCGGCGCTTTCTCGAGAAAGCCGTCTACCGCCTCCTCGGACCGCGCCCGCCCGAGTCCCCGCCCGAGCGGCCGGCGAGGAGGCGACGGAGGAAGTAGCATGTCCGAGGCAGGCAGGATCACCGACGAAGGCATCGCGCGGATCCGCGCGCGCATCGGGCAGGGCTTCCCGGGACGCCGTCCGTGGCGCACCGAGGCCACGCGCGACGCGATCTACCACATGGCGCTCGGCATCGGGGATCTGTCGCCGCTCTACCTCGACGAGGAGTACGCGAAGAAGACGCGCTGGGGAACGCTCATCGCGCCGCCGATCATGATCCAGACGATGGACACGCTCCGCGCCGTCGGCTCGAGCGGCCTCCCGGAGGGGCTGCCCGGCGTGCACTCGATCTGGACGGGCTCTCGCTACGAGTGGGAGCGCCCGCTCAGGCTCGGCGACCGCGTGACGCACGAGTGCTACCTGAAAGACGTCGTCGAGCGGCCGAGCACGTTCGGCGGCGGGGGCCGCTCCGTCTACCAGACGTACGAGGCGGTCTACTGGAACCAGGACGGCGAGAAGATCGGGGTGCGCCAGGACACCTGGATCCGCGTCGAGCGCGCCCGGACGGCCGAGAAGAAGAAGTACGGCGACATCCCGCTCGCGCACTGGAGGCCGGAGGACATTGCCCGCTTCATGGAGGAGTACCGGACCGCGCGGCGGACGACGGAGCGCTTCTGGGACGACGTGCGGGTCGGGGACGAGCTCGGCCCGCTCATCAAGGGGCCGCTCACGCCGACGGCGGAGATCGCGTTCGAGTCGTGCCTCGGCATCTACCTCGTCGGCAACGCCGTCGCCGCGAACCTCTACGCGAAGCACCCGCACCTCATGCTGCCGAACGAGCAGGGCGTCCCCGAGCCGCCGCAGCGCGTCCACTGGGACAACGCCTTCACGCAGAAGCTCCTCGGCCTTCCCGGCGCCTACGACCTCGGCCCGGAGCGGTGCGCCTGGCTCATCCAGGTCGTGACGGACTGGATCGGCGACGACGGGTTCCTCTCGATGATCGACGTCCAGTACCGTGGCTTCAACTTCATGGGCGACGTCACGTGGTGCCGCGGGGAGGTGACCGACAAGTTCGAGCGGGACGGCAGGGCGTACGTCCGCTGCGCGGTCGAGTGCGTCAACCACCGCGATCAGGTGACCGCGAAGGGCACGGCCGAGGCCGAGCTCCCGCGCCGCTGAGCGCCGTGGACCGCGCCGCCTTCGAGGCCCTCGCCCGCCGCGTCTCCAACTGGGGGCGCTGGGGCGCCGACGACGAGCGGGGGACGACGAACTTCATCACGCCCGACGTCGTCCGCCGCGCGGCGGCCTGCGTCCGGCGCGGCGCGGTCTTCAGCCTGGGGCTGCCGCTCGGCGCGGACGGGCCGCAGATCGGGCAGGGCGGCCGCGTGAACCCGCTCCACGTCATGACGGCGACCGAGGGACGCCTCGGCGCGGACCCGGACGGTCCGCGCTACGCGGACGACATCATCGTCATGCCGCTCCAGTGTGCGACGCAGTGGGACAGCCTCGCCCACGTCCACTACGGGGGGAAGCTCTACAACGGCTTCCCGTCGGCGACGGTCACTCCCGCCGGCGCGGCGAAGAACGCGATCGACCGGCAGGCGGCGGGCGTCGTCTCGCGCGGCGTGCTCCTCGACGTCGCGCGCGCCCGGGGCGTCGCGCGCCTGGCACCCGGCACGGTGATCGGCCCCGCCGAGCTCGAGGCCGCGGAGCGCGCCGAGGGCGTGCGCGTCGAGTCGGGCGACGTCCTCCTCGTCCGCACCGGGCACCTCGCCGTCTTCACCGCGGACGGCGATCGCGTCGGCTACATGCGGCGGATGCCGGGGCTCGGCGTCGCGTGCGTCGAGTGGCTCCACGCGCGCGAGGTCGCGGCCGTCGCGAGCGACACGAACGCGGTCGAGGTGATCCCGTTCGAGGATCCGGCGCTCCCGCTGCCCGTCCACGCGCTCTGCATCCGCGACATGGGCCTCACGCTGGGGGAGATGTTCGTCCTCGACGCGCTCGCCGCCGACTGCGCCGCCGACGGCGTGTGGGAGTTCCTCTTCACCGCGCCGCCGCTCCCCGTGACGGGCGCCGTCGGGTCGCCGATCAACCCGCTCGCCGTCAAGTAGCGCGGCCGCCGGTCGGGGGTCGGTTGGCGGCTCGTACGGCACCGTGCGGGAGGGCGGGGGAGTCCTCGTGGAGGCGACAAGGTGCACCACCACGTCTTGCGGTGCGACGCGGGCGTCGTGTCGGTGGTGCGCTCGCCTCCGCGAGGACTCCCCCGCCCTCCCGGGTCGATGGCGTCGCGCCAACCGACCCCCGACCGGCGGCCGCGCACCCGGAAGTAGGAATTGACAGCGGCGACGCGCTGCTGGGACCGTGCTCCCGCCGCACCGCCGCCGGTGCGGCGTCGCATGTCGCGCCGCTCCCCGCTCCTCGCCGTCGTCGGCCTCGCGCTCGCCGCGGCGTCCGCCGCGCTCGCGCTCCCGCTCCCGCCCCTCGGGCTCCCCGTCTCCACGACCACCGTCACGACGACGACCGAGGTGCCGACGACGACCGACACGACGACGAGCACGACCGCGACGACGACGGCCCCGCGGCCGCCGACCACCACCACGGGCACGGTCGCCACGACGACGAGCGTGACCGTCACGACGACGCCGACGACGACCGCGCCGCCGCCCACCTCGACCACGACGGCGCCCCGCCCGCCGACCACGACGACCGCTCCGCGGCCGACCCTCACGACGACGACGCGCGCGCCGGCAACGTCGACCACGACGAGCCTCCCGGCCTTCCCGGTCCCGACCACGACGACGCTGCCGCGCCGCCCCGAGGTGTGTGGGAACTGCGCCGACGACGACCGCAACGGGCTCTACGACTTCGAGGATCCCGCGTGCTGCGCCGGGGGATCGGCCGTCATGACGCTCAAGCGCGCCCGTCTCGTCCGCCGCCGCTCGCTCCTCTCGAGCCTGCGCGTCGACGCGACGGTCGCGTCGCCGACCGGCATCGACCCGCTCGTGCAGGACGTCTTCGTGACCATCCGTCCCGCGGGCCGCCCGCCGCTCTTCTGCGCGCGCCTCCCCGCCGACGCCTTCGACGCGGCCGGGCGCGCCGTCCTTTTCCGCGACCGCCGGCACGCGGTCGCGAGCGCCGTCGGCATCGACCGCCTGCGCGCCGTCGTCCGCCCCGACGGCACCATGGCCCTCCACGTCGAGGGCCGCCGCATGTCGTTCGTCCCGCCGCCGGAGCGCCGCCTGACGGTCACGCTCGGCTTCCGCTTCCCGACGACGGCCGAGCAGACGAACCACTGCACGACGGCGACCGCGGTGCTGCGCGCGAACGCGCGGGGCACGCGGCTCGTGTTTCCCTGAGCCGGTGCGGCCGCTTCCTACGGACGCCGAGTCTTCGGAGGGAACTTGCTTCCTCGACCGTACTGAACCCCGGGGCCCCCTTCGTGGCTCGACTTCTTCACCAGGATCTTCCGCTGCACGAGATCAGCAAGGACGTTGCTCGCGCGCTGGATGCCGACGTCGAACAGGTTCTGTACGGTACGGTTCGTTGTCGTTCGGTGCTCTCTCACGTGGGCGATGATCTTACGGTCCGTCTCATCTACGGTCCGGCGCTGATACGGGACAGCAGCGCCAAGAGCCCTCAGGACTTCGCCTCTGAGCCGATAACTCGGATGTGCTCTTCCTCGGGAAGTTGTGCGACGAACCGGGCGATCTGCGTGTTCGGTGCGCCTCCGAGCAGCGTCACGCGGACGTGATCGGCGAGGTCTTCGATCTTCGGCGCTTCTCTCCCGGAGCGAATCATCTCTCGATACATCCGATCGACCCCGCGTCCGACCTGTTCGGCGAAACCGAACTGACGGATTGCGCTCGCAAGAGCCGGATTCCGTGGCTTTGACGGGTGGGTGACGATGTTCTCGGTCGTGACTCCCGAGACCAACGGGCCGGGGGACGTGACGACGAACACCTGGGGCGAATGCTCGACTGTCACCGATGCATTGAGGTGGTAGTCGCGATGGATGACTGCGTTCGCGAGCGCCTCTCTCACGGCGAGCTCGGGGAAGTCTTCGATGTTCATCTGCTGCCCGCTCGGAAGATTGAGGGGACGTTCCGGCGCGCTTCGATGAAGCTCATGACTTTGTCGAGGGCGAGGAGAAGTGGGGGATCGAGTCGCTCGATGCTCCTCGGTTCTCCGCCCTGGGTCTGTCTGCAAAGGTCCTCTCGCGGCGCAAAAGAGAATTTCCCCTGCCTTCAACAGCTGCCCTTTTCCATCAAGTACGCCGAGCGCTCGTAGCAGGTCTTCGTCGCCCAACCGCGCCAGACGGCGCCGCTCGTCCGTGAACGTCGCCGACCGGTTGCGAGCAGCCGCGAGGGCCGCCGGTGGGACGTCGTGTAGAGTTCGATCGGTGGCTGGGCCGACGGGTCTACTCCGTGCCGCTCTTCACGGAGCCGGGCGACCTCGTTGGGAGCCATGGGGATGCAGTTCTTCCCTGCCCGCCGGAGCGCGCGTCCCTGGGTGTCTGCATGGATCTCGGGACTCAAGGGAACGTAGATCACGAGGAGCCGCTGTCCCGCGCGCGTGATGACTTCCGAATCGACGGTCAAACTCCGGTGAGGCGTGCTGCCGGGGGCCTCCCGCGCCGGGCGACGTGAAGGTTCTGCTGCCCGTGCGCCGCCGGTGACGGGCGGCGGGCCGTGCTGCGTCGGAGGCGACGGCCGGACGACGCTACACGAACTGACCGCGCGGCCTACCGCCGCACGAACGACCGCTCGACCTGCTCGCGCAGGCGCCGCACGAGCCGGTCGCGGTCGGCCTTCATGCCGCTCGCGACCCAGTCGGCGAGGAGCACCTGGTCCATCACGGAGAAGAGCCGCGCGAGGTACGCGGGGTCCTCGTCGACGAAGACGCGCGCCTTGACGCCGCGGTGGAAGATGTCGGCCTGGAGCGCGTGGATCTCCGTCCAGTGGCGGACCTGCACGGCGCTCGCGGACGCGGGGCCGAGCGCCCACGAGGCGCCCGAGCGGAGGTGCATGCGGAGGAAGTCGGGGTGGGCGACGAACCAGTCGATGTAGAGCCCGATGAGCGCGTCGAGCGCCTCGCGGGGCGGAAGCCGGCGGGCGGCGACGTCGTGGACGAGCGCGTGCAGCTCCCGCCCGCGCTCCTCGAGGAGCGCGCGGTGGAGCTCCGTCTTGCCGGGGAAGATCGCGTAGATCGTCCCCATCGAGAGCCCCGCGAGCGCGGAGATCTCCTGCACCTTCGCGGCCTCGAAGCCGCGCTCGGCGAAGACGCGCTCGGCCGCCTCGAGGATGTGCTGGCGGTAGACGTCGTTCCGGGCCCGGCGGGCCTCGTCGCGCGGCTTGCGGCGGACGGCCATGCGAGCGGCCTTCTACCATTCCGCGTCCCGGTTGACAACTCGAATTTCCGAATGGTAGTTCGGTCGAGCGAATTCGCGTCCACGCGACCCGGGCGAAGGGGGGCCTCGATGGAGTTCGGCATCTTCTCGCAGATGCACGTCCCGCCGTGGGAGGACGAGCACTCGCGCTTCCACCGCGAGCTCGAGGTCGCGGAGGCCGTCGACGCGGCCGGCTTCAAGTACGACTGGTCGCCGGAGCACCACTTCCTCCAGCACTACTCGCACCAGCCGGCGCCGGAGGTCTTCCTCTCCTGGGTCGCGGCGCGGACGCGGCGGATCCACGTCGGCACGGCGATCACGAACATCACGGCCGCCGTGAACCACCCGGCGCGCGTCGCCGAGCGCATCGCCACCATGGACCACCTCTCCGAGGGCCGGGTCGAGCTCGGCACGGGCCGCGGTTCGTCGTCGGCGGAGTGGGCCGGCTTCGCGATCCCGACCGCCGCGGAGACGAAGCCGATGTGGCGCGAGTCGCTCGAGCAGATCCCCCGCATGTGGCGGGACGAGCCGTACGAGTTCGAGGGCCGGTACTTCCGCATGCCGCGCCGCAACGTCCTCCCGAAGCCGTACGTGAAGCCGCACCCGCCGCTCTGGGTCGCGTGCTCGAGCCCGGCGACCTTCATCGAGGCAGGCGAGCTCGGCCTCGGCGCGCTCTGCTTCACGTTCGGGACGCCGGGCGACATCGTCGAGCACGTCCGGAACTACAAGGCGGCGATCCGGCGCTGCACGCGGCCGATCGGCGCCTGGGTGAACGACAACATCGCCGTCACGACCAACATGTTCTGCCTCCCCGACGGCGACGAGGCGCGGCACCTCTACTCGCAGGCGAAGGTCGAGAAGTTCACCGAGTACTTCTTCGGCTGGCTCGACTCGATCCCGCGCCCGAAGGGCCTGCCCCCGACGGGCCCGATCACGGGCATCCCGGCGCCGACGCCCGCCGAGCTCGCGAAGGGGCTCCTCCTGGGCGGGCGGCAGGTCGGCGCCCCCGAGGAGATCGCGAAGGTCATCGAGATGTACGAGGCGATCGGCGTCGACCAGCTCATCTACGCACCCTTGACGCTCACGATGGACCAGCAGTACGTGCTCCGATCGATCGAGACGTTCGGCCGGTACGTCCTGCCGACGTTCGACCGGGACCCCGTGCACTCGACCACGCGGCAGCGCGAGGCGGCCCTGGCGGCCGCGGCGTAGGAGCGGGATGGACGCCGCCGTCTGCGACGCGGTGCTGATCGGCGGCGCCCGCGCGCGTGCCGCGGGCGGGACCTACCCGGTCGTCGACCCGGCGACGGAGGAGCCGGTCGGCGCGGCACCCGAGTGCTCCCTCGCGCAGGTCGCGGCGGCCGCGCGCGCGGCGCGGGCGGCCTTCGAGCGCGGGCCGTGGCCCCGCATGACGGGCGCCGAGCGCGGGGCGCTGCTCGCGCGCGCGGCCGCCGCCTTCCGGAAGGCGGCGCCCGGTCTCGTCGAGCTCACGATCGCCGAGACGGGCGCCGTGCGGCGCGTCGCCGAGACGCAGCAGGTGGGCGCGGTGGCCCTCCGGCTCGCGAAGGCGGCCGAGCTCGCGACCCTCCCCGACGAGGAGCCGCTCCCGCCGCGCCCGGTCGCGGGCCGGCTCGCGTGCGGCGCGGTCGTCCGCGAGCCGGTCGGCGTCGTCGCCTGCATCACGCCGTTCAACTTCCCGATGACGAGCTGCGCGGGGAAGATCGGCCCGGCGCTCGCGGCGGGCAACACCGTCGTCGTGAAGCCCGCGCCCGCCTGCCCCCTCGGCGTCGCGGAGCTCTGCCGCATCGTCGCGGAGGCGCTGCCGCCGGGCGTCGTCAACTTCGTGAACGGGCGCGGGCCGGAGATCGGCCGGGCACTCGTCGAGTCGGCGGACGTGGACATGATCTCGTTCACGGGAAGCACGGCCGTCGGCCGGACGATCGCGGAGGCGGCCGGCCGCCGCATGAAGCGCACGCTCCTCGAGCTCGGCGGGAAGTCCGCGAACGTCGTCTTCGCCGACGCGGACGTGGAGGGCGCGCTCGCGAGCGCGATGGCCGTCTGGACGTTCCATTCCGGGCAGATCTGCATCGCGGGCACGCGCGTCCTCGTCGAGGAGCCCCTCTACGAGGAGTTCACGCGCCGCCTCGCCGCCGCCGGCCCGACGCTCCGCATCGGCGACCCGCGGGAGCCCGACACCGTGGTCGGGCCGCTCGTGTCCGCGGCCCAGCGCGAGCGCGTCGAGAGCTGGGTGCGCCGAGGCGTCGCAGAGGGTGCAGTCCTCGCGTGCGGCGGCCGGCGCCCGCCCACGCGGCCGCGCGGCTTCTTCTTCGAGCCGACGCTCCTCACGCAGGCGACGAACGGCATGGCGGTTGCCCGGGAGGAGATCTTCGGGCCCGTCATCACGGCGATCCCGTTCCGCGACGAGGCGGACGCCGTCGCGATCGCGAACGACTCCGACTACGGGCTCTACGGCTACGTCTGGAGCGCCGACACCGCGCGGGCCCTCCGCGTCGCGCGGGCGCTCCGCACCGGCACCGTGCAGGTGAACGGCAGCCCGCCCAACCCCGAGGCGCCCTTCGGCGGCTACAAGCAGAGCGGCGTCGGCCGCGACGGCGGGCTCTTCGGGCTCCGGGCGTACACGGAGACGAAGGCGATCGGGTGGACGGCATGAGCTTCGACACGATCGTGAAGGGAGGCACGGTGGTGGACGGCTCGGGGCTGCCGATGCGCCGGGCCGACGTCGGCATCCGCGACGGCATCGTGACCGACATCGGGCGTCTCTCCGGGGCGAAGCGCACGCTCGACGCCGACGGGCTCGTCGTCATGCCGGGCATCGTCGACGTGCACACGCACTACGACCCGCAGCTCTCCTTCGAGCCCTTCGCCACCTCGTCGTGCTTCCACGGCGTCACCTCGGTCGTGGCGGGGAACTGCGGCTACTCGATCGCCCCCGTCCGGCCCGAGGACCGCGGGTGGGTGACGAAGCTCTTCGCGAAGGTCGAGGGCATGACGCCGTCCGTCCTCGAGCAGGGTCTCCCCTGGGATTGGGAGACCTTCCCGTCCTTCCTCGACGTCCTCGACCGCCGCCTCGGCGTGAACGCGGCCGTCTACGTCGGCCACTCCGCGCTCCGGCGCTTCGTCATGGGCGAGGCGGCGTCCGAGCGCGCCGCGACGGCGGACGAGCTCGAGCGGATGAAGGGGCTCCTCCGCGAGGCGATGGCCGCGGGCGCCGCCGGCTTCTCCTCGTCCCACGCGCCGACGCACGTCGACCACCTCGGGCGGCCCGTGCCGTCGCGGCACGCGACCTTCGAGGAGGTGGCCGCGCTCGCCGCGGTCGCGGGCGAAGGCGGCGCCGGGTCGATCGCGTTCCTCGCCGCGACCGCCGTGCAGGGGTACGACGCGACGGATCGCGCGCGGCTCGTCACGCTCGCCCACGCCTCCGGGCTCCCCGTCGTCGTGCAGGGCATGGGCTGCCGGCCGGGCGCGCGCGAGAAGTGGGAGGACCAGACGCGCTTCCTCGAGGACGCGCGCCGGCAGGGCGCCGCGATCTACTCGATGCTCCGCACGCAGCCGTTCATGCGGCCGTTCAACTTCGCGCGCGGCA
>Ga0070741_10006530_pt1 | contig 24963 bp, 16 predicted proteins | sample Coa_R1_4_FD_66440 | JGI IMG/M metagenome (GOLD analysis project Ga0070741, IMG submission 66440) | Surface soil microbial communities from Centralia Pennsylvania, which are recovering from an underground coalmine fire - Coalmine... | ecosystem: Environmental > Terrestrial > Soil > Unclassified ... | reverse complement strand
AAGCGCCGAGGCTCTCCGGCGAAACAGAGTTCGAGTCGAAGAGGAGCGAGATAATTGGCGGCGTGTAGCCGAAGAGCGCCAACACAGTATCGAAGAGCAGAAAGATGTAATTAAAAACGCGGAACTCTCCCTGGCCGAATTACAACAAGCAAAAGAGCGCACAGAGCAGGAATGTCGTCAACTGCAAAATCAGCTCCGGCAGCACGCGGCCGAGCAAAACGCCCTTATGTATTCATACGAGCGACGGCTTGGTGATCTCCTACTTAATCGATTACGACTGCGCGTGCCGCTACTCGCCACCGAGCACGCCGTTATTTCGCTTCGCCAGCGCCTCTCACGTGCAAGACTAGTGGCGGAACGTCGCCTCCCTGCGGCAAGGGGTAGGCGACAGAGGATTGTTACGACCATCTGTGATACGTTTCCGATCTACTCTCAGACTTTTGTCTATCAGGAATTAGTTCAGCTTGCGCGTCACGGTTTTGATATACGGCTCATCTATTCTACACTCGATTCTCGTGACTACCTTCCCACAAACTTTGGCTACCTCTGGAAAGTGAAGCGTCGCTTGTTGCGGAGCCGCAAGGTTCACGAACAGGATTTTGCTCGCTATCGTACTCGTATGCCGGAAAAAATTGACTCACTCATGGATCAACTGTGTGGTGCGTCAGGGTTATCGCGACAGGCGCTTCTGAGTCACGATAATTTTCTTGAAGCGTTTACTTTTACCCGTATGGTCGAAGCCTATCGCCCACAGTACCTGCATTCGTATTTTTTCTACAATTGCTCGTTGATGTCATTGATCGCTGGTTACCTGCTCAACATCCCGCGCGGAATCAGTTGCTACGCAGATCACTTGCTCAAAGACTATGAACTCAAAGTGGTGCCGTTACACTTACAGTTGTGTGACATTATCGTTGCCACCTCCCAGCGTATTAAGCAGGAACTGCTCGGGCTTGCACCTCAGGCTGATCCGAATCGTATCGTTATCAAACCCAATGGCATCGACACGGCGTACTTTCCCGTGCTCCAACGGGCGGAACCTTTGGCGGGGGCACCGTTTCGCGTGGTGTCGGTCTGTCGCATTGAACCAAAGAAGGGACTGACCGATTTAGTCGAAGCAGTGAGTTTATTGCGTCAGCGGGGCGTGAACGTCGAGGCACACATCGTCGGCACCGTCGATGAATGGAGTGAGGCGAGCCGCAACTACAAACACCAATTAGATCAGTGCATATCCGAGCGTAACTTGTGGGGGACGGTTCACTTAGAAGGGCGACAGACTCTCGAAGGCGTACAACGCTTCTTAGGTATCGCGCACCTGTTCGTGGCACCGTTTGTCGAAACTGACACCGGAGACAAAGACGGGATTCCTACCGCCTTACTCGAGGGTATGGCAACGGGTCTGCCTGCGGTGGCGACCGATGCGGGCTCGATTACGGAAGTGATCACTGATGGTCAGGATGGCGTTTTAGTTCCTCAGCGTACACCTGTCGCTTTAGCCAACGCTATAGAGGCGCTCCTCGAAGATTCAGAACGGCGCTGCCAATTAGGCAAGGCCGCCGTTGAAACCGTACGCCGCCACTATGATGTACAGTCCTGTGAGCGTGTGTTCCATGAGCGGGTGAGAGCTATTGCTGGAGGCTCTGCGGTGAGAAAAACCAACGGCCTCTTTGCTTAGTGGCGGTTTGCTCACAGCCTGGAGTTTCGGTTAAGGTATGAGATTATTTCACGTGCTGATGAAACGTCAACGTTTTCTGTTCGATCGCTAATAGGATAAAGTCACTATGGAAGATCGGGCTCGTCAAGCCTATAACGCTCGTCGAAACTTTCGCAATAAGAAATTTCAAGCCGGGTGTTATGCTCCGTTTGTCTCTCTTTATTTCAGAACTAATGGTGACGTTATTGCTTGCTGCAAGAACCAGACCTTTGTGTTGGGTAATGTATCGCAGCAGCGTCTAGAGGATATTTGGCGAGGTGCCCAAATCTCGACGTTGCGTAAAGCACTGGCAAACTACCGGTTTGAATCAGGTTGTGAGTTCTGTGAATGGCAGGTGCAGGGAGGGGCCTACGAGAGCGCCTACCCGTGGGTCTTCGAGGAATTTCCCGTCTCCTCAATGGAGCCCGAATGGCCAGCAATGATAGAGTTCGCAGGGAGTAATACCTGTAATTTTGAGTGCATCATGTGTTACGGGGAGCTTTCCTCTGCGATACGTGCGCGCCGCGACCGTCTTCCTCCACTGCCCAAAGTCTACTCAGAGCAGTTTTTTCAGGATTTGCGCAAATTTTTGCCTCATCTGAAGAGGGCAAAATTTTTTGGCGGCGAGCCTTTTTTGTCTCACGAGTGCTTTCGCATTTGGGATTTGATGATGGCCGACGGACTGTCCATCCCCTGCCATGTAACGACTAACGGGTCGCAGTATAATCCTAAGGTTGAACGTGTCTTAAAAGCCCTTCCGATCTCCCTTTCCATATCAATTGACGGCGTGACGAAAGAAACGCTTGAGAAAATCCGCGTCAATGCCGACTACGAGCGGCTGATCGCAAACCTACATCGCTTTCGAGACTATACTAGACGGCGCAAAACCTATCTCGGCCTCTCCTATTGCTTGATGCGGCAAAACTGGCACGAGTTCGGTGAGTTCCTTCTATTCGCCGACCGGCTCGGAAGTGAAGTGTTTGTGAATACAGTCATTGATCCCTCCGACTGTAGTTTGTACACACTGCCGCCAAAGGAGCTATCTGACATTGCTGACAATCTGGAAGCCCAGAGCAGCATGCTCAGAAATCGGTTGTCTCTAAATCGTCACATCTGGGAGAATACGATTAAGGCGATACGAGGTAGCGCCAACGAGCGCCAAGTCGAAGGAGTAGACAGAATTAAGGAATCCGCAGCAGAAGCGCGCCGCGACGGCCCGGACGACAACAGAAACCCTCTCTTTGCTGCGTGGAAAATCCAGGATGAAGGCCGCTATGCCGAAGCCCTCACGGAGGCTCTCAAGACGCCCGAAACTGATCCTAACTACTACCACGCACTTTGCCTCTGTGGTCATCTCCGACGAGTAACAGGTGATTTGACGGGAGCGGCGCGAGATCTTGACCGCGCGATTCAGTTGGCCGCACGCCGTCCGGAAGCGTATTTCTATCGAGCGTGGTTGTGGTTGGAACAGAAGCAAACCAACAAAGGAATTGCTGACGCACTCTGCGCTCGGGAACTTGTCTGCGAAGGTGACTGGATACGTGACACAGATGTAAACGAGGTCTTTGAGCGGCTGCAAAACCAACGGTGACAACGTTCAAGGTGCATCCGCACGCCTTTCGAATCGACTCAAAGATCCTCAAGGGGATGCAGTCAGTAGCGGCATGAAGAAAGACGGAGAACATTCAGATTGGTGGCTGAGGGTCGGAGAAGGGAACCGAGCGGGTCTTCAGTTCCCACACGAGAATGCGGATGCGGTAAAAATCGTCATTGAGGAGGCTACGACGGGGCGCAGCTTTGATATCCAACTCAATAGACCACGACTGAAAGTGAAGGCGAACCACCGTTATGTCGTTAATTTTCTCGCGCGCGCAAATCGATCAAGAAGTTTCTTCGTCGGTTTCGCCAAAGCGCATGCGCCGTGGAGTAATCTTGGATTGCATAGTAAGATCGGCGTGACGCCAGAATGGCAAAGTTTCGAAAAACCCTTTGTGACAACAGAAGATGACGATAATGGACGTATTTACTTTGATGCCGGTGCAAGTGACATCTCGCTCGAAGTATCTGCAGTGACGCTGCGCAGCCTATCAGAGGGCAAGTTTGTACAGCCGAGCCCTCCTTCTTCCCAGGAGACTCAGATTGGACTCCTCGTCGCAGAGTCAGTACTCACCGATCACGATCTGCCTACGATGGAGCCTCCCCCTGCGGGACGTTTGCATAAACCCCTCGTTCCCGGCCGACCCTCCGCACTTCGTGATACTTCACTCGCTCAACTGACTAGTGAACTGCTTGCCCGTATCAAAGAAGGCGCGTTCAGTCTCAATGAGGCGGCGATCTTGCTCGGCTCTGAAATTAACGAAGCCCTGAAGGATGGCCTTGAGGTTCACAACAATCGCTTTTCCCGACGGCGTTATCGAGATCTGTTCGATGTGTTCTATACGTCTGTGCAATCACTGTTTCCTGTATTACATGGGGCAACGATCGTTGATCTAGGTTGTGGTTCGATCAATCCGTATGGGCTCCTTTTCTTGTTTCTCTTATTAGGCGCTCGACGTGGTGTCGCACTTGACCTGGACGAAATCCAAGACCTCCCGCGGGCCGTGAGAGCCCTCGCTGACCTGTCGGCAAAAATGCTGATCGACCCACAGGAGGTTGTTCGCGACTACCCGATCACACGTGAGCAGGTACTGCGGAATATCGCTTCCTTCGATTTGGCACGGCTGCGTGTCGGTGATCCTTTAGGGCTCGATTCCACCCGACTTCACTACCTGCGCGAATCTGTTTATAAGCTTTCGTTGACCGATGGCGAAGCGGATCTCGTCATTTCAAACGCATTCTTTGAACACCTCCCACACGTTGAGGATGCAATCGTCGAGCTTGCACGCATCACACGCCGAGGCGGACTTGGCATTCACATCATAGACGGGTCAGACCATCGTCGCTACGATAACCGGCAGTGTCATCCTCTTGAATTCCTCACCGAGACAAGTACTGAGCCTATGCTATATGGCTCTAACCGAATCCGGCCTCGAGAATTTGAGTCTTTATTCAACCGACATGGTTTCGAAGTGCTTTCCTTTATCCCTTTCGAAAGTGTCGACGTGACACCGGAGCTGCGTGAACGATGTGTAGAGCCATTTCGATCGATGCCCGACGAGGCCCTGACTGTTCCCATCGCCAAGTTGGTCGTACGGCGGCTCTAATCTTTCACACTCGCTCCGCCTACACGAGTTGATCCGGACCGTATCTCTACAGAGTAAGACCTGAATCCCATGACCATCATCAACGCCGAGCAGAGAAAAGAACGAAACCCATGTACGGGAAGCGGTAAGCAACCGGGCCCTGTGTTTTCACAAGTGTTCGTCGTTGTTTCTGCTTTTATTGCAATACTCCAAGGGCTGTTTTTTCTCCTCTCTGGAATAGGGGATTACTACAACGTGACAGGAGTGTTGCTTGCGGTTGTCACTACTTTTTTTGCAAAGAGATACATGGCGACACGTGAAGAATGGTCTTTTCGGTTCATATCTTTTCTTTTACTGGTGCAATGTGGCTTTTTCATGGTGAACCTTGCCCGGACCGTTCCTCCTTTCCCTTTTAGATTGCTGCAAGTCGCAATTTTTGTATCGTATTTTGTTATCTTACTCGTGATTGTCTCCGCTGCTACGAAACTCTTCTCTCCCGTGCATGCCTTCATAGTCGTTGGCTCAACAGCGCTAGGCTTATTGATGATCGAAGCGATACAGGAACTTCCGTATTTTTCTTGGTCTCCAATTGTGTGGGATGATCAGGTTGAGTGGTTGGCTACCTTTGAAGATCATCCTGTGCTGGGGAAACGCTACGCACCGAACTCAGAAGTCAGAACGTATTATCCGGACAACCCGCGCTCTTATTTTACTGCTGCAGACATAAGAGAAACGTGGTGGCGGCTGAATGTCCATGAAGACACAGTAGCCAAAATTACTTTTCCAACAGATGACCCGGAGAAGGTACGAGTCGATATCGAAAAAGGGGATAGTCAGATCCCGTGGCATATCCAACTGAACCAAGGAAGGCTATCCGTAAAAGCAGGGCAGTCGTATGCGCTCCTTTTCCGCGCGCGCGCTGATCTGCCGCGACAAGTCATGACGGCCATGAGCCGCAATCACCAGCCGTGGGATAATCTGGGCTTGTATGAAGCTGTCGCCTTGACCTCGCAGTGGCAGGAATTCCGGCTAGAGTTCGTAGCTGCGGCAACGGATGACAACGCACGGATTCATTTCGATGTCGGTGGTAGTGACTCGTCTGTTGATTTGTCGGCGGTGAAGCTTCTGAGCCTCCCTGGTGGTCAAGTCGTTGAGCCCAACGTCAAGACGAAGTATTTCATCAGTTACAGAATGAATAATATGGGGTGTCGTGGGCCGGAGTACTCGCTCACCAAACAAAAGGGTACGATTCGTATCCTTGCGCTTGGCGACTCGTATACCATGGGAGTCGGCGTCCACGAGAAAGACACGTTTGCGCATCAGCTTGAACTTCTCTTAAATGGGCAGAGCGATCGCTCCCCCGGGACGACATACGAAGTCATCAACTGTGGTCATAGCGGGTACTCCACTCGTGACGAACGTCTCTTTTATGAAGAATTGGGGCAACAGTATAACCCGGATGTCGTCCTTTTGGTCATGTACTCGAACGATGATCTCTCGTGGAATGATGAACAAAATATGCCGCATATAAGGCGTCAACCTGATAGTATTGAATATCTTTTTTACACGTGGGGTCGGGTGCAACAGTATAGAAACCGACGCCCCTTTCCAGACTATTCAATCACCGTGACAGAAACGCTTCGACTTCAGAATAGTATTGGGAAACATAACGGCCGTTTGGCAATTGTTCTCTTCAGGGATATCCCCAGGTCCAATACGGGAGCGGATGGCAGGTATTGGAATCTCTTTGCTACAACAGTAGAGAAGGGTCTTCAAGGAATCGACATCCCGATGCTAGATCTTTGCGATGCTTTTTTTACCAGTCACTCACGGGAAGAATTGTTCGTTCATCCTATAGATGAACACACGAATGAAATCGGTCATGCCATTGCGGCGCAGGAGATTCTGAGGTTCCTTCGTACGAAGGGGCTTCTCAAATCCAACTCAGCCAACTGATGGGTGTAGACATTCTTCCAACGGTGAGCGACGAAAAACAGAGAAGATATACAATCTGTTTTATATAGCAGCGTGGAGTCATGCTGGAGCAATTACGCCAGAAAATTGCATTCGTACTTGGGGTGCTCTTTATTCTGACCGGGGTGCTGGGGTACGTATCTCCCGGGCGAGCGGGGTGGTTTCTGCCAAGCTTATTGCCTCCGCACCAGAAGTTCCTCTCGGCAATAGCTATCGTAGAGATATTGTGTGGGGTGGGTCTGCTCTATCGGCAGGTGCGTGGTAGGGCGGGATTTGTCCTTGTCCTTGTTTTCGGCGTTTCCTGGAGCTTAACGACATACGGTCTTGATGTTCCCTTTGCATTTGGAACATCAGACGTCGAAGGAGTTATTGGGACTGAGGCAAGATCTTCAACTCGGTGGGAACTGAGGATCAACGGTCAGTGGGAGGATGTATGGACTCTTCCACAGCTCGAATTCCCATTAGACGTACCACATGCTATGCGCGTGCGGATTCCCCGTATCACTACTGACCGTATACCGTGGCATATCCAACTATACCGAGGCACGGTAGCAGTCGTCAAAAACGAGAGGTATGTGCTGCACTTTCGTGCTCGCGCCGACGGAGTCCGCTCCATCCATGCAGCCGTTGGACGAGCACATGGCGATTGGGCAAGCCTGGGACTCTATAAGGAAGTTTGGCTGAGCGGGGAGTGGCAGCAATTTGATTTGGCTTTTCAGGCGACAGATGATGACAGCAATTCCCAGATCTTTTTTAATCTGGGCCAAGAAGCCCACGATGTTGAGTTCTCTGCAGTTAGGCTGGAGCATGTCGCCGCTAACGCAACACTGCCCTTGTCGCCGTTATGGCAATTGCAAGTGTATGGGCCATGGTCTGCTCCCACAGTGCGACTCCTGTGGATTTTGTTGCTTATCTGGTGTTCAGAGGCTTGGCGTCGCCCTACGACTTTTGTCAGACACCTGACATGGCCTCACCTCTGGCAAGCGACCTTCTGGTGGGCGGGGCTGGTCTCGAGCTGGTCCTTTCTGCGTCCCTTGGTAGACCACTATCCCGTAGGTACTTCGACGATTATTTATGTGCTTGGGTCTTTGAGTAGCAGCCTCGCCATAGGTTGTATGGCGACAACGTTACGGCGATGGGCCGAGGTGTTGGCGCCTGAGCAGCAGCGTCGGTTTCTGCAGCAGGGTTCTCTGGTGAATCTGCTCGCTACGATTGATCTGCTCTTACTTTGGCGCTTACCGGGCGTACACATTGTCACTACTGGTGTAGTAGCTCTTATGCCCACCGTCTTCTTGCTATGCCTTGGAAAACGCAAAATTATCGTACAGATGATACACGATTATCATGCATTGCCTCAGAAGATCAAAAGGCTAAGACAAGGCAAGTGGGAAGCCAATGCTACGTTCTGGGGCCTCCTGATAGGCCTCATGTTTGTCTTACATGTGGGTTTGGGGTATCGCGATGCGGACATCAGCCGCCCTGAGCTTTTCTTCATTACCGTAAACCGCTTGCTGATCTATACCGTGCTCATTGGGATACTCGCCCTGTTCTTGCAGATAGCGCGGCGCGTCACTCCGCTATCGGTATTGCACTTCTACACGGGACTTGTGGGAACCCTACCAATCTTCTGTGTACTCGACTACCTCGTGACTCGGCAAACCGGTCGGACACTGCTGCCGTGGATCAACATTCTCTTCACTGAAGAAACTCTAGAGACGGCGACACTACAAATCAGGGATTTATTCCAATGGGCGAATGTGCCCGTTGGATACGTTGTGGCAGGGAGCGTTGGAGTGACGCTTGTCACAGTTGGTTGCATGTCTGTGACTGCACCGCTTTCTCAGCGTCTCTGTCAGACGTGGTCAAACGGTCAGGTGGTAGTCGTTCTTGCTCTTTGTGGGTTCTTAGGAGTGGTATCTGACATATGCGGGCCACGCCTCTTAGCAGAACCTACTTGGCAGCGCCTGCGTCAAACCTCTTCTGTGGAGTTTCTTTCTACGCAATTCATAGCTGCCTACAGTATATCTTCAATCCCGATGCAGTTTAGGACCCCGGCTGCCCCTTCAGATACAGAACGACTGCTAGCGAAGGTTACACCTCTGACGTATAGACCTGATATATTCCTCTTCATGCTCGAAAGCGTCAGGATAGATGCAGTAACTCCAGATGTTGCTCCCCGTTTAAGTGCTTTCAGAAGTCAATGTCTTCCGGCGGAGCGGATGTTTGCAGGTTCGTATGGTTCCGAGCTATCCTGGTTTTCTCTTTTTCATGGCTACCATGCATTTCGATGGCAACAGTTAGCTGGCATGCCTTATCAGGGGGCCTACCCTCTTCGTCTTCTGAAACACCTAGGCTATGAGGTCCAAGCCCGTATGGGAGGGGATTTTCGCTGGAAAGAGCTCGGGGAGGTAATCTTTGGAACTCGCCATACGGCGGCGGATTTGTTTATCGATGCGAGTGGGCAATTAGGCGATTCCGAATATCACGTTCGCGATCGCCTTCTTATGAACGACCTTGTGCGCACAATGACCAGTACACCGCCTGGAGGCCATCTGTTCGTACATGAGATCGATTCAACCCATTGGCCTTATAGCTGGCCACCCCATTTTCAGGTACCGCATCACGAGTATGCCCCCTTTATTGACTTCACGAAGGCGCAGTATACGCCGGAGGAAATTCAACTCGTCAAAAACCGCTATGACAACGCTCTGCATTGGGCTGATCACCTTTTTGGCGAATTTGAGGATCAGCTCAAGATTACAGGACGCTTTGACGACAGCATCGTGATCGTCGTAGGAGATCACGGGGAAGAATTTTATGAAACGGGGATATGGGGGCATAGTTCGCGCCTGAATCGTCAAGAGACGGAAGTGCCAATCTTTATAAAACTACCAGGCCAATTAGGGCAGTATCAGCCCCGGCGTTTTCTCAGCCACGTGGATATTATGCCGACGATCTTCATGGCTCTGAATGTTCAACCTCAACTATACAGCTTTCTTGAGGGTATCAGTATCGATAAACCACGGGAGACCCTTCTCGTGTCAAGTCTTGGCGATACTCCCTGGGAACCCGGGTTGGTTTTCGTTCATCCGACGATGAAGGTACAGCTTGCGTATTGGAGCCAATCTGAGCAAGATTATCCCGATCGTCTGCGTGTGTACGACTACGTTGACTTCCGGGATAATAAAATTTCGTCGGTAAAACGTCCAGGTCAAACTGATGTGGAACTTTTACGAGAATATTTTCCGGAACTGCTTCAGCAACTATTTGCGTCTTTTCCTCCGGGTCGGGATGATACGCAACGATGACTTTCCTATATACAACTAGTGAGGGCTCCGATCTCTGACAATATGGGTCCTCCATTGCCATTCTGCAAAAGCAATTGGCAAAGAACAGGAAAAGCATAGTCAATGAATAGTCTACCAGTCGTGTCGGTGATCATGATTTTCCTCAACGAGGAAAAGTTTATCGAGGAAGCGGTTCACAGTGTGCTCTCTCAACGCTACGACAATTGGGAACTGTTGTTAGTGGACGACGGCTCAACTGACGCCAGCACCGCAATTGCCCGGAAATTTGCCCAACAATATCCAGAGAAGGTGCGTTATCTTGAACATAAGGGCCATACGAATCGAGGGATGAGCGCTTCACGTAACCTGGGTATGCACCACGCGCGGGGGAAGTATATCGCGCTCTTAGACGGAGATGATGTCTGGCTGCCGGAGAAATTGGAGCGACAGGTCGCCATCATGGAAGCGCAGCCAGACGTGGCGATGGTCTATGGACCCACGGAATACTGGTACAGTTGGACGGGCCTCGCGGAGGACGCAAACCGTGATCTGGTGCCCAGTTTAGGTGTTACGCTTGACACTCGTTTCGAGCCGCCTGCGTTACTCACACGGCTCTATCCGCTCGGGACAGGGACGGCGCCGTGCCTTTGTAGTTTGCTGATACGGACTGAGATGATGAAAAGAGTAGGGGGATTTGAAGAATCCTTCACCGGCTTTTACGAAGATCAGGCGTTCTTGGCCAAGATGTATCTCGGCGCGCCAGTCTTCGTTTCCAGTGGCTGTTGGGATCGGTACCGTATCCATCCGACTTCCTGCAGTGCGACCGTCAAACAGGGCGGTCGGTACCATGTATTTCGCGAACGTTTTTTACGGTGGTTCAAGACATATTTGCAGAGCCACGCCGTGGCAGATCTTGAGGCCTGGCGTGTATTGAACGAAGCGCTGGCCCTGTACGAACCGCCTGTGAGTGGTGAGCCAACGTACAACTGGTTACGGCTGCTCAGAGTCGCTGAAGGCAATGCGGCGCACCTCGTTGTGCCGCCAGACAACCAAGACCTGGTACGCATTGTCATCGACAAAGCTGCGACAAAAATCAGTTATGACGTACAACTGAGTCTACCGCGTTTGAGTGTACAAGCGGACGAAAGGTATGTCGTTAGTTTCAAGGCGCGTGCTGACAGTCCGCGCAGTATTCACTGCGGCTTTGCCAGAGGGCATGCGCCGTGGAACAACCTGGGGTGGTATCGCACGATCGACGTAACCTCGGGGTGGCAAAGTTTTGCGGAACATTTTGTCGCAACAGAAAATGAGAGCAATGCGCGCATCCACTTTGATGTGGGAGAAAGCGCTATTGCGGTTGAAGTCTCCTCGGTTACCTTGCGTAAGCAAGCCGATGGGACGTTTATCTTTCCAGAGCTGCCGGCGACGCAGCTTGCGCAACTGATGCGCAACCGCGCACTGGCGGAGCCGAACGTCCCGTTCGGAGAAGTGCAATTCGGCTCACTCCGACGTCTCACACCGATCAGTCAAGATTTCGGCTGCGACCGTGGCCGCCCGGTCGATCGCTATTATATCGAGAACTTCCTTGCCGCTCATGGGGAAGATGTTCGTGGCCGGGTGTTAGAAATTGGTGAGAATTCGTACACGCGCCGATTTGGCGGAGACCGCGTCATAAAAAGTGATATTCTTCACGTCGTGCAAGGTGATCCGGAGGCGACTATTATCGCTGACCTGACCGATGCCGACCACATTCCTTCGGATACCTTCGACTGTTTTATCCTGACGCAAACGCTACAGTTGATTTACGATGTGCGTGCGGCGGTAAAAACGATCTACCGCATCCTGAAACCTGGCGGTGTTTTGTTGGCGACGTTCCCGGGCATCAGCCAAACCTATGATAACGAATGGGGCGGCACTTGGTGTTGGAATTTTACCACGGTGTCGGCGCGGCGCTTATTCCAAGAGTTCTTCCCGCCGGAAAATCTGACGATTGAAACCTTTGGCAATGTGTTTGCGGCCATATCGTTTCTGCATGGGGTGGCAGTCGAAGAGTTAACCAAAGAAGAGCTTGACTATCGTGACCCCGGATATGATGTCTCTATCACGGTGAGAGCGGTCAAACCGGAAACAAGCGAAGTATCGAGTGGACCTGAACGCCCCCGCGCAGCCTCACGCCAGGCGGAAAACGCCGCCGCTCATAAGGCACTGATCCTGATGTACCACCGCGTGACTGAGGGCGGCGTAGATCCCTGGTCGCTCTGTGTCAGCCCGGAACACTTTGCCCAGCACCTGGAGGCATTGCGCAAATACACACACCCGATGCGACTGCAAGAGTTCCTTGTCGCTCTCGAGAGTGGGACCATTGCGCGGAATACGACCGTCGTCACCTTTGATGATGGGTACGCGGATAACCTCCTGAACGCCAAACCGTTGCTCGAACGTTATAACATCCCAGCCACGGTTTTTCTCACGACCGGGTATCTTGGGGAAAATCGTGAATTTTGGTGGGACGAGTTGGAGCGAATCTTACTGCGACCCGGAACGTTGCCGAGGAGACTGAAGTTGCGTATCACTGGCACCGCGTATCAATGGGATCTTGGTGAGGCGGCGTCCTACTCCGAGGAACATTGGCAGCGCGACCGCTCCTGGAAGGCTGAAGATGACCCGCCCAGTACGCGGCATGCGTTGTATGTTGTCGTGTGGAAACTATTGCAGCCTTTATCGGATAATGAGCGCCAACACGTATTACACCAACTTCGTGCCTGGGCACACGTTCCAGTGAGCGCGCGACCGACCCATCGTCCGCTGTCGCTGGCGGAAGTGGGTGCCTTGGGACAAGGAGATCTTGTTGAAATTGGGGCGCATACGGTCACTCACCCTGTGTTACCCGATCTATCGTCTCCTTTACAGCTAGAGGAAGTGCAAAGAAGCAAAAACCGTGTGGAGGAGATTCTCGGATCTCCGGCACGAAGTTTTGCCTATCCCTATGGGGCGTATACGTCCGCGCTGATACCGCTGGTAAAAGAAGCCGGGTTCAGTTGTGCCTGTTCCACGCTTGCGAGTGTCGTCTACAGAAACACCGATCGCTTTCAACTGCCGCGTGTTGAGGTCTACGATTGGGACGGCGATGAGTTCACACGTCGGCTCCGGGGTTGGCTTCCTGTCAGATGAAATCGTATTCTTATGAGCAAGCCTATCGTCACTGTACTGATGTCTGTTTACAATGGTGAACGTTACCTTCGAGAAGCCATCGAGAGTATCTTAGTTCAGACCTGGCAAGACTTTGAGCTAGTGTGTATCAACGACGGGTCAACGGATCAGAGCCGGGAGATCGTTCTTTCTTTTAATGACCCGCGGATTCGCTTGGTAGATAATGAACAGAATCTAGGGTTAGCGAAGAGCCTCAACAAAGGACTCATGTTAGCGAGAGGAAACCTGATCGCCCGGCAGGATGCAGATGATATTTCCGAGCCCGATCGTTTGCTCAAGCAGGTTGCGTTTTTGGAACAATGCTCAGAAATAGTATTAGTAGGCTCGTGGTATAGTGAGATCGATGCTAAGGGAAATCGGCGTGCGAATATCAAATTGCCATGTGACTATACCGATATTCGCTGGGGCTTGTTGTTGGGGTGTCCTTTCGTGCACAGCTCTGTCATGTTCCGCAAATCTGCTGTGCCGGAAAAGGTGGGATTTTACAGAGGAGACCTCGTCTATTCCGAGGATTATGAGTTATGGTCCCGGGTGGCCCGGTGTCTGCCGGTCGCGAATCTTGATGAATATCTCGTGAGGTTGCGTATTCACGCGACCTCAAAGACTGCTACGTACGGTGAGAAGGTATACATAGGACGACGAATCAGAATCGCAAATATGGGGAAGTTACTAGGCTGGGAACAGATGGATGAGGATTCTAAGGAGGCTCGATTTAGTAGGATAGAGTCATGTCTGTTCGGTTCTTCTCCTGTGATGTTGGCAGACGTGGAGGAGATCGCGCGATTACATGAGGCCTTTTGTCTTGACTATGGGATCAGCGAAGAGGAAGGGAATCGCCACTGGAAGAACCTATACTCCGAACTTAGCTCCCGTCTCAGTGAGAATGAAAAACTTCTCCAGAAAACCGCCGGCGATACGAGCTTCTGCGTCAGGAACAACCGTGTTGAATTGAGCGTGATTGTTCCGTGCCGGAATCCTGGTCCGTGTTTTCGCAACCTTCTAGAATCGCTGGCAACACAACGGGTCGATGCCCCCTGGGAAGTAATAATCGTTGACAATCAATCGTCCGACGATAGTCGAGCACTGGCCTTGAGCTTCTTGGATCGTCTCACCTTGCGGATCATAGACGCGACAGAAAAGGCGAATGCATCCTATGCAAGGAATCTTGGTGTTCGTGCTGCAAGTGGAGAGAAATTATTTTTCATCGATGCAGACGACGAAGTCGCACCTGGATATCTTGCCGCAATGGCCAAGGCATTAGATTCCTATGATTTTGTGACATCGCGGGTTGACTCAGCTACTCTTAACCCTCCATGGGCGTGTACGGCACAGGGCCTAGGATGGCAGGAAACCAGTGTTGAGACTGCTTTTGATTTCCTGCCTGCTACAGGAATAAACGTGGGAATCCGTCGTGCACTTTTTGACTCCCTTGGTGGATTCTCCGAAGAGTACCCAGGCTCTCAAGACATTGCCTTCTCTTGGAATGTGCAAATAAGGAAAGGTCTTACAATTCACTTCGTGCCGGAAGCTGTATATCGATATCGACACCGCGCCACCCTCCGTGAAATGTTTCGGCAAAGTTGTAACTGGGGTTCCTCCAACGTGTTGCTATTCCGCGAGTTCCGCAAACATGGCATGCCTGGAAAAACGGTAAAAGAGGCGTTATGGGATTGGAAAGATACCGCATTGAGCTTATTAAAAGCACGAACAAAGAGTGAGTTCGCGTCGCAGGTCGTACGGGCTGGCTACTGTGTTGGTCGCCTTAAGGGCAGCCTGCAGTATCGTGTATTGTATCTGTAAAGGTTCTTTCCCATGCGGAGCGATGCGCTTGTTTCGGTCATCATCATCTTTTTAGATGCGGAGAAGTTTATCGACGAAGCTATCCAGAGTGTCTTCGCTCAAACGTATCCGGACTGGGAACTCTTGTTAGTCGACGATGGTTCAACAGATCGTAGTACCGTAATCGCGCGACAATATGCCGCGCAGTATCCCCGCAAAATTCGTTATCTGGAACATACGGGTCACCAAAATCGTGGAATGAGTGCTTCACGGAATCTTGGTCTTCGCTGTGCCAGTGGTGAATATATTGCTTTCTTAGATTCTGATGACGTGTGGTTGCCGCATAAGCTAGAACGACAAGTCGCCATTCTCACCTCATATCCGGAGGCAGCCATGACCTGTGGACCATCGCTTTGGTGGTACAGTTGGATGGAGAATGCAGAGGAAGTAGAGCCGGATGCTCTACGAGAGCTAGGGATTCAGCCTAACACCCTGTTCAGACCTCCGACCCTTTTCAATCTTTTTGTCCGGCGGGAAGCGAGAACACCTGCAACCTGCGCGGTCCTTATGCGGCGGGATATGTTGGAGACTGTAGGCGGATTCGAGGAAGATTTTCGCGGCATGTATGAGGACCAAGTCTTTTTTGCGAAGGTGTACTTTAACGTGGCCGTATTCGTATCCGGCGAGTGTCTAGACAAATATCGACAGCATCCGGAGAGCCACTGCGCGGTCGCAGATAGAAGTGGTTCCGCCCATTATGAGGATTCGAATCCCGCACGCCAAGTTTTCCTGGCTTGGTTAGATAAGTACAGTGCTGACCAGAAGACTCAGAAGCTCCACTCAGAATGATGAATCCACAGGACAATAGCAACAAAACGAGATGAACAGTCAGTTACAAACCAACGTGCAACCTCTCCTGGTTTGCCCTGAGTGTAAGGGGGCGCTCGGTTTCTCTCCGGCTCTGATCACGTGCCTCTCATGTGAGTTACGCTTTCCGCAACCGAGCAAGGATTATGTGGATCTTTTCTCAAGTCGACTTTTAGAGAGAGAAGTAAGTCATTGGCTTGAACGGCAGCAAGGGATGGAAAAGTGGTATGGGGAGTTGCTGACCGAGCCTTGGGCAGGGGCGAGTCTCGCGCGCGACTATGATCTATACGCATCGATTTTCGCTTCACTTTCTGGAACGGTTCTGGACATTGGGGGAGGGGCCGGTCTTGTCCGTCAGTACCTTGCACCGGAAACGGGGTATGTTGTCCTTGAGCCAAGCCTCTCTTGGCTCGCATACGAGTGCGCGCCGATTGCAGAACAGTTTCCTTGTGTAGCAGCAACGCCTGTGTTCATCCGTGGCCTAGGCGAGTATCTGCCGTTTGCCGACCAAGTGTTTGACGCGGTGCTCGCTCTGTGGACGATAAACCACGTCAGTCAACCAGAACAAGTATTTTGCGAGGTCAGTCGCGTCCTAAAGCCGGGCGGACGATTTTTCGCAGTGCTAGAGGATATGGAACCTACATGGGCTGATCTGCTGGGCGGAACACTGTTCAACTTCAGCTCACGTCAGGTGCTAGAAATCCTCTCTTGGAAACTCCGATGTTCTCTGCTGCGACAGCAATGGCCTATAGCGGGCGACCATATTCGCACTCCTGAACCGGAGATTCAAAGTTGGAGTGCGCCATATTTCACGATCATTCGCAGAGCATGGATCGGACCATATTTGACCTACGAATTTCAGAACCGGCCAGTAGACAACAGCGCGTAGTGTCTACTTCTGGGAGATCAAGAAGCAAAACCTCGCACCATGCCGATAATCATCATGCTGTTGTCAGTTTCCAGAGACCGGAACTATGGGTGAGAAAGCGAAATTTGTAGATCAGCCATCCCCGTGGTTCATCGAGATTGGTCCTTTGGCTTGGTTCATTGTCTCCCTCTGGGCCAAGATGGTGTATTTTAACTTCTCTCTTCGCACGGTGTGGTCCTTACCGGAAGAGTCGGTCGGTGAGTGGCTACGCGCCTCTCCTCGGGCCTGTAGTGCAACCCTGGCGAGTTTATTGCTTCTTTGCAGTCCGCTCTCTCTAGTCCCTCGGGGCGGCCGCTTCCTTATTCTTCTTACACTGAATTTCTTGCTCTCCTCACTCGTTGTGGCGGATCTTGTCTATGCGCACTACTACGGGGATGTCATATCGGTACTGAGTCTATCAAACCTCCCCATGCTTCCGTGGATACAATCCACCATTGTGCACCTACTGAAACCGATACACGCAGTCTTTTACGTAGACACCCTCGTCGGCATTGTCGTATTCCCCTTCTATCTGCGAAGCTGTCGCAGCATTCCGCGCGTCGCGCCCGGTTTTTTCTCAATCCTATTCGCGTCCGGCCTGCTGCTCGTTACCCCCACTGTTTATCAAGTATGGCGCGATCAGAATGAATCCTTCACCTATACAAATCTGCAACGTGAAACATGCATGACGTTGGGCTTGCTCCCGTATCATATCGCAGATGTAGTGATGCATGCGCCCTGGAGAACACAAAGTATAACGGAAAGCGACAAGCAACGTGTTCGTCATTTCGTAGAAGAGAAACGTAAACCTCCGCCCTTGCCGTCGAAACTGTTCGGAGTTGCGTCGGGAAAAAACGTCGTGATGATTAATGCCGAGTCGATACAAGCATTCGTCATCGGCCTCACAGTTGAAGGACAATCGGTTACTCCCAGGCTTTCCCAATTTGCCAACGAAAGTCTTAACTTCGTAAATTTCTACGATCAGACGTATCTGGGGACGACAGCGGACGGTGAGTTTACATCTTTGCAATCACTTCACCCTCTGCCTGTCGGGGTTGTCGCCAGTCAATACTCTACGAATCACTATGATGGGCTACCTGCTTTGGTGTCCAAGCACAGGTATATGACCCTGTCTGCTGTAGGAGCAGAGCCTGATTTCTGGAACATGGATCAGATGTATCCGAGGTTAGGCTTTCAACGCTCCTATTTCGACGAAAGCTACAAAATTCAAGAGCTTATTGGTCCCTGGATAGCGGATGAGGAATTTTTTCATCAAACCATTCCTATTTTACGGCAGCAACCAGAACCATTTATGGCCTTTCTTCTTACTGCTTCCACTCATGCCCCTTGGGAGTTACCGGAGAAATATCATACGCTACCGTTAGGTCATCTTGAGGGAACAACTCTTGGCAACTATTTGCGGGCAGTGCACTATTTCGATCAAGCCTTTGGCAGGTTTATAGACGAACTTCGCGATGTGGGATTGCTGGATAAGTCAATTATCGTGATGTATGGCGATCATCAGGCTTACTTGGGAAAGGACCCCGAAGTAGCACATCTGCTCGGATTCCCGGAACAGAGCGAATACCATCACCTCATGACGAGAAAGAAGATACCGTTACTTATCCGGCTGCCGAAAGGAGAGGCTGCGGGAGTCAGGCAAGACACCGGAGGCCACCTCGACATCGCACCGACCGTGCTCAGTCTTCTCGGGATTACTGATCACGGTCGTGTAATGTTTGGCCGCGATCTTACGCAAGTAGGGAATGCGTTCGTTGTGTTTCGGGACGGAAGTTTTGTTGACGGCAAATACTTTTTCGTTAATCGATTTGGTCCATCCTCGAATTCGACTTGTTACCAAATTAACACCACCCAGGCCGTCGACTGTGCCTTGCTTGAGGAAAAACGTCAGCGAGCTCAAGAACAATTAGCGATGTCAGACCTTATCATTCGAGGAGACCTTATTCCAAGGTTACACTGATATTCTTACCTTGGTCATTTCTAGGTCTACCGTTACAATGAAGGGTAATTATCGGCAACTTTCACTGTGGTTCAACGACCGAACGGTTTTGTTTCTCCGTTTCTGTTCGACAATTTCTCAAATATGAAAAGCCGCGCAGACGAATATAGTTTGGTAGGTGCGTCTCGCACCGTCGGACAGCAAGTTGGCGCTTCATTACCTCACCAACGGTTAATCTACGTTCGCGACCTTTTGCTGACGCTGGTCGGTCGCGAGATGAAACTCCGCTATAAGCGCTCGATTCTTGGTATCGCCTGGTCGCTGCTGACGCCTTTGGCGCAGCTAGCCGTCTATTTCCTGACGTTTGACGTGCTCCTTCCGCTAAATGTCCCTAACTATGCCTCGTTTCTCTTCACGGGGGTGTTGGTGTGGAATTGGTTTCAAGGCGCGCTCCATCAAGCCACTAGCGCGGTCGTGGATAACCGTGACCTGATTCGGCGCCCGGGTTTTCCTGTTGCTATCCTCCCCGTCGTTACCGTGGCGAGCTATCTTATTCACTTCTTGCTCGCGCTTCCCATTCTGTTTGTTTTCCTCGTATGGGAGGGGCTCGCGATGACGAGTGCACTGCTTGCCCTGCCGTTAGTTATTACGATTCAGTTCCTTCTGACTTTGAGCCTCGCATATTTTGTCTCGGCGCTATACGTCACTTTTCGTGACACGCAACACCTCCTGGACGTATTCCTGAACTTACTCTTTTTTCTGACGCCAGTATTCTATAAAGCGAAGGACCTTCCGTCACAATATCAGGCGTACTATCGCCTGAATCCCATGGTCGATGTGATCGAATCCTATCGTACAATCCTGCTGTCGGGGACACTGCCGCATGGTGCTGACCTGCTACGTCTGGGCGTGCTTGCGCTTTGGATGCTGCTCCTCGGTTATTATTTCTTTAGGAAGGCGAGCGGTCATTTCGTTGACCAGACATAACGACATGAGAGATGCTGTTGTTGTACGAGGTTTGGGGAAGCACTATTACGTGTATCACGCGGACCGGCCATGGACTCTGCATGAGACGCTGGTCAAAGGTTTTCGTCGGGTGCAGCCACGTGAGCGTTTTTGGGCGCTGCGCGATGTGAGTTTTTCGATTGCCCCGGGTCGAGTTGTGGGGATCATGGGCGCCAACGGATCAGGAAAGTCAACATTGTTACGTCTGATTGCCGGGGTAGGGCGTCCGGATACCGGCTCCATACAAGTGAACCAGCGCATCGCGGGGCTCTTAGATTTGGGCACGGGATTTCATCCGGAACTGACGGGACGAGAAAATGTGTTCGTCAATGGCGTGATCAGTGGTCTGACTCGCAGTGAGGTACGGCAAAACTTTGATTCCATTGTTGCCTTTGCTGAACTTGAGTCGTTCATTGACAATCCGATTCGTACTTACAGTACGGGAATGCAGATGCGTCTCGGCTTTGCCATTGCCATCCATGCGCGCCCGGAACTGTTGCTCATTGACGAGATCCTCTCCGTAGGAGACCATTCTTTTCAGCGGAAGTGTCTCGACCGCATCGCGCAATTTAAGGCTGATGGCTGTACGATTCTCATCGTCTCTCACGATACCGGCCAGTTTCACGAGTTTTGTGATGAAGCGATATGGCTGAACAAAGGCCACTTGGCAGCGATGGGGCCGGTAGAGTCCGTGGTCGAAACGTATCTCAATAACGCAGACGGGAAGATTGGGTAAATTCTCACTCATCCGAGAAAATACGATGGCGTTTTCTCTCGGTATTTGCTTACCAGAGGCACCCCCTTGCTGCATTTTGCGCGCCGACAGGATGTTGTCGTATGGTCCCTGACGCGAGTCGCATAATGATTTTTGCTGACACTCCCTTTGACAGGTTGCGTGAAACCCTCTAAAGGGACAAGGCATCTGACCGATACCCCATCTTGAGACATACTTGTGTGGACCTGCACCCCGGGAACACGATGCGAAGGAGGTCTTATGGGGGTACTATGTTACCTGATCTTGGTTCTTGGGCTGTTTGGGGGATGTTGGGTAATGGTGGGGGAACAGATAGCCCGGTGGTTGTTCGTGACGGTGCACCTTGGTTGTGCAATGGCAGTTCTGCTTCTGTATTTTAGTGAATTGCTGAACCGCCCTCTGGTCGAAGCGCAAAGCCTTGAGTCTACTCCGTCCTCTCAGAAACTCCATTCCTGATCTTATGCGCAGGTGTGCGGAACAAGGGACGAACGCGTTCCTTGTTCCGTTACTCGATATGTGCAAGCAGTTCTGACAACCGTTCGATAACGAGATCTGCTGTCACCGTCCACGTCGGGGTTTTCCCGTTGGTTAACAATACCGTCATTGCTCCCGCTGCCTTGCCGGCATCGGTATCATGCCGGTAATCGCCGACCATCAGGAGATGCTCGATCGGCACAGACAATTGTGCCGCGGTGTAATGCAAGCACGCCGGGTGTGGCTTGGGGGGCGCATCCTCACGGGCGACTAAATGGTCAACGACAATGTCTAGTTGCCGGCATATCGCGAGCAACGAAGTTCGGCTGTTGCGTGTTACGATCGCTGTTGGCAGCCCGAGCGCGCGTACAGCCGCTACCGTCTCTTGTGCGTCCTCATTCCAGGCCACGTTCTCAACGCCGTCTTGCTCAAATGCTTCGATGATCTGCGCAGCCTGCGTGCGTTCGTGGGCTGGAAGTCCATCTAGCCATCTCAGAATGTCCCCTTCTGGAAGATTGAGCTGTTTGCGCAAACGCGTGAAATCCAGGTAGGGTCGCGTGAGGGTGCTATCGAGGTCGAATGCCACCGCACGGAGGGGGCGATGGGTACCTTGCAGCCGAAGAGATCGCTGTCGTGCCATATGAACTGCGAGTGACGATGCTGAGTTATTTTATTATGGCCCCTAGTGTGTAATCTGAGCATTGATCACAGCCAGGATGGGTTCCTAGTGAATCATGCTAACGCTCAAGTCAACGGTGACGTGCCGAAACGCGTAACAGGTTGGCTGTTTCACTGCCCTCATGCTGGTTGTCAGGATAGCAGACTCTAAAGGCGTAAAACGTAATGCGCAATATAGAAAAAATCAGCTCATTTTTTTACGTATGACGTTTTTTATTAGCTTACCACGTCCCACTGGGCTATTGTCTCGGAAGATGAGAAAAAGTTGTTTCCCGGAATCATTGCTTCACTAACACTGTCTCGCGCCGCAGCAACTCTGGTACTTGTTCGTCGCCGACGTCGAGGCCGGTGGCAAATTGTAAGTCGTTCATCGTCTTTTCCGTCTGGACCATACTGGTGACGACCTGATCGACCTGGCCGGAGATGAAGTCCGGTTCCTGACGGTTAATTGCCGACTCACTGAGTGACTGAATTTTGTTTTCAAGACGATCAATTTCTAACCGGACGATCTCACGGTTATCGCGGGCTTTGTGCAAATTGACTAACCGTGCCTTGCTCGTGGCGAGATTGTCTTCCAGTGTTTTGCGGACCTTTTGCTGCTGTGAATCTTCACTGCTGCTTGGTAGTCCGTTGAGTTGCGTTTCTAGACGAGCAATGTCTTTCTGGATCTGGTCATCGCTCGTGCGCATCAAGAAACGATCGAGTGAATACTGCGTAAATAACAAACGCAGATAGATCCACAGCAAACGATCGAGTCCGGCAAATTGCAGCTCTTCGAGCGGGTTGTCGGTTTGCAGTGACGGAGTAGAGCCTGGGGATTTCACAAACGTCGGATCTTTCAGTTCCATGGCGATTTGCCGCAGTTCTAGGCAGCGCCGGCGCAACGTTTCAAACCGTTGGCGCATATTCTCCGGCAGGACGTTCAGTAAGCGCTGGAGCGTTTGGTCTGCACTTTCGACGCCTTGCGCGCGGGTCACTTTGGCCGCTTGCGCATCCACATACCGTTGGAACTTCGAGTTCGCGCCAAGGAGCCCAACGTATAGCACTTCTCCGGCGAGAACTAACGGTACAAATACATCCGGCGCGCCACTCAACGTCGCAAAGCCCAGCGAACCAAAGAGAGCGAGCAGGTTCCAACGATTTTGGAAAGCCGCTTTGAGATACCGACCAAATCCCACACTACACTCCGCGTTTTACTACGTCGCCGCGCGGCGACTCTCTTCCAAGTGACTAATTAGGTCACGCAAGTGATATACCGTCTCCTGAAACTTGGGGTCGCGTTGCATTTCTTTTGACGGTCGATCTGAAGGCTGAATCGTCAACTCCTGTAAAATCGTTCCCGGCGAATTGCTCATGACATAGACGCGATCGCCGAGAAAGACCGCCTCCTCAATTGAGTGCGTAATAAAAAAGACTGTCGCTTCCACATCGCGCCATAATGCGAGCAGTAAGTCCTGCATATTCATTCGGGTCTGTGGGTCGAGTGCGCCGAACGGCTCATCCATCAAAATAATGCGCGGTCGCAGAATCAACGTCCGTGCAATCGCCACCCGTTGCCGCATCCCGCCAGAAAGTTCGTGTGGGTACTTACGCTGATCGGCATTGACGTTGAGCCCAACCCGGTGAATCCACTCTCTGCCTAGCTCCTCACGCTGTTTGCGCGGCACGCCTTGGCATTCCAAACCGAAAGTGACGTTCTCCAAGACGGTCCGGTGATCGAAACTGGTGTAGTCTTGAAACACCATGCCGCGGTCGGCGCCCGGGCCAGTGACCTTCTGCCCTTGCACGAGAACGTCACCGACGGTCGCAGGGTGCTGCGGTTCGAGCCCGGCAATCAGGCGAAGAATAGTACTCTTGCCACAACCACTCGGGCCAAGAATGCAGATGAATTCACCTTTTTCATGCAGGTCTTCGACTACGAACGAGACATTCTTGATGGCGGTGTATGCGTTAGGTTGGTCGACGTTATAGACCTTGGTTACGCTACGAAACTCAACCACCGTTGGACGGGCAATTTCTGCCGGAGTGCGGACATGTTCCAGCACTTCACCCACGCCGATGGCATGAGCGGCAGGAGGGGTGGTGTGCGGGGCGGCCTCGGTTCCCGGCTGGCTCATGACTTTGTTCCCGGCTTCGTGATTGTTGTCGTTGACACCGACGCCGCCGGGCGTCGTCGCAACACCGCTGTCACGTCTTCCCACGTATGTAGCAGGCTCCGCACTGCTTGATTGAGGACGCCGGCCCCGCCATAGCGATGCGGGAATAGTTCCTTTTGGATCCAGAACAGTAGGCGATCAATCAACAGCGCGATAACCGGAATGATAATAAGCACCAACAGAATGTGTTCGCGCGGACCGCGTCGCATCGAGAGATTAATGATATGACCAAGGCCGCCAGTGTCACCAATTGTTACCAACTCGCCGAGCATGATGTACCCAAAAGCCAAGCCGAATAAGAGTCGCAGAGAGTTGAAAATGCTCGGCATCGCCAGCGGCACCAACACCTTCGTGATCGTCTGCCGGCGGCTCGCACCTAACGTGTAGGCTGTGTCGATGTATTGATTGCTGACGTCCATGACCGCACGCGCGGTATCAGATAGAATAAACGCGACAGTCGCAATAAAGATGAACATCACTTTCTGAAACTCGCCGATGCCAAATAAAGAGAAGGTAAGAGGAATTAACGCGGCCACCGGGATGTTGCGCCCGAACACCGAGAGCGGAGCAAAGAATGCGTTAATGCGCGTGAAACAGCCGCACAGCACGCCAACGGGAATGCCAATGAGGGCGGCGAGACCGAAACCAAGTGTGACACGCCGCAGCGTTGCCAGGAGATTGCGCGTCAACGCGCGATCAAACCACAGGCTCGAAAACGACGCTAGAGTTTCTCCAGGACTTGGTAGGACCGTGTAGCTAAGAATCCGTTCTTCCGGCTCTCCATGCGTGACGAACCACCACAGCACTACACACAGTACAATGCATATCACCCCACACAGCCACACTTGCCATTGCGGTGCGTCTTTGCGGAGGGCGAAGAGGGAAGAAGGAGGGACGTTTCTCATCGAATTCCGTCATCCGTAGCGTGCGCCGCGCGCACGCGTTGTTCATCACGGTTTCCCTCACCCGCAACCACATTCGCGTCTACCACTCTCCCCCTTTAAGGAGGGATAAAAGGTGAGGGTTTGTTACTGCTT
>Ga0070741_10006529_pt1 | contig 24971 bp, 30 predicted proteins | sample Coa_R1_4_FD_66440 | JGI IMG/M metagenome (GOLD analysis project Ga0070741, IMG submission 66440) | Surface soil microbial communities from Centralia Pennsylvania, which are recovering from an underground coalmine fire - Coalmine... | ecosystem: Environmental > Terrestrial > Soil > Unclassified ... | reverse complement strand
AACTGGCCGTCGATGCGGCGTGTCGTCAGCCACACGTCGCCGAGCGCGAAGAGCACCTGGTTCTCCTGCACGCCGACCGCGATCTCGTCGGCGTCGCCGGCGATGCGTGCGAGCTCCTGCAGCGCGCGGCTCGGGACGATCGCCTCGAGCTCCGCCGCGGCCGCGCCGAGCGACGTCTCCTTCACGGCGAGCCGGTACGAGTCCGTCGCCGCCATGACGAGCTTGTCGCCGGCGAACTGAACGAGGACACCGGTGAGGACGGGCCGCGCCTCGTCGCGCGAGGCGGCGCGCGCCACACGTGTGATCGTCTCGAGCAGCGGCTCGCGCTCGACCGCGAACGTCTGCAGCTCGGCGATGTCCGGGAGCCGCGGGAAGTCCTCGGCGTTGAACGTCTGGAGGGTGTAGCTCGCGCTGCCCGACGAGACGTGGACGACCGACTCGGCGGCGCGATGCTCGAGCGTCACCTCGTCCGCCGGCAGCAGCCGCGCGATGTCGACGAGCGTCCGCCCCGGCAGCACGACGGATCCTTCTCCCTCGACGCTCGCGGTGACGGTGGCCCGCACCGACAGCTCCATGTCCGTGGCGGCGACGCGAACTTCGCTGCCGCTCGCCTCGAGCAGGATCCCCGAGAGGATCTGGATCGCGGTGCGCGTCGAGAGCGCGCGGCCGACGAGCGACAACCCGTGCACGAGCTCGTCCTTCGAACACGTGATCTTCAGGTCTGCACCGACTGTGATGTCACTCTCGATCATCTAATTGGTCCTCATAGAAGTAATAGGGAGTGTGGACGGCGGGGACGACGGGTCGAAGGGCGCGTGGCTGCGGCGATTCGCGTGTGGACGCTCATTGTGGACGATCGGGCGGTTCCCACAGCGAGCAAGGATCAGCGGACCTGCTTCACACGTGCGGTCAGTTCTTGCACGAGGTTGTACACAGACCTGTCCTCTTTGATCAGGCGGGCGATCTTGGACGTCGCGTGGATGACGGTCGTGTGGTCGCGCCCGCCGAACTCCTTGCCGATCTTCGGCAGCGAGGAGTCCGTGAGCTCGCGCGAGAGATACATCGCGACCTGGCGCGGATAGACGATGTTCTGGGAGCGCTTGTCGCCGCAGAGCTCCTCGAGCGAGAGGCTGAAGCGTTCCGCGACGAGATCCTGGATCCGCTTGATCGAGACCTCCGCCGCCTCTCCCTGCGGGAAGACGTCACGAAGGACGTCCTGCGCGAGCTCGACCGTCATCGGCCGTCCGGTGAGCGAGGAGAAGGCGACGACGCGGGTCAGCGCACCCTCGAGCTCCCGGATGTTCGACGAGACGCGGCTGGCGATGAACGTCAGCACCTGCTCGTCTTGCACGTGGATCCCGTCGACCTTGACCTTCCGCCGCAAGATCGCGATCCGCGTCTCCAGGTCGGGCGGCTGGATATCGGTGATCAGGCCCCACTCGAAGCGGCTGCGCAGCCGCTCCTCGAGCGTCGCGATGTCGCGCGGTGGCCTATCGGACGAGAGGACGATCTGGGAACCCGCCTCGTAGAGGGAGTTGAACGTGTGGAAGAACTCCTCCTGGAAGCGCTCCTTCCCCTCGAAGAACTGGACGTCGTCGATGAGGAGCACGTCGTACGTGCGGTAGCGCTGCTTGAAGCCCTCGATCCGCGACTTGTCGCGCAGCGAGTTGATGAAGTCGTTGACGAAGGCCTCGCTCGTCACGTAGCGGACGGAGAGCGACGACGAGTGCTCGCTCACGTACTGCGCGACGGCCTGGAGGAGATGCGTCTTGCCGAGGCCGGTGCCGCCGTAGATGAAGAGCGGGTTGTACGCCTGCGCCGGCGCTTCCGCGACTGCGAGCGCTGCGGCGTGCGCGAACCGGTTCGACGAGCCGATCACGAACGAGTCGAACGTGTACTTCGCCTTGAAGCCGCCGCTCTCCGGCCGCCGCGGCAGATGCTGGACCATGGGAACGACGTCCTCTTGCCGAACACCGTGCTCCGTCTCGGTCTCGCCGACGCGGAGCTCGAGCGGCCGGTCGTTCCCGACGATGTCGCGCACCGCGGCGCCGAGGAGCCCCCGGAAATGCCCGTCGATCCAGTCGCGGGAGGCCTCGTTCGGGACGGTGAGGACGAGGGTCTCGCCCTCGAGCTCGAGGCTGTGGACATCGCCGAACCACTTGCCGTAGGTGCGGTCGTTCAGCGCTTCGCGAAGCCGCCCGGAGATCTCGCTCCAAAGGTTCTCCGCAGACAGCTCGATTTGATGCTCCACTACTTGTCCGACCCTCCTCCGCCAGCCCGAACGGCCAGCATAACAGGGGCCTTTCTGGGGGCAAAAAAGCCGGATTTGCAGGGCGTTTCTGGGCCGCCAGAATCCCTCCACAGCTGTGGACAGGCGTGGGGGAAACTCCTTCGAGCGGCATGTCTGCGGGCTTGGCGCTTGTGGACAAGCCGGTGGACGAGGCGTGGCTATACTGCCGCCCACGCCCCGCCGCCGGCGGGGATTTTTCTGGCAAAGACGAGCCTTTTCGCCTCTCGTGAAGCGCACCTACCAGCCGAATGTCCGTCGCCGCAAGCGCAAGCACGGCTTCCGTGCCCGCATGTCGACGAAGGCCGGCCGCGCCATCCTGAAGCGCCGCCGCGGCAAGGGCCGCGCCAAGCTCTCCGCGTAGCTCGGACGGCACTAAGCTGCCTTCCGTGAAGCGCGCCAACCGCTTGTCCCGCTCCCGGGACTTCGACGCGGTGCACCGGCGAGGCCGCTCGGTCTCCTCGCGCTACCTCGTCCTCTACTGGCTCCCGCAGGAGGAGCCGGCCGAGCCGCGCGTCGGGTTCGCCGTGCCGCGCGCCGCCGGCGGAGCCGTCGAGCGGAACCGGATCAAGCGGCAGCTCCGCGAGGTCTGGGACGAGCGCCTCGGCAACGTCTCCGCGGGGCACGACTACGTCCTCATCGTCCGGCCGGGACTGCCCGAGGCGGCCGAGGCGAACGGCTTCGCCTGGCTCTGCGAGCAGGTCGACGAGCTCCTCGGCCAGACGGGCGCGGTGGCGGCGTGAACGCGGTTCTCCGTGCGCCGCGGTACGCGGGCATCGGTCTCGTCTGGGCCTGGCGGCTGACCTTCGGCGCCCTCTTCCCGACCACGTGCAAGTACGAGCCGTCGTGCTCGGAGTACGCGATCCAGGCGGTGCGCAGGCACGGGCTCGCCAAGGGCGGCGCGCTCGCCGGCTGGCGGCTCCTGCGCTGTAACCCGTGGAGCCACGGAGGGCACGACCCCGTCCGATGATCGCCGCCTTCCTCACCGCGACGATCCCCGTCTTCAGCCAGCTCGAGGACGTGATGCGTCACGTCCTCAACTTCTTCCACACGAACGTCGGGCTGACGTGGGCGTGGTCGATCGTCGCGACGACGGTCGTCGTCCGGATGATCCTCGTCCCGCTGACGATCCGGCAGATCCACTCGATGCAGTCGCTCCAGCTCCATGCGCCGGAGATGAAGCGGATCCAGCAGAAGTACAAGCACGACCGCCAGAAGCAGAACGAGGAGCTGATGAAGTTCTACCGGGAGAACAAGATCAACCCGGCCGCCTCGTGCCTGCCGATGCTCCTGCAGCTGCCGGTCTTCATCGCCCTCTACTACACGCTCAAGCACTTCAACACGAACTTCCACGTCGCGAAGAACGCCGACCTGTCGTTCCTCCACTTCATCCCGTCGATCGCCGACGGGACGACGGCGCACTGGGGCGGCTACGTGCTCCTCGTCGTCTACGTCGGGAGCCAGATGGCGTCGGGCCTGTTCATGGCGCCGACCGCCCAGAAGTCGCAGCGAATGATCTTCATGATCATGCCGCTCGTCTTCGTCTTCGTCATCGCACGCTTCCCCGCCGGTCTCGTCCTCTACTGGGTGACGACGAATCTCTGGACGGTCGGGCAGGGGCTGATCACGCGGCGCCTCGTCCAGAAGACCCCCGCGCCCTCGCCCGAGCGCCGTTCCTCGCGGACGCCGCCGAAGGACGACGGCGCGGCCGGCAACGGCGCCGTGGCCGACGGGCCGGAGCCGAAGCCGGCGCCTGCTGCTGCTGCGACCGGGCAGCCGCGCCAGGTGCGGCGCAAGAAGAAGAAGAGCTCGGGCCGGAGATGACCGAGTCGGCGGGGGAGCTCACGGTCGAGACGACGGGCGAGACGGTCGGCGAGGCGAAGTGGGCCGCACTGCGCGAGCTCGAGCAGCGCTATCCGGGGCTCGACAAGGCGGCGGTGCGGTTCGAGGTCGTGTCGGAGGGAGAGCGCGGCCTGCTCGGCGTCGGCTACAAGCCGGCACGCGTCGTCGCGCTCCTCCCGGCGGAGGCCGCGGCCGCCGCGGTCGTCGAGGAGGAGGGTGGCCAGGCGGCGGAGGCGCGCGGGCTCGTCGCGAGGATCGTCTCCACGCTCGGCGTCGACGCGCGGGTCGAGGCGCAGGAGGACGACGAGGCGATCGTCGTCACGTGCAGCGGCCCGGACGTCGGGCTCCTGATCGGTCGCCACGGCCAGACGATCGACGCGATCCAGTACCTCCTCAACGTCATCGCCTACCGCGCCCACGGCGAGGAGAAGAAGGACGTCGTCGTCGACGCCGCCGGCTACCGCGCGCGGCGCCAGGCGACGCTCGAGACGCTCGCCGACCGGATCGCCGAGCGCGTGCGCGAGAGCGGCGAGCCCGAGGAGCTCGAGCCGATGACCGCCGTCGAGCGGAAGGTCGTCCACCTGCGCCTCAAGGACGTCGCAGGGGTGGCGACCGCCTCGGAGGGGACGGAGCCGAATCGCTACGTCGTCGTCCTCCCCGACTGATCTCGACGCCTGGCTCGACGCCGTCCTTGCCGCGCCGGGCCTGACGGCGATCCGCGACCCGGATCGCGCGCGGGCGATGCTGCTCGACGACGCGCTCCGCGCGCTGCCGCTCCTCGACCGCTTCGACGGCCCGGTCGTCGACGTCGGCTCGGGCGGAGGCTCGCCCGGCATCCCGCTCGCCGTGGCGCTGCCCGGGCGCGAGTTCACGCTGCTCGAGGCGGAGCGGCGGAAGTGCGACTTCCTCCGCCGCTGGGCGCCGCCGAACGCGGCCGTCGTCTGGGGGCGCGCCGAGGTGCAGCCGCTCGAGAGCTTCGGCGTCGCGCTCGCGAAGGCGCTCGCCCAACCCGCCGTGGCGGTCGAGTGGTGCCTGCCGCTCGTCCGGACCGGCGGCGCGGCCATGCTGTTTGCCGGGCGGGAAGCAGACCTCGAATCGCTCGAGCGGGTCTCCGGGCTTCTCGGAGGCGGGACGCCGGAGGACCGCGACGGGCTCGTCGTCGTCCCGAAGCTCGAGCCGACGCCGCCCGGCTTCCCCCGCCGCGTCGGCGTCGCGAAGAAGCGTCCGCTCGCCTAGCGACAATGAGCGGGCAATGTCGCGCATCTACGCCCTTGCGAACCAGAAGGGCGGCGTCGGGAAGACGACGACCGCCGTCAACCTCGCCGCGTGCCTCGCGGAGGCGGGCGAGCGCGCGCTCGTCATCGACCTCGACCCCCAGGCGAACGCGACCTCCGGGCTCGGGATGCGCGCGAACGGGACGTCGAGCTACGACCTCCTCGACGGCGCGCCGCTCGCGGACCTCGTCAAGCCGACCGCGTTCGCGAATCTCGACCTTGTCCCCTCCAAGCCCGATCTCGCGGGAGCCGTCGTCGAGCTTGCCCGCCGCGACGACGGCGAGCATTACCTCGCGGAGGCGCTCGCGTCCGGCAGCGAGCAGTACGACTTCGTCTTCCTCGACTGTCCGCCGTCGCTCGGCCCCCTGACCGTGAACGCGCTCGCCGCGGCGAACCGCGTTCTCGTGCCGGTCCAGGCGGAGTACTACGCGCTCGAGGGACTGACCCAGCTCATGCACTCGATCGAGCTGATCCGACGCCGGCTCAACCCCGGCCTCGGCATCGGCGGCGTCCTCCTGACGATGGTGGACGGCCGGACGCGCCTCGCCGCCCAGGTCGAGGACGAGGTGCGGCGCCACTTCGGCCCGCTCGTCTTCCGCAACACCGTGCCGCGCTCCGTCCGCCTCGCCGAGGCGCCGAGCCACGGCCTGCCCGCGATTGCCTACGACCGTCGCTCCGCCGGAGCCGACGCCTACTGGAAGGTGGCGATGGAGCTTGTCGAGCGCGCCTGAGTCCGCACCGCGTCGTGGCCTCGGCCGCGGCCTCGACGTCCTGATCGGCGGCCAGCCGGTCCCGAGCGAGCTGCTCGAGATCCCGGTCGACGCGATTCATCCGAACCCGAAGCAGCCGCGGCGGCGCTTCGAGGCAGAGGCGGCGTCCGGGCTCGCCGACTCGGTGCGGCGACAGGGAGTGATCCAGCCGCTGCTCGTCCGCCCGCGCGGCATCGGCGGCTACGAGATCGTCGCCGGCGAGCGCCGCTGGCGGGCCGCGCGCGAGGCCGGCCGCCAGACCGTGCCGGCCGTCGTCCGCAGCGTCGACGACCGCGAGACGCTCCTCCTCGGCCTCGTCGAGAACGTCGCGCGCGAGGCGCTGACCCCGATCGAGGAGGCGCGCGCGTACGCCGTCCTCATCGACGACTTCGACCTCTCGCTCGGCGAGGTGGCGGAGCGCGTCGGCCGCTCGAAGCCGTCCGTCTCCAACCGGATCCGCCTGCTCGAGCTGCCCGACGACGTGCTCGGGATGGTCGAGCGCGGCCAGCTGAGCGAGGGGCATGCGCGGGCCGTCCTCGCCGTGCCCGACCACGAGGGCCGCCGCCGGCTCGCGCGGGAGATCGTCCGGCGCGGCCTCTCCGTCCGCGCCGCCGAGCAGCGGGCGAAGTGGGCGGGCGCGCGGCAGCGGCCGCGGACGCGCTCCGTTCCCGTCGATCCGGCCCTCGCCGCCCGCGTGCGCGACTCCTTGAAGGCGCTGACCGGCTACGACGCCCGCATCGCGAACGGACGGATCGAGCTGCCGTTCGCCGACGAGCACGACCTCGCCGAGATCGCGGAGGGGCTCGAGAACGCCGTTACAATGCGCCTCCGCGCGGGCGATTAGCTCAGTTGGTTAGAGCGCCGCTCTGATAAGGCGGAGGTCCCTGGTTCGAATCCAGGATCGCCCACTCCCCCGTGGCCGGCGAGTCGTGATCGAGCGAATCGGAGCACTCGCGGCGGCGGCGGCCGCGCTCCTCGCCGCCGGCTGCGGCTCAGGCGCGAGCCACGCTCTCTACAGCACGACGATCCCCTGGGGCGAGGGCATCACGGAGCCGGCCGGGCAGGTGTGGGCGGCGAGCGGGGTCGCGCTCTGCACCAAGGGCCACGCGCCGGTCACGCTCACGAGCATCACGCCCGTCTCGGTTCGCGGCGAGATCCATTTCGACGGGAGCCGCGCCAAGCGGGGAGTCCAGGGCGAGCTCGCCTTCCAGCCGGGCACGCCGTTCGGCAGCCGTCCCGTGAACGGCTTCGTCATCCCGTCCCCGTCGCCGTGCCGCTGGCCACGCCCCACGTCTCCTCTCTACGAGGCGATCGTGCTCGCGCATGCCACGGGGTCGCACGGCGGCTCGATCGTCGGGCTCCGCGTCCGCTATCGCGTGGGCCGCACGCCCGGCGCCTACACGATCCCCTTCACATACCGGCTGCGCTAGTGAAGGCGATCCGTGCGGACGAGGTACTCCTCGACCGCGAGCAGGAAGCTCTCGTCCTGGGCGAGCTCGACGAGCCGTCCCTTCGTGGCGTCGTCGAGATCCCGGTCGCGCGCGATCTCGACGAGGAAGCTCGGCGTCCGGCCGGTCTGCGAGAGCGCGGCCATTCGGAGGAAGATCGCGCGGGCCTCCTCGTTCTGCGAGATCGCCTCGAGGGACTCGAGGTCGTCGAGCCAGAGCTGCTGCATGGGTGTCGAACGCCGCGCTCGTCACAAGGGATACGCGGGAGTTTCCGGCTGCGCGGCCTGAGCTATATTCGGGACGAGTCGCGCCGATGCAGGAGATGAACATCTACGGGGTCAGCTTCGATCTCGTCGGCAAGCAGCCGATCGTCCTCCTCAAGACCGCGGACGGGAACAAGTTCCTCCCGATCTGGATCGGCCACCCGGAGGCGGCGGCGATCCTCATGAAGCTCCAGAGCCAGGCCTCGCCGCGGCCGATGACCCACGACCTCCTCAGCGACATGCTCGAGCAGCTCGGCGCGACGATCTCCCGCATCACCGTCACCGAGCTGCGCGAGAACACCTTCTACGCGCAGATCACGGTCACGCAGGACGGCCAGGAGATCGAGATCGACTCGCGTCCCTCCGACGCGATCGCCCTTGCCATCCGCGCCGAGGCGCCGATCTTCGCGGCGGACGACGTGATCGCCGAGTCGGCGATCGAGTTCGAGGGCGAGGAGGTCGACGAGGAGCAGCTCGAGGCCGAGGTCTCGCGCTTCCGCAGCTTCCTCGAGGACGTCACGCCCGACCAGTTCGTCGTCGAGAACGGCGACGACGACTAACTAGGTCAGGACGGCCAGGGCGAGCGCGGCGCCGTTGAACAGCGCGTGCACGACCATCCCCGGCACGACGCTGTCCGTGCGCGCGCGAAGCCAGGCGAGCGCACATCCGAACGGGACGAGGATGAGCAGCGCCTCCACGAGCCCGTGCGCGACGCCGAACGCGACGCCGACGATGAGGATCGACGGCGCGTTCCCGAGGAAGCGGAGCAGCGACTGGCCGACGCCGCGGAAGCTCAGCTCCTCGACGAACGGCGCGATGACCGCGAAGAGGACGACGTTGGCGGCGAAGGCGCCCGCGTGCGCCGGCTCCCAGTGGACCGTCGTGATCCCCTGCTCCCGGCCCGGGCTCTGCGGCAGCGGCAGCGTCGAGACGACCGCCTCGACGATCCAGATCGCGACGATTACGCCGCCGGCGAGGCTCGCCGCCCGACGCCAGCTGCGCGGCCGCCGCAGCGCGAGCAGGTCGAAGCGGTCGATGGCGATGAGGAGGACGATCCCCAGCCAGACGGCGTAGATGATCGTACCGCCGGCGAACGTCGAGTACGAGTAGACGCTGACCGTCGAGGTGCCGCCTCGCGTGGAGCTGCCGCCGAAGCGCTGGTAGTAGTTCGTCGCCGCGATGAGCGCGACGAAGAACGTCCAGAACGCGAGTCGCCGGTAGCTCGGGCGCGGGGCTGCGGCTTCCACGAGCGCGCAGCATAGGGTTCCGGCCATGCGTCACTTCACGCCGGAGGAGGCGAACGCGGAGCTCGAGCACGTGCGGCCGCTCGTCGAGCAGCTCGTCGCCGCCCGCACCGAGCACGTCGCCGCACTCGAGCGGCAGGAGGAGCTCGAGCGGAAGATCAAGGGCAACGGCGGCGGCATCCCTCCCGCCGAGCTCGCCGAGGCGACGGCGGAGGTCGACGCGCTCGCGCGGCGCCTCGCGAAGCTCGTCGACGAGATCAACGAGCACGGCGCGGAGGTCAAGGATCTCGACACCGGCCTGATCGACTTCCCGGCGCTCCGCCACGGCGAGACCGTCCTCCTCTGCTGGCAGCTCGGCGAGGACGAGATCGCCTTCTGGCACCGGCTCGACGACGGCTACGCCGGCCGCCGGCCGCTGCCGCTCGACTGAGGAAATGCCGCCCGCGCGGCGAAATCCGCGCCGATGCCCTTCTGGCACCGCATCGTCATCGCCGGCGCCGTCTTCCTGCTCGTGTCGCTCCTCGCGCGCGCGGTCGACTGGTGGCTCGCCCGCCGGCCGCTGCCGCCGCAGTCGGAGACCCGCTACCGCGTCCTCCGTCGCAGCGTCACGACCGCGATCCTCGTCGTCGGGCTCTTCTCCGCGCTCCTCGTCATCCCGCAGGTCCGGGCGATCGCGGGAGGGCTGCTCGCGTCCTCCGCCGTCCTCGGGGTGATCATCGGCTTCGCGTCCCAGCAGACGCTCGGCAACTTCGTCGCCGGCATCCTCATCGCGCTCGCGCAGCCGGTCCGGATCGGCGACCGCGTCAACTACGCCGGCCAGGACGGCGCGATCGAGGAGATCGGGCCCACGTACACGTTCATCCGCACGCTCGACCGGCGGCGCCTCGTCGTCCCGAACAGCAAGCTCGCGTCGGACACGATCATCAACGCGTCGATCCGCAGCCGCGAGACGCTCGCGGAGGTGACCGTGCCGCTGCCGCTCTCCACCGACGTCGACGCCGCAATCGAGGCGCTCCGCAAGGACGTCGCCGGCGAGCGGGACGCCGACGTCTACCTCGACTCGATCGACGGGAACGCGACGGTCGTCGTTCGCGCCTCGGCGCCCGACGAGCTCGCCGCCGAGCGGCTCGAGCGCGAGCTGCGTCTCCGCGCGCACCGCCGGTTGCGCGAGCTCGGCGTCTGGGCGGCGTAGATGCCCGCACGCCGCCGTACGCCGAGGCGGAGCCGGCTGCGCCGGATCCTGCTCTTCGTGCTCGTCGTGCTGCTCGTCGCCTTCGCCGCGACGACCGCGTACGGGCTCGACGTCTACTACGGCGCGAGCTGCGACCTCAGCGCGCTCAAGCCCGTCCGGCAGGGAAACAGCTCGCTCGTCTACGGCGCGAACGGGAGCCTGATCGGTGTCCTCCCCGCCGTCGAGAACCGCACCGTCGTCGGCCGCGCCGCGCTCGGGCGCTGGCTGCCGAAGGCGACGGTCGCGATCGAGGACCGCCGTTTCTACGGGCACGGCGGCGTCGACCCGATCGGGATCCTCCGCGCTTTCGTCGACGACCTCCGCGCCGGCCACATCGTCGAGGGCGGCTCGACGATCACCCAGGAGCTCGTCCGCAACCTCTACCTCTCGCAGGAGCAGACGGTGCAGCGGAAGGTCGTCGAGGCGTGCCTCGCGATCAAGCTCGCGCGGGCGTGGCCGAAGGACAGGATCCTCACCGCGTACCTCAACGACGTCTACTACGGCGACCACGCGTACGGCGTCGAGGCGGCGGCCGAGACGTACTTCTCGATCCCCGCGAGCCGGCTGAGCCTCGAGCAGGCCGCCGTCCTCGCCGGGCTGCCGCAGGCGCCGTCCCTCTACGACCCGCTCGGCAACCCGCGAGCGGCGCTCGCCCGCCGCGACGAGGTGCTGCGCGCGCTCCGCACGAGCGGGGACATCACGCAGTCGCAGCTCGACGCCGCGCTTGCCGACCGCAGCCTCCATCTCCGCCCGAGCCCCGCCTACAACGGCAGCGACCAGCCGTACTTTCTCGGCTACGTCGAGGACGAGCTCCAGCAGCGGTACGGCGCCGCGATCGTGCGCACCGGCGGGCTGCGGATCTACACGACGATCGAGCCGCGCCTGCAGCGCGCAGCCGTCGCGGCGCTCTCGAGCGTCGTCTACGAGAAGACCGATCCGGCGGCCGCGATCGTCTCCCTCGATCCGGCGACCGGTGCGGTGCGCGTCATGGCCGCCGTCACGCCCGGCACCGCGGCGAACACGTTCGACCTCGTCACGAGCGCCCGGCGGCAGGCCGGCTCGACGTTCAAGCCGATCGTCCTCGCGGCCGCCGTCGAGCGGGGAATGAACCCGTGGGCGACGCGCTACCTCTCCGCGCCCTTCTCCTACCCGCCGCTCCAGTGGCACGTCACGACGTACGACGGGACGTACGCCGGGCCGGAGACCGTCGCCGCTGCGACCCTCCACTCCGACAACACCGTCTACGCGCGGCTCGCGCTCGACGTCGGCTCCGACGCGATCGTCTCGACCGCGCAGGCCCTCGGGGTGACGACGCCGCTGACGCCGGCTCCCTCGCTCGCGCTCGGCTCCGAAGCTGTGACGCCGCTCGATCTCGCCTCCGTCTACGCGACGCTCGCCGCGGGCGGTGTCCACGCCGCGCCGTGGGCCGTCCGGCGCGTCGTCTTCCCCGGCGGCAAGGTGGACGCGAGCTCTCCGCCGCAGCCGGCGCGCGTCCTGCCGGACTGGGTCGCCGCCACGGTGACCCGCGTCCTCGAGCAGAACATGCTGCACGGCACCGGCATCGGCGCTCACGTCGCGGGCCGGATCGACGCCGGCAAGACGGGGACGACGGACAACTACGCCGACGCGTGGTTCTGCGGCTACACGCCGTCTCTCGAGGCCACCGTCTGGCTCGGCTATCCGCGCGGCGAGATCCCGATGCTCGACGTGCACGGCGCGACGGTCTCCGGGCCGACGCTGCCCGCGACGGCGTGGCGGCTGTTCATGGAGAAGGCGCTCGCCGGGACACCCTCCGCAGACTTCCCCCAGCCGGCGGCGCCGGCGGCGTTCCAGCCCTGGACGGGGCGGTACGCCTACACCGCGGCTACGCGGTAGTCGCGCCGGACATCGACGCCGTGGTGGTCGTCGCCGGCGCTGTCGTCGTCGGGACGGTCGTGGGGACGGTCGTCGGATAGGTCGTGGTCGGCCAGGTGTACGTCTGCGTCGTCGGTGGGCTCTGTGTCGTCGTCTGGGCGGTGCTGGTGTGCGCGGTCGTCGTCGGCGCGTGGGTGCTCGTGCCGGCGGTCGTCGTCGGAGCGTGGGTGCTCGTGACGGACGTCGTCGGCCGCGTCCGGCTCGTGTGCTTGCGGCCGGTCGAGACGACTCCTGCCGGCGCGGTCGGAGCCGGCCGCGTCACGGCCCACGCGAGGACGCCGCCGAGGCCGGCGAGCAGGAGAAGCGCGACGGCGATCGCGACGGCGCCTCGGCGGGACGTGTGCACGACCTCCTCGTCCAGCGCGACGGCCGGGAGGACGGTGGTCGCCTCGGTGTCCGTGGTTGCTGCTGCGCCGACAGGCGCCGCTCCGAGCGCCGCGAGCACGGCGGCTCCGTCCGCGGGCCGATCGGCTGGATCCTTCGCGAGCGCCGCGTTCGTCAGCGACGCGAGCGCCGGCGGCACGGCCGGGTTGACCGTCTCGACCGCCGGCGCCGGCTGCGTGCGGTGCATGTCCACGAGCGCGAGCGCGTCGTCCGCGACGAACGGGAGCGCGCCCGTCAGCATCCGGAAGAGGAGGACGCCGAGCGAGTAGACGTCGCTCGCCGGAGTCGCGGGCTCTCCCCCCGCCTGCTCGGGCGAGATGTAGGCGGCCGTGCCGAGGACCGTCCCGGCCTCGGTCAGCGTCCCCGCCCCCGCCGCACCGCGCGCGAGGCCGAAGTCCGCGAGCTTCGGCCGTCCCTCGGCGTCGAAGAGGACGTTCGCCGGCTTGAGGTCGCGGTGGACGAAGCCGCGCTCGTGCAGGTGCGCGAGCCCCGCGGCGATGCCGACCGCGATCCTGCCCACCTCGCCCGGATCGAGTGCGCCGCCGCCGAGCCGCTCCTCGAGCGTCCCGCCCGGCAGCCACTCGAGCGCCATGTACGGGCCGGCCTCCGCCTCGCCGTAGTCGTAGACCCGCATGACGTTCTCGTGGCCGAGCGAGGCGACCGCGCGAGCCTCGCGCCGGAAGCGCTCGAGGTCGGCGGTCGGCGCGAGGATCTTGAGCGCGACGGTGCGGTCGAGCGTGGCGTCGTGGGCGCGCCAGACCTCGGACATCGGCCCGCGTCCCGCCAGCTCCTCCAGCCGGTAGCGCCCGGCGACCTCGTCTCCAGGAGTCACGACTACGGTATGCACCCACCGTGGCTTCCCTACTCACGTTCGAGGAGGCGCTGGAGCGCGTCGTCGCGGCCGCGCAGCCGCTGCCGGCCGAGACCATCGCCACGGCCGGCGCCGCGGGGCGGGTCACGGCGGAGGCGATCCGCTCGGCCGTCGATCTGCCGCCGTTCCCGAGCTCGGCCATGGACGGCTATGCGGTGCGGGCAGCGGACGTGCCCGGCTCGCTGCGCGTCGTCGGGGAGTCCGCCGCCGGGCGCCCGTTCGACGGGGAGGTCGGCTCTGGCGAGGCCGTCGGGATCTCGACGGGCGCGGTCGTTCCCGCCGGAGCGGATGCCGTCCTCCCGGTCGAGTATGTTGTCAAGAACGACAACAACATCGAGACGGAGCAAGAGCTTGCGCCGGGCGCGAGCGTGCGCCCGGCCGGCGGCGATCTGGCGGCGGGCGCCCTCGTCGCGCCTGCCGGCGTGCGGCTGAACGCGGCGCGGATCGCGGCGATCGCGGCCGCCGGCGTCGCCTCGGTCATGTGCGCGCGCCGCCCGCGCGTCGTCGTTCTCGCGACGGGCAGCGAGCTCGTGCGGCCCGGCGAGCCGCTCGGCCCGGGGCAGATCTACGAGAGCAACACGCTGATGTTGGCGGCGGCGCTCGCGGCCGCCGGGGCCGAGGTGGACACCGGGCCCGCCGTCCCGGACGACGAGGGCACGCTGCGGCAGGCGATCGAGGCGGGGCTCGGGGCCGACGTCCTCATCACCTCCGGCGGCGTCTCGGTCGGGGAGCACGATCTCGTCCGCGCCGTCGAGCAGGAGCTCGGCGTCGAGGAGGTGTTCTGGCGCGTCGCGATCAAGCCGGGCAAGCCCGTCGCCTTCGGGACGTGCGGCGCGACGCTCGTCTTCGGGCTGCCAGGCAATCCGGTGTCCGCCCTCGTCGGCTCGGAGCTCTTCGTCAAGCCGGCGCTCCGCGCGCTGCAGGGGAGCGTAGAGCCGCTGCCCCGCTTCGAGCCCGGGCGCCTCGCGGCGGCGCTGCGGCGGAACGCGGAGCGCGACGAGTTCGTCCGCGCCCGCACGCGCGCGGGGGACGACGGCCTCGTCCTCGAGCCCGTGCTCGGCCAGGAGTCGCACATGATCGCCCGCTCGAGCGAGGCGACGGCCCTCGTCCACGTTCCACGTGGAAACGGTGAGCTCGAGGCCGGCTCGCTCGTCTCCTGGCTTCGGCTCGGCGCCGAATAGCGGCTACTGCACGGCGCGATTCGCCTGATCGGCGACCGCGCGCCGCCGCTGGGCGAGGACGAGCGTGCGGATCAGCTCGCGGATCGGGCCGCGCCGCGACCGCTCGCGTGGTCCGGGATACGGCGCGTAGCGGTTCGCGGCGAGCGCGAACAGCTGTCCTGCCGCCGCGAGCCAGGCGAGCGCGACCACGAGGAGCGTCGGCGGCGCGTAGCCGACCGCGAAGAGCCTCGCGATGTACCACGGCGCGTCCCAGCCGAGCCCGTAGTGGGCCGCGAACGTCCACACGAGGTAGGCGGGCCCGGCAAAGCCGGCCAAGAGAACGGCGGTCCGCGCGAGGAACGGCCGAGCCTGCAGCTGCGGCAGCCAGAGCCAGAAATGGAGGCACGGCAGGAGGAAGAGGAGGGCGAACGGGTTCGTCGCGGCGACGAGGAGGCCGACGACGGAGAGCGCGAGGAGCGCCGCCGCGTGCCCGGCGAGCTGCTCCTCCCGCCGGATCGGCCGGCGCGGCAGGAGCCGCTCGCGCGAGACGAGCCACCCGATCGCCGCGAGCAGGCAGAGAACGACGATCGTCCCCGCGGGCCAGCTGACCCCGTTGAGCGACGGCGCGCGTCCCCCGCCGCCGCCCCAGAAGCCGAACGCGCCGAAGACGAGGAAGAGCGCGCCGACCCAGATCCAGAAGGCGAGGCGGCTGCGGTAGCTCCGCAACGCGGGCGAGACGCGGATCCGCCGCCGGCGGCAGCGCGCGAAGAGGTCGACGGCTGCGGCGATGAAGGGCAGGAGCATCGCCACGAGGACGATCTCGACGGCCCAGCCGCGCACGAGCCGCTGGCCGAGGTAGACGTAGGTCGCGGGCCCTTGCGCGAGCGAAACGCCTTCCTCCATCGCGTCGACCGTGTCCTGGACGGCGAGCCCGATCTCGCCCAGATGGGTGAGATCGAGCGATTCGCGGCCCGTGACGACCGCCGGAGGACGCGGTCCGCCCGTCGTGACGGTGACGGCGGGGATGCCGCGACTGACGAACGGCGCCTGCTCGTACGCGCTGAAGGGAAAGCCGAGTGCGACGAGCTGGGTCAAGCCGCTCGGCCGGGACGGGTCGCCGCCGCCCGCCTCGTGCGCGATTGCCGTCCGGAGCGTCTCGAGCAGTCCCGGCGCGGGCGAGCGGACGCTGTCGGCGGCGAACTCGAGGCGTGGCCGTCCGGTGCCGGCGATGGAGTCGAGGTTGATGACCGCGATCGCCGCCTGGCGCGTCGCCGCCTCTGCGGCGAAATGGGCTGCCCCGAGCGCTCCCTCCTCGGCGCCGTCGGTCGAGACGAAGACGAGCGAGTATGGGAGCGACTTGCGCTGGGCGGCCGCGGTCGGCGCGTACGAGCGCGCGAGCTCGATGAGCGCTGCCGTGCCCGAGGCGTTGTCGTCGAGCCCGCTCCCGGAGCCGCTGTCGTCTCGGTGGGCCATGACGACGATCTCCCGCGACGAGAGGCCGGCCTTCTCGGCGACGAGGTCGGTGAGCACCGTGCGCCGCCCGCCGACGGTGGCGGTGAACCGGTCGGGGCGGACGGCGAACCCGTACGGCGCGAGCTGCTGCCCGAACCACGTTGCGGCGCCGAGCGCGCCGGGAGTGCCGGGCAGGCGATCCGGATAGCGGAGGGCGAGCTCGTTCGCGAGGCTAGCGGCCGCGGTTCGGTCGAAGGCCGGCGGTAGTCCCGGCAGCTGCAGGGCGGCCGGCCGGGAGACGCTGAAGGCGAGGAGGAGGATCGGCAGGCCGACGAGCAGCCACGTCCCGCGGTACAGCCGCCCGTTGATCGGACGGTCAAGCGATCCCGGCCGCGGCCGTCTGCGCTCGGGTGCGGGCGAGGCGGCCGTCATACGCGGCCCATCCTACGGTGGCGTCCTCGCGCTCGTTTTCCCGTGGAAACGCGGCGTGGTTAGGACCGAGGGCCGAGAGGGAACGCGGGCAGTGGCGACGCCTCGGCACGGGTCGTTGGTAGAAATCGACAGGTTTAGAACTCCGAACCTACGGAAATAGGTGACGCAAGCATGAGTGAGGCGGCAGTGGTGGAGGCGGCGGGCGAGGAGCTCGAAGGCGTGCGGACGATTCGTCTGCGCATCCCGGCGCGCGCCGAGTACATCGCCCTCGCCCGGCTTGCGCTCAGCGGCCTCGCGGACATCGCCTCTCTCTCCGACGAGGACCTCGCCGACCTCAAGCTCGCCCTGACCGAAGCGGTCTCGAACTCCGTCCGCCACGCGTACCACGACGGCAGCGGCTTCGTCTCGATCTCGTACGAGGTCGGCGCGACCACGCTCGCGATCGAGGTCGTCGACGACGGCGCCGGCTTCGATCCGGAGCGCCCGCCGGCGCTCGAGGGCGAGGAGCTGAGCGAGGGCGGTCTCGGGATCGCGATCATCCGGACGATCGCGGACGAGTTCGAGATCCAGTCGCGGCCGGGCGCGCGCGGCTCCCGGCTCCGCTTCGCGAAGCGCCTGCAGCGCCCGTAGCCTAGTTGTCTACCCGGACAACGCCTCGCCGCAAGCTGCTCATCGTCGCCAACCGGGCGCCGGTCACGTACGAGCGCCGGAAGGCGCGGCGGGGCGGCGGAGGCCTCGTCACTGCGCTGGCCGGCCTCATCGCGCACCACGACGTGACGTGGATCGCGAGCGCGATGAGCGACGGGGACCGCGCCGTCGCGGCGGAGCGTGGCGGCTCGTTCGAGGAGACGACGCGGGACGGGGACACGTACCGGCTGCACCTTGTCGCCCACGATTCCCCTGCATATGACCTGTTTTACAACGTCGTCGCCAATCCGGCGCTCTGGTTCCTGCAGCACCGCCTCTGGGATGCCGGCATGGCGCCGGAGCTCGGCGCGGAGTTCCGGCGGGCCTGGGACGCCGGCTACGTGCCGGTGAACGAGGCGTTCGCCGCCGCGACGCTCGAGGAGCTCGACCGCGAGCCCGAGGCGGCGGTCCTCTTCCACGACTACCACCTCTATCTCGCGCCGGCGCTCGTCCGGGAGCAGCGCCCCGACGTCCTGAGCTCCCACTTCATCCACATCCCGTGGCAGGAGCCGGACGCCTGGGATCCGCTCCCGTCCGATCTCGCCGCGGCGATCCACGCGGGGCTGCTCGCCAACGACGTCGTCGGCTTCCACACCGAGCGCTGGTGCCGCGCGTTCCTCGAGTGCGCCGACCGCTTCGTCCCCGCGCATCGCGCCGCGCGCGTCGTCGCCCGTCCGATCGGCGTCGACCCGGACGAGTTCGAGCGCTTGCGGAACGACCCGGCGGTGCTCGAGCGGGAGGCCGCGCTCGTCGCCCGCCGGCCCGAGCAGCTCGTCCTCCGCGTCGACCGGAGCGACCCCTCGAAGAACATCGTGCGCGGCTTCGAGGCGTTCGGGCTGCTCCTCGAGAGGCATCCCGAGCTGCACGGCAAGGTCGGCTTCGTCGCGATGCTCGCCCCCTCGCGCGAGGACATCGCCGAGTACGCGGAGTACGCAGCCGCCGTCGAGCGTGCGGCGGCCGCGGTGAACGAGCGCTTCGGCGGCGACGACTGGACACCCGTCGAGCTCGACGTCGCGGACGACTTCCCGCGCTCCCTCGCCGGCTACAAGCAATTCGACGTGCTGTTCGTCAACCCGGTCTTCGACGGCCTGAATCTCGTCGCGAAGGAGGCTTTCCTCCTCAACGAGCGGGACGGCGTCCTCGTCCTCTCCCGGAACGCCGGCGTCCACGAGGAGCTCGCCGCGTGGGCGCTCAGCGTCGACCCGGCCGACGTCTCCGGCCAGGCGGACGCGCTCTACGAGGCGCTGACGCTCGAGCCGGAGGAGCGGCGCCGCCGGGCCGAGGCGATCCGCGTCCACGTCCGGCGTCATGACATCCGCGAGTGGATCGACGCGCAGCTGACCGACCTCGACGCCGTACGATCCTCCCGATGAACGAGCTCTCCCACGTGGACGAGACCGGCGGAGTCCGGATGGTCGACGTCGGCGGCAAGGCCGTCTCGCGGCGGCGGGCGACGGCGCGCGCCGAGGTGCGGATGGCCGCCGCGACCGCGCGGACCCTCCGCGAGCTGCCGAAGGGCGACGCGCTCGCGACGGCGCAGCTCGCCGGGATCATGGCCGCGAAGCGGACGAGCGAGCTCATTCCGCTCTGCCATCCGCTGCCGCTCTCGCACGTCGAGGTGACGCTCACGGTCGGCGAGGAGTCGGTCGAGATCGTCGCGTCGGCGGAGACGACGGCGCAGACCGGCGTCGAGATGGAGGCGCTCACGGCCGCGTCGGTCGCCGCGCTCACCGTGTACGACATGGCGAAGGCGGTCGACAAGGAGATGCGGATCGTCGAGGTGGCGCTCGTCGAGAAGACGAAGGAGCCGGTCGGCTGAAGGCTGCGGTGCTCACCGTCTCGGACGGCGTCGTGGCCGGGACGCGGGAGGACCGGAGCGGCGACACGCTCGAGGAGCTTCTCCGCGGCGACGGCTACGAGGTCGAGCGCCGTGTCGTCGCCGACGAGCGGGACGAGATCGCTGTGGCGATCCGCGACCTCGCCGGACGCGCTCGTGTCGTTCTCACGACCGGCGGCACCGGTCTCGCGCCGCGCGACGTCACGCCGGAGGCGACCCGCGACGCGATCGAGCGCGAGGCGCCCGGCATCGCGCAGGCGCTGCGCGCCGACTCGATCGCGAAGACTCCGCACGGCCTTCTCTCGCGCGGCACGGCCGGCGTCGTCGGCTCGACGCTCGTCGTCAACCTCCCCGGCTCGACCGGCGGCTGCCGCGACGGGTTCGCCGTCCTCCGGCCGGCGCTCGCGCACGCGCTCGAGCTCCTCGCCGACGATCCGACCGAGCACGAGCAGACGTGACGGCCGGGCTCGCCCCGCTGCCGGCGCGCTACGCGCGCCTCGTGAAGATCGAGCACACGGTCTTTGCGCTCCCGTTCGCCTATGTCGGCGCCTTCCTCGCCGTCAACGGGACGCCGAGCGCGCACGACCTCCTCTGGATCACGCTCGCGATGGTCGGCGCCCGCTCCCTCGCCATGGCGCTCAACCGCCTGATCGACGCCGGGATCGACGCGCGCAACCCGCGCACCGCCGGCCGGGAGCTGCCGAGCGGACAGCTCTCGACGCTCCAGGTCTCGCTCTTCTGCGCCGCGTCGCTCGCGCTCTTCCTCGTCGCCGTCTGGCAGCTGAACCCGCTCGTCCGCTGGCTGTGGCCGATCCCGGTCGTCGGCTTCGTCGTCTACCCGTATCTCAAGCGGTTCACGTGGCTCTGCCACTTCTGGCTCGGCGCCGTCGACGGGCTCGCCCCCGTCGGCGCCTGGGTCGCGATCACGGGGAAGCTGCCGTGGCAGGCGTGGCTGCTCGGCGCGGCGGTCGCTCTCTGGGTCGCCGGCTTCGACCTCTTCTACGCGCTCTTCGACGAGGAGGTGGATCGCCGGGAAGGGCTCCACTCGATCGTGACGCGGTTCGGCGTGCGCGGCGCCTTTCGCGGGGCCCGGCTGTCGCACGCCGCGACCGTCGCCTGTCTCGTCGCCGCCGGCCTCGGACTGCCGGTCGGAGCGTTCTACTGGGTCGGCGTCGCCGTGGTCGCGCTGCTCCTCGGCTACGAGCACTCCCTCGTCCGGCCCGGCGACCTGCGCCGGCTCGACACCGCGTTCTTCACGATGAACGGCGTCATCTCGGTCGCCTTCGCCGTCTTCGTCGTCCTCGACGCCGCGACATAGGAGCGAGGGGACGCCGTCGCGAAACGGCGCCCCCGGTCGGTGCCTCTCTCTACCTGTGCTTGCGCACGTGGCTCCTGACCGCGCGGTGGCAGTAGCCGGCCGAGATCACGACGCCCGATCCCGTCGAGACCCCGGAGCCGAGCAGGCCGTTCGAGAAGCCGCTGCTCGGGTCGAAGCCGGAGGCGAGCGTGGCGACGAGATGTCCCCACGGCTGGTGTAGCTCCGCTCTGGCGAGCCCGCTCGCGAGGCCGTCGGAGACGGCCGAGGAGAACGTTCCCTTGGCGTTGTCGCCGTCCGCGCCGACGATCCTGAACACGCCGGAGACGCGGCCGCGACCAGTCGTCGTGTCGATGACGCTCTGCGCCCGGATCGTGAGTGCCCCGTCGAGCCGCGGGTCGGCGCTCGTCGCCGTCCCCGTGTACGTCGCGTTGGTCCCTTCGAAGCTGTCGCCGCCGGCGATGCTGCACGTCACCTGCTTGAGGACCGAGACGGTCGTCGCGTCGAAGCCCGCGGTCGCGGACTGCGCGCTCGCCGTGCGGCTATGAGTCGCGGCCGCGATTCCCGCTCCCGCCAGCGCCATGCACGCGACTGCCGCGAAGATCCAAAGTCGCTTCCTGCCCATGCTTGCTGCCCCCTTGGTCGGTAGTTCCCTGCGGAGCAGAAGCACAGCGGAGCCGGGCACGCCTGACGGCAAAGGCGCCGTAAAACGGCGGTAAACCGTGCAGCGCACCTATCCTGGCCGCGTGCTCACGGCCAGCCGGCTCGGCAAGCGCTACGGCGAGAAGCGCGTCCTCCGCGGCGTCGATCTCGAGCTGCCGCCGGGCGGCTTCCTCGTCGTCACGGGGCCCAACGGCTCCGGCAAGACGACGCTCCTTCGGATCTGCGCCGGCCTCGCCGCGCCGAGCGAGGGAAGCGTCGAGCGCCGCGTCTCGCGCGCCGAGCTCGGCTACCTCGGGCACGAGGCTCTCGTCTACCGGGAGCTGACCGCGTTCGAGAACCTCGAGCTGTACGGGCGGCTCTACCGCGTGCCTGAGCGCCGCGAGCGGATCGGGATGCTGCTCGAGCGCTTCGGGCTCTGGGAGGCGCGCCACGATCGCGTCGCCGCGTACTCGCGCGGCATGACGCAGCGCCTCGCGCTCTGCCGCGTCCTCCTCCACGATCCGGCGCTGCTCGTCCTCGACGAGCCGTACACGGCGCTCGACGAGGCCGGCGCGGAGCTGCTCGACGCCCAGCTCGCCGAGCTGCGCGGGGAGCGGACATTCCTCGTCTCCACCCACGACCCCGCCCGCGTCGAGCCGTTGGCGACCGGCCGCCTCGCCCTCGCGACATGACCTACGTCCGCGACGTCGGCGCGCTCGCGCGCAAGGACCTGCTCCTCGAGCTGCGGGCGCAGGACACGCTGCCGGCGATGCTCCTTTTCGTCGCCGCGATCTTCGTCGTCTTCCACTTCGCCCTGCCGGGCAACCCGACGCGGCTCGAGACGTCGGGCTTCCTCTGGGTCGCGATCCTCTTCACCGCGCTGCTCGGGCTCGGGCGAGCCTTCGTCCCGGAGCGGGAGCAGAGGACGATGGACGGTCTCGTCCTCGCGCCGTGTGACCGGAGCGCGATCTGGCTCGCGAAGTCCCTCGCGACGCTCGCCTTCCTCGCGGCGGCCGAGGTCGTCGCCCTGCCGCTCTACGCGCTCTTCTTCCACTCGGTCGGCGGAGCGACGGTGCTCGCGGTCGTCCTCGCCGATCTCGGGATCTGCGCGGTCGGGACGTTCCTCGGCGCGATGGCGGTCGTCACCCGCGCCCGCGACCTCCTTTTGCCGCTCCTCTTCCTCCCCCTCGCGATGCCGATCGTCGTCGGCGCCGTCGGCGCGAGCGTCGGCCACTCGCCCGGCAAGTACCTCGGCTTCCTCGCCCTCTACGACCTCCTGTTCGGCGTCGTCTGCTGGGGCTCGTTCGAGTACGTCGTCGCCGAATGAGCGCGCCTGGTGCGACAATCCGGAGGACGGTGGGTCTCTCTCGTATTCCTCTGCCCGCGCTCGCGGCGGCGTCGCTCGTCCTCGTCACGACGGCGCTCGTCCTCGTCTTCTTCGTCGCGCCGACCGACATCAACCAGGGCTTCTCGCAGCGGATCTTCTACTTCCACGTCTCGCTCGCCTTCACCGCGTACGCGTGCTTCGTCTGCGGTGCGTGGCAGGCGCTCCGCCACCTCTGGAAGCGGGATCCGCGCGCCGACCTCCAGAGCTACGTCTGCGTCCACCAGGGCCTGATCTTCGGCGCGCTCGTCCTGCTCACCGGCTCGATCTGGGCGAAGATCTCCTGGGGGCACTGGTGGGTGTGGGGCGAGGACGAGCTGGTCCTCTTCCTCATCCTCTACCTCTTCTACTGCGCGTACTTCATGCTCCGCTTCTCGGTCGAGCCGGGGACGCAGCGGGCGAACCTCAGCGCCGTCTACGCGCTGTTCGGCGTCGTGTTGATCCCCGTCAGCTTCGCCGCGATCCGCCTCTCGAAGGAGTTCCTCCACCCGCGCGTGTTCACCCTGAGCGGGCCGAACTTCGGCGGCTGGATCCTCGTCACCTACTGCGTCGCGCAGGCGGCCCTGCTCGTGCTCGCGTACACGCTCTACCGGCTCGAGCTCGCGGGCAAGCGCCTCGATCTGCGCCTGCGTGAGCTGCGGGAGGTGCTCGCGTGAGCGTCGCGGAGAAGTACGTGACCGCCGCGTACTGCGTCGTCTTCGCCGTCGTCCTTCTGTACGTCGTGATCATGGCGCTCAAGCTGCAGCGGCTCGAGCGCGAGGTGGACGAGCTCGCCGGCCGCGCGCCGGCCGAGCCCGAGGCCGACGAGGAGCGGGAGCCGGCCCCCGTTGGCTGAGCTGCTCTTCTGGCCCGCGCTTCTCCTCTACGGCGAGGCCGCCGTCGGCTATCTCGGCGACGTCCGCCGGCCGGGAAGCGCCGGGCGCTTCGCGACGTGGGGCGTCCGGCTCGGCTGGCTCGCGCAGACGGGCCTCCTCGCGGTGCAGGCGGTGCGCGACGACGGCTTCCCGTGGGGGACGTGGGCCTCGTCGCTCCAGCTGTTCGTCTGGCTCGTCGTCTCCGCGTATCTCATCTGGGGCTGCCGCCGGCCGTACCGGCTGCTCGGTCTCGCCGTCATGCCGCTCGCGGTGGCGCTGCTCGTCGCGGCGCGCGCGGGCGGGGGAACGGCGGTTGGGAGCGCGAGCCACTACTCGAACCTCTTCCTCGTCCTCCACGTCGGCCTCGTCCTCGCCGCCTTCGCGGGCTTCACGCTCGCGGCGGCGCTGTCGGGGCTCTACGTCTGGCAGGAGCGAAGGCTGAAGACGAGACCCGCGGCGATCCTGCGCCGGCAGGTGCCCGCGCTCGCGACGCTCGACGAGCTCGCACTGCGGACGGTCGCGTGGTCGGTGCCGCTCCTGACGCTCGGGATCGCGGTCGGGCTCGCCCGTCTCGTCACGAGCGGCGACCGCTTCGACGCGCTCATCGCCGCGACGGTGGCGACGTGGCTCGTCTGGAGCGCGTATCTCGTCCTGCGTCTCGCGGCCGGCTGGGCGGGGCGACGTGCCGCGTATGTCGCGCTCGCCGGCTTCGTCCTCGTCGTCGTCGTCCGGCTCGCGCTGCCGGGGAGCCACTTCGCGTGATCCGCCTCGTCCTCGTCGGCACGTCGCACCACCACGCCCCCGTCGAGCTGCGCGAGCGCGTCGCGCTCGAGAAGGAGGAGGCGCGGGCCCTCGCCGCGCGGCTCGCGGAGGACGGCCGGGAGGCGGCCTGTCTGTCGACGTGCAATCGCACCGAGCTCTATCTCGCCGCCGAGGACGGCGCGGCCGCGGAGCGGGCTGCGGTGGCCGCGCTCGCGGAGCTCGAGCCCGACGTCGAGCCGGCGCTCTACCGGCTCCACGACCATGCCGCGGCTCTCCACCTGTTCCGCGTCGCGGCCGGGCTCGACTCCCTCGTGCCGGGTGAGGGGGAGATCCTCGGCCAGGTGCGCGTCGCTCACGAGCTCGGCACGACCGGGCCGGTGCTCGATCGCGTCTTCCGGCAGGCGTTGCATGCCGGACGCAAGGTGCGGGCGCAGACCGCGATCGGCGAGAGCCCCGCCTCCGTCTCGTCCGCGGCTGCGGCGCTCGCGGAGCAGGTCTTCGGCAGTCTCGCCGGCCGTTCGATCCTCCTGCTCGGCGCCGGCAAGGTGAGCGAGCAGGCGGCGCGGAACCTCCGCAGCCGTGGAGCCGAGATCGCCCTCGTCGCGAACAGCAAGACGGACGCGGAGGAGATCGCGGCGCAGCTCGGGTCGGTCGACGTCGTCATCGCCTCGACGAGCGCGGCGGGGCTCGTGCTCGACGCCGGCACCGTCGCGGCCGCGCTGAACGGCCGCCGCGGCCGGCAGCTCCTCCTCGTCGATCTCGCCGTCCCACGCGACCTCGATCCGGCGATCCGCGAGCTCGACGGCTGTTACCTCTACGACATCGACGATCTCGAGGAGATCGTCGCCGAGACACTCTCCGGGCGCCGGCGCGAGGCGGAGCGGGCCGAGTCTCTCGTCGCGGCCGAGGCGGAGAAGTTCCACGAGTGGCACGCGTCGC
>Ga0070741_10006528_pt1 | contig 24979 bp, 27 predicted proteins | sample Coa_R1_4_FD_66440 | JGI IMG/M metagenome (GOLD analysis project Ga0070741, IMG submission 66440) | Surface soil microbial communities from Centralia Pennsylvania, which are recovering from an underground coalmine fire - Coalmine... | ecosystem: Environmental > Terrestrial > Soil > Unclassified ... | reverse complement strand
TCAGCGGATGATGCCAGGCCCACTGCAAATACACGCCTGCGGCTATAAAAAGACCCACGACACCGACGACGAAGAAAGTCCTCACTCGCGATGTTGTTGTCGAGCCGGTCGCGTGTGCTCGGTGGTGCACTTTCGGCAACGGTTTGTCCCCGCCACTAATCCGTTAAAGAGAGGATATCACCGGAAGATCGTGCTTGGTCTCGCTCCGGCCGCGGCCTTAGCGGGAGTCCAGCGCGCAGCCTGCGCACTATGTCGGCTTGCGAAAAACCAATGTACCGTTGGTTCCGCCGAACCCAAATGAATTTGACAGCGCCACGGTGATCTTCATCTCCCGCGCCGCGCCGGGAACATAGTCGAGGTCGCATTGCGGATCGGGGTGGACGAGATTGATCGTCGGCGGCGCAACTTGATGATGGATGGCGAGCGCCGTGTAGACCGCCTCGACCGCGCCGGCGGCACCGAGCAAATGGCCGGTCATGGACTTGGTCGAACTTACCGCGACGCGTTTGGCGTGATCCCCGAACGTCGCTTTAACAGCCAGCGTTTCCGCCAGGTCGCCGAGGGGCGTAGAGGTGCCGTGAGCGTTGATGTATTGCACGTCGCTCGGGTTGATACGCGCGTTTCGGAGCGCCACCCGCATACACCGCGCCGCGCCCTCTCCACCTTCCGGAGGGCTCGTCATGTGGTAAGCGTCACCGCTCATTCCAAATCCGGTTAACTCGGCGTAAATGCGCGCGCCGCGACGCTTGGCGTGCTCGTACTCCTCGAGCACAACCGCGCCGGCGCCCTCGCTCAACACGAAACCGTCGCGCTCGGCATCCCATGGCCGGCTGGCGGCGGCCGGGTCGTCATTGCGCGTCGACAACGCCTTCGCGCTGCAAAAACCCGCGATGCTGGTGGGCGTCACCGCGCCTTCCGCGCCGCCGGCAATCATGACATCGGCATCGCCGTATTCGATGAGCCGCGCGGCATCGCCGATGGCGTGTGTCGCCGTCGAGCAGGCCGTGACCATGGCAAGATTCGGGCCCTTCAAGCCATACATGATCGACAGGTTGCCGGAGATCATGTTGATGATCGACATCGGCACATAGAAGGGCGATACCCGGCGCGGCCCTTTTTGATGCAACGTGAGCGTCGTCTCTTCGACCGTATGAATCCCGCCGAAGCCCGAGCCCATGTGGACGCCGATGCGCTCGGCATTGGCTTCGGTGACTTCGAGACCCGAATCCTTGATCGCTTCGATGCCGGACGCCATGCCGAGCTGGCAAAACCGGTCCATGCGCCGCGCGTCCTTATCGCCGAGGAACCGGGTCGGCTCGAAGCCCTTCACCTCGCCCGCGATTTGCGAGGAATACCCCGAGGCATCGAACTGCGTGATGCGGGCGATTCCACTGCGGCCGCCGACAATGGCTTGCCAGTTTTCGGTAAGCCCGATGCCGACGGGAGAAACGATACCGAGGCCAGTAATGACAACGCGGCGTTCGCTCAAACGAAGAGATCCTCGCGCGAGTAAAGTAATAAACGGGTTTGACCCCGCAGAGCCTCGTCAGCCATGCGGCGGATTAGGGCTCCGCGGGAAAACGTCGAAAGATCAGCGGGTGTGCGAATTGATGTAGTCGATAGCCTGTTGGACGGTCGTGATTTTTTCGGCCTCTTCGTCGGGAATTTCGCAATCGAATTCCTCCTCCAGGGCCATCACGAGTTCAACGGTATCCAGCGAATCCGCGCCCAGATCATCCACGAAGGAAGCATCGCCGCTGACCTCGCTCTCATTGACCCCCAGCTGCTCCACTACAATCTTCTTGACGCGCTCCTCAATACTGCTCATGGCAAACAGTTCCTCCGAAGTGTGACTTGTTCCGGCCTATTCCCGCTCTACTGTAAAGCGGGCGACTCGGGTGGGATACACCGCGTTCCCCACGCGGCGGTTATTCTGGGATAGACGACCGACGTTATGCGGCCGCATAGATAACATAATTCGTGTAAACCCGTCCAGCGCACGTTTCCCGCTAATTCATATACATACCGCCATTCACGTGCAACGTGGTTCCCGTGATGTAGCTCGCCTGTGGCGAAGCCAGGAACGCAACCGCCTGCGCGATTTCCTCCGGGCTCCCAAAACGGCCCAATGGCACCTGCGCCAGCAATGCCGCCCGGGCAGCTTCGGGAAGCTCGCGGGTCATGTCCGTGTCGATGAACCCCGGCGCGACGGCGTTCACCGTGACGTTACGACTGCCTATTTCCCGCGCCAGCGAGCGCGTGAAACCAATAATACCCGCCTTCGCGGCCGCATAGTTGCTCTGACCTGCATTTCCCGTCGCCGCGACTACCGAAGTGACGTTAATGATTCTGCCCTTACGGGCCTTGGTCATGGCACGCAGACAAGCCTTCGTCATGCGATACACCGACTTGAGATCGGTATCGAGCACGGCGTCCCAGTCAGCTTCGGACATCCGCAATAGCAGACCGTCTCGCGTAATGCCTGCATTGTTCACGAGGATAGTAGGAGATCCAACGCCCTTTTCCAGATCCGCGAGAAGAGAGGCCACAGCGGCACCATCAGTAACATCGAGCGCTCGCCCTATCCCTTTTATATTTTGTTCTATCAAAAGCTTAGTTATTTTTTCTGCTCCATCGGCTGAAGTCGCCGTGCCGATGATAAAGGCGCCTTGCCGTCCAAGTTCGAGCGCGATCGCATTTCCGATTCCGCGACTCGCTCCGGTCACCAGGGCTATCTCGTTTTGCAACAGCATGCCATTCTCCGGATCTACGCTTGCTTACCCGTAATGCTCAACGCTTCGTCAATGGTCGGCACATCGTTGATGGCGACGCATTCCGCGTCGCGCACGATGCGCTTATTGAGTCCGGTGAGAACCTTGCCCGGCCCGCACTCGACGAATGTCGTAACTCCTTGGGCGGCGATTTTTTCGATCGTCTCGACCCACCGGACCGGAGAGGCGAGCTGGCGCACCAAGGCGTCACGTATCGTCTCCGCTTCGAAGGCGGTCTGCAAATGGGCATTGTGTATGACGGGCACTTGCGGCGGACGCAAGTTGACCGTGCGCAGTCGTTGCGCCAGATGTACGGCAGCGGGTTTCATCAGAGAAGAATGCGCGGGAATGCTCATGGGCAACGGCATTGCCCGTTTGGCCCCGGCCGCCTTTGCGCGCTCGATTGCCCGCGCGACGGCGCTTGCGGTTCCCGCAATAACGACCTGAGCCGGCGAATTAAAATTGACGGGCTCGACCGTCTCTCCGTTTGCCGCTTCTTTGCACACGGCCCGTACGGCATCGTCCGAGAGACCGAGTATGGCGGCGATCGCGCCTTGTCCCTGAGGCACCGCTTCCTGCATATACCGCGCGCGGTCGGCGACGAGGCGCACGCCTTCGCTGAAATCGAGCGCCCCCGCGCAAACAAGCGCGCTGTACTCGCCCAGGCTATGGCCCGCCATCACGACCGGCAATGGCCCGCCGCGCGCGCGCCACACTCTCCAGATCGCCACCCCGGCGGTGAGCATCAGGGGTTGCGTGATCTCGGTCTGAGCCAGCCGCTCCTCGGGTCCGACAGACGCGAGCGCCCACAAGTCATAATCGAGCGCGGCGGACGCCTCGCCAAAAGTGCGCTGCACTTCCGAAGAGGCGTCCGCCAGTTCTTTCAGCATGCCGACGGACTGCGAGCCTTGCCCGGGAAATACGAATGCGATTGTCATTGCGAAACGGAAGAATAGGCCGAAATCAGTATTTCAAAAGGACCGAGCCCCAGGTAAAACCGCCGCCAACCCCTTCCATCAAAACGACCTGGTTACGCTTGATACGTCCGTCGCGTACCGCTTCGTCGAAGGCGAGCGGAATGGAGGCCGCCGACGTATTTCCATGTCGATCCACGGTGGTAACGACGCGCTCCATCGGCAGGCCGAGCTTTTTCGCGGTGGCGCTGATGATTCGAATGTTGGCTTGATGGGGAACCAACCAATCGATATCCGAGCGCTGCATGCCGTTCGCTTCCAGCGCTTCGTCCACGACTTCGCCCAGCACCCGCACAGCGACTTTGAACACCTCGCTCCCCGCCATGTGCACGTAGGCTTGGCTCGCGATGACTTTGTCGTAACCCTTGGAGACGCCGGACGGCACACAGAGCAGATCCGCGTACCGGCCATCGGCGTGCAAATGGGAGGAAAGGATGCCGGGACTTTCCGAAGCCTCGACGATCACGGCACCCGCACCGTCGCCAAACAATACGCACGTGCCGCGATCGGTCCAGTCGAGGATACGCGTGAACGTCTCGGTACCGATAACCAGCGCGCGCCGCGCGCCTCCCGTCCGTATGAACTTATCCGCAATAGCGAGCGCGTAGATGAAGCCGCTGCATACGGCTTGCACGTCGAAAGCCGGGCAGTTGCGCATACCGAGACGTTCTTGCAGCAGGCACGCGGTCGCGGGAAACACGAGATCGGGGGTGGTGGTCGCGACGATGATGAGATCGACGTCGGTGGGCGCGAGATTCGCCGAGGTAAGCGCACGCCGCGCCGCTTCGACGCCCATCGAACAGCTCGTTTCCTCCGGCCCGGCGACACGGCGCTCACGAATGCCCGTGCGCTCGACGATCCACTGATCGGACGTATCGACCTTTTTTTCCAAGTCGGCATTGGTCAGTATCTGTGGGGGCAGATAGCTGCCCGTGCCGACAACACGGGAATACGTCATGCGACCTGTCCGGTGCCGAGCATGCTCAGCAATTCGGCGCCAATCCGTTCCGGAACCTGATTTTGTGCCTCGGATAGCGCCTCGAAAATGGCGTACTCGAAGGCCACGGCATCCGCTCCGCCGTGACTTTTGATCACGGTGCCGTTCAGGCCGATGAGCGTCGCCCCGTTGTAGCGGCGGCTGTCGAAACGCCGCCCGAGCGCGCGCAGCACCGGCGTCGCGACCAGACCGGCTAAACGGACCGCCCAATTTCTCTTGAACTCGTAACGCACGAAATGCCAGATCATGTGCGCCAAACCTTCGCTGGTTTTTAACGCGATGTTCCCGACGAAGCCATCGCACACCACTACGTCCAAGTCACCAGTATAGATATCGTTGCCTTCAGCGTAGCCGACATAGTTCACGTGACTGGCGCGCAGAAGCTCGGCGGCCTTTTTCACCGTGTCGTTGCCCTTGATATCCTCTTGTCCGACATTCAGCAGCGCCACGCGCGGCCGGGACTTGCCTTCGATCGCGCTTACCAGTATCGACCCCATGATGGCGAATTGAACAAGCTGCTCTGGCGTGCAATCGACATTAGCGCCGAGATCGAGCACGTGCGTGTGTCCGCGGATGGACGGGAGCGTTTGCACGATGGCGGGGCGGTCGATTCCCGGCAACGTCTTCAAGACGAAACGGGCGGTAGCCATCAACGCGCCGGTGTTCCCCGCCGATACTGCCGCTTGCGCCTCGCCCTGCTTCACGAGATCGATCGCGAGACGCATGGATGAAGCTTTCTTGCTCCGCAGCGCCTGCGCGGGCGGTTCGTCCATCTCGACGACTTCGGGGGCGTGGTGCACGATGAGGCGCAGGTTCTCACCCGCCTGCTGGCGCGCCAGCTCTTCGAGCAACGGCTCGCGCCGCCCGACCAGAATAAGCTTGATGTCCGGCTGCTTCTTCAGCGCCGCCAGCGCCGCGGGAATGATGACGGACGGCCCGTGATCACCGCCCATCGCATCGATGGCAATGGTGATCAAGGCGTCATCCCCGACGTCGCCTGGGAACCGCTACTCGCCGGAATTTTCGTTGCTCTCGATGACCTTGCGTCCGCGATAATAGCCGTCGCGGGTAACATGGTGACGTCGATGAGCTTCGCCGCTGGTCTTGTCTATCGCGAGCGTCGGCTTCGATAACTTGTCATGCGAGCGCCGCATGCCGCGCCGGGACGGCGGGACTCGACTTTTTTGAACTGCCATTAAGAGCTCCTCAACTTTTAAACTTCAACGATCCGTCTGCTTCAGCTTTTCCAATATCGAAAACGGATTGGCTCGCGTCGCTTCTTTCTCCGGCTTGTTGTCAGCGATTAAGCGCTGCGCCGGACACTGGTCGGGAGCATGCATGGGGACCATCGGCACTTCGAGCAGCAGCTCGTCTTCGACCAAGTCACCGAGCATTATCGGCTGTTCGATTACCAACGCATCGCCCGCTTCAACCAAATCTTCGCGCTCACCGCACCTGAGCAGCGTCAGTCGCGGCTCGCTGTGGAGCTCGATCGTTAGCCGACCCATGCAGCGCTGACAAACCAACTCGACGTGTGCGTCGATCCGGCCGTGCACGGCGCGCAGACCATTGCTTGGGTCACGCTCGAACTGCAGGTCCACGCTCACCGAGCCCTGCTCGTCCGCGCACATCTCCATCAGCCGCCGCATCCCCTTTAGCGGAAGCGTGCCGGCCAGGCGCGCCCCCTTGTCAGCGAGCTGGATGGGATCGATCGTCGTAGACCAGCCGCTTAACATCAGGCGCGCATCATATAGTCGCGTCTAAAACGTGTCAAAACAAGGGTTTTGCTAAAGTGCGCTTTGCTTTTCGGGCGTCCACGGGCAAGATGGCCCGCCTTGCGCCATCGACGTATTCGCCGACATAAACCGCTATGCCGACCCTGATTCTCGCCTCGTCTTCCCCCTTCCGGCGCGAGCTGCTGGCCCGCCTGCGGCTTCCCTTCGAATCGGTCTCGCCGGCGGTGGACGAGACGCCTCAACCGGGCGAGCCACCCACCGAATTGGTCCGGCGACTCGCGATCGCCAAGGCCCGCGCGGTCGCGGCGCGCTACCCGGACGCGCTCGTTATCGGCTCCGACCAAGTCGCGGTCTACAACGGAATCCTCGTCGGCAAACCGGGCGGCCGCGCGGAGGCCGTGAAGCAACTACGCGCGGCATCCGGGCGCAAAGTGACGCTCTACACCGGCTTGGCGTTGCTGAATACCGCGACCGGAAACCTACAAGTCGAGGTAATCCCTTTTGGCATTCAGTTCCGCGAATTGACCGACGCACAGATCGAACGCTATTTGCGCAAAGAAGAACCGTACGGCTGCGCGGGCAGCGTGAAATCGGAAGGGCTGGGAATCGCCCTGCTGGAACGCTTCGAAGGCGACGATCCCAACGCTCTGATCGGCCTGCCTCTCATCCGTCTCGTAAGGATGCTCGAGAACGAGGGCGTGCAGATTCTTTAACGCAACGTCGGGGTACGCGCGAGCAGCTCACTGCTGAGCGTTTGCGCCATCGTCGTCCCGATACGGCGCGCGACGCGATCGAACACGCCTTCGTGCTGCGTGTAATCCACGATATCCTCGGCTCCGATCACTTCGCGCGCCACGTAGCTGGCGCTGCCGAAGTCGTCGATCAGGCCGAGCTTCTGTGCTTCCTCGCCGGTCCAGAACAGCCCCGAAAACATTTCCTTGGTTTCTTTCAGCTGCTGGCCGCGCGCCGCCCGCACGCGCTCGATGAACTGTTGATGCACGCGATTTAAAATCTCCTGCGCGTGCTTGCGATCGAAAGCGCTCATCGGCGAGAACGGGTCGAGAAAACCTTTGTGCTCGCCGGCGGTAAGCAGCCGCCGCTCGACGCCGAACTTCTTCATCGTATCGACGAAGCCGAAACCGTTCATCAGTACGCCGATGGAGCCGACCACGCTGGCGCGATCCGCGTAGATCTTGTCGGCCGCCGATAGCGCGTAGTAACAGCCCGAGGCGCACATATCCGTGACCACCGCATACAACGGCGTCTTCGGATACTTCGCGCGCAGGCGTTTGATCTCGTCGTAAATGTACGCCGCCTGCACCGGGCTGCCGCCGGGGCTGTTCGCGCGCACGATCACGCCCACCGTGGAAGTGTCCTCGAACGCGCCGCGCAGCCCCGCGATGACGTTGTCGGCGCTTGCCAGGCTGTCGTCACTGATGGCGCCATCGAGCTCGATCAGCGCGGTATAGCGCGAAGCAAGACCGTGCGTACCGAAGCTCCCGCCCGCGAGCAGGAACAGCATGACGAGAAAATAAATCGCGAAGAAAAGCTTGAAGAAAATGCCCCACCGCCGCGAGCGCCGCTGCTCCGTGAGCGTGGCGAACGCCAGTCGCTCGAGCAGCTCCCGCTCCCAACCGGGTTTACGTCTTTCGCCGCGGCTGGCCACGGTTTCACTATCGTTGTTCTCTTTCATCGGATGAACCCGCGGCAACCAAATAGATACCGCTATTTTTCTCGATTACCGCCAGCTTGACCAGCCCCCCGCCGCACGGACCGCCGGCACAACGGCCGCTCCCGGGTTCGTAAAGCGCGCCGTGCGTGGCGCAAATCAGGTAGCGGCCGTCGCGGTCGAAGAAGCGCCCCGGCACCCAGTCGAGCTCGACACCGCGGTGGGCGCAACGGTTGAGATAAGCATGAACCTGATCACGATAACGGATCGCGAACGCGGAATGGGTGGCGCCGTCGTGAGTGACGGAAAAACGGACTCCATCGCCTCCTTCGATTACCGCGGCGCTCGGACAGATCAGCCGGCCGTCGCTTCCAGCCATTGGCACACGTTAGCAAAGGAATCGAAACAACCGAGCGGATTATGCGACAGCAGGCGATCGCGTTCGTGCGCGCCGTAAGTCACCGCCACGCTTCCCATCGCCGCGGCGAAGGCCATTTGCAGGTCGTAAGTCGTGTCGCCCACCATCAAGGCGCGCTCGGTCGCGACGCCGGTGAACCCCAAGAGGTCGTGCAGCATCTGCGGATGAGGCTTGGAGCGCGCCTCGTCGGCGCAGCGCGTCGCGCAAAAATAGTGCGAAACGGCGGTTTCGCGCAGCGCGCGATCGAGGCCGCGCCGGGCCTTGCCGGTCGCGATGGCGAGTTGGAACCCGGCCTCGCTCAATTTGGTCAGACCTTCGAGCACCCCGGGAAAAAGCGGCGTCTCGGTCTCGTCAAGATTCATGAAGTGATGGCGATAGCATTCGATGACGCGGTTTCGCGACGCTTCGTCGGCGGCCGGCAACAAGGTGTCGAGCGCCTCCTTCAAACCGAGGCCGATGATGTTGCGCACTTCGCTGTCCGCCGGCGGCACGAGGCCCGCCTCCCGCGCGGCTGATTGGAAACAGCGCACGATTTTGGCCGCCGAATCGATCAGCGTGCCGTCCCAATCGAAAACAATCAGATCATAACGTCGAAGTGTCACGAAGCCGCTCCAAAACTCCCGCCAACTCGGGCGGCAAGGGAGATTCGATCGAAATTCTAGCGCCAGTGGCAGGATGCACGAATCGCAGCCGCGCCGCATGCAAAAACAGACGGCGCAGCCCGGCCGCACGGAGCTCACGGTTGAAATCGCGCTCGCCGTACTTGTCGTCCCCCGCGATCGGATGCCCCGCGTGCGCCGCATGCACCCGCGCCTGGTGCATGCGCCCGGTGTAAAGCCTTATCTTCATCAAGGTCGCCGGGCCGAAGAACCCTTTGGGGCTGAAGGCGCTTTCCGCGGTTCTGCCCTCCTCCCTTACTTCCACCATGCGCTCGCCGCCGCGGCGCCGGTCGCGTTCGAGCGGCGCGCTAATATGGCGGGACCCCCCGCGCCAGCGCCCGCGCACCAAAGCGAGATATTGCTTCTCTATTTTGCCATCGCGCAGCATCGCGTGCAGAGCGACCAGCACGGGGCGGCGTTTGGCGATCAACAGGCAGCCGGACGTTCCGCGATCCAAACGATGGACCAATTCGAGCATGGGCGCGTCCGCCCGCAACTGTCGCAGCGCCTCGATCACTCCGATGGCGATGCCACTACCGCCGTGCACCGGCATGCCAGCCGGCTTATCGAGCACCAGCAGGTCGTCGTCCTCGTAAAGAAAGCGCTCGCGCAACCATTCGAGGCCACGCGCGTCAGGCGGCTTGGAGCGCTCCCGCAGGCGGAGCGGCGGAATACGCACCCGGTCTCCCGCCTGTAATCGGTAGTCCGGCCGGGCGCGACCGCCGTTGACGCGCACCTCTCCACGGCGCAATACGCGGTAGACATGGCTCTTCGGCACGCCTTTGAGCTGTCCGAGCAGGAAATTGTCGAGTCGCTGGCCCTCGCGTGACTCGTCGATGTCCGCGTAGCGCACCCCTTCCTGACCTGAAGGCGTTGTTTCCTTCATCAATTTACCTTCACTGCTAATTGCCGCTGCCCGGGTCCCTTGCTATAGTGCGCCCGTTGTATATTTGATACGGCTCAATGGGCCGGCCGCGGGCCAACCCATTGATGCCGGAACGAATGTTTACCGTATCGGGCACGAGTGTCCGGTACCGCCCGGTACAGGTCGCAGTGCTCCCCGTTCCCGTTTCCGAGCAAGCCTGCCGGGTTACAACAAGGGTTTCGCATCCCTCACCCCCTCAAAATGTCAGTAGGGATGCATAGCGATTAGACGCTAACGGGTTTAGTCGCGCCGGCAGGCGTAAGCGCCCGTCCCATAGACGTCGTGCTGCTTTCTTCGCGCGGTGCACGTGTGCACCCGCGAACCTGCCTGTGGCGAACCCCGAAGCGTCGGGGATTTTACAATGAAAAGAATACTCTTTAATGCAACTCATCCAGAGGAGTTGCGCTTGGCCATCGTCGATGGCCAAAAGCTCCTCGACCTAGATATCGAGTCGTCCACTTACCAGCTCAAGAAAGGCAACATTTATAAGGGTCGGGTCACGCGCGTCGAGCCGAGCCTCGAAGCGGCGTTCGTCGACTACGGGACCGAACGCCAGGGTTTCTTGCCTCTGAAAGAAATATCCCGCACGTACTTCAGCGGTTATGACGACCGAACCCCGCTCGGCCAGGTTCGCATCAAGGATGTTATCAAGGAAGGGCAGGAGCTCGTCGTTCAAGTCGACAAGGAAGAGCGCGGAACGAAGGGTGCCGCGCTCACCACCTTCATAAGCCTCGCCGGCAGGTATCTGGTGCTGATGCCGAACAACCCCAAAGGCGGTGGAATCTCGCGCCGTATCGAGGGCGAAGAACGCACCGAGCTGCGGGAAGCCATGGCGCAGCTCAAAATCCCCGACGATTACTCGCTGATTGCACGTACCGCGGGCATCGGGCGTACGGCCGAAGAGCTGCAATGGGACCTGGATTACCTGATTCATCTATGGGACGCGATCAGCAAAGCGGCCGCCGAACGCCCCGCGCCCTTTCTTATTTACCAAGAGAGCAATCTGGTGGTGCGCGCCACCCGCGACTACCTGCGCCAGGACATCGGCGAGGTGCTGGTCGACAATCCCGAGATTTACGAGCGCATGAAAAAATTCATGCAGCAGGTGGCGCCGCAGTGGCTCGACCGCCTCAAGCTCTACAAGGATGAAGTGCCTCTCTTCTCGCGCTACCAGATCGAGCATCAAATCGAATCGGCGTTCTCGCGCGAGGTGCGCCTGGAGTCCGGCGGGTCCATCGTATTCGACAAAACCGAAGCGCTGGTGACGATCGACATCAACTCGGCGCGCGCGACCAAGGGCGCGGACATCGAAGAAACCGCGCTCAACACCAATCTTGAAGCCGCGGACGAGGTCGCGCGCCAACTGCGGCTGCGCGATCTCGGGGGGCTCATCGTCATCGACTTCATCGACATGACGCCCATGCACCACCAGCGCCAGGTCGAAAACCGGTTGATTGAGGCGCTCAAGGTGGATCGTGCGCGCGTGCAGGTCGGCCGGATCTCGCGCTTCGGCCTGCTCGAGATGTCGCGCCAGCGGCTGCGGCCATCGCTCGGCGAATCATCGAGCCTCGTCTGCCCGCGCTGCAGCGGCAACGGCCACATACGTTCGGTGCAATCGTCCGCCCTCTCCGTCCTGCGCATGATCCAGGAAGAGGCGATGAAGGAGAACACGGCGGCGGTGCACGTGCACCTGCCGATCGCCACCGCGACCTATTTACTCAACGAGAAGCGCGTCGAGATCAACGCCATCGAGTCGCGCATCGGTACGCCGATCATGGTGATTCCGGAAGAGACCCTCGAGACGCCGCACTATCACATCCGCCGACTGCGCATGGAGGAATACGAATCGGAAGCGGACGTACCCAGCTACGAAATCGATATCGTCGAGGAAGAGGAAGAGGAAACACCGGCGCGGGCGGTCCTCGCCGCCGAAACTCCGGTCATCGGTCCGCTGACTCACTCGATGGCGCCTCCGCCTCCGCCCAAGGGGGCCGGTTTCTTGAAGCGCCTGGTGGCGAAGATTTTCACGGCGGAGCCCACTTCGACTCCGTCACCGGCACCGGCCAAGGAAACACGGCAACCGGCGGCGCGCCCGCCGCATCGTGATCAGCGCCCGCGTCATGCGCCGCGCGGTCCCCGCCATGGAACGGGAGCGGCAGAGCCGCCCAAGGGGCAGGCCCAACCAAGGCCACAACAACCGCCACGCGCGCAGGCGCAAGCGAGCGCTCCGCAGGAAGGCGGCGGAAATCGGGAACGTCAGGACGGCAGTCGCCGCCGTGGGCGGCGCGGCCGCCGTGGACGCGGCGGTCATTCTCAGGGCCACGAATTCAATCAGCGCGCGGCAAATCCGGGAAACCAAGCTCAGCCGCGTGAAGGCGGCAATCGTCCGCCGCGACCGCAGGCGCCTCAGGACGGAGGCAACAACGGCCACAAACAGCATCAGGCGGAACACCAACCAAGCGCCGAGCACACGGCCACGCGCCGGGAAGCACCGAACATGGCGGAGCCACAACAGGCGCCAGCTCCGACGCATGCCGAACCGGCACCGTCACTGGTACAAGTGGAGACGCGCCACGAGGGCGCGGACGATCACGGGCAAGTCAAGTCCGAGTAGAAAACCGAAGAGAATAAATTCGCCCGATGTCTACGCCCGTTCCCTCCCGGACGCGAGAGGGAACGGGTGGTGCTCTTGCCGCGCGTGGTTTCTCCTCGAGTGGCTGACGAGAAACCCGGGCGCGGTCGTCGTTTCAGCGCTCCAGGCGAGCGCGAATCTCCGTTAACAATCCCTCGGCCGCGTCTTCGATCAGATCCAGCACGCGGTCGAACCCGCTTGCCCCGCCATAATAAGGATCGGGAACCGCACGTTCCGTGAAGCGCGAGGCGTATTCCAACAACAGCTTCACCTTGTGCTCGTGCCCGGCGGGAGACAGCGCGAGCAGATGCGCCAGATTGTCGGAATCCATGGCGAGCACGTAGTCGAAGCGCACCAGATCCTCCGACGTCGCCTGGCGCCCGCGCAATCCGCTGATGTCGATGCCCCGGCGCGCGGCCGCTCGTTGGGCGCGCGCATCCGGCGGCTCGCCGACGTGGTACCCGTGCGTGCCGGCGGAATCGATCTCGATGCGATCCGCATATCCCGCCGCTTCCACGTGCCGGCGGAACACGCCCTCCGCCGTGGGAGAACGGCAGATGTTGCCCATGCAGACAAACAGCACCTTTATCGTGTCCGTACGCTGCTGAATCTTCATTCCCAACGCACCATCCGACCGTCGGTTCCGTCAGCTTCCCATAAAGTGCTCGCGCACCCGCTCGAGATCTTCCGGCGTGTCGACGCCATTCGGCGGCGCCTCCTCCGCCACGTAGATCGCAATGCGCTCTCCATGCCACAACACGCGCAACTGCTCGAGCTGCTCCGCCTCTTCCATCGGACACGGCCCCCAGGCGCAAAAGCGCGCGATAAAGCCGGCGCGATAGGCATAGAGCCCGATGTGCCGCAGGGCGCGAATCGGCGCATCCCGAGCGCCGGCCATGCGCGCGCGCGGCCAGGGAATCGGCGCGCGACTGAAATACAGCGCATAACCGTCGCCGTCGCAAACGACTTTGACGGCATTCGGATTGTTGAGCGTCTCGGCGTCGGTAATGGGATGACACGCGGTCGCGACCACGGCATCCGCGCGGTTCGCGAGCGTCTCGGCGACGCGGCGGATCAGCGCGGGCGGCATCAGCGGCTCGTCGCCTTGCAGGTTCACCACGATCTCGTGCTCGCTCAACCCAAGCTTCGTCACCGCTTCGCCGATGCGGTCCGTTCCCGAAGCATGCGCGGCCGCGGTCATGCACACGGTCGCGCCGAAATTTTCCGCGGCGCGGCGGATGCGATCGTCATCGGTCGCGATAACCACATGTTGCGCGCCGCTCGCGCGCGCCCGCTCGTAGACGCGCTCGAGCAAGGGCTTGCCGCCGACATCCGCGAGCGGTTTACCCGGCAGGCGGGTCGAGTGATAACGTGCGGGAATGATGATGTGCATTACGAAATGGAAGAGACGAACGAATCGCTACGTCGGCAGCTCTTCTTCCGGCACGCGCCTGGCCTCGTCCTCGAGCATCACCGGGATATCGTCGCGGATCGGATAGGCCAGGCGATCGGCTCGGCAAACGAGCTCGGCGCGCGCTTTGTCGTACACCAGCGTTCCCTTGCAAATGGGACAGACGAGTATGTCGAGGAGTTTTCTATCCACGCGAGTACTTCTCCAATCGTTCGTGCAGCCATGCGCCGAAGGCGGCATCCAGCCGAGCGTCGACGGCAAGATACCACATCGCGGCGGTGGCGAAGGATCGGCATTTTACCGCATCTTTTTCGGTCATGATCACCTCGTACGCGTCGTCGAAGCGAAGGTCCTCCGGGCGGAAACGGTGATGATCGGGAAACGCGTGCTCTATCGGTTCCAGCTCCAGGCGCCGCAGCAGCGCAAAGAAACGCGGAGGATGCCCGACGCCCGCCACCGCGTGCACGCGACGACCCCTCCATGCCGGGATAGGCGCGCCCTCCTGCGAGGTTTGGACGCGACGGATCGAGACCGGCGCCAGGGCCATCGACCATTCGCCGGCGCCGGCCGCGCCGTGAACGACGGTCGCGTCCACTCCGCGCAGCCGCGCCGGCGGTTCGCGCAGCGGCCCGGCCGGCAGACAGCGGCCGTTGCCGAAACGCCGTTCGCCGTCGATCACGGCGATCTCGATGTCGCGACGCAGGCGGTAGTGCTGCAAGCCGTCGTCGCTGACCACGATGTTACAGCCCCGCGCCGTGAGCGCGTGCGCGCCGCGTGCGCGGTCGGGATCGGCGATCACCGGCACGTCCGAACGTTGCGCCAGCAAAACCGGCTCATCGCCGACGAGCAGCGGGTCCGAATCGGGCGTGACCAGCTGCGGCCAGGTGCGCGCGCGGCCACCGTAACCGCGCGTGACAATACCCGGCCGCCATCCGTTTTCTTTCAGATACTGTACGATCCAAAGCACCAGCGGCGTCTTACCCGTCCCGCCCACGGTAATGTTGCCGACGACGATGACCGGCGCCGCGACCGATCGGGCGCGGCGCAGGCCGCGGCGGTAAAGGTATTGATTAAGGGACGTCGCGCCGCAGTAAACGATCGAAAGCGGCAGCAGCAAGCGGCTACAAAACGTATCGTGCTGCCAATGGTGCTCGATCCAACGCATGGACCATCCACCCGGCGCGCGCGGCCGAGCGCGGGCCTCGCTCATGCCTCGGCGAACTGCTGCCGATACAGCGCCGCATACGCGCCGTTGCGCGCCAGGAGCTGCTCGTGCGTGCCCGCCTCGACGATGCGGCCGCGCGCGAGCACGATGATGCGATCGGCGCGCTCGACCGTGGACAAGCGATGGGCGATGACCAAGGTCGTGCGGTTCTTGCGCAGCCGCTCCATCGCCTCCTGCACGTAGCGCTCCGATTCGGAATCCAAGGCGGACGTCGCTTCATCGAGAACCAGGATAGGCGCATCCTTATATAGCGCGCGCGCGATCGCCACGCGTTGGCGCTGGCCGCCCGATAGCCGCGAGCCGCGCTCGCCCACGCGCGCTTGCAGGCCCTCGGGCAAGCGCCGCGCAAACTCGAACACGTAGGCCGAGGCCGCCGCCTCCTCCAGCCGGCGCTCGTCGACGTCGCCGGCGCTTCCATAAGCGATATTGTTGCGGATCGTGTCGTCGAAGAGCATCGTCTCCTGCCCGACGATGGCGATATGCGAGCGCAAATTGGCGAGCGTGAATTCATTGACGTTGACGCCGTCGATGCGTATTTCGCCTCCGGCGACGCGATAGAAGCGCGGAAGCAGATTCGCGATCGTGGTCTTGCCGCTTCCCGAGGCGCCGACGATCGCCAACGTCTGCCCGGGTTCCACGATGAAATCGACGTCGGTAAGCGCGGGCAGGTCCGCGCTCGGATAGTGGAAACCCACCTGGCGGTATTCCACCCGACCGCGCACGTGATCGAGCCGTGTCGTGCCGGTATCCTCCTCGGCGGCCTCGTCGATCAAGTCGAACACGCTTTGGGCGGCGGCGAGCGCGGTCTGCAGGATTTCGTTGATCTTGGCCAGGCCCTTCGTCGGCGCCATCAACAACACGACCGCCGACATGTACGATGTGAATTCGCCCGCCGTCATGCCGATGCGAAATGCGATATAGATCACCAGCGCGAACGCGGTCGCGGCGAGAATCTGCAGCAAACTGACGCCGATGGACGAAACTGCGGCTTTCTTAAGTATCTGCTTGCGATTGTGATCGTTGGCGCGCCGAAAAAGCTCGGCTTCCGCCTCCTGCGCGTTGAACGCTTTGACGATCCGCTGGCCCGCGGTGGCTTCTTGCGCCACCTGCGATATCTCGCCCATGCTCGCCTGGATCGCCGCGCCCGCTTTGCGAAAGCGCCGGCTCATGATGCGCATTACATAAGACGACACCGGCAGGGTGATCGCGAACAGCAGCGTCAACTTCCAATTGAGATAGAGCATCCATCCCGCGAGCAGGACGACGGTGAAACCGTCGCGAATGAAAGCGATCGTCGCGTCGGTTATCGCTCCCCCGATCTGTTCGACGTCGAAAATCAATTTGGAAATCATTCCGCCCGAGGGGTGCGCGTCGTAATAGCCGCTTGGCAATCGCATCAAGCGCGCGAACATCGCCTGTCGCAGATCGGCGATGACACGCCGCCCGACCCACGCATTGCCGTAGTTGGCGAGGAAGTTGCCGAGTGCGCGCACGATGAAAATCCCGATAATGGCGAGCGGCATGAGCTGAATCGTGGCGCTGTCGCGCGCGACCAGGCCTTTGTCCACCAGCGGTTTCATGAGCGCCGAGAAGCTCGCCGAGGTGGACGACAGGATCAGCATGCCGAGAACGGCGGCGAGCGCCACCCATTTATAAGGCCACGCGTAAGCGAGGATGCGCCGGTAGAGCGCGAGATCCGAACGAAGCGTCGTGCGCGATCTCGCGTTCGCGCTCACGGGCGCGACTCGGGCGGCTGCTGGGTGGCGAAGGTGAGGTGCGTCATCCCGAGCCGGCGCGCCACGTCCATCACCCGCACCACCGCTTCATGCGGGGTTTTCGCATCGGCCTGGATGACGATCGGCCGGTCCTTGTCGCCACCGGCTTCGCGTGCCATGGCGTTGCGCAGTACGTCGGACGTGGCGCTCAGCAACTGCTGGTTATTGATGTAATACTGGCCGCGCGCGTCGATCGTGATCCGCAGCGCCGTCGGCGGCGCCGTGGTTTCCGACGTCGCTTCCGGCAATTTGACTTGCAGCTGCGCCTCCCGGGAGAAGCTGGTCGTGACGATCAGGAAGATCAACGTCATCAACAGCACGTCGATCAGCGGAATCAGATTGATTTCCGGTTCCTCGTCGGGTGACGGTCGAAAATTCATCCCGGCGCCTCAACCCTTCGCGCGCTCGCCGCGCAAGATCTCGATCAGCTTGAGCGCCTCTTGTTCCATGTCGAGCAGCAGCTCGTTCACCTTGCCGCGAAAGTAGCGATAGAAAATGACGCTCGGAATCGCGACCGCGAGGCCGGTGGCGGTGGCGATCAGCGCCTGCGAAATGCCGCCGGCGACGATCGACGGGTCCCCCACGCCGCGCGTGCCGATGCCGGAGAACATTTCGATCATTCCGAGCACGGTGCCGAGCAGCCCGAGAAACGGAGCGATCGAGGCGATTGTCCCGAGCGTGCGCAGATAGCGCTCGAGCTCGGGCGTCGTGTGCCGGCCGGCGTCTTCGATCGCTTCCTTGACGATTTCGCGGTCCTGATTCCGATTGAGCAGCCCCGCCGCGACCACGCGACCGAGCGGCGAGCTTTCCCGGATCAGCTCGATGCGCGCGCCGTCGAGCTCATTGCCGGCAAGCCACTGCTGCACCTGCGGAACGAGGTTGGGGGGACAAACATACTTACGCTGCAGCGACCAAAACCGCTCGCCGATGATGGCAAGCGCGGCGACCGAACAGAGTATCAGCGGCCACATCGCCCAGCCGCCGGTCTTAATCAACTCGAACATGGTTGTATCGGGGATCGAAAAGTGCGGCTAATTTAGCAGACGGCGGGAAAAGCTCAAGGCGCAGACACGTCGGCGAGCCAAAAGCGCCGGTGCTGTTCCCGGTAGGCGGAGACCTCGATGCCCGTCGCGCGCAAGCGGAACTCGAGCGCGCCGCTCGAAGGCGAATCGTAAAGCTCGCTCCCGAGCGCGCGGTAACGATCCCGCACGAGCGGATACGGATGCCGATACCGATTGCGGTAGCCGACCGGAAAGACGACGTAGCGCGGGCGAATCGCCTGGAGAAATTCCGCGCTCGAGGACGTCTTGCTGCCGTGATGCGGGGCGACGAGGATGTCCGCCGACAGTCCGCCGCCTTCCCGTTCGGCGATCCAATGCTCCGCTTTTTTCTCGATATCGGCCGGCAGCAGAATGGTGCCGTAACGACCGCGCACGCGCAGCACGCACGAGGCATTGTTGTGCGCGCTCTGCTCCTCCTTCGGATTGAGAACGGTGAAATCGGTGCCGTCCCAATGCCAGCTCATGCCGGCGCGACACGCCTCACCCGCGACGTTCGGCGCTCCGCTCAACACGCGGCTAACCGGCACGCTCGCCAGAATCGACGCCGCGCCCCCGGCGTGATCGTTGTCCCCATGGCTCACGACCAGCGTATCGATACGGCCGATGCCGTTCGCACGCAGATAGGGAATAACCACCGCGCGACCGGCGTCCGAGCGCCGGCTCCAGCGCGCGCCGGTGTCGAAAACCAGCAGATGGGTTTCGGTTCGAACGATCGCCGACAGCCCCTGCCCGACATCGAGCAGAGTGAACCACACCTCGCCCTCGCCCGGCGTCGGCGGACGCACCACAAACATCGGCAGCAGCCAAATCGCTCCCAGCGCGCGCCCGGGCCAGCCTCGCGGAGCGAGCAGGAGCGCGACGCCGATGACGCCGCAGGCGAGCGTCCAGGTCGCCGGTCGATGCTGCGTCCACTGTGCGTGCTCGAGTGCGGCGAAAAATCCGAGCGCGTGCCAAAGCCAGCCGAGCAGCGCGTCGCCGATGGCGAAGAGCCAGCCGGCGACGGAGTCGAGGCCGACACCGAGCGACAGCGCGCCGACCAGCGTCAGGGGCACCACGAGCACGTCGAACACCGGAACGGCGAGCACGTTCGCCAGCGGGGCGACGATTGAAACGCGCTGGAACAGCCACAGCATCAGCGGAAGCATGCCGACGGCAATCGCCCACTGCAGATATCCCCATTTGCGCCAGCGCCAGCGCCCGGCGTTTTTGTCGCCGCCGTCCATTACGTAAATAATCACGGCGACCGCCGCATAGGACAACCAAAAGCCGGGCGCCATCACCGCGAACGGGTCGAAGAGCAATACGAGCAACAGCGCGATCGCGAGGAGCTGGCCCAAGGGAATCCGACGACGCAGCAAGACCGCGCCCATGGCCACGCCGAGCATCAGCAGCGCGCGCTGCGTGGGGATAACGAAACCGGCAAGCGCGGCGTAACCGCACGCCGCGATCAAACCGCCGATCGCGCCGGCAAGCGGCGCCGGAAGCCACAACACCGTAACACCGGGCAACGACCATAAAAACCGCACGATCCAAAAAACGACGCCGGCGATGAACGTGATGTGCAAACCGGAAATCGCGACCAGATGCAGCGTACCGGTGGCGCGCAACGTTTCCCACTGCGCGTCGGTGACGCCGCCGCTGTCGCCGTTCGCAAGCGCGACCACCAGCCCCGCTTGCGCGCCATCGGGCATGAGCGCGTACATGCGCTCTCCCAGCTGCTGGCGCCATCGATTGACGCGGTAAAGGCCGCCGCCTTCGCCGAGATGCACGGCGCCCTGCTCCTCGCGTACATAACCGGTCGCGCGCACGCGTTCGCGAAAGAGATAGGCTTCGTAATCGAAGCCTCCCGGGTTCTGTAATCCATGCGGACGCTTCAAGCGCGTCGTCATTCGCCACCGATCCCCCGCGCGCGGCTGGAGCTGGTGCGCGGTCAGTCGGACACGCGAGGGAACACCGACCGCAACACCGTCGGCATAGGCGCGCTCGACGTCGAAGAGAAATCGGGTTCCGTATTCCGTGCGCTCGGGGATGTCCGCAACGTAGCCTTCGAGAACGACATCCCTGCCTTCGAGGTCCAAGGCGAGGCGCTGCTGTAGAATGAGATCCGCGCGAAAGCCGGTCCAAACAACGCCTGCCACGAAGAAAGCGAAGATCAACCAGCGGGGCTGCCAGAAGGCAGCGACGACAAACGGAACGAGAGCAAGCCCCCAAAGGAGCGACGGCAGCGTGGACAGCTGCTGGACCACCATGACTCCGGCTAGGAAGGCGATCGCCGCTGCGTACAAGAAATGTTTTTCGATATTGTTTTGACCCGCCGACTATACACTGGCGCCCGATGGCCCGACGACTGATTCAGCGATTCCTGCCCGATCTCGACCGCCTGCGGGCGCATAAACATCTGCGCTTTCTCGGGGAACGGCTGCACCAGCCCGATTTGTGGCATCTGAACCGTCACTCCACGCCGAAGGCGGTAGCTCTCGGATTGTTCATGGCATTCATGCCGATACCGTTGCAAACCATTCCGGCGGCGGCCCTGGCCTTTTACTTGCGTGCGAACCTGCCGGTTACGCTCGTGCTCGTCTGGCTCACGAATCCGCTGACCATGGCTCCCGCCTTCTATCTTTGCTACTCGGTCGGCGCCTGGATCCTACGAACCCCGTCACCGCCGATCGACTTCGAAATTTCGGTCGCGTGGCTGAGCGAGGAATTCCTGCGCGTATGGGAGCCGTTCCTGCTCGGCTGTTTCGTGGTGGCGAGCACGCTAGCCGTGACCGGGTATTACGGCATGCGCTGGCTGTGGCGCTGGCACGTGCTGCGCGACTGGGAGCGGCGCCGCGCGCGGCGAAACGCACGGCCTTCGCGGCCCAAGGGTTCTCGGAAACGAAGATAAAACGGAGTCGGCGATCGAAACAGCAAAGGCCGAACGGCGCTCGCTATTATTAAGAGGGAATAATCCTAAGCGGCGCGCAGCATCCCGTCGTCGAGCTTGAGCACGCGATCCATGCGGGCGGCGAGCGTGGGATCGTGCGTGGCGATGATGAAACTCGTTTGCAGCTCCCGGTTGAGCTCGAGCATGAGCTCGTACACGGTCTGCGCCGTTTCGCGGTCGAGGTTTCCCGTCGGCTCGTCGGCCAGCACGATGAGCGGGCGCGTGACGAGGGCGCGGGCGAGCGCGACACGTTGGCGCTCGCCGCCCGACAACTCGGCCGGCCGGTGTTGCAAGCGGTCTTCCAGACCCACGCGCGTGAGCATCGCTTGCGCCTGCTCGAACGCCTCCGCGCTAGAACCCCGGCGCACGAGCAGCGCCATGGCGACGTTTTCGATGGCGGTGAACTCGGGAAGCAGGTGATGAAACTGGTAGACGAAGCCGAGCGTGCGGTTGCGAAACGTGCCGCGTTCCGCCTCCGACAGACGGCCGATATCTTGACCGGAGATCTCGACCTGCCCCGCGGTCGGCCGATCCAGGCCGCCGAGCAGATGCAGCAGCGTGCTCTTCCCCGACCCCGAGGCGCCGACGACGGCGACTTGCTCGCCGCGCATGACACGCAGGTAGACGCCCTTCAGCACGGTGAGGTTGAACGCGCCCTCGTCGTAAGTCTTCACCAGCCCCGTCGCGCGCAGGACGTAGTCCTTGTCCTTATCTTTTTCCTTGGTCGTCATTCGTAACGCAACGCCGCGGCCGGCTGGATCTTCGACGCGCGCCAGGCCGGATAAATGGTCGAGAGCAGCGCCAGCACGAGCGACGCTCCGGAAACGAGAGCAACGTCGGACCAATGCAGATCGGACGGCAGCTCGCTGATGAGATAGACGTCGGAGGCGAGGAACGAGGTGTGAAACAACTGCTCGAGCAGACGCACCAGGGTTTCCACGTTGAACGCCAGCAACACGCCGAACGCCGTGCCGACGAGCGTACCGACGAGACCGATGATGGCGCCCTGCACGATAAAGACGCCCATGACGCTGCTCGGCTTCATGCCAAGCGTGCGCAATATCGCGACGTCGGCCTGCTTCTCCGTCACGATCACCACCAGGGTCGAAATGAGATTGAACATCGCGACCGTGACGATCAGCAGCAGGATCACGAACATCACCGTTTTCTCCATCTTCAGCGCGCGGAAGAAGTTCGCGTGCTCGCGCGTCCAATCGCGCGCGCGAAATTCGGGACCGAGGCTCGCGGATAACTGGTCCGCGATCGCCGGTGCGTCGTCCATCGCGTCGAGCTTGAGACGCAGACCCGAAACGCCGCCCTCCGGCAACTGATAGAGCTTGGCGGCGTCATCGAGATGGATCAGCACCATGCCGCTGTCGTATTCGTACATGTCGATCCGGAAGATCCCGACCACGGTGAAGCGCTTGAAGCGCGGCAGCAGGCCGGCCGGCGTCGCTTGCGCCTGTGGCACGACGATCGACACCGGCGAACCGAGCGTCAGGTCGAGCTTCCAGGCAAGCGCGCTGCCGACGACGATGCCGAACTCACCGGGCTTCAACGCGTCGAGGCGGCCCTCGATCATCTTGTCGCCGATATCGGAAACCTTGCGTTCCTGATCCGGCAGAATGCCGCGCACCATCACGCCGCTGACGGCCTTGCCGCGCGCCGCCATGGCCTGACCGAGCACGTACGGCGCTTCGCCGATCACGTGCGAATTCCGCCGTACTCGTTCCGCCACGGCGGGCCACTCCGTCAGCTTGCCGTCATTCCCGGACACCGTCACGTGCGACGCGACGCCGAGAATACGCGCGCGCAATTCCTTGCCGAAGCCGTTCATGACCGACAGCACGGTAATGAGCGCCGCGATGCCGAGCGCAATGCCGATGATCGAGATGAGCGAGATGAAAGAAATGAAATGGTCGCGCCGGCGCGCGCGCACGTAGCGCAAGCCGACAAAGAGCTCTAGCGGGCGGATCATGGCGCGCAATTAAATCACAGAACAACCACAGTGGCAGCCTATTTCGCGTCTTCCGTAACGCGCCATACCGCCGTGCCGTCGCTGTTCTGAAACGCCGTGCCGAGCGGCTGGGACATCTGAACCATATGCCGCACCACCTCGTCGGCCTCCGTTCCTTTCAATAAGTAAGGCTGAAACACGACTTCGGCATTCTTCACGTTGATGGGATAGAGCGTGAGCTCGCGCACGCGCCCTTGCTGCACCGACAGGACGGCGATCGCGCTGCGTGTCGCCTCCGCGCTGTAGGAGCCGAATACGAAATTGCCGAGGCTGTAAAGAATAATTCCGTCGCGATAACGCTCGACGCCCTGGAGCACGTGCGGGTGATGGCCGATAACCGCCGTCGCGCCGGCTTCGATCGCGGCGTGTCCGAGCTTCCGTTGATAGTCGCGCAGTTCCGTGCTCCCTTCCTGCCCCCAATGAAACGACACGAGCACGATCTCGGCCCTCTTGCGCGCCTCGGCAACATCGGCGCGCACTTGATCCTCGTGCCCGAACGCGGTACCCGGCCGACTATCCGTGGCCCAAAACTCTTCCGGAAAGGTGAGCGAATAGGCGAGTACGGCGACGTGCCTGCCATCGAGATTCAGAAATGCCGGCTCGCGCGCGACGACAAGATTGCCTCCGGCACCCGCGTGGGCGATCCCCACGCGCGCGAGCGCCTGCATAGTGTCGCGCAATCCTTCGATGCCGTAATCCATGGAGTGGTTGTTGGCGAGGGACACGACATCGAAACCGGCGCGGGCGAGCGCGGGCGCAACCCGGTCGGGCGGCGAGCGAAATACGTATCGCTTGGATTGCGCCTGCCCGCGCTCGGTGAGCGGCCCTTCGAGATTACCGAAGGCGAGATCGGCGTTGCGTATGAGCGGGCCGACGCGCTCGAAAGGATAATCGTAGCCATAGCGCGCGAGCTCGGGAGTCGCGGTGCCACCGAGCATGATGTCGCCGACCGCCGCGATAGTCAGGACCCGCGGCGTTGCCTGCGCTCCGTCCGCCCGCGCGTCGGGCGCCGCGCCGAACAACAAAGCGACGCTAACGCTCGTCGCAACGATGCGCCTATGAAATCGCGACGGGAAAAACAACGGCCGAAGAAGACGCATCAAGTCTTACGCTTGGTTGCGGCGGAGCCGCCGCGTTGCGCTAGTCGCGCGAGGGCGGCGCGAAGCTTTGGATCGGCGATGGTATCCGCCGTGCTCGCGATGACCGCCGCGGCTCTCTCCGTAAGCCGCGTGCGCGGTCGCGCCACGGGAAGCGAAAAGTCGTTCGAGCCGGGCGGCGCCACCCGCACGCGTACTTCCGTCAAATCCCGCAAAGCGGAATTGCGCCGAAGCGCTTCGGTCAGGCTCGATTGCTGGTGCCGCAGACGACTGGCCCAAGCCGGGGTGTCCACGTGGAGTAATAGGAGACCGGCGGTATAACGAACCGGACGCGCATGGGACGCGAGGGGCTCCGGCACTGACGAGACCCAGGCCTGCCGTAGACGTAAACCCTCGTCCGCACGGCTATTTAGCTCATTCGTCAGGCTTCCGGCGATGTAGGCGCCGAGCCGTCTGGGTCCGAGCCGGGGGCTCACCCTTTTCATGTTGTCCTATGGTCTAGACTTTAAAGACTTATGAACATTATCGTAATTTCGGAGGGCATCCGAAAGGGACGCGTTGCGTGCCTCTCCCACCGCCACCTCCTCCTGATCCTCCTCATCGGGGGCCTCGTGCTCCCGATCCTCCTCGGGGTCTTGACCTACCGCATCCAGGAACTTCTCCTGCGCCACGGCGGCGCCGAG
>Ga0070741_10006527_pt1 | contig 24981 bp, 20 predicted proteins | sample Coa_R1_4_FD_66440 | JGI IMG/M metagenome (GOLD analysis project Ga0070741, IMG submission 66440) | Surface soil microbial communities from Centralia Pennsylvania, which are recovering from an underground coalmine fire - Coalmine... | ecosystem: Environmental > Terrestrial > Soil > Unclassified ... | reverse complement strand
GCATCGTAGATCTCCTCGATGACAGCGATCACACACCGATCAACAGACATGAAACATCCTCTCGGGGTCGGTTTACCTTAGCCCAGCTTGCGCCCAATGTAAATGGCACTCTTGCTGGCAGCGGGACAAGCCGCTTGGTGGATGCCGCCTACCTATTCGAGCGTAAATAGCCCGGAAGGTGAGCCGTCTGCGCGGCCGCTGATGATGAAATACCACCTGACAGGGCCTTGCGTCAGGGTAGTATCATAGTTTCTGGTTTTTCTGGTTCGAGGATGGAACTTATGGGAAAGATCTGGGTGCTGGGACTGGCGGCGGCGATGATGTGCGCCGCTCAGACCGGCCAGAGAAATCCGTTTGCCAATGACCCGCAGGCGATCGCGGATGGCAAGCCGATGTTCAGCCTGCGATGCGCGCCGTGCCACGGCAGGAACGCCGAAGGGGGCCGCGGTCCGGACTTGACGCGCGGCACCTATTCGGTCGGCGATGCCGACGAAGACCTTTTTAACGTCATTGCCAATGGCGCAGCGGGCACGGAAATGCCCGACTTCCTGTCTCGCATGGGCGCCGATAACGTCTGGCGCCTGGTCGCCTATATCCGCTCAGTGGCCCGGCGGGATGTCGAGCCGATCAGGGGAAATGCCGACGCAGGCAAGGCCCTGTTTTTCGGCAAGGGCCAGTGCAATCAATGCCACGCCGTGGCAGGGCAGGGCGGAAGAATGGGTCCCGATCTGACCACTGTCGGAAGGCAGCGCAGTTTGAAGTATCTGAGAGACTCTATCATCGACCCGAACGCCGATCTGACGCCCGGCTATAACACGATCACGGTCGTCACGCGAGACGGAAAGAAGATCGTCGGAGTGCAGAAAGGTTTCGATGATTTCTCCGGCCAGTTGATGGATATTGCTGGTAACTATTACTCGTTCATGAAAAGCGACGTGGCTTCGATGAAGCGTGAATACAAGTCGATGATGCCGGATTACAAATCGACCTTCAGCCCATCCGAGCTGGATGATTTGCTGGCTTATCTGGTCAGTTTGCGCGGGGAGGTAAAGCGATGAAGCGCTGGGGATTGCTTCTGCTGGCAGTGGCTGCGATGTGCGGGGCGGAATTGAGCGAAAAGGATCCCGCCACCTGGATCACCTACGGAAAAAACACTTATGGCTGGCACTATAGCGATCTTCGCCAGATCAACGCGTCCAATGTAGCCCAGTTGGCGCCCAAATGGATTTTTCAGACCGAGGTCGCCGGCAAATTCGAGGCAAGCCCCTTGGTCTACGATCGGATGATGTATGTGACAGCGCCGTCCAATCACGCCTTCGCCCTCGACCTCCTCACGGGCCGGCCGATCTGGCACTACTCGAAGAAGCTGCCGCGCGGCGTCAGCATCTGCTGCGGCCAGGTGAATCGCGGATTTGGGGCCATCGGCCAGAAGCTCTTTAAGGTCAATCTGGAATCGACTCTGGTGGCCGTGGACGCGAAAACGGGCGCCGTGCTATGGGAGACGCCGATTGATGATATCAAGAAGGGCTATAGCGCGACAGTAGCGCCGCTGGTCGTGAAGAATCTCGTGCTGGTGGGGATCGCGGGGGCCGAGTTCGGCGTGCGCGGATTCATTGACGCCTACAACGCGGACACCGGCAAGCGCGTCTGGCGCTTCTGGACCGTGGCTGGGCCGGATGATCCCGGCGGCAAGACCTGGAACGGAAGCGCCTGGGAACGCGGCGGCGGATCCACCTGGGTCACCGGCACGTATGATCCCGAATTGAATCTCGTATATTGGGGCACGGGAAATCCGGGACCTGATCTGGACGGCGAAGTCCGGCCCGGAGACAACCTTTACACGTGCAGCATCGTCGCCCTCGACGCCGATACGGGCAAGTTGAAATGGTATTATCAGAACACTCCCCACGACGTGCACGATTGGGACTCGGTCGCCGAGCCGGTGCTGATGGATCTGACCGTAAGCGGCCGCAGGGTTAAGGCGGTCGTACAGGCGAATCGGAATGGTTTCCTCTATGCCCTGGACCGCACGAACGGCAAGCTTCTCTATGCCAAGCCGTATACGAAAGTGGACTGGGCGGACGGGATCGGCCCGGACGGCCGTCCGATTTTGATCAAAGGCAAAGAGCCTTCGGATGCCGGAACCCTCGCTTGCCCCGGAATCGGCGGCGGGCATAACTGGCAGGCCACGGCTTATAGCCCGCTCACGAACCTCTACTACTTTACGAGCACCGAAGGCTGCCAAATCTATTACAAAACCAGCCAGGAGTATCACGAGGGAGTGCAATACCAGGCCAGCACTACGGGCAACCTTCCCGGGGAGCCGACTACCGGCGCCGTCATCGCCGCCGATGCCAATACAGGAAACGTGAAGTGGAAATTTGAGATGGTCAGCCCCCCGACCAGCGGCTTGCTCGCCACCGCGGGCGGCTTGGTTTTTGCCGGCGACCGGGAAGGGTACTTCATTGCGCTGGACGCCCGCTCGGGCAAGGTGCTGTGGAAGTTTCAGACCGGCGGCACCGTGATTGCTCCGCCTATCAGCTATATGTTGGATGGCAAGCAATACATCGCTGTGGCCGCCGGGGCCTCGATGATGACCTTTACTCTGCCGGGGGCCGTGCCCGCCCCGCGGGTCAGCACAGCCGAAGCCAGACCCGCCAGAATAGGTTCGGCCGCCAAGGCCTCGGGCGGTTCCACGCATACGCCCATTCGAGGGGATGTACATTAGACGAGCGCTTCATAACGCGACATAGGGCATCTGGGCGGCGCTGCGCCCGCCCGATGCACGATCGTTGATGCGCGCAGGAGAGAGGTATATCACTGACACGGCTGCGCTCCCCTGTCTTGCACATGAATATCTGGAACTTCTACGATGGGAACATGAAAAAAACGGGCGCGAGCCAAGGCCAGTCGGCATCGGAGCTCATCTCGAAAAGAATCGCGGAACTCGGAGACTGGCGCGGAGAAACCCTCAGCAGAATACGCAAGCTCATCAGGGAAGCAGCCCCGGACGTCGTCGAGGAGTGGAAGTGGAGGGGCACTCCGATTTGGTCGCACGGCGGCATCCTCTGCACTGGCGAATCCTACAAGAATATCGTGAAGCTTACCTTCCCTAAGGGCGCGTCTTTGAAGGATCCGGCCCGCCTTTTCAACTCGAGTCTTGACGGAAACGCACGCCGCGCGATCGACATCCACGAAGGAGAAGAAGTTGACGAGTCCGCCTTCAAGGCGCTCGTTCGCCAAGCCGTCGCCCTCAACAGTTCTGGCAAGTCGAAATCTTCGAAGCAAGCGAAGTCCTAAGGGACTCCGCCGCTGAACAAGTCCGACATCGGGGCGGCGGAGGCGTCGTTCCGCCCGAGCATTCCTAGTGTTGAAGATGGTCTGGAGAGTCGCAAGAAGCGAATACCGGGAATACTAAATAAACAAAAAGCTTCCTGTTTGTTGCTGCTCACAGGCGTCCAAATCTCCCGGACTATTGAGGACGGGGCGGCCGGTTCTACGCCGCTCGGATTCTGGGCCGGCCCGTTTCGAACTGAAGCTCGCCGCGTGCCGCCGGGTCCACCGCCGTGGGTATGCGGCGTTTCGTAAACATGCCGGTCTTGGATTTCGGCCAGCGGATCCGAGCGGGCCGGTAAGTCGCTAGCGCAGCTGTGTGCCGTGCTCTGGCGGCCTTTGTGGCGAGAACAAACCTCGTTGCAAACGAGTGCTTCTGGGCCGTCTAGTTTGTGGCGCTTGCAGGGTTTTATTTATTCTTCCCGATCTCGTAAAGATAAATTGTGTGCTCGCGCTGGTCGCGATTGAGCTTTTCGACTTTCACGGGTTTCCATCCGATGACCTGAAAATCGTGTGATACGACGCGCGATCCCGGTTTGAGGTACTTCTCCAGATTCGGCTTCAGTCTTGTATTTGAGGCCGTGAGCAAATAAAGCGTAACCACGGTCGCCGGGCTGAGATCGGTCTCGAGCGCATTGCCGTGTACGACTTTTACGCGGTCGTCGAGGCCCATTTTGTGCACGCGCTCCGCGGTGTGCTTGTAGAGATCGTCATCCAGCTCGATTCCCGTGGCTTGCGCCCCGAACTTCTGCGCAGCAGTAATGATGATGCGCCCGTCCCCGCAGCCGAGGTCATAGACCATATCACCCTTCCTCACATTGGCCAACTGAAGCATCCTATCGACGACTTCCTGTGGGCTGGGGACGAATGGGGCGAGACTTCTCGCATCCTCGGGCCACTTCTGCGCCCGCACGAACGGCGGCGCAACGATGAGAATCAGGAGGAGGGGTAAGAATATATGTCTTCGGCAAGTCATGTTACGCCTCTCGAGCACCAGCCGGGACCTTCAGCCGCGCATAGCCTGTATCGCTCGCCTCTGCCCTGTTTGGCCTCCACTCTACCACAGGCCCGTAAGGTTTAGAACGGCGCGGCAGCCGTTTACGGCGTCGTCTCTCTATCGGAGCCCTCATTGGCGGAGGTCTTCGCCGCTTCGAGCAGGCCCTGTTCCTGCCAGTCCGAGCTCCGCTGCCCGCGCTCTCATTGCCTCAATGCAAAATGCGATGTGCTCGTGGATGTCCACGCCGAGGTCAGCAGCCCCGTTCAGGATGTCCTCCCGGTTCACCGAGCGGGCAAACGCCTTGTCCTTCATCTTCTTTTTGACGGACTCCGGAGTCACTTCCATCAGGCTTTTGCCGGGCTTCACCAAAGTCACCGCCGTTATGAAACCGGCCAGCTCATCGCATGCGAAAAGCGCTTTTTCCAGCGGCGTCTTGCGCGGCACGCCGCTGTACTCGGCGTGGGAGAGGATAGCCCGCCGGATCTCCTCACCGACGCCGAGCTCCGCCAGGATCGTTGATCCTTTCAGGGGATGGTCGGGCGCGTTCGGATGAATTTCGTAATCGAAATCGTGCAACAAGGCCGTGACCGACCAGAGTTGGGGATCCTCGCCGAACTTGCGGGCGTAAGCTTCCATACAGCATTCCACAGCTAGCGCGTGTTTACGCAAACTTTCCGACTTGGTGTAGCGAAACAGAATGTCGAGAGCCGCTTCCCGCGTCATCTTGTCTTGTGGCGTAGCTTTTTATTGTTGCGCAACCCCCGCGCGCACGACAAGACGCCGGAACGCGATCCTCGCCCGGCGGTTTGACCACGGGGCGGCTAACCCACACCAAATCCTTATCCACCCGCATCCCAGAAGTGCTAGCGATCGCCGCCGGCAGTAGAAAGATAAAAGTGAAAAATTCTACTGGTATAGGAGACAGGATCGGGAAGGGAGTGGTTGCCGGACACGCGGCGCCCACTCCGCCCACCTTTCCAGACCGATCGTTCCAGCAGAAAGCGCCGCAGTGCGAAGGGGACCTACGCTTGGAAGGAACTACCGCAGCCGCAGGTAGACTTCACGTTCGGATTGTCGAACTTAAAGCCGGCGCCCTCCAGCGTTTCGACGTAGTCCACCCTGGCCCCGTCCAGGTAGAGCATGCTCGCCTGGTCGATGAAAACTTTCAGGCCGTTGAAGTTGTAAGTCTTATCGAGCGGGCCTGCATTGTTTTCAAAGGCCATGGAATACTGAAAACCGGAGCAGCCCCCGCCTACAACCGCGATTCTGAGGCCAGCCGGCTTCGGGTCCTGCGCCGCCAGGATCTCGCTGACTTTATTGACAGCAGTTTCGGTCATCTCAATCATCGGTTGTTTCTCCCTCATGCGCTCGTTTGCGCCTGTCTAAACAATTATAGCGTACTTGTTCCCTGGATTTTGATGCCGCGGGACCGCCGTTCGATTCACAGTGCGGCCGGCGGGCGCTGGTGACATCCCAAGCCGGCATGTTATGATGAGCCTGAATCGGGGCGCGTAGCTCAATTGGCAGAGCAAGTGACTCTTAATCACTAGGTTGCAGGTTCGATTCCTGCCGCGCTCACCACCTTCCAGATCAGCGACTGCCGGCAATGCCGCGGCCCCCTGCACTTGTACGGTCCCAGCAGCGTCTGCGGCCGCCAGGCCGGAAACTTACCCGTACCCGAAAACTGCCGTCGTACTTACTGCTCGTTATGCTGTCCCTAATGCCAAACGCGCCCGTGACCCCCCGCACCCCGATCCTCCCGGGCCCTGCCGCGCGTTCCTGGCGCACGCCGTGCGCAGCAGCAGCGGTTCTGTGGGCCCGTCCCGGCTCGCTCGCCCGGGTGATATCATCGCGGGCGATTATCTGTTATACCCGGCCCGCTGACAGTGCTTCTTCCATGGCCTGCCACAGCGTTAATCGGAGCCATTTTCTCGAGGGCGGGGACAGCGCGCTCCAGCACGCCTAGGTCCTGCTTGAGCTCTCGGATGATTTGGACAAGGCGGGCGTCGCTCATAAGAGCTGTAGGCGGCAAAATGCCCCAGGAAATCGCGCTGAAGCAAGGCTTCGCGCTATCCGCTTGACAGGAGTGCCAGCGCCGCACTAAGCTTCTTCCAAAATAACTGAAAGGGGGCCTATAAAGATGAAAGAGCACCGGACGGCAGGTCCCTTAGCAAGAGTCGCATCCAGGCCGCGGTCGGCTCTGGATGGCCGGCTGCCGGCATGGATCCTGCTCGGGTTTTTGCTGCTGGCATTGGCAGCGTTGCTTTCCCCGGTCGCCACGGCGCAGGTGTATAGCGGCTCGCTGACAGGGGTCGTAACGGACCCCTCGGGCGCAGTAGTCCCGGGCGCGCGCGCTGTTCTCAGAGACGAACAAAAGGGGTTCACCTACACGGCCGCCACCGACACAGAGGGCCGCTACGTGCTCCGGAATCTGCCCCCAGGCACGTATAGTCTCTCGGTGTCGGCCAAGGGCATGCGCACCTACACGCAAACAGGCGTCACGCTGACGGTGGGACAAAATTTCGAGGCCGACGTCAAGTTCGAATTGGAAGGCGCTGTCCAGACCGTGAGCGTCGTGGAAACCACACCTCTGTTGCAAACGCAGGACGCTTCCACAGGCCAGATTGTCAACCAAAAGTTCATCAATGACCTCCCGCTGGTCAGCCGGTCAGTGTTCAACCTGGCGCAACTGTCGCCAGGAGTCACGCAGGCCGCGGGGGGCTCATTTGGATTGAATGCAGGCTCGGTCAATTTCATCTCCAACGGCGGCCGCAACTCGGAAGCCGACATTGTTCTGGATGGCGCCAGCCAGACCAACCAGGAAAACAACAGCGGCATTACGACCGCTCTGTACACACCGTCGGTGGATGCCGTGCAGGAGTTCAACGTGCAGCAGAACACGTACAGCGCCGACATCGGTTTCGGCGGCAACACCGTGCTGAACGTGATCATGAAGTCGGGATCGAATCAATTTCACGGCAGCCTGTACGAGTTCTTGCAGAACTCGGCTCTTAACGCGAACAACTTCTTCAACAATCAGAACGGAGTGAAGATCTCGCCGAGAAAGCTGAACCAGTTCGGCGGCACGTTCGGCGGGCCCATCAAGAAGGACAAGACCTTCTTCTTCGTTGACTACCAGGGCACTCTGACGCGAAGCACGGGCACGGCGCGGGCCGGCGTGCCGAGCGCGGCGGAGCGCCAGGGGGACTTCGGGGAGCTCTGCAAGTACGCCGGAGGGACGTTTGATGCGGCGGGCAAGTGTTCCGCGGCGGCCGGACAGCTCTGGGATCCTTACACGAGCACGTACAGCAGCAGCGTGGGCGGCGCGGTGCGCAGCGCCTATATCCCGTTCAACAACCTGGCCACATACACAAGCCCCGGCAATCCCCGGCTGGCGGGTACGCCTTATGCGCTGCCGGCCCGGCCCGGCAACCTGATCGATCCGGTAGCCTACAAAATGATGCAATATTTCCCGCTGCCCAATGTGGCAGTTGGAACGCCGGCGTATAATCCGCTGAACAACTGGATTGGCGCGAACGGCAGCCGCAGCGACGACCACCGGTTCGACGTGAAAATCGATCACCGCTTTTCCGACGCCACCCTGCTGACCGGCCGCTTCTCGCGCGACCAGAGCAACAGCGAGGGCGTTAACTGTTTCGGGAATGTCGCCGACCCGTGCACGCAGGGACCCAACAACAGCCATCAATACTCATCGGCGCTGAACTTCAACCATACGTTCAGCCCGACCTTGGTCCTGAACGTCACGTACGGCTGGGCGCGGAGCTTCAGCTACACTGCGGGAGTCGCCGCCGACTTCAAGGACTTCAATCCGGTCACCACGCTCGGCATGCCGCAGTATATCCTTACGTCCGGCTATGTAGCCACGCCGAACATCACTCTGGGGAACGGTTATCAGCAGGTGAGCGCCCAGGCTCTCGGGTCGCAGACGTATTCTATTCTGCACTATCCGCTGGACACCCATCATCTGAGCGCGAGCCTAAACAAGATCAAAGGCAAGCACGAGCTCAAATTCGGGTGGGAAGGCCGCATGCACCGGATCAGCTTTTTGCAGGTAGGCAATCCGGAGGGGCAATTCAACTTTACGGCGACAGGCACTTCGCAAACTCCCGCAGCAGGCACCGGCGGCGACCCGCTGGCATCCCTGATGATCGGGTTTCCGCAGGGCGGCAATGGGTACGGCGTGGATGTAGCGGTGACCACGCAAAACCTCGCTTATGCCTGGTATCTCCAGGACAACTGGAGAGCGACGAGCCGGCTCACCATCAACCTCGGGCTGCGGTACGAACTGACGCTGCCGCGGACCGAGCGTTACAACCGCATGAGCTGGATCGATCCCTATGCCATTTCGCCTTTACAGGTTCCGGGGCTGCCCCAATTAAGGGGCGGGCTGGTCTTTGCCAGCGACAGCCAGCGAAGTCCTTATAATGTGGATCCCCGAAACTTCGGGCCGCGCGTCGGGTTCGCTTACCGCACTCGAGGCGAGATTGTTGTTCGCGCCGGTTACGGCATTTTCTACGAAGCGATCAAAGGCGCCGCATCGGGCACGGGTGGCGGAGGCTTTTCCGGATTCAACTGGACCACGCCTCTCTTGCTGACTTATCAAAACGACGGCGCCACGCCCTGGGGCCGCCTTTCGAATCCATTCCCGTCAGGCATCCAGTTGCCCCCGGGAAACTCCCTAGGGTTGCTGACTGGTCTTGGGCTGAGCGTCAGCGGGCCGATTCGCACCTGGAACAACACGCCGTACATGCAGACATGGAACTTTGGGTTGCAGCGGAAACTCAAAGGCAACATGCTGTTGGACGTAAACTACCTCGGCACCAAGGGCACACACCTCTATTTCGGGGGAGCAGGCAGCTTAAATTATCTGGGTTCCTGGGTGGAGTCAGCAACTCCGGACCAGATCACACAGCTCAATTCCTTTGTTGCCAATCCGTTTTACGGAATCATTACCAATCCGGCCAGCGGGTTGTCGGCGGCGACGGTGCAGCAATCTCAACTGCTGAAGCCGTACCCCCAATTCAGCGGCTTCAGCGGCAACGATCCGCCGTCCGCCGATTCCATCTACCATTCTCTCCAGGTGCGGCTGGAGAAGCGCTTTTCAAGCGGGCTGCAGTTGCTGGCCACTTATGTTTTCTCCAAATCGATCGATGATTCTTCGGTAGCCTGTAGCTGCACGACATGGCTCGGGGGAGCGACCAGCTTGCAAGATCCCAACAAGCGGTTCCTGGAGCGTTCCGTCTCGCAATTTGACATTCCGCAGGTGCTGCAGTTCTCGTATGTCTATCAACTTCCGTTCGGCAGAGGAAAGCACTGGGGCGGCCGCTGGAACAGCTTCGTCAATGCCGCGCTGGGCGGATGGCAAACTAACGGCCTGTGGCGATTCGATAACGGCATGCCGCTGGCGCTTAGCGTGAGCACCTCCCGCGCTTTGCCCACGTACGGCCCGCAGCGACCGAATCTACTGGGTCCCCTGACCCGTAACAACGGCTCCAACTGGCTCACGCAGTACTTCGCGAACCCTCAGAATGCGGTTACGCCGGCGCCATTCACGGTGGGCAATGCTCCGCGCGAGATTTCGACGGCGCGTGCGCCTGGAACGTCCACTTCGGCCCTGTCGATGTTTAAGCAGTTTGCGCTGCCGCGGCTGCATGAAGGCTCGATGGTAGAGTTTCGCGCCGAAGCCTTCAACGCCCTCAACCACCCGCAGTTTTCACCGCCGAATCTGACGGTTGGCTCCTCGGCATTCGGCAAAGTGACTTCCCAGGCCAATTCGCCGCGCCAGGTACAGTTGGCGCTGAAGCTTTATTTTTGATTTGCAAATGACCCGCTCGCTCGAGACGCAACCGCGCATAGCGGCTAATGGATTGCGCGCATTTTGCGGTCCCTGTAATTCATCGGGAGATATTGGCCGAGGTTGTAGCGAGTGGTGAAATAGGCCTTGCCGCCGGGGCAGATTTCGGTCACCTTCTGGAGAAATTGCACTAGGCCGTAGTCACTGGCGAGCAGGAAGGTGTTGATCAGAATTCCCTTGCGCTTGCATTTATCGACGTCTTCGAGCATGCGGCCGCATCGTCAGCAAGTCCGTCATGACCCGTAACGACATCTTGAGTTGCAGTAAATTCGAGGATGCTATCGCGGTTGCGAGCTACCCCGTTGATCTTCATCACCCGAAGGACAACGGCTGGACGCTCAGCGACTCACCAAGCGAGATGGCATTTGCAGTGGCCCACGAGCTTGCCAGCGCCCGCCCCGCGGCCACGCAGATTGCGCGTCGGCCGGTCGATGAAAAAGCCGGGACTCTGTGGCGCAAGCAAGAAAGTAAGTCGTTGGGGCGTTCCGCCCTTACGCTCCGGCGTAATAGCCGTCTCGCGTCTGCACGATGAGGTTTTTTTGCCGGGTTGTGAGGTGGATTTTCCGATACCCCGCGCCCGCGTTGGAGTCGGGGCTGTAACCCAAGCTGTATTGATTGCGAAGCTCTTCCTGGATTCGATCGAAGATTTGCCCGATCGATTCTTTCTTCGAGACCTCGAATAACGCGCCGCCCGTCTCTTTCGAAATCCGTTCCAGAATCTTTTTTCCGTCAGGCCGCGCCTGCGGTTGGGGAAACCCTCGCCCGCCGCCCATTCTGCCGCGGCGGCCCATTCCCGGTCCGCCCCAACCGCCGCGGCTTCCGAAACCGCCCGGCGATCCATAGGCCTGCTGATCCGAAAAAAGAATGGAATACACGAGCGTGTCGGCCCGCTGGGCGGACTCGATCGCTTCCGGCAGGCTGACTTTGCTTCCCATGTCCACGCCGTCCGAGAGGAGGATTAAAGCTTTCCGCCCGCTCTGCTTTTTCATCAGCTCATCGCATGCCAGGAAAACCGCGTCATAAAGAGTTGTGCCCACGCCCCGCCGTCCCGGCGTTCCCGAGGGACCGGGAGAGCCCGGCCTGCCGCGTCCTCCCCATTGCGGCCGGCGGCTCAGTTGCGGCGTTTCCAGGCGTTCCAGAGCGGCTTCCAGTTGCTTGCGGGACGAGGTCAGGTCTTGCAACAGCTCTACTTCCCGGTCGAAATGAATCACGAAAGCCATGTCCTTGTCCCGCAGCATTTCATCCAGGAATACGTAGCACGCGTTGCGCTCCCCGCCAAGCACGCGCCGCTGGCTCAGGCTTGTATCCACGACCAGCCCGAGTGTCAGCGGAAGATCGGATTCTTGCGAGAAGTAACGGATCGTCTGCGGCCGCCCATCTTCCTCCAGAATGAAATCTTCCTTTTTCAGATCACGGACGATCTGCCCCTGTTTATTTCGCACGGTCACGAACAGGTTCACAACCTTGACGTCGCTCCCGAATGTGGCTACGGGACGGCCTTCCTGTTCCTGCGGGGCTTGCTGAGCGGCGGACTGCGACCGCAGTCCGGCGGGAAGCAGCGCACCGAGCGAGAGCAAAAAGCGCCGTCTTGAAACCTCGGCGCCAGAACCGGCAAACGGGTTGGGTCTCCTGTGTACGGACGATCCGGCTGGCAAACGCATAATTCTTGCCTTCGAGACTCCTCTTTCGACAACGATGCTTTCCGGCGGCAAAGGGTTACAGGACGGAAACGCCTGTGCCGCGCGGCTGCTTGAGTTCCGGCTTGCGCCGGTTTGACCCCGGAGTTTTGGTTCCCCATGAGCGGCGCACCGGATTTTTCGCGCCGGGCCAGGGGAGCAACAGACAGCGCGCTGATTCGAGAAGGCCGCTCTTCGCGGTCAATCCGCCGGTCTTTCTCGATCCGAGACGGCTGCGTTCAGTCAACTCCGTGCCATTTGTTTACGGGCGGCGGAAATCTTCGCTGCGCCGGCTAACCGCCGGTTCTGTGCAGCGTCCAACGGGGTGTTGATTCCCCGGCGAAGCTTGCTATTTGCGGCGCTCGCATCCCGGCATACCGGGATGGTCCATCTCCCGGGGGGCGTCTTCCGAATGGGATCGGATGAGAAGTACTTGTTCGAGCAGTTCCCGAGTGCGCGTGCGGGCCTGCGGGAGATGCTGCTGGCCGAAACGCCGGTCCATGAGGTGAAGATTCCTCCCTTTTGGATCGACCGCTACGAAGTCACTAATTCGGAGTTCCGCACGTTTGTAACGGCCAGGCCTGAGTGGAGAAAAGAGCGTGTGGGCGGCAACTACCTTCTGACCTGGAACGGCGATCGGTTTCCACCGGGCCAATCGGATTTTCCGGTGGTCTTTGTAACCTGGCAGGCGGCGCTGGCGTACGCCGAATAGACGGGCAAGCGTCTGCCAACCGAAGCAGAATGGGAGTTCGCAGCGCGCGGGGGCCGTCCTGACGCGACGTATCCCTGGGGCGACGAGGCTGCCTCCCCGCGCTTCGCCAACTACGCAGAATCGGCTAAAAATGGGCCTGTTCGCGTAGGCAGTTACCCGCCCAATCCGTACGGCCTGTTTGATCTCGCGGGAAATGTGTGGGAGTTCTGCCTGGACGGCTGGCGGAGCCCTTATCCTTCCCATGCAGTGATTCAATCGCTGGCAGACCTGCGCCGAATGCGTGGCGCGAAAGCCGAGCGCCGGGTCATCCGCGGCGGCAGCTTCGAGGGCGGCGCGTTCAACATGCGCGTCACTTCGCGGGACAGTCATCGGGTGAACGATCCCGCCGGCCACGTCGGCTTCCGCTGCGCAGCCAGCGCGTAATTTGCGAGCCGGTTACTCTCAAGCTCAGATCGCAATGCGGCGTCTTCTCTTGCCGGCGCCCGACGGCCAATTACGGGGTATCGCGGCGCCATCCGGTGCTTGGCCGGGAGCCGTGCTGCTGGCTGAAAAGCACCAGGGTTGGTGGATTCCGGCCATTTGCGGAGCATTCAGGCCTTGGTTTTTCAAGTGTTTAGCTCACAGTCGTGCCTGGCGAAACAGATGCAGGGAAAAATGCGTCGAACACCGCGAGGAATGACTATGAGAAGCGTTTCGTTTTGTCCCATCCGCGCTGCCGCTTATGGTTTGATGCTGTACGCGGCTGCCGCCGGACTCATCTTTGCGCAAAATACGCCTGACGCCGCGCCTCAGGAACAGAATGCAGCGCCGCATCGCGGATGGCGGCGCATTGGGGATCCTCCGCCGCAGGCCGCCGATGGCGCAACGGATCCAGCCGGTCCGAATTACGCCCAGAGTCCGCCGCAGGATTCCAACCAGCCGCCGGTCGTTTCGGCGCCGGCCGATCCGCCGCAGTACGGGATTCCGCCACAATTGACAATCAAAGCGGGAACGTTTGTAACCGTGCGCGTAAACCAAGTGCTTTCGTCCGACCGCAATGAACCGGGCGATGCGTTCTCGGCCACATTGGTGCGGCCGATTGTTGTGGATGGGATCGTTGTGGCGCAACGCGGCCAAACGGTGGGCGGGCGCGTTGCTGAAGCGAAAAAAGCCGGGCGTGTGGAAGGCGTGTCGCGGCTGGGCATTCAGTTGACCGACCTCAGTCTGGTGGATGGGCAGCAGGTTCCCATCCAGTCCCAGTTGATCAGCCGCAGCGGGCCTACTTCCGAAGGCCGCGACGCGGCCGGAGTGGCGGCTACAACGGCGACCGGGGCAGTGATCGGAGCTGCCGCCGACTGGGGCCGCGGAGCGGCGATTGGAGCCGGAGCGGGCGCCGCAGCCGGGGTTCTCGGCGTGCTGCTCACGCGCGGCCGTCCGACGGTGATTTATCCGGAGTCTGTCTTGACGTTCCGTCTGGAAGCGCCGGTCACCATCTCGACGGAGCGAGCGCCGCAGGCTTTCCGCTATGTCGATCCCAATACGGATTATCAGCGGCCATCGTATGAGGCTCGGGCGCAGACCCCACCGCCGCCTGCCTGCGGCCCCTATGCGTGCCCGCCGCCCCCGCCTCCGTATTACGGGCCGTACTATTATCCGTATCCCTATTATTACGCGCCTGGATTTGCGGTTTTCTATGGGCCGCGTTTCTACTACGGCCATCGGCTTGCCTATCGCGCTTATCGCCGTTAGAGAGGGGAGGATTGGCTCCGTTCTTTTTGGGGCGTGGATAAAAGTTTTAGGAGGGACTTGAGTATGAGAAATGCCTGGTTAGCGGCTCTGATGATGGCTGCCATTCTGATTCTGATTGCGCCGCAGCAGGCCAATGCCGGTGTGCGAGTCGGAATCGGGGTGGGCGTCGTCGCCGCCCCCGTTTACCCTTATCCGGCGTACGCTCCTTATCCATGCGTGTACCCATACCCTTACCCTTGCGTGTACCCGTATCCGTACTACTACCCGTACCCTTATGGGTATGTGGCGCCGGCGTATGTTTACCCGTACGGTGGAGTCTTCTTTCGGGGATTTGTAGGAGGGCGCCGGGTTGTAGTAAGAGGGCCGGTTGTGGTGCGCGGGCGTGCCTTCCACGGAGTTCGCCGCCGCTAAGGCCAGGCGAACGCCGGTCGTGGCGCCTGCGAGCAGCCCGTCAGTGGGTCATCGCGTAGACGATATAGTTGATCCCGATCCGCATGCCCATGCCGGAAAATTTCTCGGGATATTCCGGGTTGTCTGCGTGCTCCCAGGAATCGCCGAGATCCATATCGAAGCAGATCGCGACCATCACCCGCCCTTTATCATCGTAGATTCCACGCCAGTGAGGCTGAACTCCGTCGAATTCAAAGGTGCGCCCGCTGTAGATGTATTGCGCGCCGGGCACCTGAAAACGGTCGCTGAGATCGAAGACCGTGTGAAAGATGGGATCGTTATCGGGGATTTCGACGATGGGGCGGTCGGGAAACACGCGCCGCATGCTCGCTACGAAAACCGCCCACTCGCGCGTGCCGTGGAAATCATCGACCATGAAGAATCCGCCGCGAAGCAGGTATTCGCGCAATTTTAACGCCTGCGAATCGGTCAATTCCCAGTGGCCGACCTCGACCGCATACAGCCACGGGTAGTAAAACACCTCGTCGCCGTCGTCGAGATTGACCGGCTGCTCTACCGAGCGGGCATCTATGCGGGTGAGCCTTCGGACCTCTTCGGCCAGATGCCGGTCGGAGCGCGGATAGTCAATGGTCCAGCTTGACATGCCTTTTGTCCAATCCGAGAACCATCGATAGCGCCCGTACCGCGTCTGGGGATACATCAGCCGCGCGAACGTCCATTCCCCGGGCTGCATATAGTCAGGCGGGAGCGGGAATCCGTAATACTCAAATCCCGGATACTCGCGGAAGGGCAGCTGGAGGGCGCCGAGAATTCCCGCCAGCGTAACTCCCCACAGGAGACCGAAAAGAGCGATTCGAGGCTTCATCAATGCCATCCGCCGGACTTCTCGCTATTGAGTATAGCTCGCCGGAAAAATTTGCCGGGCGGCGCTTTCAACGGAGACCGATTTCGGCGCACGATTTTGACTGGGTGGCGAAAAAGCGCATTGGACGTGTCAATGGGTCATAGCATAGACGACATAGTTCACGCCGAGCCGCATGCCGAGTCCCGAGAACCTTTCCGAATAGCGGGGATCGTCGGCCCATTCCCACGAGTCGCCCACGTCGGAGTTAAAGCACATCGCCGCCATCAGCCGTCCTTTGTCGTCGTAAATGCCGCGCCAGTGCGGCGGGCAGCCGTAGCACTTTTCCGTAACGCCGGTCCACACGTACCGCTGGCCGGGGATCTGATAGCGGTTTTGGAGATTATAAACGGTATGAAAAATGGCGTCATTGTCGTCGATCTCCACTACCGGACGGTCCGGGAAAACCCGCTGCATGCTTTGGAGGAAGACCTGCCACTGCGCCTCTCCCCAGAAATCGTCGCACATGAAAAAGCCGCCGCGCAGCAGATACTCGCGCATCTTCGACGCTTGGGCCTCCGTCAGCTTCCATTCACCGACCTGGACGGCGTAGAGCCACGGATAATAGAAGACCTCGTCGCCATCATCCAGATTCACCGGCTGTTCCACCGAACGGACTTGGATGCGCGTGAGGCGGCGCAGCTCCTCGGCGAAGTGGCGGTCGGCGCGGGGATAATCCTGCGTCCAGCTCGTCATGCCGTGCGTCCAATCCCCGCCGCCTATCAGATACCGGCGTCCGTAACGCGCGGTGGGGGCCGACGGGTACATCAACCGTGCGAACACCCATTCGCCGTCCTCCTGCCAGTTCGGCGGGAGCGGGAAATCGTTGTACTCCACACCCGGATATTCCCGGAATGGGAGCTGGAACGCGTAGAGCGTTCCCAGAAACGCAGCGGCGATTCCGAAACCGCGGCAAGTCTTGCGGAAACTCACGAGCGTCGCCTCGCCTGAGGATACCACCGCAACCGCGCCGCCGCGAGTGGAGCGCGCCGGCGCAGGGAGGCTGGAGAGCTGCCGTCCTGTCGTAGGCGCACAGGCGAATGCGAGGCCTTTTGGCGCCAGATGTGCGGAACGATGCCGTCGAGCCGGCGCGCCTTCAGTCGCCCCGGCTCCGTGACGCGTCTAAAAAGTGAGGGACCAGCCCGAGTCACTCCCTGCGGGTAATTTCTTGCCGCAGGAGGTTGTACGGGCACAGGAGGCACTGGATGTTGTCAAGCAAGCTGATCCAACTCATTGAAGACCATTGGGAGCAAATTACCGCAGCCGCGATCCAGCAAATTCGGGCCGACCCGGACTTGCCGCACATGCGCGAGCTGATGGTATCCGAGCTCCGCGCCTGGCATTCTGTGATTTTAAGAGCGCTGCGTTCGTGGAATTCGGCGCAGAAGGATGGGGAGCTTGCACAGCAGTATGAGGAATTGGGCCGGCGGCGCTTCGAGGAAACGGTGCCGCTTCATGAAACGATCCGGAGCCTGCATATCCTGAAGCACCGCATGGTCGATTTTGTCCGAAATCAGGGATTTGGGCGCACTTCGCTGGAGCTGTATGCTGAAGAAGAGCTCGAACACAGAATCGGCTTGTTTTTCGACTGCCTGATTTATTACGTTGTGCGCGGCTATGAGAACGCAGTGCGCAGCGCTGCGCCGGCGGCTTTCCAACCGTCTCCGAAAAGCGCCGCGGCGCAGATCAACTGGGACATACCTTACCTCTAAGCGATCTGTGATCGCGGCGCGCCGGAACCGGTTTCCGCTGTTTCCTCAACGCCCCGGCGGGCGATAGTCGACGCTCTTTTGCAACGCCTGATCGATCTCGGCAACGGTCAACAGCGGGGTTGTCTTGGTCGCCGCCAGGCCGCTCGCGCAAACTTGCAACGACAGCGCCGCGGCCGAGACGTTATCCGGCAAATCGGCGATCACCACGGCATCCGTTTCCCCGAAACTGAAGTAGAACGCCTCGAGTTTGCCTCCCAGCCCTGTTATCGCCTTGGAAACGGCCGCCTGGCGGCCTGATCCCTTGTCCTTCATCAGACCTTTCAAGCCTTCGGCGGTGTAATTCGCTTGAACGAGATACTTTGGCATACGTATACCCTCTCCAAAATCAGTTTTAGGTCCGATCAGTTGGCACCACCATACGCCCTGGGGCCGGGCGAAGTCAAGGAGCTTTTGTGCCGAAGGGTTTTGCGTCGAGGCTAGAGCAAGGCTGATGCACGACGCAATCCAGCTGGCTGCCGAAACCCGGAAAAAGGCGAAGCAAAGAACAAGAATGCGGATGCCGGCGAAAGCACCGGCGACCGGAAGTGTCTGCTGGAAAGCGCGCTCTTGGTAAAATAATAAATTAGCCCTCCGGCGCCTATTCATTTCCGTGATCGATCACATCACCGTCCGGGGAGCCCGGCAGCACAACCTCAGGAACATCGACGTCGAGATCCCACGCGATTCGCTCACCGTGGTTACCGGCGTTAGCGGATCCGGCAAGTCGTCGCTCGCCTTCGATACCATTTACGCCGAAGGCCAGCGGCGGTATGTGGAAACTCTCTCGCCTTACGCCCGCCAGTTCCTGGACCAGATGGAAAGGCCCGATGTGGATCTGATCGAGGGCCTTAGCCCGGCGATTTCCATCGAGCAGCGCACGACGAGCCGCAGCCCGCGCTCAACCGTGGGTACGATTACCGAGATTTACGACTACCTGCGTCTGCTCTACGCCCAGATCGGCGTGCCGCATTGCCCGCAGTGCGGCCGGCAAATCAGCCGGCAGTCGGTCGAGCAAATCGTCGGGCAGGTTTTGAATCTTTGCGCCGGCGAGCGCATTATGATCCTGGCTCCCATTGTGCGCGGGCGAAAGGGGGAATTCAAAAAGGATCTCGAAAAGCTCGCCCGCCAGGGCTTTTTACGGGCGCGGATTGACGGCGTGCTGCAATCGGTCGAGGACGAGATTAAGCTCGACAAGCGCCGCAACCACACAATAGAAGCCGTTATCGACCGCCTCGTGATCAAGCCCGGGGTCGACAAGCGCCTCGAGGCTTCCATTCAAACCGCCACGCGACTAACCGGCGGAATTGTGCTTGTCGCCGTGGTCGGCGGAGACGAGCGGTTGTATTCCGAGAAGCTGGCCTGCGTGGATTGCGGCGCCAGCGTCCCACAACTCGAGCCCCGTTCTTTTTCGTTTAATAGTCCCTACGGCGCATGTCCGGGCTGCGCCGGACTGGGGAGCAAGTGGGCGTTCGATCCGGCTAAAATCATCGCCGATCCCTCGAAGCCTTTACTGAGCGGGGGCCTTGCGCCCGCGGCTTCCTCCGTTTATGTACAAAGTTCTTTGCAGGAAATTGCGGAAAGCCACCGCATCGATCTTCGCAAACCGTTTGAGGCGCTGCCCAAGAAGGCACAAAACCTTCTGCTCTATGGCGGCAACGGGGCGGAAGGAATTTTGCAAATTTTGCAGAGCGCCTATGACGACTCCGGCTCGGAAAGCTATCGGGAATGGCTGACCCAGTACATGTCATCGGCGCCGTGCCCGGATTGCAAGGGCAAGCGGCTGAAGCCGGAGAGCCTGGCGGTGAAGGTGGGCGGCCTCTCCATCGATCAGTTCACCGCCTTGCCGGCCGCTCGCGCGCTGGAGTTCATCCGCAATCTGAGACTGGCGGGGCGCGAAGAAAAAATCGCGTCCAAAATTGTGGAAGAAATCGCCAAGCGTTTGGAATTTCTCTCCACGGTGGGCCTGAATTATTTGAGCCTTGACCGGTCGGCGGCGACGCTGGCCGGCGGCGAAGCCCAGCGGATTCGCCTGGCCACGCAAATCGGCACACGGCTGCGAGGGGTATTATATGTGCTCGACGAGCCTTCCATCGGCCTGCATCCTCGCGATAACACGCGCCTGCTGGAGACGCTCGAGCAGCTTCGGAATCTCGGCAATACGATTGTCGTTGTCGAGCACGACCAGGAAACCATCGAGCGCGCTGATTATGTGCTCGATCTGGGCCCGGGAGCTGGGCGGCTGGGAGGGGCTCTGGTAGCGGCCGGAACGCCGCGTGAGATCGCGCAAAACCCGAACTCTCTCACCGGGCAGTATCTGGCCGGCATGCGGGCCATCGAGATTCCGGAGAAGCGCCGGCGGCCGAACGGCAAGGTGCTTGCCATCCTGGGAGCCGAAGAGCACAACCTGAAGAACATCGATGTCGAGTTTCCGCTCGGTTTGCTGACGGTTGTCACGGGGGTATCCGGCAGCGGCAAATCCACACTGGTGAACGAAATCCTTTACCGCGCGCTGGCCTGTCACCTCTATCGCTCCATCGAGGAGCCGGGCCGTCACCGGGAAATCCGCGGCATCGAGCAGGTGGACAAGGTGGTCCGCATCGACCAGTCGCCCATCGGCCGCACGCCGCGGTCGAACCCGGCCACCTACACCGGAGTTTTCACGCTGATCCGCGATCTCTTTGCGATGCTGCCGGAATCTCGGGAACGCGGCTACCGGCCGGGCCGCTTCAGCTTCAACGTCAAGGGCGGCCGCTGTGAAGCTTGTCAGGGCGACGGCCAGAAGCGAATCGAAATGAACTTTCTGCCCGACGTATTTGTCACCTGCGACGTGTGCCGGGGGAGACGTTACAATCATGAGACGCTCGAGGTCAAGTTCAAAAGCTACTCCATCGCCGACTTGCTCGATGCCACCGTAGAAGAGGCGCGCTCTGTGTTGGAAAATATCCCCCAAGTGGCCGCAAAACTCGAAACGTTGTGCCAGGTCGGCCTTGACTACATCCATCTGGGACAGCCGGCGACGACCCTCTCCGGCGGCGAAGCTCAACGCATCAAACTCGCCAGGGAATTGAGCCGCCGCCAAACCGGCAAGACCTTGTATATCCTCGACGAGCCAACTACCGGGCTGCACTTTGATGATGTGCGTAAACTGGTGGATGTGCTGCAACAGCTCGTCAGCCTGGGAAACACCGTAATCGTAATTGAGCACAACCTGGACGTGATCAAGAGCGCCGACTGGATCATAGACCTGGGTCCGGAGGGCGGAGACGCCGGAGGGCGGGTCGTGGCATCAGGCACGCCCGAGCAGATCGTCCGGGGACGCAAAGGTCACACAGCGGCGGCGCTGGCGAGGGTTTTAAACGGAAAAGCGCGCTGACCGGCGGAACCCCGAATGAATATTGATCCTCATACACAACCCGGCGCTGACGCGGCTCGCTCGGCAGAAGGCTGCGCCGAGGCGGCGCACGGACGGCTGCCCGAACTGCGGGGAACTCAACAGCCCCCGCCGTCCGCGCTCCCGGACTTGGAGCCGGGGAGCTGGACGTACTGGGATGTCCTGGTTGTGATCGGCTTCGCCCTGGCGGCGCAGATCATCGCGAATATCGGAGTGATGTTCGTCGTGCTCCTGGTGGGAGAGGCGCGCGGGGGCCGGTTCAACCTTGTGGATCTGATGATGAACCCGGCGGTACTTTTGCCCGTGCAGCTCATCTGGTGGGTCCTGGTCTTCTGGATCATTTACCGCATCGTGCGGGCGCGCGACCCGCGCCCGTTTCCGCAGGCGGTCCGCTGGGTGCGGCCGCACCTGCCGCCGGGCATCTATCTCGGCGGCGGCGCTCTACTGGCGGTTTCCGTCGCCATGCTCTCTTATTTGCTGCCGTCGCCTAACCGCAAAATGCCGATGGAGGAGCTGTTTCGCGACCCCACCTCGGCATTTCTGCTGGCTGCCTTCGGCGTGTTCGCGGCGCCTCCGGTGGAGGAGCTTCTGTTTCGCGGTTTTCTGTTCCCGGTAGTGGAGCGTTCCCACGGGCAGATTGCCGCCGTGGTGGTGACAGCGGCTTTGTTTTCTCTGGTGCATGCGCAGCAATACGGCTGGGCCTGGCAGAATTTGCTGCTGCTCGGCTATGTCGGCGTGATCTTCGGGACGGTGCGCGCCGTTTCCCGTTCGCTGATTCCTTCCACGCTCATGCATGCGGCATATAATTTCACGCTCTTCGCCGGCCTTTACGCGGCGAGCAAGGGTTTTCACAATTTCAATTTCCGATAGCCATGATCCGAACCATCGAGTGGACACCGGAAGGCGTCGTCCTGATTGACCAGACGCGGCTGCCCCGCCAGGAAGTCTATGTTACTTGTAAGACATATGAGGATGTGGCGCGGGCCATCCGCAACATGATTATCCGCGGGGCGCCGGCCATCGGCGTGGCGGCGGCGATGGGCGTGGCGCTCGGCATGCAATCCGCAACCGGCGATTCGGCCGATCTTGACCGCAGACTGGAGGCGATTTGCTCCACGCTGGCCGCCACCCGGCCGACCGCCGTCAATCTGTTTTGGGCCATTGAGCGCATGAAGCGGGCTTACGCGCTCGCCCGCGGCCAGGGAACGGAGGCCGTTCGCGCGGCGCTTGTTCAAGAAGCGCTGGCGATTTACGCGGAAGATATCGCGATCAATGAGCGAATGGGCCGCATCGGCGCCGCCCTGATTCCCGATTCCAAAACGGTGCTCACGCACTGCAACGCCGGCGCCCTGGCCACCGCGGGCTACGGCACCGCGCTGGGAGTGATCCGCGCCGCCGTCAGCGCGGGCAAGCGCATCGACGTGATGGCCGATGAGACGCGTCCGTATTTGCAAGGATCGCGCCTGACTGTATGGGAGCTTACGCAGGATGGCATTCCCACGACCCTCATCACGGATAACATGGCCGGGCATTTTCTGAAGTCGGGCCGCATTGGCTGCGTCCTGGTGGGCGCCGACCGCATAGCCGCCAACGGCGACGTCGCCAACAAAATCGGTACGTATTCTCTGGCTGTGCTGGCGCGCGAGAATCAGGTGCCGTTCTACGTCGCCGCACCTATTTCCACTCTGGATCTGGCCCTGGCCAGCGGGGACGAGATTCCGATTGAGCAGCGTTCCCCGGCCGAGGTCGCCCACTGCGGCGGCGTCGCTGTAGCGCCTGAGGGCGTTGTCGTCGAGAACCCGGCCTTTGACATAACTCCGCACCGATACGTAACGGCAATCATCACGGAGCGTGGCATCGCGCGCCCGCCGTATCTCCAATCCCTCGGGGAACTGGCGGGCGCCCCGGCCCCTCCCAATTTTCGCCCTTGAGCGCTTCCGCCGGGAGCGCGCCGGATTCCCTTGACCAAACCTCCGGCCTCACAGGGTCGTAAACGCGATCAGCCGCTGAGCGGAATCGCAGGCAGCGCCGCCGGGCGGCGCTGGCGTGAAGCGCCTTCTGATCCGGCGGGATTCTTACTGTGATGCATCTCACGGCGGGGCCTTCCGGCGGTTGGCGCTATGATGCTAGGGAAGGCGGCTGGTTTGAGAGAGGGCCGGCGGCGGAAAGGGACAAGCTTATGGCCACTACAGCGGCAAATAGACAGCTCATCACCGCATTGGAGGATGAAGCGACGCGCCTGCGGATACTTTCCATCCGTGCCACCAGTGAAGCGGGCAGCGGGCATCCTACGAGCTGCGCTTCCGCGGCGGAGATCGTCTCGACGCTGTTTTTCTCCGTCATGAGATATGATCCCGCCAATCCCGGCGATCCGGCCAATGACGTCTTCATACTCTCCAAGGGGCATGCTGCGCCCCTTCTCTACGCAGCCTGGGCGGACGCCGGTTTTCTTACCGAGGGGCGGCTGCTGACGCTGCGACGCATCGATTCCGACCTCGAAGGTCACCCGACGCCCCGCCTGCCCTTCGTGGACGTGGCGACGGGATCGCTCGGCCAAGGACTGCCGGCGGGCATCGGGATGGCTCTATGCGCCAGGTATCTCGATCACTCCGATCAGAGGATTTACGTGCTGCTGGGCGATGGCGAGTCGGCGGAAGGATCGGTTTGGGAGGCCGCCGCGATCGGCAGCCATTACAAACTGAGCAATCTCTGCGCCACGATCGACGTAAACCGGCTGGGACAAAGCGGCCCCACTATGCTCGAGCACCAAATGGATGTTTACGAAGCCCGCTGGCGAGCGTTTGGCTGGCAGGCGCTGGCGGTGGACGGCCACAGCGTCCCCGCCTTGCTCGAAGCGTATGAGAAAGCGGCGCGCGTCACGGACCGGCCCACGGTGGTTCTGGCGCGAACCATCAAGGGCAAAGGCATCCCTTTTGCCGAAGATCGCAACGGCTGGCACGGCAAAGCCCTCAAGAAAGGCGAGGAAGAGAACAGCGCGATTCATGCGCTCGAATCGCAACTTCATGACGGGCGTCCCGGCCCGTGGACGCCGCGCAAACCGCCGCGCCGGGCGCCCAGCCGTCCGGAAGTTGGGCCGCCCTCAACGAGACCGCCTTACTCGATCGGAGACATGGTTGCAACGCGCGAAGCTTTCGGAGCTGCCCTGGCGGCGCTCGGCGAAGGGAACCCGCTTCTGGTCGCGCTCGATGGGGACGTAAAAAACTCGACTTTCAGCGAGGATTTCCAAAAAAGGTTTCCGGACAGGTTTTTCGAAGACTTTATCGCCGAGCAGAACATGATCGGAGCGGCGATGGGGCTCGCGGCCCGAGGGAAAATTCCGTTTGCTTCCACCTTTGCTTGCTTTCTGACTCGCGCTTACGACTTCATTCGCATGGCGGCGATCAGCAGCAGCAACATCAAGCTGGTGGGCACGCACGCCGGCGTTTCAATCGGCGAGGACGGCCCCTCCCAGATGGGCCTGGAAGACCTGGCCATGATGTGCGCCGAGCCGAATATGACGGTCCTCTACCCGGCGGACGGAGTCAGCGCGTGGCGTGCAGTCGAAAACGCCGCTGGCATCGCGGGACCCGTCTATATCCGAGCCGGCCGGCCGAAAACCCCCGTAATCTATGGCCCGGATGAGAAGTTTGCAGCGGGCCGATGCAAAATTCTGCGCCGGAGCGGCCGCGACCGCGTCACGATCGTAGCGGGGGGCGTAACCGTGTATGAGGCGCTGAAGGCTCACGATCAGCTAGCCAGGGAAGGAATCGCGGTGCGGGTGATTGATCTTTACAGCGTCCAGCCCATCGATCAGGAGGCGTTACAACAGTCGGCCCGCGAAACAGGGGGCGCAGTGATCACCGTGGAAGATCATTATGCGCACGGAGGCATTGGAGACGCCGTTCTGGCGGCCCTCGCAGAAGAGCCCGAGGTCAAGCTCCGCAAGCTGGCGGTGAGAGAAATTCCCCGCAGCGGCAAACCCGACGAGCTGATCGCCCGTTTCGGCATCTCGGCCGGGGCGATTGTGGAACAAGTGAGGCAAATGGCGGCCAAGTAAAGGCCTTCTCCCAACTGGGGTCACCGGCCAGGCTCAACGACTTCAGCGCCCGGCGGCGCGTGAAATTCAAACAAGCTGCTCGGGAACGATATATTGAGCGCCTCGCGCGAAAAGACGAACTCAGTCACCAATCCATCCTGGCCGTCTAC
>Ga0070741_10006526_pt1 | contig 24982 bp, 27 predicted proteins | sample Coa_R1_4_FD_66440 | JGI IMG/M metagenome (GOLD analysis project Ga0070741, IMG submission 66440) | Surface soil microbial communities from Centralia Pennsylvania, which are recovering from an underground coalmine fire - Coalmine... | ecosystem: Environmental > Terrestrial > Soil > Unclassified ... | reverse complement strand
AGCATGAACACCGCGAGGAAACGCGACATGAGCCCGCCGATCCCGTAGATCACGGAGTGCCGGCTCAACTCGAAGAGCTGGGACGCGAGCGAGCGGGGGCGAGCGGCGGGCTGCTGCGGCTCGTCGGTCACGCACCCGATGGTACGTAGAGTGGCGGCGATGTCAGGCGCGAAGCCGGTTCCCGAGCGGGTCGAGCGGCGGGCGCGCTGGGTGCTCGACACGCTGGGCGCTCGGGATCTGCGCCTCGACGAGGACGTGCCGTACGTCGCCGACGCGTGGGAGAGCGTCGAGCGCGGCGAGCTGCCGGAGGGCGACGAGCTCGCCGCCGCGTTCTTCCATCTCGCGCGCGTCGAGGAGCGGGGCGGCGCGCGCGACGGGCGCGACCGCTTCCCCGCATCCGCGTCCTGTCTCGATCCGCTCGACCCACCGCTCGAGCGGCTGCGCCGCGAGCTCGGGCGCGAGCCGCCGGCGTACGGCAGCGCGCGCTTCGCCGTCGCGCTCACCCACGACGTCGACGTGCCGTGGAAGTGGACGCGGACCGGGATCCGCGGCGCCGCGTCCCGGCTGCGGCATGGCGCGCTCCACGAGGCGCGCGGGCTTGCGCGCGTCCCGCTCCACAAGCTGCGCGGCACCGATCCGAACTGGCGCTTCGCGGAGATCGTCGCCGAGGAGCGGGCGCACGGAGCGACCGGCTCGACGTTCTACGTCATGGCGGGCCACGGCCATCGCGCCGACGGCGCCGCGCCCGAGTCGTACGACCGGCTCCGCCCGAGGCTCGTCGAGACGCTGCGCGAGGCGGGCGCCGAGGTCGGCCTCCACGGCAGCTACCTCGCGGCGGAGGAGCTCGGCCGGCTTGCCGCCGAGAAGGAGACGCTCGACGCGCTCGCCGGCGCCGCGGTCGAAGGGCACCGCTACCACTACCTCCGCGTCGACCCGCAGCGGAATCTCGTCCCGCTCGCCGGGCTCGGCTTCCGCTACGACACGACGCTCGGCTTCCCCGACGCGCTCGGCTTCCGCGCCGGCATCGCGCACCCGTTCCGGCCGTGGGACTTCGAGCGCGAGGAGCCGTCGCAGCTCGTCGAGGTGCCGCTCGCGGCGATGGACGCAACGCTGGCGGAGGAGCGCTACCAGGGGCTGAGCGCCGCCGCGGCGAAGCCGCAGCTGCTCGCGCTCCTCGACTGGGCGGCGGAGCACGGCGGCGGCTTCTCGATCCTCTGGCACCCCGAGCGCTTCGACGCGCCGAGCGCCCGCGGCTGGGACCGCCTCTACTTCGAGCTGCTCGACGCCGTGCGCGAGCGCGGCGGGATCTGCCTGTCCGCCGGTGAGCTCGCCGCCTCGCTCTACGATCGTTAGATGCCGCGGAAAGTGATGCTGATCGGCCTCGACTGCGCCGCGCCGCAGCTCGTCTTCGACGAGTGGCTGCCGGAGCTGCCGACGCTGCGCTCGCTGACCGAGCGCGGCCGGTTCGGCGTCCTCCGCTCGTGCGACCCGCCGATCACCGTCCCCGCCTGGTCGGTGATGACCTCGTCGCGCAGCCCGGGCGCGCTCGGCTTCTACGGCTTCCGGAACCGCAAGGACCACTCGTACGACCGGCTCGCGTTCGCCGACTCGCGCTCGGTGCGCGTGCCGCGCGTCTGGGATCTCCTCTCGACGCGCGGCCGCGACGTGATCGTGCTCGGCGTGCCGCAGACGTACCCGCCGAGCCGCGTCAACGGCGCGATGGTCTCGTGCTTCCTCACGCCCGACACGCGCACGAGCCGCTACACGTACCCGCCCGAGCTCAAGGACGAGATCGAGCAGCTCGTCGGCCACTACATGGTCGACGTCGAGAACTTCCGCACCGACGACAAGGACCGCCTCCTCGCGGAGATCGAGGAGATGACCGAGAAGCGCTTTCGGCTCGCCGAGCACCTGCTCGAGACGCGACCGTGGGATCTCTTCTTCATGGTCGAGATGGGCACCGACCGGATCCACCACGGCTTCTGGCGCTTCACCGATCACGGGCACCGCCTCTTCGAGGAGGGCAACCCGTACGAGCACGCGATGCTCGACTACTACAAGCGCCTCGACGCGAAGATCGCGAGCCTTCTCCGCTTTGCGGACGAGGACACGAGCGTTCTCGTGGTCTCGGATCACGGGGCAAAACGGATGGACGGCGGCATCTGCGTCAACGAGTGGCTCCGCCGCGAGGGGTATCTCGTCCTCAAGGGGGAGCCGTCGGAGCCGACGCGGCTGACCCCGGAGATGATCGACTGGCCGAGGACGACGGCGTGGGGGGAGGGCGGCTACTACTGCCGGCTCTTCCTCAACGTCGAGGGCCGCGAGCCGGAAGGCGTCGTCGCCGCCGCCGACTACGAGCGCGTCCGGGACGAGATCAAGGCGAAGCTCGAGGCGCTCGGCGACGACCAGGGCCGGCCGATCGGCACCGTCGCCCACAAGCCGGAGGAGCTCTACGCCGACCCGCAGGGGATCGCGCCGGATCTCCTCGTCTACTTCGGCGGCCTCTTCTGGCGGAGCATCGGCCAGGTCGGCGTGGACGCGATCCACGTCTTCGAGAACGACACCGGCCCCGACGACGCGAACCACGCGCACGACGGGCTGTACATCCTCGCCGCGGACGGCGTCGCCGCCGGGCCGGGGGAGGAGCGGGACATCCGCGACGTCGCGCCGACCCTGCTCGAGCTCCTCGGCGAGCCGGTGCCGGCGGACATGGAGGGACGTAGCCTGGTGGCGGTGAGGGCGTGACCGGACAGTTCACCCACAAGCAGATCCTCGCGATCTACAGCGGCCTGATGCTCGGGATGCTGCTCGCGGCGCTCGACCAGACGATCGTCTCCACCGCTCTCCCGACGATCGTCGGCGATCTCGGCGGCTTGAACCGCCTCTCCTGGGTCGTGACGGCGTATCTGCTCACGTCGACGATCTCGCAGCCGATCTACGGCAAGCTCGGCGACCTCTACGGCCGCAAGCGCCTGTTCCAGGCGGCGATCGCCATCTTCCTCGTCGGCTCGGCGCTCTGCGGCATCTCGCAGAACATGGATCAGCTGATCGGCTTTCGGGCGCTGCAGGGACTCGGCGCCGGCGGCCTGATGGTCGGAGCGCTCTCGATCATCGGCGACATCGTCCCGCCGCGCGAGCGGGGCCGCTACCAGGGCTACATGGGCGGCGTCTTCGCGATCTCGTCGGTCGTCGGCCCGCTCATCGGCGGCTTCTTCGTCGACAACCTCTCCTGGCGCTGGGTCTTCTACGTCAACCTGCCGGTCGGCGCAGCCGCGCTCGCGGTGGTCGCGGTCGTCCTGCAGGGATCGACCGAGCGCCGCTCGCACGTCATCGACTACCGCGGGGCGGTCGGCATGGCGGTCGGCGCGGGCCTGCTCACCCTCGGCCTCACCTGGGGCGGCACGTCGTACCCGTGGTCGTCGGTCGAGGTGATCGGGGCGCTCGTGATCGGCTGGCTGGGAGTCGTCGCGTTCGTCCTGATCGAGCGCCGTGCGGTCGAGCCGCTCATCCCGCTGCGCCTGTTCCGAAACGGGATCTTCACGACCTCGTCGATCATGTCGCTCCTCGTCGGCATGGCGATGTTCGGGTCGCTCGTCTATCTGCCGCTCTTCCTCCAGGTCGTCCACGCCGTCACCCCGACCCAGTCCGGGTTGAAGCTCCTGCCACTGATGGCCGGCGTGCTCGTCGCGTCGATCCTCGGCGGACGCGCGATCTCGCAGCTCGGCCGCTACCGCGCCTTCCCGATCGCGGGGACGGCCCTGATCGCGATCGGCATGTGGCTGCTCTCGCGGCTCGGCGTCTCGACGTCGTATCTCTTCCTGTCCGCCGGGATGCTCGTGCTCGGCATCGGGCTCGGCCTCGTCATGCCCGTCCTCGTGCTCGCCGTCCAGAACGCCGTCGAGCCGACGGACATGGGGACGGCGACCGCGGCCTCGACGTTCTTCCGCTCGATCGGCGGCGTGTTCGGCGTCGCGATCTTCGGGACGATCTTCGCCAACCGGCTCGGCTACTGGCTGCCGAAGGATCTCCCGCAGAGCGCGCACCTCACGACGAAGGCGGCCGGCGCGCTCCTCCACGAGAACCCGGCTCAGCTGAAGCGGCTGCCGCCGGCGATCCACACCGGCCTGATCGACGCCTTCTCGAGCTCGCTGCACACCGTCTTCCTTTGGGCGGTGCCGTTCGGGGTCGTCGCCTTCCTCGTCTCGCTCTTCCTGCGGGAGGTCGAGCTGCGGGAACGGGGAGCCGCGCCCGCCGCCGCCGCGGCTGCGGACGCCTCCGGCGAAGCCGCCGCCTGAACTGGCCCTAGACTCCGCGACGTGACGGACGTGGATGCGTCGCGCGCCGAGCCGGCCCTCGAATGGGATACGCCGCTGTTCCGGATGGCGCAGGCCCAGTTCCAGCAGGCGCTGCCGCACGCCGAAGTCTCGGACATGGTCGCCGAGCGCCTCAGCTACCCCGAGCGTGCGGTCATGGTCAGCGTCCCGCTGCGCCGCGACGACGGCTCGATCGAGATCTTCCCCGGCTACCGCGTCCAGCACTCGACCGTCCTCGGCCCGACGAAGGGCGGCCTCCGCTACGACCCCGAGGTCTCGCTCGGCGAATGCGCCGCGCTCGCCACGTGGATGACGTGGAAGTGCGCGCTCCTGCAGCTGCCCTACGGCGGCGCGAAGGGAGGGATCCGCTGCGACCCGCACGCCCTCTCGCCGCGCGAGCTCGAGAAGCTGACGCGGCGCTTCACGTCGGAGCTCGTGCGGGAGATCGGCCCGCAGAGCGACATCCCGGCGCCGGACATGGCGACGAACGAGCAGACGATGGCCTGGATCATGGACACCTACTCGATGCTCAAGGGCTACGCGGTGCCGGAGATCGTCACGGGCAAGCCGATCTCGCTCGGCGGCTCCCTCTTCCGGCGCGAGGCGACCGGCGCCGGCGTCGTGATGGTGGCGGAGCAGGCGGGGCGGCGGAGCGGCTGGGAGCTCGCGGAGAAGACGTGCGTCGTGCAGGGCTTCGGCAACGTCGGCGGCGTCGCGGCGAGCGAGCTCCACGACCGCGGCGCCCGCGTGATCGCGGTCTCCGACGTCTCCGGCGGCGTCCACGACGAGCGCGGGCTCGACGTCCCGGCGCTCCACGCCTACGTCGCGGCGCACGGCTCGCTCGAGGGCTACGACGTCTGCGAGCGGATCACGAACGAGCAGCTGCTCGAGCTGCCGTGCGACGTCCTCGTCCTCGCTGCGCGGGAGGATCAGCTCCACGGCGACAACGCGCCGCGCGTCCAGGCGGCGATGATCGTCGAGGGCGCGAACGGCCCGACGACGATCGAGGCGGACGAGATCCTCGCCGAGCGCGGCATCCCGGTCGTGCCGGACATCCTCGCGAACGCAGGCGGCGTCACCGTCTCCTACTTCGAATGGGTGCAGGATCTCGGGCGGCTGTTCTGGGATCGCGACGAGATCCGGCGCAAGCTCGCCGACAAGATGGGTACCGCGTTCGACCGCGTCTACTCCGTTGCGGCGGAGAAGGGGATCACGCTGCGCCAGGCCGCGATGGTCGCCGCGATCCGCGAAGTCGCCGGCGCGCTCGAGGCGCGCGGCATTTATCCGTGAGAATGGGCGCGATGACCGTGGAGACCGTGCGCGACGCGATGGTGCCCGAGCCGACGACGCTCGCCGCCGGCGCGAGCGCGCAGGAGGCGGGACGCTGCCTCGCCGACAGTCGCGACGTCCGCGCGATCTTCGTCACCGAGGAGGACGGGCGCCTGCTCGGTGTCGTCACGCGCAAGACGCTCGTGCGGGAGGTCGTCGCCGCAGGCCTCGATCCGCGGGCGGTCGAGCTGCGCGAGATCGCCGAGCCGCCGCACTTCACGCTCGACGCCGGTCTCGAGCTCGAGAACGCGTACCGCTTCCTCGAGGAGCAGGATCTCGAGCGGGTGCCGGTCGTCGAGGAGGGCCGCCTCGTCGGCGTTCTCTCCCGCGCGGTCGTCCAGCGGCGCCTGGCCGAGGACGAGGCGCTCTAGCTACATCACGTCGTTCTCGGGCCCTGAGCTGTCGCCGGGGATGTCGATGGTCGTCCCGTCGAGATCGAAGAGGGGATCGTTGTCCGGAGTCATCGGCGGCGGCGGCCCGCCGTCTCCCATCCAGCCCATGAACGGACTGAGGATCATGCCGAGCGCGTCGCGCTCCTCCTCCGGCTTCTTCGCCTGGGAGGCGCCGTACGTGCCGAGGCCGAGGATGCCGACGCCGAGGATCGCCAGGAGGATCCAGAGCCAGGCGAGACCGCTCCCGCCGCCGCTCGAGCTGGTGGTCGGCGGCCCCGCGGCGGTCGTCGTCGCGGTCGTCGTCGAGCCGGCCGCTGCGATCGCGGGAACGACCTTGACGATGCAGAACCCGGCGCCGCCGGAGCTCTTGTCCGCCGACCACGTGGACGGATCCGAGTCGTAGCAGGTGTAGCTGCCGTCGAGGATCACCGGCTTCGGGGTGGTCTGGATGTACGTCATGCAGTACGCCTTGCCCTTCGTGGAGAAGCTCGGCGGTGAGCCGGTGTCTGTGATCAGGTCGCCGTTCGTGTTGTCGAAGAGCGTCGTCTGCGCGCCGAGGCAGGAGTACGTCTGCGTCGCGGCGCGGGCCGAGGCTGCGCCGAGCGCGAGTCCCGCCAGGACGAGCAGGAACGGAGTCGTCCGCCGCAGTCGCACTACATCACCTCGTTGTCGTCGGGCGGCGAGCTGTCGCCGGGAATCTCGGTCGTCGGCCCCTCGCTGTCGCCCGGCACGTCGACGACAGGCGGCGACTCCGGCGGGTCGAACGTCGCGTCGGCGGTCAGGATCGCGGGAGGCGGCGGGCCCGGTGGCGGGTAGGCGACCGACCTGGGGTCGAACTCGTCTTCCGGCCGCTGCCCGGCCATCTCGCGCAGCCGGCGCAGGAGCCGGCGCCAGAACGCCTCCTCCTCTTCCGGGATGGCGTCGAGGGCTTCCTGGATGGCGTCCCACCAGCGGTTCATCCCGTCCTGCCACTGCCAGTAGGCGACGAGCATGAGGCCGAGCAGGATCCCGACGCTCGCGAGGAGGATCCAGAGCCAGGTGAGGTCGCTGCCGCCGCCCGAGCTCGATGCCGGCGGGCCGGCAGCCCCGCTCGTCGTGGTCGTGGACGCTGCGGAGACGACCGCGGGATCGACGTAGACGATGCAGAAGCCCGCGCCGCTCGACTCCTTGTTGGCCGACCAGGTGGAGGGCTCGGAGTCGTAGCAGGTGTACGTGCCGTCGAGGACGAGCGGTTGGGTGTAGGAGCGGTCGGCGTACCAGTTGACGTTCGGGGCGCCGCCCTGGCCGGCGCTGGCCTTGGCCGGGAGTCGGATGCCGTTCGAGATCCCGCTGCCGGCGGGAGCCGTGCCCTGGCGCGTGACGCCGACCTTGCCGGGAGAGGAGCCGGAGCCGTTGTTCCAGTGGTAGGTCTGGACGTACGTGAGGCAGTAGGCCTTCCCCTTGGTGCTGAAGGTGGGAGGCGAGCCGCCCTTGGAGACCGCGAACGAGTTCGTGTTGTCGAACAGCGTCGTCTGCTTGCCGCTGCAGATGTAGGACGTCGCGGCGGCCGGAGACGCGCTCGCGAGGCCGACCGCCAGGCCGAGAGAGACTCCCCCCGCGAGGAGCCGCAGCCGCATTTCCCGGCGACCCTACGCCTGCGGATTCCGATGTGTCCAGCCCCCGCCGCTAGCAGCAGGTGTAGGCGCCGGGCGGCGCCGCGCCCTCCTCCGGCTCCGGCAGCTCCGCCGCCGCGAGGGCCGCTCCGTGCAGGAGGCCACGCTCGCTCGCCTCGATGCCGGCGAGCCCGTAGCGCTCGAGGATCGCGACGAGGATCGCGGCTCCGGCGACGATCACGGGAGCCCGCTCCGGCTCGAGCGCGGGCACGCGCTTCCGTTCCTCGAGCGGCAGCGCGGCGAGCCGCTCGAGCTGCGTGCGTGCCCCGTCGAGCGTGAGGACATGGCCGTCGACGCGCTTGCGGTCGTACTCCGGCAGGCCGAGATCGAGCGCTGCGAGCGTCGTGATCGTCCCGGCGACGCCGAGAGCGCGCTGCGGCTCGAGCGGTGGGAGCAGCTCCCGTGCCGCGGTCTCGAGCGCGGCGACGTCCTCGCCGTGCCGCTCCGTGAACCGGACGGAGCCCATCGGCAGGCTCGCGTGGAAGTCGTCGAAGACGAGCTCCGTCGAGCCGCCGCCGATGTCGACGAGCAGCGTCCCCGGCTCGACGGAGCCGAGCCCGCGCCGCATGAGCGTCGCCTCCTCCTCGCCGGAGAGCAGCTGCGTCGCGAAGCCGTAGCTCCACTCGATCTCGCCGAGGAACGCCTCGCCGTTCTCCGCGTCGCGCACGGCGCTCGTCGCGACGAGCAGCGTCCGCTCCGCGCCGAGCCGCTCCGCCGTGCGGCGGTAGTCGGAGAGGACGTTGCGGACTCGGGCGATCGGGACGGGGAGGAGGCGGCCGCGCGCGTCGACGCCCTCGCCGAGGCGCGTGATGTGCGTCTCGCGGTGGACCTCCTCGAGGCGTCCGTCGTCGACGTCGACGTCGGCGACGAGCAGGCGCGTCGTGTTCGTCCCGAGATCGAGCGCCGCGACTCTCACAGGAGCGCGGTGACCCAGCCCGCCGTCTCCTCGACGTCGTCGAGCGCCTTCTTCAGGACGCCGAGCCGGGCGAGCGAGACGCGGAGGCGGGCGACGCTCTCCTGCAGCTCGGCCGTGTCGCCGGCTGTCTCGGCCTTCCGCGCCGTCGTCTCGCCTTTCGCAGCGAGCTCGCCGAGGCTCCGGGCGGCGGCGCTGCGCAACTCCCCGAAGGTGCGCAACGCCGCGCGAACGCTCATCCAGAGAAGGATGACGCCCACCGTCGCCGCGATCCCGCCGAGGGCGAAGGAGCCCCAGAACAGCCAGTCCCACATCGGGGCGATGGTAACGAGGCTGCTAGAATGCGGGCCGCGACGCGGGGTGGAGCAGTCAGGTAGCTCGCCGGGCTCATAACCCGGAGGTCGCAGGTTCAAATCCTGCCCCCGCTATCGAAAGGCCCGCTCCGGCGGGCCTTTTGCTTGCGGACTCGGCGGGCGTGCGGCACCCTGTCGCGGGTGCGCGGGGTCGTTCTTGCCGTTGTCGTCGCCGCCGTCGGCGTCTCGAGCGCGTTCGCGGCTCCTGCCCGCCGGCAGGCGCTTCCTGCCGTTCTCCGCTTCGTCGACACGTCGCGGACGATCAAGCTGCCGGACGGCAAGCGCGTGCCGCGGCCGGTCACGACCGAGCTCTGGTACCCGCCCGCGAGCGACGGGAGCGGGCCGTTCCCGCTCATCGTCTTCGGGCACGGCTTCGCCTCGACGCCCTCGTGGTACCGCCGTCTCCTCCGTGCCTGGGCTGACGCTGGGTACGTCGTCGCGGCGCCCGTCTTCCCGCTCGGGAACGAGCACGCGCCGGGCGGCCCCGACGAGGCGGACATCGTGAACCAGCCGCGCGACATGAGCTTCGTCATCACCCGGCTGCTCGACGCGAGTGCGAGCGCGAGCAGCCCGCTCGCCGGCCTCGTCGACCCGGAGCGGATCGCGGTCGCGGGCCAGTCGGACGGCGCGGAGACCGCGTTCGCCACCGCCTACGAGAGCCCGTGGCGCGACCGCCGCGTCCGCGCGGCGCTCGTCTTCTCCGGCGCGATCCTCGGGCCCCGCCGCTACGTCGACCCGGACGCGGTGCCGCTCCTCGCCGTGCAGGGCACGGCCGACCGGATCAACCCGCCCGTCTACACGCATGACCTCTTCCGCGCCGTCGGCCGGCCGAAGTTCCTCCTCCTGCTCGACGGCGCAGGCCACCTGCCGCCCTACACGCGGCCCGGGGCGAAGCTCGCGGAAGTCGTGCGCGTCTCGACCGCGTTCCTGGGCCACTACCTCGGCGCCGGCTCGCTCGCGGCGATCGGTGACGCGGCGCGCCGCCTCCCGAGCGCGCAGCTCACGGCCGACCCCTAGACGAGCCCGGCCGCCTGCGCGAGCAGGAAGACGTTGAGGACGGTGATCAGTGCCGCGACGGCTGCCGCGATCACCGTCGTCGGGAGCCGGTTGACGTGGATGCCCATCACGTCACGCCGCCGCGTCAGGAGGAGGAGCGGCACGAGCGCGAACGGGATCCCGAACGAGAGCACGACCTGGCTGAGGACGAGCGCCCGAGTCGGGCCGACGCCGAGGGCGAGGACGACGAGGGCCGGCAGCATCGTCAGGGCGCGGCGGAGGAAGATCGAGATCCGCAGGTTGACGAATCCCGCCATCACGATCTGCCCGGCGTACGTCCCGACGCTCGACGAGGAGGCGCCGGACGCGAGCAGCGCGCCCGCGAAGGCGAGCGCGGCCGTCCCGCCGACGAGATGCGAGAAGCCCGCGTGCGCGCCCTGGATCGTGTCGACGTGGCTCCAGCCGGGCCTGCCGTGGAAGAGCCGCGCCGCGACGGCGAGCATCGCCATGTTCACGAGCCCGGCGGCGCCGAGCGCGACGATCACGTCCGTCCGCTCGAAGCGGAGCACGCGCCGCCGCTCCTCGTCGTCGCGCACCGGCATCCGTCCCTTCGTCAGCGCCGAGTGGAGATAGATGACGTGCGGCATCACGGTCGCGCCGATGATCCCGACGGCGAGATAGACGGAGCCCGAGCCGTCGAGGTGGGGGATGAGACCGTGCGCGGCGCCGCTCGCCGACGGGCCGATCTTCAGGGTCTCGTAGAGGAAGCCGAGCAGGATCAGCCCGAGCAGGGCCGTGATCGCGAGCTCGAAGCGGCGGAAGCCGTGCCGCTGCAGCTCGAGCAGCCCGAAGGCGATCGCGCCGGTCATGAAGCCGGCGGCGAGGAGCGGCACGCCGAAGAGGAGGTTGAGGCCGAGCGCCGCGCCGAGGAACTCGGCGACGTCCGTCGCCATCGCCATTGCCTCGGCCTGGATCCACAGTCCCCAGGCGACCGGACGCGGGTAGTGGTCGCGGCAGAGCTCGGGGAGGTTCCGGTCGGTGACGATGCCGAGCTTCGCCGAGAGGTACTGGATGAGCATCGCCATGAGGTTCGCCGCGAGCACGACCCAGAGCAGGAGATAGCCATAGCGGGCGCCGCCCTCGATGTTCGTGGCGAAGTTGCCCGGGTCGACGTACGCGACCGACGCGACGAAGGCGGGCCCGAGCATGATGAGCGTCGCCCGCGTGCGGCCCCGCGCGAGAACGGCGTCGAGCGGGGTCGGGACGTGGTGGCGGAAGGAGTCGTAGCCCTCGGAGTCCGTCAGCCCACCTCCTTCCGCCGCACGCGCATCGCGCGCGCGAGGACGGCGCCGAGCGCGTGCGTCTCGCCGCCGACCCGGACGAAGAGCGGCCCGTCGAAGGGCTGCCGCTCCACGAGCTCGAGCTCCGTGCCGGGGACGATCCCGCGCTCGCCGAGGAAGCGGAGCATCGCCGGGTCGGAGTCGGAGATCTGGACGAACGTCGCGGTCGCGCCCGGCTCGAGCTCGGCGAGCGCCGGCGCCGGCGACTCGGCGAGCTGCAGCTCGCGGCTCGGGATCGGGTCGCCGTGCGGATCGACGGTCGGATTGCCGAGCTTCGCGGCGATCAGCTCCTCGAGCTCCTCCGAGAGCGCGTGCTCGAGCACCTCCGCCTCGGCGTGCACCTCGTCCCACGTCATGCCGAGGTTCTCGACGAGGAACAGCTCGAGCAGGCGGTGGTGCCGGATCACCTCGAGCGCGACGCGGCGGCCGCGCTCGGTGAGGCGGACGCCGCGGTAGCGCTCGTGCTCGACGAGCCCGAGCGACGAGAGCTTGCGGAGCATCCCGGAGACGGAGCCGGGGCGGACCTCGAGCAACGCGGCGAGGCCGCTCGTCGAGGCCGAGCCGTCCCGCGCCTCGAGCGTGTAGATGGCCTTCGCGTAGTCCTGCACTGCGACGGTCAGATCGGCGGATTGAGGCATGCCTAAACCTTAGGTTAGGTGCTCTGACAACGCAACCGCGGCATGATGCGGTCGTGCACACGCACTCGCACGCGCACGGGGAGGACGGCCGCCGCCTGACCGTCGCGCTCGGGCTGATCCTCGCTTTCATGGCCGGCGAGGTCGTGGCCGGGATCCTCGCGCACTCGCTCGCCCTGCTCTCCGACGCCGCCCACATGCTCACCGACGCCGGAGCGCTCGGGCTCTCGCTCGTCGTCCTGCGGCTCGCCGCCCGGCCGGCCGCGGGCAACCGGACGTTCGGCCTGCGACGGACGGAGCTCCTGTCCGCGCAGGCGAACGGCGCGGTCCTGCTCGTCCTCGCGCTCCTGATCGTCTACGGCGCGATCCGGCGGCTCGTCTCGCCGCCGCATCCGGCGGGCGCCGTCGTGCTCGCGGTCGCGCTCGCCGGGATCGTCGTCAACCTCCTCGCCGTCCGGCAGCTCCACGGCGCCGACCGGCGCTCGCTCAACGTCGAAGGGAGCTTCCAGCACGTCCTCACGGATCTCTTCGCCTTCGTCGCGACCGCGATCGCGGGAGGCGTGATCCTCGCCGGCGGCCCTGTGCGCGCCGACGGCGTCGCCGCGCTGCTCGTCGCCGCGCTCATGCTCCGCGCCGCCTGGGGGCTGCTCCGCGACTCGGGCCGGATGCTGCTCGACATCGCGCCGAAGGAGATGTCCGTCGAGGGCATCGGTCATGCGATGGCGGCGCAGCCGCACGTCGTCGAGGTGCACGACCTCCACGTCTGGGAGGTGACCTCCGGGTTCCCGTCGCTGTCGGCGCACGTGCTCGTGGAGGCCGGCGCGGACTGTCACCGGATCCGGCTCGAGCTCGAGTCGCTGCTCCGCGAGCGCTTCGCGCTCGAGCACACGACGCTGCAGGTCGAGCACGCGCCTGCCCGGCTCGTCCAGATCCGCTAGCCCGCGGGCTTGGAAGACCTTGCGGCAAGCGTTACGATCGCCCCGTCGTGAGTGGAAAGCGCGCTGCGGTGCTCGTCGCCTTGGCCCTGCTCGTCTCGGGGGTCGCGGTCTCCCTCGCGAGCGCGCACGGCCCGATGGGCGGCACCGAGGTGACAAGCATCGATGTGCCGGCGAATGGTTCCGAAATCGTGACGCGTTCACCGATGCCATCGTCCTCGACGAGCGCGTACATCGGCGTCACCGCGCCGGATAGTCCATCGACGATCTTCGACAGCCTTACGCAGACCCTCAGCAGCAAGCCCTCTTTCGGCCAACGGGCGATCGTCTGCGTCCTGATCTACTCACAGTTGCGGCACTACGGGGAGACGGAGAACAAGAGTTACAGCGTCACCGAGCCGACCCTGCAAGATCTCTTCCTCAACGTCTGCATCGAACTGGCGTTGAGTCTCCCGGAGACCCCGTCCGCGGCGCACGAAGCAGGAAGGGCGGCAACAGCGAAATGCGGCATCGCCGACCGGGCGGTGCACGTGACGATCACGCGGTCGGGATCCGGCTACAGCGCGACCACGAGCGGGCCCTCGTACGTTGCAAAGCCTCCCGGGCTGCGGGTCGCGTGCACGCGCACGGCCACCGGGCTGACAATCACCGAGAAGCCGCGCTCGCGGCATGGGAAGCTCGTCAAGGTGACCGGCCCAACCGTCGGCCTCGGGTTCGTGAACGGCAGCTCCTCGCCGGGCAAGCTCAAGGTCTCCCTCGGCGTCCGCTGACCTGAACTCCTAGTCGAGCAGGACGAGGACGGTGTGGAGCGCCTCGTCGTCGCGCAGCCAGCGCAGCCCGCTCCACGGGCTCGGCGCTTCGCCCACACGGAGTGAGCGCGACGTCGCCGCCGCCTGTCTCGCTCGGAGACGCGTGATCTCGCCGCTCGTCCGCGCCGTTTGCCGCAACTCCCGGGCATCGCATCGCAGCCGGAACGCCTCTGCGCGGGCGGCGCGTGCCGCGTCGGTCAGTGCAGCCACGGCTCGAGCTCCTCCTCGAGCTCGCGACAGCCGCGCGGCGCGACGATCCGCCGCTTCAGCTTGCGGTCCTCGACGACGCAGATCGTCGGGACGTCCTCGATTCGGAACTTCTCCGCGAGATCGGGCCGCTTGTCGACCGGGACGCGGACGAGCTCGAACGTGTCGTGATTCCGCCGCCGCTGCAGTACCTGGGCGATGAAGCCTTCGACGCGGCGGCACCTGCCCGACTGGGGCGAATAGAAGAAGACGAGGCGGGGCCGATCCTGCGGCCCGGGGACCGGTTGCGTCTGCGGGACGGTCGCCACGGAGCGCTTTTTCCCGGCCGCCCGGGCGGTCTAAACGCCTAGGCCGGATCGGCGCGCTCGGCCGAGACGAGGAGGATCGCGCCGTCGGGCTGCTCCGCCTCGGGCCGGTTGTGGAGCGGCGCGAACTCGATCCGCACGTGCACCGGCTTGCCGCGACGGTCGTGCCCGTCGAGCTCGAGGCTGTCCGCGGGCGCGCCGGCGAGGACGCGGCGAATCGGGTCGCGGAGGCGCTGGACGGGGATCCCGATGTCGAGGTTGAGGAGGTGCTCGCCCTCGACGTCGTCGTCGCGCAGCCCCCAGAGCTCCGTCGCGCGACGGCTCCAGGCGACGATCTGCAGGCCGCGGTCGACGACGACGACGCCCTGCTGGATGCCCGAGAGGACGGAGGCGAGGAAGGAGTTCGCCTGCAGCGTCTCGTCCGTGCGGTCGCGGAGCTCGTCGTTCATCGTCTCGAGCTCCTCGTTGGTCGACTGGAGCTCCTCGTTCATCGTCTCGAGCTCCTCGTTCGTGGACTGGAGCTCCTCGTTCGTCGTCTCGAGCTCCTCGTTCGTGGACTGGAGCTCCTCGTTCGTCGTCTCGAGCTCCTCGACCGTCGACTGCAGCTCCTCGTACGCCGTCTGGAGCTCCCGCTTCGCGCGCGCGAGGTCCTTCTCGACCTCGCGATGCTCGGTCGCGTCGACATACGTGACGATGACGCCGGCGAATCGCTCGCCGGGCAGCGCGAGCGGATCGATCTGGACGTCGAGCGTGCGCGGCTCGTCGTTCCCTTCCTGCCACGAGACGTCGGTGCGGACGACGGCGCGTCGGTCCGCCCTCACCTCGTCGATGAGCGACCGCAGCTCGAGCGGCCGGTACGAGAGCTCGAGATCCTGCAGCGTCCGCCCGACGTCTCGCTCCTTGAGGGAGAAGAGCGCGCGCGCCGACTGGTTGATCGCGGCGACGCGGTTCTCCTCGTCGACGACGACCTGCGCAGTCGGCGCGTGCTCGAACGCCGCCTCCCCGAGCTCGCGCGGCGTCTGCTCCTCGACCTCGTCGCCCGCCGGCAGCCGCGTCAGCCGGAAGTCGAGGTTGGCCGAGCCGTCCTTCAGGAAGATGCGCCGCTTCAGGTCGAAGGGTGCGAAGAAGCCGCGGCCGCTCTGCAGCGCTTCCGCCCTGCCGACGACGAGGAAGCCGCCGTGGCGGAGGCCGAAGTAGAAGTTCGCAAGGATCCGCTGCTGCAGCTCCGGGTCGAAATACATGAGCGTGTTGCGCGAGACGAGCAGGTCGACGCGCGAGATCGGCGGGTCGCGGTGAAGGTCGTTCCGACCGAAGATCACCGCGCGGCGGAGGTCGTTCCGGAAGACGAAGCCGTGGTTCGCCTGCGTGAAGTACCGCTCCCGCAGCGGCGGCGGGACGTTCTCCAGCTGCTTTGCCGTGTAGCTCGCCTCGCGTGCCTCGCCGAGCGCGTCCTCGTCGACGTCGGTCGCGTAGATCTTGACGCGACGCCGGAAGGCATCGGCTCCGAGCGCCTCGGCGAGGAGCATCGCGACGGTGTACGGCTCCTCGCCGGACGCGCAGCCGGCCGACCAGACTCGGAGAGGCGCATCCTTCGGCTTGTCGTCGAGCAGGCGCGGGATGACCTCGCCGGCGACGACCTCCCACGTCTCCTCGTCGCGGAAGAAGCCGGTGACGTTGATCAGGATCGTGTTGAAGAGCTCGGCGAACTCGCCGGGATGCTCCGCGAGGTAGGCGCGGTACGCCGCCCAGTCGTCGGCCCCGACCGTCTGCAGCCGCTTCTGGAAGCGGCGCATGAGCGTGGGGCGGCGGTAGCCGGTGTAGTCGAAGCCGCGCTCGTCGCGGACGAACTCGAGGAGGTTCTCGAAGTCGGGGTCGGGCTTGCTCATGGAGCGGCTGCGCGGCATTGCAGCACGGCGGCCGAGATCGCGTCGAGGGGAAGGACCTCGTCGACGCCGCCGGCGAGGATCGCCGCGCCCGGCATGCCGAAGTACTGCGACGTCGCCTCGTCCTGCGCGAGGACGCGTCCACCCGCGCGTTTGACCGCCGCCGCTCCGGCAGCCCCGTCGAGCCCCGTCCCCGAGAGGATCACCGCGATGCAGGGGCCGTGGTGGTTCTGCGCGAGCGAGAGGAGGAGGACGTCCGCGCTCGGCCGGACGTGGTGGACGAGCTCGGAGTGGTCGAGGTGCACGGTCGCGTCGGGCTCCACGATCAGGTGCGCGTCGGGCGGCGCGACGAGGACGACGCCGCGCTCGAGCGTCCCGCCCTCGTCGGCCGACCGGACCTCCAGCGGGGTCGCGCGCCCGAGGATCGCCGGCAGGACGCTCGGTGCGAGCGGGGTGATGTGGATGACGACGAGAACGCAGGCGTCGAGGTCGGCGGGGAGGCCGGCGAGGACGACCTCCAGCGCCCGGATGCCGCCGGCGGAGCCGACGATCGCGACGACGGGAGTCGCCGGGGGCTCGGTCGTCTCGCGGCTCATCTCGTCGCCATTGTCCCTGCCCGGGGACGGGTAGGTTGAAGCGATGGAGGCGACGCCTCGCCGGCTGACCTTCGGCGCCCACGCCGAGGAGTACGAGCGCGCCCGGCCCGAGTGGCCGGCCGAGGCCGCGCGCTGGTTCGTCCCGGCGGGGACGCGCTTCGTCGTCGAGGTCGGCGCGGGCACCGGCAAGCTGACGCGGGCGGTCGCGGCGCTCGGCGTTCGCGTCCTCGCGGTCGAGCCGGACCCCCGGATGCTCGCCCTCCTGCGCGAACAGGGTCTCGACGGTGTCGACGGCTCGGCCGAGGAGATCCCGGTCGGCGACGGCGAGGCGGACGCGGTCGTCGCCGGCTCGTCTATGCACTGGTTCGACCTCGAGCGCGCGCTCCCCGAGTTCCACCGCGTCCTTCGGCCGGGCGGTCGGCTCGCGTTCGGCTGGAACCACCGCGACACGCGCACCCCGACGATCGCGGCCATGTCCCAGACGATCTACGGAGCGCAGGGCCGGGCGGAGGGCGGCCACTGGCGGAGCCGCGACTGGGCGGGCGCGCTCACGGCCGGCGGCCTGTTCGGGGACGTGGAGGAGGCGCTGCTCGGGCACGTCCACGAGCTGCCGCGCGAGGCGCTCGACGCGCACCTCTGGTCGTACGCGACGATCGCGGCGCTCCCCGACGCCGAGCGGGAGCGGGTCTTCGCCGACGTAGCGGCCGTCCTCGACGCCGATCCGGAGGTGAGCGACGGCGAGCGGCTGCGGATCCCGTTCGCGGTCCACGCCTACCGCGCAACACGCGCCTAGCTACTGCCTAGCTAGGAGGGATTGGCGACACAGCCACCGTTTCGCCAGTCCTCTTAGTGACAAGTTGTCACTAAGTTGGACATGTCCAGGTGTCTGACACCTGGACATGTCTCAAAGGGGCACGAGTCGGGTGCCCGTCGCCTTGAACGTCGCGTAGGCGACGCCGCCGCGGCTGAGCTCGAGGCGTTCCGCGGATGCGGCCGTGACCTCCGCCGTCAGCGGGCCGATGCGCACGCGCACCCGGTTCGCGACCTCGACGAGCGAGCTCACCTCCCCGCGCACGACGTTGAGCGCCGAGTCCGCGTCGTCCGTGTGCGCCCGCGCTACGGCCACCTCCCACGGGTAGACGACGACGCCGACCGCGCCCTCCGCCTCATCGACGGAGAAGACCCGGCTGCCGTCCTCGAGCCGCACCGTCGTGAGGCCTCCGGCGCGCGGCTCCGTCCGCCCCCGCAGGAGGTTGGCGCCGGTGAACGAGGCGACGAAGGCGTCGCCGGGGCGGGCGACGAGCTCCGCCGGCGGCCCGATCTGGCGCAGCCTTCCCTCGACGAGGACACCCACCTCGTCGGCGAGCGCCGCGGCGTCCTCGTAGTCGTGCGTGACGAGGAGCGCCGGCAGCCCGAGCCCGCGCAGGAGCTCGGCGAGCTCGTGGCGCACCTCCGTCTTCGTGTGCGCGTCGAGCGCCGCGAGCGGCTCGTCGAGGAGCAGGACGGCCGGATCGCGCGCGAGCGCGCGCGCGAGGGCGACCCGCTGCCGCTCGCCCCCCGAGAGCCGGCCCGGGCGGGCCGCCGCGAGATGAGCGATCCGGAACCGCTCGAGGAGCTCGTCGACCGGCCGTCCGCCGGCGCCGTACGCGACGTTCGCCCGGACGCTGAGGTGCGGGAAGAGGGCGTAGTCCTGGAAGACGAGGCCGACGCGGCGCTGCTCGGGCGGCAGGCCGTCCCACGAGACGCCGTCGAGCGACACGCCGCCGCGCGCCGGCTCCACGAGGCCGGCGACGACGCGGAGGACGGACGTCTTCCCGGCGCCCGACGGGCCGACGAGCGCGACCGTCCCCGCCACCTCGAGCGCGACGTCTAGCTCGAAGGTGCGAAGAGGAAGCGCGAAGTCCGCTCGGAGGGTTGCCATTGGAGGGTGACCTTGAGCGCCACGAGGAGGGCGCCGCTGACGACGACGAGGAGCGCGCTCATCGCGAGCGCGGTCGTGAAGCCGTGGGGGAAGACGTCGAACTCCTGGTAGATCGCGAGAGGCAGCGTCTGCGTGACGCCCTGCAGGCTGCCCGCGAACATGATCGTCGCGCCGAACTCGCCGAGCCCCCGCGCGAAGGCGAGCGACTCCCCGGCGGCGAGCCCGCGCCGTGCGAGGGGAAGGTAGACGCGGAAGAACGTCCGCGCCCGGCCGGCTCCGAGCGTGCGGGAGGCGGCGACGAGATCCGCGTCGACCGCCTCGAACGCCGCGATCGCCTGGCGCACGTAGAAGGGGCCGGAGACGAACGCGACCGCCATGACGACGGCCGTCCACGTCAGGCCGACGCGGATCCCGAGCGCCGAGAGCGTCCCGCCGAGCAGGCCGAAGCGGCCGAACGCCGCGATCAACCCGATGCCGGCGACGGCCGGCGGCAGGACGAGCGGCAGCTCGACGAGCACGACGGCGAGGGAACGGCCCGGAAAGCGGCGAGTCGCGAGGAGATACGCGGCCGGCGTCCCGACGAGGAGGACGAGCCCCTGCGCGACGGCTCCCGTCTTGAGGCTGAGCACGAGGGCGTCGGTGACTACGGGGCTCGAGAGCTGGCCGACGAGCGTGCCCGGCGAGACCCGCGCGAAGATCGCGACGATCGGGAGGAGGAGGAAGGCGAGCGCAACGGCCGCGGCCGCGAAGACCGCGACTCCCCCGAGGACGCGCCGGCTCATCGCGGCAGCGGCAGGAAGCCGTACGCCCGCAGCTTCTTCTGGGCGCGACGGCTCAGCAGGGACCTGACCCACGCCTTCGCCGCCGCGAGGTGGGAGCTCGTCCTGACGGCGGCCGCGGCGTAGACGACGCGCGGCTGGGCGTGCGGTGAGATCCGCACGACGCTCACCTGGCCGGCGACCGACTTCGCGTCCGTCGCGTAGACGAACCCTGCGTCGGCCTCGCCGAGCACGACCTTCGAGAGCACTTCGCGCACGTCCGTCTCCTGGCTCACGGCGCGGTCGACGAGATTGGACATGTGGAGCCGCGCGAGCACCGTCCGCGTGTAGTCGCCGACCGGGACGCCCGCGGCTGCCATGACGATCTTGACTCCCTTGATCGCCTCGAGGCTGGCAGGCCCCTTGATCCCGAGCGGGTTCCCGTGCCCGACGACGATGACGAGCCGGTTCGCCGTGAAGTCCACCGGTTTCGTGACGTAGCCCTGCTTGTAGAGCTGCTCCGGGAGCGTCGTGTTCGCGGACGCGAAGACGTCGGCCGGCAGGCCCTGCTCAATCTGCGTCGCGAGCGCGTTCGAGCCCTCGAACGAGTAGCTCTCCCGCGCGATCTTCGGGAAGACGTCGGTGAGCGAGGCCGCGGCGAAGACCGTCAGGCGGGGCGGAGTCTTCCCGTGCGTGCGCGCGAACGCGGCCGCCGCGAGGAGGGAGGAGGCGAGGAGGAGCGCGGCTGCGCAGGCGAGGGCGAGCCGCCTCACGTCTCCACCATCACCGACGTCGACTTGACGACCGCCGTCGCGGCCATGCCCGGCTCGAGGCCGAGCTCCTCGATCGCGTCGCGCGTCACGACCGCGACGACGCGCGCCGGCTCAGTGACGGTGAGCTCGACCTGGGCAAGCAAGCCTTCGATCCGGACGTCCGTCACCGTGCCGTGGAAGCGGTTGCGCGCGCTCATGTGCTGCGTGCCGCCGTCTCCGCGCAGCCGCTCGATCTCCGCGAGCGGGACGAGACGCCGGTTCGACTGGTCGCGCTTCGTCTTGATCCGGCCCTCGCGGTCCCAGCGCCGCAGCGTGTCGACGCTGATCCCGAGCTCCCGCGCCGCTTCGGTGGCGGTGTACGTCCGCTTCGGCATCGGCGGGAAGCATACATAGGCGTTACCTATGCAGACGGATTGCGAATCCCGACCGCGCCGATCACGCCGCCGCAGACCAGCAGTCCGGCGACGACGAGCATCGTGCGATGGAAGCCCGCTGCCGTCAGGTGGTCGCCGCCGCCGGCCGCCGCGATCCCGAGCACGGCGACCGACAGGAGCCCGGCGATCCGGGCGACCGCGTTGTTGACGCCGGACGCGACGCCCGCGTCCCCCGCGTCCGCGTCCGCGAGCACCGTCGTCGTCAGCGGCGCGACGGTCAGCGCCATCCCGACCGCGAACGCGAGCAGCGCGGGGAGGAGGTCGACCCAGTAGTCGAGGTGCACCGGCAGGCGCGCGTACGCGAGCACGGAGACGCCCGCCAGCACCGGCCCTGCGGCCATGAACAGCCGCGGCCCGAACTGCATCGAGAGCCTCCCGGTACGCGGCGAGAGGAAGAACATCACGACCGTCAACGGGAGCAGCGAGACGCCGGCACGGAAGGCCGTGAAGCCGCCGAACTCCCGCAGGAAGAGGGTGAGGAAGAGCGTCAGTCCCGACAGCGCGCCGTAGACCGCGAGCGTCTCGAGGTTCGTGACGGAGAAGTTCCGCAGCCGGAAGAGGTGGAGCGGCAGCATCGGCAGCGGTGTCCGCAGCTCGTAGACGACGAACGCGGCGAGGAGCAGCGCGCCGCCGCCGAGGCCGCCGCCGACGAGCGGATCGCTCCAGCCGAGCCGCGGCTGCTCGATGAAGCCGCCGACGAGCAGCCCGAGTCCCGCGACGCAGAGGAGGGCGCCGACGACGTCGACGCGGAGGTCGGTGCGGCGCGACTGTCGCAGCCCGCCGAGCCGGAGGACGAGGGCGAGCGTGACGAGCGCGATCGGGATGTTGATGAGGAAGATCACGCGCCAGGTCGAGACGTCGACGAGCCAGCCGCCGATGGTCGGGCCGATCACGAACGAGATGCCGCTCCAGGCCGTCCATTGCCCGATCGCCGCGCCGCGCGCCGGGCCCGAGAACGTCGCCGTTAGCACCGCGAGCGACGCGGGAGTGAGGAGCGCGCCCGCGACTCCCTGCAGGCCGCGGAAGACGATGAGCGTGGTCGAGTCCGGCGCCGCCGCGCAGAGGATCGAGACGGCGCCGAAGCTCGCGACGCCGATCGCGAACACGCGGAGCTCGCCGAAGATGTCGCCGAGCGAGCCGCCGACGAGGATCAGGGCGCCGAGCGTGAGGAGGTACGCGTCGACGATCCACTGCTGCGCCGCGAGCCCGCCGCCGAGGTCGTGCTGGATGTTCGGCAGCGCGACGTTGACCACCGAACCGTCGATGAACGCCATCGACGAGCCCAAGATGCTCGCGACGAGCGTCCAGCGCGCGAGGTTCGACATTTACACGATCCTAAAGTCCTGCCCTGGCGCTACCCCCGCCGCGACTGCGACCATTGTGCGCAGGTGGACGAACTAGCGCCCGGCTCTGCAGGGGAGCCCCAGGCCCCGCGCCGCATCGGCCGGGGTGTCTTCCTCGGCACGGTCGCAGGCGGCCTCTCCTCGCTCTGGTGGGGCAAGGCGGCCTGGAGCCGCGTCTCGGGCACGATCTCGCCGGTCGCCGGGGCGATCGCGCCGATCCTGCCGACGCAGGGCTGGCGGATCTACACGGTCGCCGCGACGATGCCCGTCTTCGATCCTGCGACCTGGCGGCTCCGGATCGGCGGCCTCGTCGAGCAGCCGCAGGAGCTGACGTACGACCAGCTGCGCGCGCTGCCGCAGGCGTCGCAGGTCTCCGTCTTCCACTGCGTCACCGGCTGGACCGTCGACGGCGTCCACTGGCGCGGCGTCCGCTTCAAGGATCTCCTCGCCCAGGCGAAGCCGCTCGCGAGCGCCGGCGCGCTCGAGTTCGTCTCGGCGGAGAAGCCGTACTTCGACTTCCTCACGCTCGACCAGGCGATGCTGCCGGACGTGCTGCTGGCATGGGAGATGGACGGCAAGCCGCTCCTGCAGGAGCACGGTGCCCCCGTGCGCGTCGTGATTCCCGACATGTACGGCTACAAGAACGTCAAGTGGGTCGAGGAGATCAACCTCGTGCCGCGGGCCGGGAACGGCTACTGGGAGCTGCTCGGCTACGACCGCGACGCCTGGGTCGGCCGCTCGAACGGCTACACGTCCGCGTGAAGCCGGGCTACGTCAGGCGCTTCTCACGCACCGAGCGGACGCTGCACTGGGTGAACGCCGTCGGCTTCTTCCTCCTGCTCGTCACCGGCCTGATCCTCTACCTGCCGACCCTCTCGGCGGACGTCGGCCGCCGCCCGCTCATCAAGAACATCCACTTCTGGGGCGGGATCGGCTGGGTCTCGGCGCTCATCCTCATCGCCGTGCTCTTCGATCCGCGCGGCATCCTCCGGACGGCGCGCGAGCTCGACCTCTTCGAGCGGGAGGACATCAACTGGCTGAGCGGGCGCCGGCCGCGCGAGCAGGACCGCTTCAACGCGGGCCAGAAGCTCAACGCGGCGCTCACGGCCGCGTTCCTCGTCCTCTTCCTCGTCTCGGGCCTGCTGCTGTGGGCCGGCGAGCAGGACACGCGCTTCCGCTTCGCGAGCACCGTCATCCTCCACGACGGCCTCCTCTACGCCTCGCTCGCCCTGCTCGTCGGCCACCTCTACCTCGCGCTCATCCATCCGGCGACGCGTCATGCCCTGCGCGGGATGACGGTCGGCACGGTGCGCGAGGACTGGGCGCGCCGCCACCACGCCCGCTGGGACATCCGCGAGTGAGGGGGCGGGGCGCGGCTCTCGCCACGCCCCGCTGCGCAGGAACCCTCTGCTCTAGGAAGGCGACTTCGGCTGGATGCCGAGCGTCACGGTGAGGTGCTTCGTCCCGCCGCCGCGGCGGAGGGTGAGGCTGAGCGTCTCGCCGGGGTGCGACTGGCTCACGGTCGCGGACAGGCCGCCGAAGTCGAGGAGCTTCTTGCCGTCGATCGCGGTGATCACGTCGCCGGCCTTGAGCCCGGCCTTCGCCGCCGGCCCGCCCGGCTCGATCCTGCTGACCTTCACACCGCCGTTCTGCGCGGTGCCGCCCTCGATGCCCATGTAGGCATGTCGGACGGTGCCGCCGGCGATGAGCGTCCGGGCGGCGCTCTTCGCCGCGTCGATCGGCACTGCGAAGCCCACGCCGGCGCTGTCGTTCGTGTCGCTCTCGATCTGGTCGTTGATCCCGATCACCGTGTTCGTCGCGACGTCGATGAGCGGTCCGCCCGAGTTGCCGTGGTTGATCGCCGCGTCGGTCTGGATGGCGCCGGCGATCGAGAAGTTGTTCGGAGCGGTGATGACCCGGTTGGTCGCGCTGACGATCCCGGCCGTCATCGTCTCCGGGAGCCCGAACGGGCTGCCGATCGCCGCGACCGCCTGACCCGGGACCGTGGCGGACGAGTTGCCGAGCGTGAGCGGATGGAGCTTCGAGGGATCGACGTTGACGCGGATCACCGCGCTGTCGGTCGACGTGTCGGTGCCGACGAGCGTCGCCGGGACGGTCGTCCCGTCCTGGAAGGCGACCTTGATCGAGTTCGCGCCCTTCACGACGTGCTCGGCCGTGAGGATGTCGCCCTTCGTGTCGATGACGAAGCCGGTGCCCTCGGCCTCCTGCTTCGGCTGGGACTGGGGATTCGGGACCCCGAAGGGGTTGAAGCCGCCGGAGGAGCTCCCGGTCGAGCCGGACGTGACGGTGATGTCGACGACGCCGGGGGCGTCCGCCGCGTAGTCCTGCGTGAGCGAGTTGGCGCTCGAGGTCGAGGAGGCGTTCTGGGCCGGCACGACGACCTTCGTCGTCACGGTCGGGGACGAGCCGTGGCTGCTCAACGTGTACGCGGCGATGCCGGCGCCGGCGCCGACGGCGGCCGCGACGGCCACGGGAAGGACGCGGCGCGTCAGGGAGCGGGGATTCATGTGTGCGGTCTCCTTGCCATCTTTGTCGTCCTCAGAGTGCCCATTCCGCCTAGGACGAGGATGAGAGCGGTGTGAGCATCGGCTAAGAAGGCCTGTGGCTCAAGCAGCCACGCCCGGCTGCCGATGTCTGGAAGCGATGGACGACCGGGACGCAGCCGTCTTTCATCGCTACGCCGAGTACCTCTGGCGCAAGGCCGGCGGGATCGTCGTGCGCTGGACGATCGGCGGAGCGGTGCTCGGCGGCGTGCTCGGCTCGGTGATGCTCACCCCGTGGGCGAACTGGCCCGTGCCGCACCGCCAGGCCTACCTCCTCGTCGCCCTCGGAGCCCTCGCGGGCTGCGTTCTCGGCCGCTCGCTCGGCACGACGCGGGCCATGGGACTGCGTCTTCAGGCCGAGCTCGCCCAGCACCAGCTCCAGTTCGAGCGCTCGACGCTCGCACGCGCCGCCGCGGAGTCCGAGGAGAAGAAGGCGCCTCCCGCCGCGCCGCCGCCGTACGTCCCCGCGGGCGTGCCGCCCGTCTCCGCGCCGGCCGCGGCCGAGCCCGCCGCCGACGGCTACGGCTGGGC
>Ga0070741_10006525_pt1 | contig 24982 bp, 18 predicted proteins | sample Coa_R1_4_FD_66440 | JGI IMG/M metagenome (GOLD analysis project Ga0070741, IMG submission 66440) | Surface soil microbial communities from Centralia Pennsylvania, which are recovering from an underground coalmine fire - Coalmine... | ecosystem: Environmental > Terrestrial > Soil > Unclassified ... | reverse complement strand
TCGGGCGGCATGCAGCAGTCGCCGCTCATCTACAAGGGATCCACCGACACCATCCAGACCGTCGAAGGGATGCGTTTGAACAACCTGTGCGCACAGGGCGCCTACAGCGGCGTGTACTGGAACGACGGGAGCTTTCAGGAACTGAGCTACGTCACCGGGGCCGACTCGGCCGAGATGGGTCAGGGCGGCGTGCGCGTGAACATGGTGCCGCGCGACGGCGGCAACCAGTTCCACGGGTCGGTCATCGGCAACGGCACGCACGGCCCGTGGCAAGCGAACAACTACAACGCGACGGACCTGTCGGGCGACAAGACGTTCAATCCGAACAACGTGATCGCGAATACCAGCGTGGTCCAGCAGGTGTGGGACTTCAACCCGGGCGTCGGCGGGCCGATCGTCAAGGACAAGCTCTGGTTCTACGAGACGTTCCGCTACTGGGGATCGAACCTCACGAAGCCCGGCAGCTTCCCGAACCTTCTGAACTCGCCGTTCAAGTATCAGCCCGACCTCGCTCACCCGGGGGTGGACAACGGCCACATCTATAGCCTCGTCGAGCGCGTGTCGTGGCAGATCGGCGACAAGGACAAAGTCAGCGTCTACCAGGACAACCAGAAGAAATACCGGCCGCACTGGGGCATCGCGTCGAACATTCCGCCCGAGGCGTCGGGGAACGAGGTGACGCCGACCAACTTCGTCACCGTCGAGAAGTGGACGCGCACGCAGAGCAACAAGCTGCTCTTCGACGCCGGCTTTTCGATGTACGACCAGGAGTACACCGAACTGTACCAGTCGTCGGTGACCGGCCAGACGCAGCCGATTTTCGATCCGGCCGCGATCGCCGCGTCGCGGGTGTACACGATCCTCGACAGCTCGACCAACCAGTACGCGAACGCGTGGAACGCGCCGGCGGATCATTTCTCGAAGCTGCTCACCGAGTCGTTCTCGGCGTCGTACGTCACGGGCGCCCACTCGTTCAAGTTCGGCGGCGCGGTGACGGAGGGCCGGTGGCGGCTCGTGAACCAGTACACCGGCAACGTGCAGCCGATCACGTACAACGCCGGCACACCGGTGTCGGTGACGCTGCGCCTGCCGACCGACCGCCGCAACGGCATCAAGGCCGACACCGGCTTGTACGCGCAGGACCGCTGGACGGTTGGCCGCGCGACCATCAACGCGGGGCTGCGCTTCGACTGGTTCATCGGCGATACGCTGCCGGAGGCCCTGCCGGCCAACCCGCTGAACGGCAACCAGGCGCTCACGTTCAACACGTGTCCGGACGGCAACAACAATCTCGCGGCCGGCTGCGTCGGCGTCGTCGAGAACTGGAAGGACATCGATCCGCGTATCGGCATCTCGTACGACCTGTTCGGCAACGGCAAGACCGCGGTGAAGACGAGCATCGCGCGCTACGTCAACGGTCAGATGATCGCGACGGCCGATGCCGCGAACCCCGAAGTGACCGTCGGCACGACCGACACGCGGGCGTGGCGCGATCTCGACGGCAACGGCCTGCCGTTCGACGCCAACGGCAACCTCCAGCTGAACGAGCTGACCGCGTCGCCGGCGACGCCGACCTTCGGCAAGAACATCCCAACGTCGACGACAACCGATCCGGCGACGCTGACGGGCTGGGGCGTGCGCGGCTACAACTGGGAGTACGCCGCGAGCGTCCAGCACGAGATCGCGCCGCGGTGGGCGGTCAACGGCGGGTATTACATCCGCTGGTTCGGCAATCAGACCATCACGCACGACACGCGCTTCAACGCCGCGAGCTACGATTCGTTCTGCATCACGGCGCCGAGCGATCCGAACCTGCCCGGCGGAGGCAACTACCAGGTGTGCGGCGTCGAAGATCTGAAGCCGTCCGTGGCCGCGCAGAACCTGCCGCAGGCCAACGTCATCACCTTCGCGTCGAACTACGGCGGGATGACGAACAAGTTCTACGGGTTCGACATCACGACGAACAAGCGTTTCGCGAACAACGCGTTCGTGCAGGTCGGCGTCAACGCGCAGCGCAGCGTGTACGACTACTGCGCCATCGCGAACCAGCTCGGACCCGTCGTCGCGACGTTCAGCGGCGTCAGCCCGGTGACGACCGCGTCCACCGTGTACTCGACGACCTCGTCGACGGGGACCGAGACGTACGCCGACGGCTCGCGTTCGTGTCACGAGGTGTTCCCCTTCAGGCCCGACGTCAAGGTGCTCGGCTCCTACACGCTGCCGCTCGACATCATGATCAGCGGCACGTATCAGCACAGCCAGGGTCCGAACATCCTCGCGAACTGGTCGGTGAGCAACGCGACCGTGCTGCCCGGGCTCGGCCGCCCGCTCGCCAACGGCGTCACCAGCAAGCTGGTGAACATCATCCAGCCGGGTCAGGACTACGGCATCTCGCTGGACCAGCTCGACCTGCGCGCGTCGAAGCGGCTCAAGATTGACCGGTACCGCTTCCGGGTCGACGCCGACCTCTACAACGTGTTCAACAGCAACTGGCCGTACACGCTGACGAATACGTTCACGACGGCGGCGACGAGCCAGTGGCTGCGCCCGACCAACGTGCTGCAGGGACGGTTGTTCAAGATCGGCGCGCAGTTCGACTTCTAGGCGCGGAACGGATTGCGGATTGCGGACTGAGGGGAAATAATCGTCCAATCAGTCCGCAGTCCGCGTTGTCCATCCGCAATGACTAGCATCGTCGTTCTGGCGGCTACGCTCGCGCAGCTGGCCGTCCGTCCCGTTCCGCTGCGACCCGGCATCGGCGTCGCGCATTCCGCCGTCACCACGCGCTCGAAACAGGCGCAGGCCTTCTTCGATCAGGGGCTCGCGTACATCCACTCGTATGTGTGGCTCGAAGCCGCACGGTCGTTCAACCAGGCGCTCCGGCTCGACCCGAACATCGCCGCGGCGTACGCGGAGCTCAGCATCGCCTACACCGAGCTGAATGACGCGCCGGCGGCGCACGATGCGATCGCGCTTGCCAGGGCGCTGGCACCGAAGACGAGCGCACGCGAGCAGGCGTGGATCGCCGCGCGCGCGCTGCAGATGGACGCCGAGGCCGCGCCGGCCGACGCGGCGAAGCTCGCCGCCTACCGGGCGGCACTGGACGCGGCGCTGAAGCAACTTCCGAACGACGTGGAACTGCTGCTCGCGCGCGGGAAGGCCGAGTCGCGCGACCCGGCGGACCGCGGCCAGGGCAGCATCGCGTCGGCGATCCCGTACTACACGAAGGCGCTCGCGCTGGCGCCAGGTCAGTTCGCGGCGCATCATTTTCTCGCGCACGCGTACGAGAACACCGGGCAGGTCCAGCCGGCGCTCGTCGAAGCCGCGGCCTACGCGCGGATGGCGCCGAACATTCCGCACGCGCGCCACATGCACGGACACGAATTGCGTCGCGCCGGCCGCGTCGCGGACGCGATCGCGGAATTCACGGCGGCCGACGAACTCGATCGCGCGTACATGACTGCCGAAGGCATCCCGCCGGCGTTCGACTGGCACTATCAGCACAATCTCGACCTGCTCGCGACGTCGTACCAATATCTCGGCCAGAACGACAAGGCCGAAGCGCTGTTCAGGAAATCGTTCGCGATCCCGTCGGCGATGCTCGAACAGGAATTCAACAAGCGCGAGTGGCCCGTGTTCCTGATCGCGGAGGGACGCGCGCCCGAGGCGCTCGACGCGGCGAAGGCGCTGATCGCGCAGCCGGCGCCGCTCGTGCAGGCCACCGGACACATCGAGGCAGGCGAGGCGTACCTCGCGCTGAAGCAGGTGCCCCAGGCCGGCGCCGAGTACAACGCGGCGCTTCGTCTGATGCGCGGCGCGGAGGGGGCAGGTCTGCTCGCCGACGCGCTGCGCCAGCTGCAGGGCGGCGTGTTCCTGCACAGCGGCCGCGCCGTTGAGGGTCGCGCGGCGCTGCAGCAGGCCGCGACAGACATGCGCAGCCGCCCGGGCCCGGACGCGTGGGTCGAGACGACGTTCGCGCTCGAGGCGATGGCGCGCATGGCGCGCGAGGTCGGCGACTGGGAACTCGCGGAGTGGATGGCGCGTCAGATGATCGATCACGATCCGAACTACGCCGGATCGCGGCGGGCGACAGAACTGGTCGAGGAACACAAACGCCACACGAGGAGATGACGATGAAGCAGATGTTGACGGTGTTGTGCGTGGCCGCCTGCGCGTCCGTGGTCGCGTTCGCGGGACAGGCTAAGGTCGACGTGACCGGCAAATGGCAGATGTCGGTGCAGACCGACGCGGGCACCACGACGCCCACCGTGACGCTCAAGCAGGAGGGCGAGAAGCTGACGGGGCACTACTCGTCGGAGACGCTCGGCGAGGCCGATGTGACCGGCAGCGTGAAAGGCGCCGACGTCAAGTTCTCCTTCAGCGCGAACCTGCAAGGGCAGGCGGTGCCGGTCGCGTACAGCGGAACGCTCGACGGCAAGGACTCGATGAAAGGGACGCTCGATATCGCCGGGGGCATGGCCACCGGGACGTTCACCGCGAAAAAGCAATAGCTACACCATTTGTGCGGCGTGCCGCGCCAGATACGCCACACGCGCGCCGAACGACGCGAACCGCGCGTCGCGTGTCTGACCGTTCACGTAGCGATAGTAGATCTGCTGGATGACGACGGCGATCTTGAAGAGCGCGAACACCTCGAAGTAGCGGATGTTCGTCAGGTCCCGTCCCGATCGCGCCGCATAGCGATCGATAATCTCCTCGCGCGTGAAATAGCCCGGACGCTGCGTGACGCTCGTCAACGCGTCGCGCTGTTCGGGCGGCGCGGTCGGCGACCAGTACGCGAGTAGAATGCCGACATCGACCAGCGGATCGCCCAGCGCGCTCATCTCCCAGTCGAAGATCGCCACGATGCGGCCGACGTCGGCGGCGTCGAGCATCACGTTGTCCAGTTTGAAGTCGCCGTGCACGACCGACGGACGCTCCGGGTTCGGCGGCAGCCGATCGCGCAGCCACGCCGCCAGCCCGTCCATGTCATCGAGCGTCGTCGTCTGCGAACGTTGCCAGCGCTCCGACCAGCCGCGCACCTGACGCTCGACGAATCCGGCCGGCTTGCCCAGCCCGCTCAGGCCGCCGGTCGCGACGTCGATCGCGTGCAGGTCGGCCAGCGTGTCCACGAGCGCACCGCTGATCCGCCGCCGGGCCGCCGGGTTCGCCGCGTGCGGCGGCTCCTCGGTGCGAATCACGATGCCGCGCCGCCGTTCCATCGCGTAGAACACCGCGCCGACGACGGTCGCGTCCTCGCAGAGCAGATACGGCCGCGGCGCGAGCGGAAAGACGCGGTGCATCGCCTCGAGCCAGCGGTACTCGCGCGCCATGTCGTGCGCTGTCGCCGCGACCGGTCCGAACGGCGGCCGCCGGACGACGACCTCCGCGTCGCCGAACGTGAGGAGATAGGTGAGGTTCGAGTGGCCGCCCGGGAACTGCGCCACCTGCGGCTCGCGCGTCGCGTCGAGCCCCGCGATGCCGCACGCCGGCAGTCGCTCGCGCAGCCACGCGACCAGTCGCGGCCAGTCGAGATCCTCGCCGTAGCGCACCTGCCGGACGTCCGATTCCATCGTGAAGGGGCCTAAATTACCATGTGCCCCATGCATTTCGACCACTCGCCGAAGGTCAAGGAGCTGCAGAAGCGCTTCATCGTCTTCATGCACGAGCACATCTATCCGAACGAGAAGACCTACCGCCAGCAGATCGCCCAGGGGGATCGCTGGCAACCGGTGCCGATCATCGAGGAGCTGAAGCCGAAAGCCCGCGCCGCGGGGCTGTGGAACTTGTTCCTGCCCGAGAGCGAGTACGGCGCGGGGCTGACCAACGTCGAGTACGCGCCGCTCTGCGAGATCATGGGCCGCGCCGCGCCGTTCGCGCCCGAGGTGTTCAACTGCTCCGCGCCGGACACGGGCAACATGGAAGTGCTCGTGCGCTACGGCACCGACGCGCAGAAGCGCCAGTGGCTGCAGCCGCTGCTCGACGGCGAGATGCGATCCTGCTTCGCGATGACCGAGCCGGACGTGGCCTCGTCTGATGCCACGAACATCAAGTCGAGTATCGTGCGCCACGGCGACGAATACGTCATCAGCGGCCGCAAGTGGTGGATTTCCGGCGCCGGCGATCCGCGCTGCCGCATCGCGATCTTCATGGGCAAGTCCGACCCGACCGCCGAGCGGCACAAGCAGCAGTCGATGATCCTCGTGCCGATGGACACGCCCGGCGTCACCGTTCGCCGCATGCTGCCGGTCTTCGGCTACGACGACGCGCCGCACGGCCACGCGGAAATCACGTTCGACGCGGTGCGTGTCCCCGCCTCGAACATGCTGCTCGGCGAAGGACGCGGCTTCGAGATCGCGCAAGGGCGGCTCGGGCCGGGCCGCATCCATCACTGCATGCGGCTCATCGGCGTCGCCGAGCGCGCGCTCGAAGCCATGTGCGCGCGCGTCCAGACGCGGGTCGCGTTCGGCAAGCCGCTCGCGGATCAGGGGACGATTCGCGCCGACATCGCCGACTCGCGGATGGACATCGAGCAGGCGCGCCTGCTGACGATGAAAGCCGCGTACATGATGGACACCGTCGGCAACAAGGCCGCCCGCGGCGAGCTCGCGATGGTGAAGGTCGTCGTCCCGCGGATGGCGCTGCGCGTCCTGGACCGCGCGATCCAGGCGCACGGCGCCGCCGGCGTCTCCGACGATTTCCCGCTCGCCGCCGCGTGGGCGCACTCGCGCACGATTCGCCTGGCGGACGGCCCCGACGAAGTGCATCGCGAAGCGATCGCCAGGCTCGAGCTGAAGAAAGGCGGATAAGGTTCTCAGGCCGAGCGAGCGTTCGCGGGGACTTGACGTCTGCCGCGCGACGATGGCATCGTCGTCGTCAAGGTCAGAAAGGGCGCGACGCGACATGTCGCTAAGAGTGACGACCGTGGACGACGAGCAGATGGCACAGATGACCGACCGTTTCGATCGGAGGCTCGTCGACGAAACCTCGAAGCTGAACGCGAGAATTTCCGAGGAGACCTCGAAGCTCGAGGGAAAGATCTCGGATCTCCGCGTGGAGATGGGTGGCATGCGCACCGAGATGCGCGAAGGCTTTGCCACCGTTCGCGCCGACATGGCGCGCGACCGCTTCGAGTTGCTGAAATGGGCGTTCGCGTTCTGGATCGGTCAGTTCTTCGCGACCGCGGCGCTGATCACGGCTTTAGTGCGTCGATAAAGAACTCGAGCATGCGCTCCTGATTCACGGAGCTGTGCCCCTCGTCGGGCCCGACTTGCAGGTCGAAGCTCTTGCCCGCGTCCTGCAGCGCTTTGATGATCTGCAGCGAGTTGGTGGGGTGGACGTTGTTGTCCGCCGTCCCGTAATAAAGCAGCAGCCGTCCCTTCAGGTCCCTCGTGTACGTCAAGGCGCTGCCGGCGCGATACCCGGCGGCGTTCTCGTCCGGCGTCCACATGTAGCGCTCGGTGTAGATCGTGTCGTAATTGCGCCAGTCGCTCGGTGGTGACGAAGACGATGCCGCCGCGAACACCTCGGGATGGCGCAAGAGCTCCATCAGAGCGGTGTAACCGCCGTACGAAGTGCCGAACACGCCGACCCGATCGCGATCGACGTACGGCCGCGTCCACAACGCCTTGATCCCTGCCGCCATATCGTCCATCTCGGCGACGCCCAGCTTCAGGTAAATCGAATCGAGGACGCGCTTGCCGAGACCCGGAATGGCCCGCGAGTCGACGTTGACGACGAGAAAGCCGAGCTCGGTCAGCGGACTCGGCGCGACGAACGTCTCCCGGGCGGTGTTGCTCGCGAACTCAGGACCGCCGTACACGCTCATCAACATCGGGTACTTGCGCGACGGATCGAACGATGGGGGGAACTGCAGGATGCCGCGCAGCGTCGTCGTGCCGTCGGCCGCCGTGAACGTGAAGAGCTCGGCCTTCCGCAAGTGCAGCGGCTCGAGCGCCGACGCGTCGCTCGTCGTCACGTCGGCGATGGCACGGCGCGTTGTCGCGTCGATGACGCGGGCGGCCGCCGGCATGTCGTGCGTCTGGTACACGTCGACGAAGTAATGGTCGTCCGGCGAGATGCCGCACGGCCCCGGCACCGGCATCTGCAGCGGCACGCGCGCGCCGGCCGACGGCAGGCAGTTGCCGATCGTGTGATGAAACGCCCGATCGGTGAGGCGCGCGTCGCCCTTGCCGTCGAGGCCGACGCGGTGCAGCTGCAGCTTCAGCGGATTGTCGCCGTCGCGCGCCATGTAGAACAGCAGGCGTCGCGGCTCGTCGACCTTCACGAGCGAGTACGCTTCGAAACCGGTGTTCGACGTCAACGGTGCGATCAGCTGTCCGCTGAGATCGTAGAGATAGTAGTTGTTCCAGCCGTTGCGCTGCGACTCCCAGATGAAGCGGTGCCCGTCGCTCAGGAAGACGAGTCGCGGATCTTCGTTCAGCCAGCCGGTCGGCCACTGTTCGTGCACGACGACGCGGCACTTGCCGGTCGCGGGATCGGCGGCGGCGACGTCCATGACGTTCTGCCGCCGGTTGGTGCGCAGGAAGAGCAGCTCGCGGCCGTCACGCGACCATTCGACGTGGTAGACGTAATGGCCGACCGTGTCGTTGGAGAACCGCTGACCGTCGCGAACGTCCACCGGCAGCGTCCGGCGGGTCTCGACGTCGTAGATGAAGAGGTCGACGATCGGGTTGGCGGCGCCGGCCAGCGGGAAGGCCTCCGCGTCGAGGACGGGGCGCGTCGCCGTTTCGGCGAGCGTCAAGTAGAAGTCGGGCACGTTCGATTCGTCGAAGCGGTAGTAGGCGAGCTTCTTTCCGTCGGGTGACCACCACATCGCCGTGCGCTGGTTCAGCTCCTCGCCGTACACCCAGCTGGCCGTGCCGTATTTGACCCGCGTCCCCGCGGCCCCGTCGGTCGTGACGGCCGTTTCGTGGCCGTCGGCGTCGGTGATGTAGACGTTGCGATCGCGATAGGTGGCCGTGAATCGTCCGTCAGGCGAGGTGGCCGACTCGAGTTGCCGTCCACGGTCCGGCATCTCGCCGTGCGGCATCGCGCCAGACGCGGACGCGTTGGCTGACGCGGGCGCTTCGTTTGCCGCCTTCGTTCGCACGTCGAAGCGGTAGTGCTTGCCGTCGCGCGAATACTCGAACGTCGTGTCGCTGGTCCACGTCACCGCGACGGCGCCGGATCGCACCAGCCGCGGAAACTCGCGCACCGCGCGCGCGTAGTCGTCGTAGTGCGGCATCGTCCGGAAGCGATCCTGCGCGTGGAGGCAGACGGAAGCGGCCGCGAGGATCGCGATCGCGACCGCAGGGGACGCGGGAAGCGGGCGACGGCAGCGCATACCTAGAATGATACGTTGCCGCTCGCAATCACGTGCGTGCCTTCGCCGATGCCGTGCGCGACGGCGAGGTCGAAGCGGATGATCGTCGCCGCCACCCAGACGCTGCCGCCGAACCCACGCTTCCACGACTGGTCGCACGGCGGCAGCTCGGGGCCGCACGAGACCGCGCCGCCGTCGGTGAACGCGCTGACGCCCACGCGCGCGAATCGGAGCGACGAGGTCAGCGGGAGAATGGCCTCGATCGAGGTCGCCGTCAGCGTGTCGCCGACGACGGTCCCGGCGTCGAATCCGCGGACGTTCGCCGCGCCGCCGAAAATCGGCTTCAGATACACCGGCAGCGACGGGTCGGCGGCGGTCCGCTGCGCGCGGACGCCGAGAATCAGTTGGCCGACGACGCCGAGATACGCGCGGCCGTCGAGCTCGGATTCGCCCGCGCCGGCGATCGCGGTCCACGCCGCGCGTCCATAGACGGCGTTGCGCGGCAGCGCCGGATCCACCCGCGTGTCGACGATGACATCGACGCCGGCGCGGCCGAAATCTTCGTGCGTGAGGCCGAACGTGTCGTGCTCGACGCCGCCGGTCAGCCCAAGCCGAAGCTGCGGACGGATCCAGTGTTCGGCCCGCAGCGTGACGCCGACGCGCTCCACCGCTTCGTCGTAGACCGGATGCGTGCGGCGCGACCAGTCGAGGCCGCCGCTGACGCGATCGAAGAAGCGGCCGCCGCGCGATTTGTCGAAGTCGAGGCCCGCCCGTTTTTCGCCGCCCCACGCGAACGGCACGCTGACACGGCTGTCGGCGCCGAGGACGTTCGGCACCGCGACCCGCACGCCGTAGGTGACGCCGTAGCGGTCGCTGATGTCGAAGATCGGCGCGTACATCAGCTTCGGCCAGTGGCTCCGCACGGCCTGATACGGATGGTCGGGGTCGTTCGTCTTCGCGATCGTCACGCGCCCTTCGTCGACGATCACCACGAGGACGATCTGCGACGGATCGGCGATCGAGGCAAAGCGCTTCAGCACCTGCACGCGCTCGAACCGTTTCGTCGCGCGAAGCCGGTCGGCGATCTCGTCGACCATCGACGGCTGGAACGGCTCGCCGATGCTGACGGCCGTCATCCGTTTCAGCTCCTCGTCGGTCGTGACGAGATTGCCGTGCACCTGGATGTCGGCAATCACCTCCGGCGGCACCGTCAGGCGTTCAGCGGGTCCGCCGGCGGCGAGCGCCAGCGCGAGCACGAACCACATGTCAGCGGATCTTGATCTTCGAGGACACGTCCGCCTGGCGGTAATCGTGGTAGTCGAGGCCGTAGTGCAAGTAGAACTGACCGCCGACGAACGACATCGCCGCGTCCACCTGGAGGTCGCGCGGCAGCCACACGCTCGGAAACGGCTGCGACATGTTCATGACCGCCGTGATCTCGTCGACGTGCACGAGCCATTGCGCCGGCAGGAAATCGAGCGCCACGTTGTTGAACGTGTAGCGGACGATCTGCTTCGCCTCCGGCTCGACCCACACGGTGACGAGCGCCACCTTGTTCATCAGGCGGCGGAACTCCTGGTCGTACGCGCGATCGTTCTCGGAGCCGTTGTGGCGGCGCCGATCGGTGCCGGTGAAGAGGCGCTCGGGGTAGTACTCGATGCGCAGCGTGTCGCGGCCGTCGATCGTCTCGTGTCCGACGAGCGCGAACTTTCCCTGCTCGAACTTGAATCGCAGCAGGTACGCGGAGGAGATGAACTGCGGTTGGCGCGACTGCGAGAGCAGCGCCCCCGCGTCGAGCGTCTCGCCGTCGACCGCGCCCTCGTCGCGGTGCTCGCGCCGTTCCATGCGTTTCAGGTAGTCGGCCTCGTACTTCCGGCGCTCCGCGTCCGTGACGTCGGCGCCGTTCACTTTCAACGGGCTTCTGACGAACAGCCCGTTGCGGATGTACCACGTGTACTCGCGGTGCTCGCCCCAGATCGGCGCCTGGCTTGGACCGCGCAACTCGATCGCTTCGCGCTCGTCGAGGACGTACTGTTGCAGCTTCTTCCAGTTCTCGTCGCGCTTCGTGAGCACGTCGCGCATCAGCGCATCGAGGTCGGTCTGCGCCGCCAGGGGCGCGACCAGGAAGACGGCGGAAACGACGGCAACGGCGGCAGCCAGCGAGCGGCCCATCTCGTGACGATAACAGATTGTTCAGGTAGCGGTGGTCCGCGTTTTGATCAGCATTCCGGCATGTTCGTCCTGATTTCGTTCGCGCTGGCTCATCTGCTCGCGGCCGAGCTCCCACTCACCGTGGACCACATCGTCACAGGCCCGAACTCGCACGTGACGCTGACCAACGGCGCGAATCAGCCCGTCACCGCGTGGGCGCTCGCGGTGACGACACATCCGGACCCGGGACGGACGCATCGGGAGATCGAGACGGTTGACGGGTACCTCAGCGCGGCTACGCACGGCATCGCGGGCGCGCCCGAGCGTCTCGAGCGGCTCATGCCGGGGCAGTCGCGCGAGATCGCGCTCGATCCGCTGCCCGACGGCGCCACGGTCGACGTGGTGGCGGTCATCCTCGACGATGGAACCGCGATGGGGGATGAAGCGGTGCTCGCGCCGATGTTCGCGCGGCGCGCGAAGGAACGCGACGCGCTCGGCGCCGTGTCGCAGACGTTCGCCGACGTCCTCGCGTCGCAGCACGGCGCTGCGGCGCTCGACACGCTGCGCGCGCGGCTTGACGCGCTACCCAACCGCGACGAGGTGCCGTGCCGCGCCGCGATCGACGCGGTCGACACCTACAAGCAGCGGGTCACGGATCGGACACCCGCGCAGATCGACGAGTCGCTGCGCACCTACGCCGCGTTCGTCACGCGCGAGTGGGAGCTGGCCAAGAAGGCCGCCACACGCAAGTAACCTGTTTCACCAGCCGATCGGCTTTCCTTTCAACTGCTCGTCGAGCCACGCGGATAGCGGCGCGAAGTAGTCGAGGATCGCCGTCGCATCCATCTGCTTGGTTCCGGTGAGCGCCTCGAGCGCCTCGGGCCACGGCCGCGATTCGCCCATCGAGAGCATCGCGTTCAGCCGCTGACCCGCCGCCTTGCTCTCGTAAATCGAGCAGCGATGGAGCGGCAGCGTGCAGCCGGCGGTTTTCGCCAGCGCGCGGTGGAACTGGAACTGGTAGATGTCGGCGAGGAAGTAGCGCGTGTACGGCGTGTTGTCGGGGACGTGATACTTCGCGCCGGGGTCGAAGTCCTGTTCGCCGCGGGCCGACGGCGGCGCGACGCCCTGGTACTTGAGCCGCAGGTCCCACCACGCCTTGTTGTAGTCGGCGGGCGTCACTTCGCCCGAGAAGACCTTCCACCGCCATTGATCGATCAGGAGGCCGAAGGGCAGGAACGCAATCTTGTCGAGCGCGCGCGTCAGCAGCAGGCCGATGTCGCGCGACGCATCGGGCGCTTTGTCCAACAGGCCGATCCGCACGAGGTATTCGGGCGTCACCGACAGCGCGATCGTGTCGCCGATCGCTTCGTGGAAGCCGTCGTTGGCGCTGTCGCGGAACAGCACCGGCTGATGCTCGTAGGCGCGCTGATAGAAGTTGTGTCCGAGCTCGTGGTGGATCGTCGTGAAGTCCTCCGCAGTCGGCTCGATGCACATCTTGATGCGCACATCGTTCTGCGTGTCGATGTCCCAGGCGCTCGCGTGACAGACGACGTCGCGATCGCGCGGGCGCACCAAGAGCGATCGCGACCAGAACGTCTTCGGCAGCGGGTCGAAACCGAGCGACGTGTAGAAGCGCTCGCCGGTGCGCACCATGTCGAGCGGCGTGAATTTCTTCTTCTCGAGAATCGACGTCAGCGAATAGCCGGGATCCGCGTTCGCCGGCGCGAGCAGCGGGTAGATGTTCGACCAGTCCTGCGCCCAGATGTTGCCGAGCAGGTGTGCCGGAATCGGGCCGTTCGCCGGCACGATGTCGCCGTACTTCTCGCGGAGCTTCAGCCGCGCGTACGCGTGCAGCTTCAGATAGAGCGGCCGCACCTGATCCCACAGGCGATCGAGCTCTTTCGTGAACGCGTCCGGCGGCATGTCGTACTTGGACCGCCACATTGCGCCCGTGTCGGCGAAGCCGAGCTCTTTGGCGCCGATGTTCGAGAGCTGGACGAACCGCGTGTAATCGGCGCGCATCGGCGGCCCGACGCTGTGCCAGCCTTCCCACGCCTCGCGGATCTCTTTCTCGTTGCGCGACGTCGCCAGCAGGCGCGTGATGTCGTCGATCGTCCTGCAGGCGTCGGGCTTCGACGGGTCGGGACACCACTTGCCCTTGCCGTACGCCGACTCGAGCCGCGCCATGATCTTCGACAGCTCGTCGGACTGCGTGGGGTCGGCAGGCGACGCGAGCACGAGGCCGACCTTCAGCAGGTTCAGCTCGCGGCGCTCGTCCGCCGGCACCTCGACGTGGTCGTATTTCGTCGCTTCCTTCGCGAAGCGCGCGCCGGCGTCGTTCGCGGCCTGGTTCGCCTGTGCGGCGAGCACTTCGGTGTCGTCGGTGATGTAGGTTTCCTGCACCCAGGACGCCCGCCCCTGATCGATGCCGAGCTTCAGCGTCGTCGCGCTGACGGTGTCGAGGAACGACTTCGCGTCGGCCGACGTGGGACCGCTGGCGTGCGGCGCGCAGCCGACGGCGGCGGCGCACAACGCTCCGATGATCGTCTGTTTCATACGGGCTAAATTATAGCGGTGCGAATCGGCGTCGACTTGGGCGGGACGAAGATCGAGGCGATCGCGCTCCTCGACGACGGCCGCGAGCTGGTGCGCCGCCGCGTCGAGACGCCACGCGGCGACTACGACGCGACGCTCGCCGCCATCGGCGATCTCGTCCGCGGCATCGAGCGCGACCTGAACGCGCGCGGCACGGTCGGCGTCGGCATCCCCGGCACGCTGTCTCCCGCGACCGGCCTCGTGAAGAACGCGAACTCGACGTGGCTGATCGGACGTCCGCTGGCCGACGACCTGCCGCGCCTGCTCGAACGTCCCGTCCGCTTCGCGAATGACGCGAACTGTTTCGCGCTCTCCGAGGCGACCGACGGCGCGGCCGCCGGGGCGGCCGTCGTCTTCGGCGCCATTCTCGGCACCGGCGTCGGCGGCGGGCTCGTCGTCGACGGACGAATCGTGGTCGGCGCCAACGCGATTGCCGGCGAGTGGGGCCACAACCCGCTGCCGGCGCCGCGCGACGACGAGCGGCCCGGGCCGGCGTGCTACTGCGGGCGCCGCGGGTGCATCGAGACGTTTCTCTCGGGCCCCGCGCTCGCCGCCGACTACGACGGCGCGACGCCCGCGTCCGAGATCGCGCGCCGTGCGGCGGCGCACGACACGCGCGCCGACGCCGCGCTGACGCGATACGAGGAGCGCCTTGCGCGCGCGCTCGCTGGCGTCATCAACATCGTCGATCCCGAGGTGATCGTGCTCGGTGGGGGCCTCTCGAACATCGAGCGCTTGTACACGGCCGTGCCGGCGTTGTGGTCGCCGTACGTGTTCTCCGATCGGGTGGCGACGCGGCTCGTGCCGCCGATGCATGGCGACTCGAGCGGCGTGCGCGGCGCCGCGTGGCTCTGGGACTGACGCGATCCGATCAGCGGACGACGATCGGCTGCGGCTCCTGCGCGAGGTAGGTCTCGAGATCGCGCGTCGCTTGCGGCAGTCGCGGATCGTGCGTGGCCTCGTAACAGTCGCGTCGGCGCCGCAACAGCGCGTCGCTCCAGACGACGGCTGGTTCGAGCAGCTCGATCGGACCGCGGCACATCGCCGCGAAATTGCCTTCTGCGGCGATTTCGACGAGCGACAACAACCGGCTGTCGTTGACCGCGTCGACCGCGAAGCGGCGGGCGAGCGCGTCGTACATCCGCCGATTCGCATCCGCGCTGGTCCGCGCCACGACTTCGGCGAGATCGAGCGCCTTCTGTTTCAACGACGGCAGCGCCCACGGGTCGGTGCGCATGCGCACGAACGCCGACTCGAGGAGCGGCAACGCGTCGGCGGGCTGCTTCTGGCCCACGCGCAGTTCGGCGAGGACGATGTCGGCCTCGGTGGCGTCGTAGGAGCGGAGCCGCTCGGCGAGCGGAACGGCGGCGTCCGACCCGGTCAGCGCCGCGAGGTCGGCGGCCATGGCAAGCTCCGCTGGATCGCGCGGCGGATCGGTCTGCGTCTGCCACATCGCGAGCGCGCCCGCCATGTCGCCGCCGTAATACCGCGCGATCGCGATACGGCGCGATCGTTCCGCGTTCGACGCCGCGATCGACGCGTCGGCTTCGGCTTCCGCGCCGGTCACGTACGTCCACGCCGTGTCGACGGCCGTCCACGACACGCCTGCATCGGTGTCGAGCGGCGGCCGCCAGGTATTCGACGTCCGCGCCGCGCGCCGGATCGCCGCCGACAACAGCTCGTCGGAGCGGCCGACCGAGCGCGCCAGGCCGAACTCGACGATGTTGCGGTCGTCCGTGTTGTGCGGCGCGGCGCCGCCGCGCGCCATCGCGCGCGCGAATTCGTCGTTGGCGATGAAATGCGCGAGGACGCCGTTCAGGTCGGCGGCTCGCCACGCGTGGACGATCGCCGATCGGAACGGCTCTTCGGCGATGCGCGCCGTGGTGGCGCTCGCCGAGAACGGAAGCCGGTGCGACATGCCGAGCAGCACCAGATCGCCGCGATGCGTCTGCCACGTCTCGATGTACGGGAACACGGCGCCGAGTGTCGCGTAGATCGTCCGGATCGTCGGCGCGTCGACTTCGTACGCTTGCACCCACTGCGCGAACACGCCATCGTCGCTCAAACGGGCGCGGGCGGCGCGGTAATACTCCTCGGTGAAGAGACTGGCGATGCCGGCGCGGAATGGATTCGACGGCTCCGAGGCGATGACGTCGTAGCGACCGCGGCCGGTCAGCAATGTTTCCCGCGCGTCGCCGATCGTCACGTGCAGCTTCGGATTCGCCAGCGCGTCGTGATTGACCGGCGTGCACGCGCGGGCGACATCGACGACGACCGGTTCGAGTTCGACGACGTCGACGCGTTCCATGGTCGGCACCGCGGCCAGCCATCCCGCCGAACTGCCGGTGCCGAGCCCGATGACGAGCGCACGCCGCGCCGCGGGCTGACGCAGCGCGCCGAGCAACCCAAGCATCACCTGCGTCCCCGCGTCGGTGACCGCCGAACCGTCCGACTTGCCGTTGACGATGAACGCGAAGCCGCTCGCTTCGCGGCTGAGCGCGACCGTGCTTTCCACGCCGTCGGCCTGCCACACGACGGCGCGCCGCATCAACCGCATCCACGCGGCCAGCGAATTGGGTGCCGTGGTGACGCCGACCGGCGTGCGTCCGGCGCCGATGCCGCTGTGGCGCCAGAACGCCGTCGGTCCCGCGGCGAAGAGGAGCACAACCGTCGTCGCGGCCAGCGCCGATAGCCCGATCGATGCCGCGCGGCTGGCGCGCGAGAGCGATTGGACGAGTGCGGCGAGCCCGAGCAGCGCGAGGACGGCGGCGACCAGCTTCCAGGCGACCGGCGCCGTCAGCCACGGCAGCAGTCCGAAGCCGCCGGCGAGCGATCCGACGATCGCGCCGGTCGTGTTCGCCGCGTACGCGAGGCCGACGTCGTTGCCGACGTGGTCGCGCCCTTGTCCGAGCAGCGCGATGAGCAGCGGGAACTGATAGCCGGCGACGAGCGCGGGCGGCAGCACGACGATCGCCGTGACGAGCGTCCAGCCGCCGATCGTCGCGGCGAAGCCGCCGGCGCGGAGCGGCACGAGCACGAGCGCGAGCGTCGCGAGGCGATCGCCCATCGCGTACGTGAACGCGACGGCTACCGCTTCGAGCAGGCACGACGTCGCAAAGCCGGTGAGCGTCGCCGGACGAGAGGAGACGACGAGGGAGTACAGCAGCCCCCCCACGCCGATTCCCACAAGCGCGACCGCGAGCACGAGCCCGAACGTAAACACCGATCCGCCGAGCAGCGGCGCGAGCATCCGATACCAGATCAGCTCGAGGAGGAAGAACGCGAAGCCGACCGTGCCGCTTGCGGCGATGACGAAGGCAGGTGGGGTGGGTAGGGTAGGTAGAGTAGGCAGGGTAGGTCGCGTAGGTGGGGTAGCTTCTCCTGCCGGTCCCGCCGCTTCTGCCCATGTCCGATCGATCTGTCGCGCGATCATCGCGACGAGCAGGTTGATCGCCGCGGCGAGCCACAGCGTCTGCCGCGTGCCGAAGATCTCGAGCATCCAGAACGTCGCGGCCATGCAGCCGACGACGGCGCCGAGCGTGTTGACCGCATACAGCGTCGCGACGTCCTGCCGCCGCGCGTCGCCCGTGCGTGTCACCGCGCGTGCGGCGGCCGGCAGCGTCCCGCCCATCGCGATCGTCGGCACCGCGAGGACGATCGCGCTGAGCACCAGGCGTCCCAGCGTCGCCACCGTCGTCCCGAGCGTCGCGGATCCGCCGCTGGCGATGTAGGCGGCGCGCACGAGCGCGAGCAGCAGCGGGCTGGCGGCGGCGCAGACGGCGATCGTCGCTTCGAGGTTCGAGTAGAAGCGGAGCGGCCGCGCTTGCGCGTCGGCGCGCGGGCCGAGCAGCAGGCTGCCGATGCCGAGGCCGCCGACGAAGATCGCGAGCACCGCCGCCGACGCGGCGGTCGAGGCGCCGAAGATCAGGCGGAATTCGCGCAGCCAGCCGATTTGATACACGAGCGCGCAAAAGCCGGATCCGAACAAAAGGGACGCGGTCGTCCAGGTTTTGGAACGCATGGGTAACGGTTTGGTTATCGGCGGGACGGCGGCGGACGGGTAGGCCGAGCCTCGACGACCGGGAATTTCACATTACCGGTCAGGAGGACATCGTGGTCACCACCTTCGCGATATGGACACTGGCCATCGCCACAGCCGCCGGCCCCGGCCCGATCGCCGCATCGCTCGCGCGGCATGCCGCCGATTCGCTTGTCGTCGAGACGCTCCCACCCGCCGACGATGGGTGGTGGCGACTCGAGCGAATCAGGCCGGGCGCCGAGGTCGTCATGTCGACGACGCGTGACACGCTCGTCCCTCGCGTGTTCGTCTCGTTCGATGCTGCTTCGATGACCGTATTGAATCTGCGCGATCCCGTTTTGCCGCGCGTGGCGGTCCAGCGCCTGCGCGATGTCGCGGAGATCCGATCGCGCGCGTTCGACGCCGACCGGATCACCGTGGGATTCGAAACCGACGATCGTGTTCGAGTCAGTGCCGCCGGCGTGTTCGTCGACGGCTCGCGCATCTGCGATACCGATCGCATCGTCGAGCGCATTCCGCGAGCGTCCGTGCGGCTCGTCAAGGGCACGGGCGACGTGCACGCGTCGAAAGCTGCCGTCGTCACTGGCGTCGTCCTGGGTGAACTGGTCGGTCTCGGGCTGCTGGGAAGCGCGATCGACTGCCGCATCGACGAATCGATAACCGGGTGCCGATTGCAGGTGTTCGGGCCGCTGTGGGCGCCGATCGCGGGCGGCACGCTCGGCTACTTCGTCACGCGGCGCGTCGACGAGACGGTCTTTTACCGGCACGACTAACGACTAGCCGACTAGCCGACTAGCCGACTAGCGACTAGCCGACTAGCGACTAGCCGACTAGCGACTAGCCGACTAGCGCCTATCTCGTCAGCGTCCACACCAACGCCAGCGCCGCGGCCGCGCTCGTCGCCTGCAGCCACAGTTCCACGCGTTCCTGCAGGAACAGCAGGCCGATGCAGAGCAGAATCGCGGCGAGGACGAGACAGCGCCAGTAGAGTTCTTCGCCCGAGACTTCGAGTCCGCGCGAGCCGGCGCGCTTGCGTGCGGCGTCGATGATCTTGTTCGCGATTTCGCGATCGCCTTCGCGGTCGAGCTCCTGATACTCGCCGCCGCCGGCCGACGCGATCATCGCGAGCGAGTTGCGATCGAGCGACGAGCGAATCTTCGGCTGCGTCTCTTCGGGCGGCGCGGGTGGCCGTCCGGGAATGGTCGGCGGCGGCGGCGGCTCCGGGATCCACCCGCCCGACGTCGTCCCGACGCCGACGACGTAGACCGGGACTTGCTTCTCGCGCGCGAGGCGCAGCGAGCGCGCCACCTCGCCGCTCCACGCCTGACCGTCGGTGATCAGCACGAACGCCTTCGCGTTCGGATTCTTGCCGTACAGCTCCTCGTCGCGCTCGATCAGCCGCAGGCCCCACGCGATGCCGAGCTCGATGTTCGTGTCCCACGTGGTGTCGTCCTCGAGACGGAACGGCGGCTCGACGTTCAGGTGATCGAGGAAGAAGAAGAACGTGTTCGGATCCTTCGTCAGCCGCACCTCGGGCGTCGCGATGTGCGCGAAGAGCGCCATGGCGATGCGGTCGTCTCTCCACGCGAGCGATTCGCCGAGGACGCGCAGGAAGCGGATCGACCGCTGCCAGCGATCGCCGGCCACGTCCGGCGTCCGCATCGACGCCGATCCGTCCTGCAGGACGACGAGGTCGACGCCAGCGGTGCGGACGAGCGCGACCGCCGCGGTGGGGCGGGCGAGCGCGAGAATCGTCAGCGCGAGCGCGGCGATGGCGCACAACCAGAAGAACAGCCCGCCGAAGATCGGGAACCGTTCGCGGACCGGCAGCCGGCGATGCTGCCGGAACTGCCGCGCGTCGCGACGCCGGCGTCCCAACTGCCAGGCCCACACGAAGAGCAGCGCGGCCGGCACGATGAGCAGCCACAGATACGCGGGGTCGCCGAACCGAATGCTGTCGGGGTCGATGCTCAAAAGTGAAAAGACCCTATCCCTTGCGGACCTTGACGCCGCCTTTGCCCGCCTCCGGATTTTCTTTCCGCTCTTCGCCGCGCTTCGGGATGACGATCTTGAACTGCGCCATGTCCGTCGCCGGCGGCGGGCCGCCCGGACGTCCGTGCAGCGTCGGGCCGGCCGGCAGGTCGCCGGCGACCTCTGCTGCGGCCGGCTTCGGCTGCGCCTTCGCGTTCTTCGCGGCAGGCGTCGGCTTCGCCTTCGCCAGCATGTCGCGGACGCGGATCGCGTACTCGTAGTTGTACGCCGCGTCCACGTGGCCCGGGCTGTTGCGGAGCACGTCGCCGTAGTTCTTCACGACCGTGTCCAGCTTCCGCAGCGTCGCCGCGCGATCGTCGGACTGGCTCGATCGGAAGGCAGCGTTCGCCGCGAGAAACAGGATCTCGGGATCCGTTTCGGTGACGGTGCCGTTCGCGTCCTTTTGCGGCGCGATCGTGCCGTAGCCGCCCGACCAGTAAGCGGCGACCGCGCGCGCGTCGCGCAAATCGGCCGCGGCCGCCGGGCCCACCTGCGGCACGCGCCGCGCGGCGCCCAGGTCGGTCTCGACCCGCTCGCTGTCGCTCGACGCGGACGTGTACTGCAGCGTCGCGAGCTCGTTGTGGACGTCGGCGAGGCGCTTCTCCGTCTGGCCGGCCATGTAGAAGCCGGCGCCGGCGGCGGCGAGCACGATCGCGAGGATGAGCGGAGCGAAGATTGATTTCATGATTACGGGAACTTTCGAAAATACGGAACCGTGAGCTGCAACAACAGCGCGACCGACCAGAAGCTGGCCGCCATGAAGGCGTACGGCTCGAAGCGCGGCCGCTCCGTGCTGTAGCGCCGCACTTCGACGCGTCCGGCCGATCGCGAGTCGATGTCCTTGATCGCTTCGAGAATGACCGATTCGTCCGACGCCGCGTAGAACTTGCCGCCGGTCGCCTCGACCGCCGGCCGCCAGATGTCGTCGGGCAGCACCGCGCCGAGCGACTTGTTGTAGCTCGTGCGGATCATGTAGACCGGAATCTTCGTCTGCACGGCGCCCTGCAGGATCTCAGACACCGGCTTGCCGTGGATCATCACCTGCGTGTCCTGGCCGTCGGTGAACAGGACCATCAGGTTGCCCGCGGCGTCGAGGAAGTTGAACGCGCGGAACAGATTCACCGACTGCTCCATCGCCAGCCCGATCGTCGTCCCCTGATCGGGGAACTTCATGAACTCGGTCCAGTCGCCGATGAGCGTCAGGCTGAGCAGGATGTTCGAATAATCGGTCGTGAACGGCGTGACAACGTACGCTTCGTCGCCGAATTCCACGAGGCCGATGAGATCGTGGTACTTGCCGGCCATCCGTTGCCGGATAAACGCTTCCGCGGCGGCAACGGTGGTGAAGAACGTCGCTTCATTCGGCGCCTTCGCGTTGAGATGCGCGGCGGGGAAGCGCGCCATCATGCTCGACGAGGCGTCGATCATCAGCGCGATGCGGCGTCCCGGATACGACACGGTTTCCTGCGTGAGCGTCGAGTACGGATCGGCGAGCGCCATCGCGAAGAACGGGATGCCGACGAGGAACAGGATCAGCGCGCCGTGCCGCACGAGCGAGAGCCACGACGACTGCCCCCAGTTGAGCACCGCCGGCAGCGCGACCTGCGTCCGCCCCTGCTTCCGGCGCGTCATCGCGCGCAGGATCATCACCGCGGCGCACAGGCCGATGACGGCGACGAGCGTCAGCACCGCCGTGTCGCGGTGCGTGAACAACAGGTCCGCCGCGCGCGTGTTCCGCCAGTCGAAGATCGACTCGCGGATCGACGAGGGAACGGCGGTTATCGGGACCACACCTTCGTTCCCGCGGCCGCCGACGGCACCGCGTAGCGCTTCGCGAACCGGCGCATCGGCCACAGTTGCTCGACTTGCAGCCGCCGCAGCAGCGTCAGGCCGGTGGCGACGCCCTCATCGAGCGCCGATTCGTCGAGGGTGCCCGCCTGCGCGTATTGCGCCGTAGTGAAGCGCGCGAGCGCCTGCTCGAGCGACTCGAGCTCCTGCGCGCGCGCTTCGAAGCCTCTCGCGCGCAGCCGCACCGCTTCGCGCGCGGCCGCCGCCGGCGTCGCCGCGCCGGACACGATCACGGTCTTCCGTTTTGGCGGCACGCCGGTGCGCAGCACGAGCTGCCCGTCGATCGCCGGCGCGTTGACGGTCGACTGGCGCGTGTCGATCGTCGACTGCGTGGCCTTCGACACCTTGCGTCCGGTTGCGTAGGCGCCGATCACGCGCAGCGCGGCGAGCCCGCGCGTCGCCAGCGCCGGCGTCCAGCCGCTGCTCTGCCGCTCGCGTCGGACCGCCGCGAGCTCGCGGCCGACGCCGCGCAGCACCGCGAGATCGGGCATGACGCGCTCGGCCGCTTCCGCCGGCTTGCGGTAGCGCGCGACGATTCGCACGATCGCGAGGATCCCGAGCAGGCCGGCGAGCGCGAACAGGATCCCGCCCGTCACCGTCAGCAGGTTCGCGCGGAAGCCGCGCTGATCGATCTCGGCGAACGTTTCGGCGCCCGCGTCACGGATGTCGCTCGCGTCGCTCGGCACGAGCGACAGCACGCGCATCGCGAGCGCCGGCAGGACGTAGGTCTGATCGCGTCCTTCGATCGACGTGCCCTGGCCCGTCTTGCTCTGCACGCGGTAGCTGATCTTCGTCTCCGGCACGGCGACGTCCTTGCCGAACAGGTTTTCGGCGATGAGCCGCATGCGGTACTCGTACTGGAAAAAGCGCCGGTCGTCGGTGTGCAGGTCGACCGCATGCGACCCGCCCGTCACCTCGAACGGCGCGAACTGGACGACCGACGGCTCGAGCTTCGTCTGGTCCGGCACGACTTTCACGTCCGACGTTTCGAGCACCGCGCACGTCATCACGGCCGTGAACGGTTCGCCGACGCGGACCGCGCCGCTCGACGTGCGCCACCAGCACTGGATCGGATCCGCCTTCGTGGTCTGCGTCTGCTGTTGTGCGAATGCGGGCGCCGCGATCACGATCGACGCCGCCACGAGCACGAGCCTTCTCATAGCCACCATCACACTTTTCTGAGCCGTCGCTCCGCAATGAACTCGCTCAACGCGATCGCCGTTTCCTGCTCGTCGACGCCGATCCGCAGCACGTCGAGGTCGGAGTGCTTCGCCGTGCTCGCCACCTCGTCCTGCCACGCCCGCGTCCGCTTCGCCAGCGCGCTCATCGTCCCGCGCGACATGACGCGCGCGCGTCCCGTCTCCACGTCGAACGCCTCGATCCAGCCGGCCGACACCTTCGGCAGCTCGAACGCGAACGCGCTGTCGATGAGGACGATGAAGACGTCGTGGACGGAGTTGAGCTGCGCGAGCTCGGTCAGCACCTGGCCGGGATTGTCGAAGAGGAAGTCGGAGATGACCGGAATCATCGACGTCTTGCGCATGAATCCCGCGAGCGACATGCTGAGGCTGGTCAGCCGCCGCAGCGGCTGCAGCCCCGTGCCGAACTGGTAGGCCTCGAGGCAGTGAATCACCTGCCCTTTGCCGACGTGCGGGCGGACGGCGGCGAGCTCGTCGAAGCGCGCGTCGAACGTGATGAGGCCGAACAGATCCTGGAAGAAGACGGCCGACATGCCGATCGTGCCGATGGCGCGCGCGATCGCGGCGGCGATCGGGACGCCGTCGATCCCGCAGCGCGTGGAGAGCGACGCGTCGGCGACGGCGACGACGGTCGCCGTGCTCGGCTGCTCGAAGTCGCGCACGATCATCGGGCTGAAGTTGGTCATCGACGACTGCGGCCAGTCGACTTTTTCCATGCGGTCGCCCGGCTGCCATTCGCGCAAGCCGACGAGGTCGAAGCCCGAGCCGTGGAAGACGCTGCGATGCTCGCCGATCGTGAACTCGCGCATCCGGCGCAGGATGAGCAGCTCGATCTCGGTCAGCTCGGAGAGGTTGACGAACGGCTCGACGTCGGTTTCCCGGGTCCGCATTTCTTCTGGGTTCGAGGTTCTCGGGTTCTCGGGTTCTGGGTTCTAGGTTCTAAGTTTTCGGTTTCACGGAATCGGGACGTTGTCGATCACGTCGGTGATGACCGTATCGGTCGTGAGGCCGTGGCTCGCGGCGTGCGGACCGAGCCAGATCCGGTGGCTCAGGATGTACGGCGCGAGGTCCTGGATGTCCTCGGGGAACACTTCGGTGCGGCGGCGGATGAGCAGCGCCCACACTTTCGCGAGGCGGCCCCAGCAGATGATCGCGCGCGGCGACGCGCCCAGATCGACGCCGTGCTCGACGAGCTCGGACGGCGAATGCGTGTACCAGTCGGTGTCCGGGTTGTAGGGACGCGTGGCGGCGACGAGGCGCTGGATGTAGGTCGCGAGCTTCGGGTGCAGGAAGACGTGCTCGTTGATCGCGCCGCGCAGCTCGATGATCCGCTCCTTCGTCATCAGCGAGTTGAGCTTCACTCGCTTGAAGTCGAAGTGGACGAGCTTGGCTTCCTCCTCGGGCGGGAGGTAGCCGATGTTGATCATGATCGCGAAGCGATCGGTCGCCGCTTCCGAGAGCGGAAACGTGCCCTGCCCGAGTTCGACCGGGTTCATCGTCGCGATCGCGAAGCTGAACGCCGGCAGCTCGTAGGTGGTGTTGCCGACGGTGACCGTGCGATCCTGCAGCCCTTCGAGGAACGCGCTCTGCGACTTCAGCGGGATGCGGTTGATCTCGTCGAGCAGGATCACTTCGCCCGAGGCGAGCGGGCCGAACTCGGTCATCAGCTCGCCAGTCGCCGGGTTGATCATCTGGAAGCCGACGACTTCGGTCGGCTGCAGGTCGGCGCGCCCCTGCAGACGCACGAACTTCGCGTTGCTGATCGCGGCGAGGATGATGCCGAAGAACGTCTTG
>Ga0070741_10006524_pt1 | contig 24983 bp, 19 predicted proteins | sample Coa_R1_4_FD_66440 | JGI IMG/M metagenome (GOLD analysis project Ga0070741, IMG submission 66440) | Surface soil microbial communities from Centralia Pennsylvania, which are recovering from an underground coalmine fire - Coalmine... | ecosystem: Environmental > Terrestrial > Soil > Unclassified ... | reverse complement strand
TGCTGGCCTTCGTCTCGTCGGAGGCCGTCTTCTTTGGCGCGCTGATCGTCGCCTTCCTCGAATACCGCACCCGCAGCGCCGGCGGCCCGGGGACATCCGTGCTCGACGTGGGGCGGACAGCGCTCTTCAGCGTGGCGCTCTTTGCCAGCAGTGCCACCATCTGGCTGGCCGATCGGCGGCTGCAGCGCGGCGACGGGCGCGGCTTCGTCACCTGGGTGGGCATCACCATCCTGCTCGGTGCGGTGTTCCTCGCCGGCCAGGGCACCGAGTACGCGCGCCTCGTCGCCGATGGGATCGGCCCCGGGCGCAACCTGTTTACCTCGGCCTTCTACGGGCTGACCGGCTTTCACGGTGCCCACGTCACAGCTGGCCTGGCCATGCTGGCCATCGTGGCCGGGCTGGGCCTGGCCGGCGACTTCCGCTCCGGACGGCATGGGGCTGCCGTGGCGGTTTCCGTGTACTGGCACTTCGTGGACGCGGTATGGGTGGTGCTCTTTAGCCTGATCTATCTGGGGGCATGGCGATGAGCAGGCATGTTCCCTCACCCCCAGCCCCGCTCCTACAAGGAGAGCGGGACACACCAGCGGGGCAGCAGAGCGGTGCGAGTCCCATGCCCCAGGGCACGAGTGGGATGGCCGAAGGCCAGGGTGCAGGGGTCGAGGGGGCGCAGCCATCGGTGTGGCCCTTCGTGGTCGGCCTTGCCATCTCGTTCGCGTTATTCGGTGTGGCCACGAGCCTGGTCTTCACCGTGGTGGGACTGATGGGCATCGCGCTTGGCCTGGCTGGCTGGATTCACGACCTGCGCCGGGAGGCCTCCCGTGAATCCTGAACGCCAGCGCCTCCCAGGCTCCGCGCCCGGCGGCCCGCCGGTTGGGCCAGGTGTGGCGGCGCGACCGGCATGCGGAGAGGCAGGCGAGGAGCAGCAAGGCCTGGTGCGCTTTCTGGAGCGAGCGGCCGTATCCCCGAAGCGCTGGTTCGAGACAGCACGAGGCGCGCCAGCACGTCGCCGGGCCGTGCTGAGCTGGATGAGCGTGGGGCTCAGCGGCCTGGCCGGCGCTGTGGTAAGTGTTCCCATCCTCAGCTATCTGCTCAGCCCGCTGCTGCGGCCGGAGCCACCCAGGTGGATCGACGTGGATGACGTTTCCAAGTTCGAGATCGGCAAGACGGTGCTCCGTTCGATCGTCGAGTTCTCGCCGCTGCCGTGGGCCGGGCAGACCGCGCAGACGGCCATCTGGGTGCGGCGCACGGCCACCGACGAGTTCATCGTCTTTGCAGTGAACTGCACGCATCTGGGCTGCCCGGTCAACTGGCAGGAGCAGGCCCAGATCTTCCTCTGCCCCTGCCACGGCGGCGTCTACTACGCCGACGGCACGGTCGCCGGGGGACCGCCGCCGCGCCCGCTGTTCCGCTACCAGGCGCGCATCCAGGGCACCACCCTCCAGGTGCGCAGCTTGGGCCTGCAGGTCGCGACGCCGTGAGGCCGCCGCGGGAAAGCCAGGGGCGAATTTGGCGAATGGTGAGGATGCGATGAGTCCCGGCAGCCCATCGAGCCCCGCATCGACCTCAGAGACGCGCTCGGCGCGGGGCGCAGCACCGAAGCGCGGGGCACTCCGGCGCGCTTACGACTGGCTCGACGACCGGCTGGGGATCGGCGAGAACATCCTCCCGGTTATCCAGCACCCGGTGCCGCGCAACGTGAACTGGTGGTATGTCTTTGGCAGCGCCACGCTGGTGGCCTTCATCTTCCAGGTGATTACCGGCGTGGCGCTGGCCTTCACCTACGTACCGGCGCCCAACAGCGCCTACCAGACGCTGCAGTTCATCACCCACCAGGCGCTGCTGGGCAAAGTCGTGCGCGGCATCCATTACTTTGGCGCCTCGGCCATGGTGATTCTGATCGCGCTGCACGCTGCCCGCGTGTTCTTGATGGGCAGCTACAAGTACCCGCGGGAGCTCAGCTGGCTGACCGGCTCGCTCCTGCTGCTGCTGACGCTGGGCATGGCCTTTACCGGCCAGCTCCTGCGCTGGGATCAGGACGCCTACTGGGCCGTGGTGGTGGCAGCCGAGCAGGCGGGGCGTGTGCCGTTCGTGGGCCCCATTCTGGTCCAGATCGTCGTTGCCGGCCAGACGGTGGGCGGCGCGACGCTGACGCGCTTCTATGCCACGCACGTCTTCCTCATTCCAGCGGCGATGTTCGTCCTGATCGGCATCCACCTCTACCTCGTGGTGCGCCACGGCATCTCCGAGCCGCCGGTGGCCGGCCAGCCGGTCGATCGCAAGACCTACCAGCAGCGCTACCGCGAACTGATCGCCCACGGCATTCCCTTCTGGCCGGATGCCGCCTGGAAGGACGTCGTCTTCGCGCTGGCCGTGGGCGCGGTGGTGGTCCTGCTGGCCATTGTGGTCGGCGCCCCGGAGCTCAATAAGCAAGCCGACCCGACGGAGATTCAGGCCAACCCGCGGCCGGACTGGTATTTCCTGTGGTACTTCGCCCTCCTCTCGCTCCTGCCCGCCGGCCTGGAGAACGTGGTCATCATCGGCGCGCCGCTGCTTGCCGGCCTCATCCTCCTGGCGCTGCCGTTGATCGCCCCAACGGGCGAGCGCAGCCCCGCGCGGCGGCCCTGGGCGGTGGTGGCCGTGGTGATCCCCGCCGTTGCCATCGCCGTGCTGGTGCGCGAGGGAGTCGAGTCGCCGTGGTCACCGCGCCTGCCACCGCCGCACTTTCCGGCCGAATTTCGCGCCCAGTACTCCGGCAGCGCCGCCGCCGGGCTGGCGCTCTTCGAGACGGAGTCGTGTAGTAGCTGCCACGCCATCGCCGGCACTGGCGGGCGCAAAGGACCGGACCTGACTACCGTCGGCGCGCGGCTCAGCCGAGAGCAGCTCACCACGCGCATCCTCAATGGCGGCGGTGGCATGCCCGCCTATGGCAACACGCTCACTCCGGACGAGACTGCCTCGCTCGTCGCCTTCCTCTCGGCCCAGACCGGCGGCCCGCCTCGCCGCTGAGTGGCACCCGCTGCCCCTGCTGGGAAGTCCCTCGCCAACGTTCCAGATGGGGCATCGATCGAGGACCACACTCCCAGGGCTTAGGCGGCTGGCCGCCAGAAGGGAGGGCCGCCGACGAGCGAGCTCCTTTGGCAACGGCGTGGTGCCGCCGACGAGCGAGCTCCTTTGGCAACGGCGTGGTGGTGAGGCGATAGCGATTTTCCGGGCGGCCGGCAGTGCCGTAGCGGGGCTCGACCACTGCCCGCCCGAGGCGCTCCAGGTATTCCAGATAGCGACGCGCCGTACCGCCTGGGCGGAGCGCGGCGCGCGAGCGGCCTGGGCTGAACGGTGCGTCGCCAGACGGCACGGCCAAGCGGCCCGCTACCGAAACAGCACTGCTGATCGAGCTGAGGGGCGTGTACAAGCGCTTCCGCACGCTCGGCGGCAAGCCCTACACCGCTCTGCGCGACGTGGCCCTGGCGGCGCGGCCGGGCTGGTCAGCACGCCGCGGACACATGTCCCTAAGCTGTGTTAGTATTCAAGTGTTCTATTGACTAGTTGTCCCAGCGCACGTATGGAACCACAGGCGAAGCGGCGCTTTAAGACCGAGCTCTTCGAGCAGTTCGCGCGCATCGGACGTGCGCTGTCCAATGCACACCGGCTCGAGCTACTGGACGTGCTAGCCCAGGGCGAGCGCTCGGTTGAGCAGCTCGCGGCCGAAACAGCTCTCTCCGTCGCCAATACGTCGCAGCACCTCCAGGTACTACGCCAGGCCGGGCTGATCGTCGGCCGGCGCGAGGGGAACTACATTCTCTACCGGCTGGCGTCACCAGAAGTGTTCGCCCTCTGGCAGGCGCTCCGCACGACCGGCGAGGCGCGGCTGGCCGAGATTGATCGTGTCGTATCCACCTACCTCACCGACCGCGCGCAGATGGAGGAGGTCGACGCCGCCGAGCTACAGCGCCGCCTCGAGGCTGGCGAGGTCACGCTGGTGGACGTGCGCCCGGCGGTGGAGTCGGCCCAGGGACGCATCGCTGGCGCCCTGGCTATTCCCTTGGAGGCCTTGCCCGACCGGCTGGCCGAGCTACCACGCGACCGGCCGGTGGTGGCCTACTGCCGTGGTCCCTACTGCGTCTATGCCGACGAGGCAGTGGCGCTGCTGCGCGGCCATGGGTTCCGTGCCGCTCGCCTGGGCATTGGCTACCCCGATTGGCGCGCCGCCGGCCTCCCCGTTGAGCTGCCGGCGAGCGCCAGCGCGGCCGTAGGGTAGAGCACCAACCCCCGACTAGGGTCCCACGACCCCTGCTAGTCCCAACAGGAAAGATACAAGGAGCACGCTTATGATCTTCCGCCAGATCCTCCATCCCGCTACCGGATGCGCCTCGTACCTGCTGGGCTGTCTCAACGCGGAGCAGCTGGCAGTGGTCGATCCGCACGCCGAGCACGTGGACGAGTACGTCGCGCTGGCAGCGGCAGCTGGGGGCCCCATTATCGCCATCGTGGAAACCCACATCCACGCCGATCATCGCTCCGGCGCGCGCGAACTGGCGCAGCGGACCGGCGCACCGATCTATCTGCACGCGGCGGCGGACGTCAACTACGTCCACCGCGACCTCCGGCACGGTGACATGATCGAGCTAGGTAACACGCTGCTGCACGTCCGGCACACACCGGGGCATACACCGGATAGTATCACGCTACTGGGTGCCGACAAGCGACGGGGCACCGACGAGCCGTGGTTCGCGCTCACCGGGGACACCCTGTTCGTCGGCGACGTTGGGCGGCCTGACCTCTACGGAGAAGAGAGTGCGGAAGACTTCGCGGCGCAGCTCTACGAGAGCCTCTTCGGCACGCTGCTGCGCCTGGAGGACCACGTGGAGGTCTGGCCGGCGCACTTCCTTGGCTCGGCCTGTGGCCGGGCCATGAGCGGCAAGCCCGTCTCGACGATCGGGTTCGAGCGGCGCTGGAATGGGGCGCTGCGGCCCCGCTCGCGCGAGGAGTTCGTCGACTACATGCTGGCCGGGCTGCCTCCCGCACCGGCTGAGTATCAGGCCATCCGGCGCTTCAATCGCGGCTGGGAGCCAGCCGCGGTGGCCACTCGCTAGCAGGCCCGCAACGCCATGAAACCATGCCGTGCGAGCTAGGCCACTCGTGAGACCCAAAGTGGCCACTCGCTAGCAGGCCCGCAACGCCATGAAACTCCAAGCGGGGGAGAGCACCCGCGGCCCAGCCTGTCCCGCTGCCGCGGCGAGCAAGGCCCGCAACGCCATGAAACTCCAAGCGGGGGAGAGCACAGCGGTGCTACCGTTCTCGCCGTCCGTCTCGTCGCCAAGACAGGGGGTGACACTCGGGCTGCGCGCCAACTGGCTGCAGTTCACACTGCTCGTGCTCGTCAACGCGCTCGTCGGCGGATCGGTGGGGCTGGAGCGGTCGGTGCTGGCGCCGCTAGCCGAGCGCGATTTCGGCCTGGTCAGCCGCGCGGCCATCCTCTCCTTCTTGATCAGCTTTGGGCTGTGCAAGGCAGGGGCAAATTACATCGCGGGCCGCCTTGCCGACCGCTGTGGACGCAAGCCGGTCTTGCTCGCTGGCTGGCTGGTAGCGCTGCCGGCGCCGCTGCTGATCATCTGGGCACCAGCCTGGAGCTGGGTGGTGGCGGCGAACGTCCTGCTCGGCGTCAGCCAGGGGCTGGCATGGTCCACCACGGTGATCATGAAGATCGACCTGGTAGGCCCGGCGCGGCGCGGCCTCGCGATGGGCCTCAATGAAGCCGCGGGCTACGTCGCCGTGGCGCTCGCCGCGCTGCTGGCAGGCTACCTCGCTGCGGCCTTCGGGCCGCGGCCGGGGCCATTCTTGCTCGGCGTGGGGTGTGCGGTGCTGGGGATCCTCCTGACGGCGAGCTTCGTCCGCGAGACCCGCGGCCACAGCCAGGCGGAGGCGAGAGAGATCGGCGTGCAGCCGCACGGGCTGGCGGGGCGAGCGAGCATCATCGAGGAGCAGGTATTTGTGCGCACCAGCTTCGCCGACCCGACCCTTTCCAGTGCAAGCCAGGCCGGCCTGGTAAACAACCTGAACGATGGCGTCGCCTGGGGCTTGTTTCCGCTACTGTTCGCCCAAGGCGGGCTGGGGTTCGCCACGATTGGCGCGCTCACCGCCATCTATCCAGCCATCTGGGGACTGGGCCAGCTGCTCACCGGCTGGGCAAGCGACCACTGGGGGCGCAAGTGGCTCATCGCGAGCGGCATGTGGGTCCAGTCTGCCGGTATCGCCCTGGTCGCCTGGGGAGCTAGCCTGCCCGTCTGGATCGCGGGGCTGGTGTTGCTCGGCGCTGGCACGGCCATGGTGTACCCCACGCTCCTCGCGGCGGTGGGCGATGCGTCGCACCCCTCGTGGCGCGCTCGAGCGGTGGGCGTCTACCGGCTGTGGCGCGACTCGGGGTACGCTGCTGGCGCCCTCCTCGGCGGCCTGCTGGCCGACCGGGTCGGGATCGCAGGCGCGCTCGCGCTGGTTGGCATGCTCACCGCCGCCTCTGGTGCCGTCGTCGCCGCGCGGATGCGCGAGTGCACTGCTACCCGTACCCCTGGGTGAGCCGTTGTCGAGGCACCCCAATCGCCTCCAGACCGGGTAGCGGGAGAGCACGGATAGCAGTTCACCTCCCCAAGACCATACGCCCTCAGGGGAAGGAGAAGACGGCTGCTCAGCAGCACTGGCATGAGGTGGCCAGGAGACGGCGGAGGCGCATGGGAGTCGAACCCACCAACCGCCGCGCGAGCGACGGCTCACCGGTTTTGAAGACCGGGCCAGTCACCGGACCAGCCGCGCCTCCCTCTCTTGCCTCATCCCGCGCGTTGCCGGCTGCCCCAGTCGCGCGGCGCGCGCCAGACGGCGCGCCCGCCGGCAAAGCTCTGGCTCAGCGGCACGCCAGCACTGTTCAAGACATCGGCACGCCACCCACGCGCCGTAAGAGTGTACCGGACGCCTCCTGAGCTGCCGGCCGCTCACCCCGGCCGCGCGCTCGGCCCCCAGCCATAGCGGCGCGGGCGCGTGGCTCCGTGCAGTGCAGCACCTTGTAGCGGCCATCGGCGGCGGCGATCTGCACCTGGCGGAACGCACGCGATGCCGTGTGCTCGTAGGGAAGCGCCTTGCCAGCCACAAACCACGCGGCGCCACCGGCGCGCAGGTGCTCGGGCGCCCCGGCAATCAGCCGCTCGGCCGTCTCCAGGTCGGCGCGGTGTCCGCGGTGCGCCGGGAGGTTGGAGACGATGGCGTCGAAGCGCTGCCCCGCCAGCGCGCTGTACCCGTCGCTCAGCAGGACGGTCACGTTCTTGAGCCGGTTGAGGCGCGCATTCTCGCCGGCGACCTCAACCGCGGGGCGAGAGATATCCACCAGCGTCACCTGCGCATCCGGATGCAGCGCCGCCAGCGCCAGCCCGATCGCTCCGCTCCCGCAGCCCAGGTCGAGCACCCGGGCGCGCCGGCCAAGCCGCACCGTCTCGACCAGCAGCCGCGAGGCCGGGTCGACGCGATGCGCACCGAAAACCCCGGCCGCCGTGCGCAGGTGGAGGGTCAGCCCGCCGACGACGAACTCGAGCGTTGGGCGCTGCGTACCGGCCGCCGGCGCGGCGAGCACGCTTGCTCGCGGCCCGATGGCCCGGTAGAGCCGGCGCTGGCCGCCGCCCATGCCGAGCAGCTCGACGGTGGCAAAGAGCTCGGCCGCCATGCGCACGTAGGTTTCGCCGCCACGCCGGCGATGGACCTGGACGAAGAGCACTCCCTCCGGCCTGAGCGCGGCGGCCACGGTGGCGAACGCCTCGCGCACGGCAGCATTCCCCAGGAAGTACGGCGCGAGCACCAACGCCACATCGAACGTCCCACGCTCGCTCGGCTCCGGCTGGACGGCTAGCCGGACATCGAGCCCGCTGGCCCCCGCCGCGCGCGCCGTTGCCTCGACCTCCCTCACCTGGTCCAGCGTCGGTCGCAAGGCGACCACGCCGGCACCTCGCTGGGCTGCCCAGATGGCCGCTGCAGGATCGTAGTAGCCAAGCTCGAGCACCCGCGCGCCGGGCCAGAGCGCCACGTGCCGGTCGAGCAGGGGGAGGTAATAGCGTTGTGTATCGGAAGCAGGCATCGCTATGTGGCAGCTTCGTGCTCTGTAGCGGCTGAGGTTAGGCAGCTGCGGATCTGGCTACCGCCTTCTGGCACCTCGGCATCGCGTTCATGGCGCCAGCGCCGACAGCTCGCAATCGCGGATCTGGCTACCACCCTTCTGGCCTTCTGGCCCACGGCTACGAGGAACAGCACCCTAGCCGAGCAGCTGCAGTCGTTCCAGCAGCGCGGCGCACAGCTCGGCCGGATAGGCCACCGGCTGATGCGCGTAAGCCGGGCCATGCGAGTCGGAGCCGGCGCTGACCAGCAGCCGGTGGCGCTGCGCGAACTCTAGATAGTACGAGCGCCGCTCGGGTCCGTGATTGGGGTGATAGACCTCGATCCCATCCAGTGGCCCGGCCTCTACCATGGCGCGCAACGCCTCGTGGTCGAGGGCAGCGAACCCATTCTCGTTGCGCCCCGGATGCGCCAGCAGTGCCACGGCACCGGCCGCGTGCGCCGCGGCGGCCACCGCTTCGAGTGGTGCGGCCGGCTCGACCTCGCTTTCGAGCGTGCGCAGCAGCTGCACGCAGCTGGCGTAGCTGGGGACATGCCCATCGCGGATGAGCGCACCGGCCACGTAGATTGGCATCAGCTCGCGCCCATGGCGGACGGCATCCAGACTGGGCAGCATGATCCCGCGCCGGGCGAGCGCCTCCACCCATTCCCGTGCGCGCTGGAGCTGCCGCCGGTGGATGCCGTCGAGCAGGACAGCCAGCGCGGGCGCCGGCGGGGCAACGCCGCTGCCATAGACGAGCACGTGATACTCCTGCTCACGCCACCAGGTCGTGACCTCGACGGCCGGCACCACGACGATCCCCAGCGCCGTCGCTGCCGCCCGTGCCGGGTCGATCGCGGCGACGGTATCGTGATCGGAGACGGCCAGGCAGCGAATTCCATGCGCGGCCGCATGGCGCACGATCCCTGTGGGCGTCCAGCGGCCGTCGTGCGCCGTGGTGTGCAGGTGCAGATCGATACCGTCCTCAAGAGCGAGTGCAGGCATGGGGATGCAGAGATAAAGAGTAAGAGAATAGAAGAGTCACGTCCGAGTATACTGGCGAGCGGCCCGGCCGCTGCGACTGACGCTGCCGTCTCATCGAGCTGGCTAGATCCAGTGCGACTCGTATCGCTGCGACCGGTAATGGGACGCAAGCCCTGCATTGCAGGATTGCTACGCAGTAGGATAAGCAAAGCGAGAGGGAGAGGCACGTGGCAGGCACACTTATCCGCCAGCCGGCAGCCAGCGAACCCATCGGCACCGCGCTCTCGGCGCGGGACCTCGAGGTACTCCGCGAGCTCGACGCGCTGGTACGCGAAACCCATCTGCTGTGGGACCAGGAGTGGGTTGGCTTCTCCTGGCGTAACTATACCTTCGAGCACATGCAGCGCGTGCGGGCGCTGGCGCGCACCATTGCCTGGGGAGAGGGGGCCGACCTACGCGTCGTGGAGTTCGCCGCCACCCTCCACGACATCACCAAGAGCTACGACGGCGAGATCGTGGTGGGGCCGGACGGCAAGCGCGTGCTCGACGAGAACGGATTCTGGCGCAATGAGACCCTCCCGCCGAGCCGGAGCAACCGAGTGACCAGGCTGTACGACCGGCTCGGGCTGGCCGGCACGCTGCATAGCGTCTCTGGCGGGCGGGTGGCGGATGCGCTGCTCGAGGAGTATGGCTATCCCATCGAGTTCCGCCAGCGAGTCGACCGCGCGATTCGCGAGCATCTGAAGGCCGGCGATGATGCTTCGATCGAAGGGCGCGTGCTGTATGACGCCGATACGATCGATGCCAACATCGGGCTCCCGGCGTTCTATCGCAACATCCAGATCAGCCTGCACCGCGAGGATACGCAGTACGCGCGCCGGGGTGAGCGGTTCATCGACTGGCTGCGCGAGCATCTGCCGGGCTATCTAGACTCGTATCTGCGCGAGCGCATCCCGGCCTGGATCGAAGGCAAGGAGCGCGACTTCATTCCCAAGATGACCACCCGTACCGGGCGGCAGGTGGCCGCGCAGCGCATCGCGCGTCTGCAGGCGATCACGGCGGCACTCATTGCCGAGCTGGAGGCGCTCGAGGAGGCACTCGATCGTGGCCGACTGGCAGTGGTGCGCTATTTCATGGAGCACCGGCAGAATCCGGAGCTCATGCAGCAGCTCGGAGTCCTGGAAGCGCGCTGGGCGGACTCGGCCACTGCTCCGCCGGCTGCCGAGCTCTTGCGCCTCATCCGTGAGGAGGTAGAGGGACAGGTCTGAGCGATGAGCCGCCAGCCATGTGGGCGCCGGAGGGCAGCGGCCTTTTCCTGCTCCTGGCCCGGCGCATCCAGGATGCAGGCGGCCAGAAGCGCAAGATTTCGGCGGCTGGCGGAGCGGCCGGAGCGGCCGTGGGATCGGCCGGTAGAGCGTTAGCGCGAGAATGCGGTATGTTTGCTTAGAGCATGGCCGACATCAGGAAGTCCCTGCACAGCTACTGGTCGTACCGCCTGGCCTTCTTCGGCTGCATCGTTGCCTCGGTGGGCCTGGTGCTGGGGACGATCTCGTACAACCGCGGCAGCCTGGGGCGCGCGAGCGCGGCACCGGCTCGCCGGCCAGCGGTGGGCCGCGTGGCGCCGGCCGGCAGCGGGCTCAATGCGCCGGCCCAGTCCAGCCTGCTGGCCGGCAGCGCCGGCACGACCACGCTGATGTCGCGCGTGCGCATCAGCGCCGTCATTCCATTCCAGCGGGAGATCGATCTCCATAACTTCGGCGACGCCGCCGAAGACCTGAGCAACTGGACGCTGATGAGTCCCAGTCCCGGCGCTGACGATCGCTACACCATTCCGGTGGGGACGATCTTGCTGCCGGGCGAGTCGCTCGTTATTGTGGTCGAAGAGGGGGTCGACGCGCCGGGCGTGCTCTACTGGCGTGTGCCCGGCGACCACCGCGTGCTGGATCCGGCCAGCGACACGGTGGTGCTCTACGACGCCGACGGCACCGAAGTCTCGCGCTTCACCTACGTGCGGCGCTGATCGCCGCACGGGCAGCCGGTATACTCCCAGGGAAGGCACGCGTGATCCGCTCCAGCGCCTTCCCTCACCTGAGAGCACCCTGGCCCCGGAGCAAGAGCATGGCAGAACGTCACCGCGGCGATGGCCGCCCCACCGATCGAGAACGAGGTCCAAGCCGCGGGTCACGCTGGACCGGGGAGCACGACCGGGGCACGCGATCGGGGGGCGATCGTAGCCAGCGCGGCGGCCGTCCTGATCGCAGCCGCGACCAGTGGGGGGAGCGGGGCCGCGATCGGGAGCTTCGGCGACCGGGCGGATCGGCCCCACCGTCCATGCGCGAGCGGACGGGGAATCCGCCGCCGGCCGAGGAGGAGTATGAGGAGGTGGATGCCTCGCTCGCCGTCGCGCTGCTGGAAGCCGCCACCAAGCTGACGGAGCTTGTGGGCACCAGCGGGCTGCCCGACGGCTACGTCGAGCGGCGCGAGGCGGTGATCGAAAGCTTCGAAGCCATCTACTTCGCCCTGGTCGATACGGTAATGGGCGAGGGCGAGGACGGCGCCGGTGGTGCGCCCGGCAAGGGTGGCCGGGGGTAAGCAGCACGCGTCTGTCTGGCGCGGGAGACGCTGTGATGTTCGGCCCGTGTGCCCGGCGAGGGTGGCCGGGGGTCAGCAGCACGTGGTAGTGGCGGTGGTGGGCAGTGCGCCCGGCGAGGACGGCCGGGAGTAAGCAGCACCGTCTCGAGCGCGGGGGAGGTGGCAAAAACCACCGTAGCGGCTCGTGCTCGACCTCGCCCAGCGGGGCGAGAGCCGGCTTGCTTCCGGCTGTGGCCAAATCCACGGCGGCGGTGCCGGTGCCATCAGCCGACCGTTATCCTTAGCCGGGCAGTACCAGCCAGGCAGCACACCGTGCACCAGTCGCCAGCCAGCCGGCACTTGCCGGCCCTCTATGCTCCACCTCAGCCGGGCGCAGCGTCCGAGCCTCCCTATCTCTCGCTGGTGATTCCGGCCTTCAACGAGGAGCGGCGTCTCGGGCCAACGCTCGAGTCTGTTCTCTCGTATCTTGCCTCGCGGCCCTACCGCTCCGAGGTGATTGTCGTCAGCGATGGCAGCACCGACGGCACCGCGCGCGTCACCAGGGCGGCGTTCGCCCGCGTCGCCGGCGAGCCGCGTCTGAGTACCCGCTTTCATCACTACAGCCCGAATGCCGGCAAGGGCAAGGCAGTGCGTACGGGCGTGCTGATGACGCGCGGCCAATTCGTCGCCTTCACCGATGCCGACCTCTCCACACCGATCGAGGAGATCGAGCGCGCACTGGCCTATCTGGAAGGCCACGCCGCGCCGCCGGATGGCTCTGCGAGCACGCCGGCTGCCGCACGGCAAGGGGGCCGGTATCGAATCGTGATCGGCTCGCGCGCCGCCGCCGGCGCGGCGATTGCGCGGTATCAGCCGCTGTACCGGCGCCTGAGCGCCAAGGGCTTCAACGTGGTGCGCGACGCGCTGGTGGGAATCCACGGGCTGCGCGACACGCAGTGCGGCCTGAAGGTCTTCGAAGGCGAGATCGCCCGTGCCATCTTCGGACGCCAGCGGATTAATGGCTTCATGTTCGACGTCGAGACGCTCTTCATCGCCCAGCGGCTGGGCATTCCCATCCTGGAGCTGGGTGTGCGCTGGGCCGATGCGCCGGAGAGCAAGGTTCGCCTCTCCTCGGGCCTGCGCCTCATTCCCGACCTGCTCCGCATCCGGCTGCTGCACGGCCGGCTCTCACCGGCCGATGCACCGCGCATCCTGGCCGCGGCACCGGCCACGATCGCCTCGTGAATGTGGTACCGCCGCGCGCAGCCCACGGCATGCATCGGGCGCCAGGGTCGGCGAAGGCGAAGGCGTGCCGCCCTGGCAGGTGCCGCCGCGCGCAGCCCACGGCATGCATCGGGCGCAGCGAGCGCGCCGCGGCCGAACAAGGCCGGGCAGGGGTGTCATAATGAGCAAGGGAGGCGAGTCACATGGCCACAGACCTGCTGCAGAAGCGGTGCGTGCCCTGCGAGGCCGGCACGCCGCCACTCACCGAGCAAGCGATCGAGCCCCTGCTGCGCCAGGTGCATGGCTGGCGCGTGGAAGATGGGAAGAAGCTCGTCAAGTCGTATCGGTTCAAGAACTTCGTGCAGGCCGTCGATTTCGTGAACCAGATCACGCCCATCGCCGAGGCCGAAGGGCATCATCCGGATCTGGTGGTGCGCTGGGGCGAGGTACGGGCCGAGCTGTGGACGCACGCAGCCGGCGGCCTGACGGAGAATGACTTCATCCTGGCCGCCAAGCTGGACCAGGCCTACGCGCAGCGCCACGACTGAACGGCGCGCTGCCCTTGCAGCCATCGCTCTCGCCTGGGACGCCCGTCCGGCTGAATCGGTATTGCGCCAGTACCTGATCTCGGTCGGCGTCTGGCGGCGATCGCTCTCGCCCGGGATGCCCGCCCGGCTGGCACGCCTCTTGCCTGACGCCGAGCGGGGAGGATGTGGCGATGACCGTGATTGCGGGCAGCTTCGGCACACAGACCGAGACCGACGATGCGGTGGCACGCCTGAAGGCGGCAGGCTTCACCGATGACCGGCTTGCCGTGCTGTCGAAAGCGTACGACGCCGTTGGCGCCCCCAAGGACGATGAGCAGCGAGCCAATGATGCCATCGATGGGGCGACCCTGGGTGCCGCTGCGGGCGCCGTCATTGGCGGCGCGCTCTTCGGCCCGGTGGGTGCCATCGTCGGTGGGCTGGCCGTGGGCGGCGGCGTCGCCGCGGCGCTCTCCCGCCTTGGCATGAGCGAGGAGGAGGCGCGCGAGTTCGAAGCCCGTCTCCACGAGGGCCGCTACGCGGTAGTGGTTCACCTCGATGAGGACGACCCGCGCGCGGCCGAGGCGCGACGGATCCTGGCCGGCAGCGGAGCGAGCCGCATCGAGACCGAGCCGTAGCCGTCCAGCCCTTCACCTTGGTGGGATCTCGCTACCGAGCCTTCCATGGGACGGCGTGGGGGCCCGGTAGACCTGCACTTCTGGATCGCGGAGGGAGGCATAGGCCATTTGGCCCGGCCAGGGGCCCTCCCCGGCCGGCAGCCGTTGAGCTATGGTGGATAGCTGCAAGAGTCCTTGCCGCGCGGAGGGCCATGCTCAACGACACGCTTCGCCGTCTGCTACCGTCGCTCCTGTGGCTCAGGTCGATCAGGCGCTCTCGCCATCGCCAGAACCGACTGCGCTTTGGTGCCCAGCCGCGGCGCCCAATTGCGGGGAGTATTGAGAACTCTCGCCATCGCCAGAACCGACTGCGCTTTGGCGCAGCCGTGATGCTCGTGCCACTGGCGCTGGCGCTGCTGCCGGCGGCGGCCACGGCCGACCCCACTCCTCCCGACCAGGAGCCGATTGTCATCGATGGCCAGACGATCGGTATCTACTACCGCCAGACGGGCGGCGGCACCGGCCTGGGCTACGAGGTGCGCGAGCCCTTCTCCTCAGCGTTGCAGGCCCTTGGTGGGCCGCCGGTGGCCGGGTATCCCATCTCGGTGCCCTTTGCCGGCACCGATGGCTGCACCTACCAGGCCTTCCAGGTGCTGCTCCTCCAGGCCTGCCCCGGGCTCGATGTGCGCCTGGCGAATACCTTTCAGATCCTGCAGGAGGCGGGGGCGGATGGGCGGCTACAGCAGCTTGGCATTGGCCCCGGCGAGGACGATCACAGTCGTTCCTTCGAGGAGGCGGTGCAGATCCGGCTCACCTGGCTCACCGATCCGGCCATCGCCGAGCGCTACCTGACACAGTGCGGCGACGGCGATGCCATGGTGGCGGTGCAGCGCTGCGGGCTACCGATGAACCATCCGGCCGGCTTCGGCCCCTTCATCGCGCAGCGCTTCCAGCGCATCGCCTTCCAGCGCTGGCTGGTCGATGGCCCGGGCGGGATCAAGGTGGGAGACGTCACGGCGGTACTCGGTGGTGACCTGCTGAAGCTGGCCGGCGTGCTGAGCGGGACGATCGTGCAGCCGCAGGCGCTGGGCCAGGCGGTACCGCTCCTGACCGTGAGCTTGAGTGGCCAGCCCGGCCAGGGTGCGGGCGGCTCGTTGCTGCCCACCCAGCCGGCGGCGACTCCCGCGGCCACGCCGGCCTCCACCACCACCCCCGCCGGCGCGGCGGTGACACGCACCACGCCCCTCAGCTTTGGCTTCCAGGCCGACCTCTTCAGCCCGCAGCTCCGGCCACAGGCCATCGCGCTGATCCGCACTGCCGGTTTCTCCTGGGTCAAGCAGCAGGTTATCTGGTCGGACTACGAGCTCTCGGCCTCGGAGTGCAGCGCGAACGCGGCGAACTGTGTGCAGGTCACGATCAACGGGCGGCTCAAAGCATTTCGCAAGGACCGGCTCGGCTTTCTCGATGCGGTGGTCAACGACGTCAACGCCGCCGGCCTCAGCCTGCTGCTCAGCGTCGTTCGCGCACCGGCCTTCTACGCCGCACCCGGCGGCAACGCCCCGGCAGATGCACAGATGCTGGGCGACTTCGTGCAGCTCCTTGCCAGCCGCTATGCCGGCAAGGTGCAGGCGATCGAGCCGTGGAACGAGCAGAACCTGTCGTGGGAATGGGGTGGGGCACGCCTCTGGCCCAATGCCCCGGCGGCGCCGCCGCAGGGCGTGGTCGACTTCGTGGCCCTGCAGCGGGCCGCCTACACGGGCATCAAGGCGGCCGACCCGCGCATCATCGTCGTACTGCCGGCGCTGACTCCCACCGGCGTGGGCGAATGCTGGGTCAACGAGCAGGCGCGCACCCAGGCCTTCTGCCTCGATGCCGTGCGCACCGCCATCGACGACCGGCTCTACCTCGATTTCCTCTTCCAGGTCAACGGCGGCGAGATCAAGCGCTACTACGACGTGCTCGGCGTCCATCCCAGCGGCTACAACAACCCGCCAGACGACTGGATCGACCGCCAGACGGTCCCCTCGACCAGCTTCAAAGGCCATCCCAGCTTCTACGTCCGACGCTACCAGCAGCTGCACGAGGTGCAGCTCAAGTACGGCGATTCCAAGCCGATGTGGTTCACCGAGGTCGGCTGGGACTCGACTCGTATGCCGGTCGCCGGCTACGAGTACGGCCAGGATAATAGCGAGGCAGCGCGCGGCCGCTACCTGGCGCGGCTCCTGGAGCAGGTCTCGAACGAGGCGCCCTACGTCACCAATATCTTTATCTGGAACCTCAACTTCCGGCAGGTGGTGCCGGAGACCGACGAGAAGTACGGCTTTGGCGTGGTCGATAGCAGCGGCAACCCCTTGCCGGCCTACACCTGTGTGGCCGACTTCGTCCGAAGCGGGAGCCGCATCACGCGACCCGAGTGCCGGGGCTGATACCAGCTTCTGCTAAATGGCTGCACCAAACGCCAGAGCTCCCGGCCGGCTTATTTGTGGGTGAAGACGTACACGCCGTCCCACTCCGCTCCGGCCGGCACCGGCGGCACCTCGGCCAGCTCGGCGCTACGTTCGATGAACACCTTGCACGGCTGGTCGCCCGGCTTGAGCGCCAGCGCCCGCTCGAAGGCGGCGCGCGCCTCCTCGAAGCGCTGCGCGCGATAGAGGCGCATCGCTTCGTCCCAGGCCTCGAGAAAGCCTTCCGGCAGCACGCCGGCCGCCGCCTCGATCGGCGCGATGAGCTCGTAGATGGCGATCGGCTCCTGCTTGCCCTTGACGGCCACCAGGTCGAGGAAGCGCACCAGAAACTTGTCGCGGACGTGTGCGTACGTGCTCTCGCTGATGATGATATTGGTGCCGTACTCCTTGTTCACCCCTTCGAGGCGCGAGCCCAGGTTGACGGCATCGCCCATCACCGTGTAATCGAAGCGCATCTTCGAGCCCACATTGCCCACCGTCATCGGGCCGGTGTTGATGCCCACGCCGATGTTCAGCAGGGGGAGCCCGCGCTCCGACCACCCCTGCTGGAGCTCGCGCAGGCGCCTCACCATGTGGTAGCCGGTGCGGCAGGCCAGCTCGGCGTGGTTCGGCTGCTCCATCGGCGCGCCCCAGAAGGCCATGATGGCATCGCCCATGTATTTATCCAGCACCCCCTCGTGCTCGAAGACGATATTCGTCATCTCCGTGAGGTACTCGTTGAGGAAGTTGACCAGCTCGGCCGGGTCCATCTTCTCCGAGACGGTGGTAAAGCCGCGGATGTCGGAGAAGAGCACCGTCATCTCGCGCTTCTGGCCACCCAGCTGCAGCGATTCGGGGGCCTTGAGCACCTCGGCCATCACCGCAGGCGAGAGATACTTGCCCATCGTGCTCTTGGTCAGCCGCTGCTCGGCCTGCTCGAAGATGATGCGGTAGAGCATGACGACGATGAAGGTCACCAGCATCGCCACGCCCGGGTAGACGTTATTGAGCACGGTGAAGGTCTGAGCGCGTGCGAGCGAGCCTTCGGCGAGCGTGCCGTAGAGCACGGTGAGCACGACGTAGGCGAAGAAGAGCGCCAGCGTGACGCCGGCAGCAAGCACCGGCTGAAGCCGGGCCAGCACCACGCCCGGCAGCACCGTCAGCAGCAGGATCACGGCGATCGTGCTCACCGTGCCCTGCGTCTGCAGATAGGCGCCGCGCAGGATCATCTCGGCCGTCTGGGCATGGATCTCCACGCCGCTCATCTTCAGCCCCACCGATGTCGGCACCTGGTAATCGTCGGCGAAGCCAATGGCCGTCAGGCCGATGAACACCACCTTGTCGCGCACCAGGCTCTGGTCGAACGTGCCGTTGAGAACATCGATGAAGGAGATGACCGGCACCGGCCCGCGGATGCGATCTGGCAGGTGCGACGGCGGACCCTGGAAGTTGACCAGGGCGCGGTAGTGATCGTCGGTGGGCAGAGGCCGGCCACCAAAGTACAGGTAGCCGGGACCGATCTGCTCGATCGCCTGGGGCCGCCGCAGATAGGCCGCCGCCGCCTGCAGCGAGAGCGCCGGCACCGGCTTGCCTGCGATGTCGACGAAGAGTGGCATGCGCCGCACCGTGCCGTCGCCATCCGGGAACGGATGGATGTGTCCCAGCAGGGCGTTCTGAGCGATGACCGGCAGTGGATCGATCGAGCCGCGGAAGCGCAGCGGCTGGCCTGGGCGCAAGGGCTCCGGCTCTGGCGGGTCGCCGTCCTGGGCGAAGATCACCGCCGTCCCGCCGGCCGGCTGCGCGCGGGCGTACGCCACCGCGTCGCCGAATGCCACGTCCTCCGCACACGGCTGGGGCGCGGTGGCCGGGCAGCCGGGCGCATCGAACAGCACGTCGTAGGCCACCACCCGCGCTCGCGCGTCGGCCAGGTTGCGGAGCACCTGCGCGTGCAGCGTCCGCGGCCAGCTGAAGACGCGGCCGTACTGCCCTTTGAGTGCGGAGATCGTCTTCTCGTCGATGTGCACCAGCACGACCTTTGTCGCCGGGTTGGCCGCGCCCGACCGCGTCTTGAAGATCGTGGCGTCGGTCAGCAGGTTCTGGACGTCCTCGAGTCCGGGAACCAGGTGGTAGACGAACGAGATCGACATCAGCAGGCCGACGAGAATCGCCAGCCCCAGGCAGATCGCAAAGCGCCTGCGCTCGCGTGCCGTCACGGTGTATTCCTCCTACGGCATTGGTCAAGGAGTCGCTGCCGGGCGCGTGGGGACGCAGGACGAGCGACGGCGGCCGCTTCGTCCTGCGTCCTGCGCCGGCAGGACGTGACCGGCGCTCTAGCAGGGCGCAGCTGAGCGTCGGGCCAGTGACCGCTCCCTAGGACCGCATTGTAGGTGACCAGCCCTTTCGGTCGGCGGAGAATAGCCCGAAATAGTCAGATAGTCGGTGGCGGCTGCCAAATCAGGCCGCCGGGACGGCTGCGGGGGTGGCAGCCGGGGTGGTGCGGGCGCGCGCCGCCTGGGCAATCAGGTCGGCGGCTGCCTCGGGCTCGAGCTGATCGGTATTGATCACCAGGTCATAGCGCAGCGGGCTCAGCCAGTCGGCGCCGAAGAACTGCCGCACGTAGGCCGCGCGGTTGCGGTCGCTTTCCTTGACGCGATCGAGCGCGTCGAACGGATCGAGCCCCTCGGCAGCCATGACCCGCTCGATCCGGCGGCGCAGGCTGCCGACGACGAGCACGTGCAGCACGCCGGGCCTGCCGGCCAGCGCCTCGTTGCCGGCGCGGCCGACGAGTACGGCCGCGCCGGACGCGGCCAGCGCCTGCATCGTGCGCGCGAGCAAGGCCGCATACGCCTCGGCTGCCCAGTAGGCTGGCGAGACGAGGCCGCCGCCGCGGGCCACGAGCGGCCCGGTAGGCGGGTAGCGATCGCCCAGCACGTCGGGCACCTCCGGGTTGATCGGCGGGAGGGGGATCAGGCGCACCAGGTCGATCGGCCGGCGCCAGGCGCTCCGCCCGCGCTCGTCGAGATCCTCCAGGTAGTGCAGCGGGATGCCCGTCTGCTCGCTCGCCTGCACGAGCAGCTCGTGGTCCCACAGAGGGACCTCCAGACGAGCCGCGACGGCGGCAGCGATCTCCTCGCCGCCGCTCCCGAGTTGTCGGGCAATCGTAACGACTGGCATGCGTGCTCCCAGCTCTGGCCGGCGAGGTGCTGCCGGGGAATGGGTGACTGAGGGCAGCGGCCGGCGGTGCTCGGGGATTATAGCCGGCCGCTGCCCTCGGGTCTGGCCATCCGGGCTGCCTAACCGAAGCCAAGCGGGGAGCTCCATGGCTCCAATCCTGGCCCGGCTGCGGGTTCCACCTTGGCATTGGTTTACTGATCGCTGCCCGGACAGCTCAAGCATGAACGAGCCCCGCGCCCTGGAGCCAGTTTAGCGATCAACGCAGGGATCAGTAGGAGGCGACAGCCGGTGGTGCTGGGGAATCTGGGGGATGATGGGGATGATGGCCAACCGCTACCCCGCGGCAGACGCGCCTGTGCCAGTGCGGTGATTAGGCTGCGGTCACGGTCGCCGCACTGGCCGTCTCCACCAGGCCCACCTCGATCGAGCCGCCCACGGTGCGTAGGCGCAGACTGGCGCCGCCGCCGTTGAAGGTGCCGTGATAGCGGGGGCTCATGCGCGAGCCGGAGTATTCGCCCCGCGCGCCGGGGAGGTCCACCGAGATGTGGCCCGCGCTGGTGGCGGCATCCAGCGCCACGGTCGAATCGGGGGTCAGGCGCACGCGGATGCTGCCGCCGGCCGTCTCGGCGCGATGCTCGCCGCTCACCAGCCGTGCGCCGTCGATGGTGATCGAGCCGCCGGCCGTCTTCAGGTCGAGCGCGCCGGTCTGCCCGTGAAAGCGGATCCCGCCGCCGGCCGTATGCAGCATGATCCTGGCCGGCGTCCCTTCGACCTCGATCCCGCCGCCGGCGGTGCGTGCCTCCAACGCACCCGCACCGTGCTCGCGCACGGTGATCCCGCCGCCGGCCGTCTTCAGCAGCAAGGGACACGCAAAGCCGCGCGCCTCGAGGCCGCCACCGGCGGTGTGCAGCTGCACCTGCGCCACGTGGCGCGGCACGGCAACGCGCAGGCGGGGCATGCGCGCGTGGTGGGCGGTGCGATGCGCGGCGACCAGATATTCATCCCCGCGGCGCGCAACATAGGTCGCGTAGCTGAACATATCGTCGCCAACCAGGTCCAGCCGGGCCGGCCCATCGCTCGCCATGGCCTCGATGCCGCCGGCCTCTGATTCGATGGTCAGCCTGGCGCCCTCCGGCAGATCAAAGGTGCCGTGGTCGCCATCGGAGAAGGAAAGAAACTCCCAGCCGGCCGCTTCGCGCTCGCGCCGCCGCTGCAGGCCGGCCAGCGGCCCACCGCTCCACGAGCCGCGCCAGACGCCGCCGAAGCCACGCCAGCTGCGCGACGAAAGCACCTCGCTCACGGTATCGGTCACGGCTTCCACGATGGCCGTGATTGGATCTTCGGCGTGCTCATGCCACCGGCCGTGCGGCCCTCTCCCCCACTGGCGGTGCTCTTCGCCCCCACCGGCCTGGCCCGGCTCAGGTCCGGCGCCGGGCGGCGTCTCCCCGGCCACGCCCTTTAGCGCCTCCAGCAGCCGTACGCCCTCCTCGGCTGTGATCTTCCCCTCGCGGATCATCTCCAGGATCCGTATGCGCTCTTCGCTCATGACCTGCCTCCGCAGAGTAGCTTCAGCCCAGGCGCGCCGCGCCCTTGCACCGCCTCTCCTGGACTGAGGAGCAGTCTAATACAAATTAATTCATATGTCAATATCTCTTAGGAAGCGGTAAAACGAAAGGCTGGCTGTGGGACCGCGGCTGCTGGGCGCGAGGCCCCAGCGAGGCGCGGGGAGGTAGCGGCCGCCGGTCTTGCTGGCCAGGCAGGGGCGAGGGCGGCTAGGGGCGTGGCGTGGCAGCGGGGGTGGGCGAATCTCCTGGCGACGAATCCGGCGCTGCCGGCGCTGATGGTGCGGGCGTGCCTTCTGCCTGGGCTTCGAGCTCCTGCAGGCGCGCATCGAGGTTCTTGAGCGCCTCGCCGAAGCCGGCGAAGTCGCCGTTCTTGAGCGCCTCGAGCGCCCGCTGGTAGGCCTCGCGCGCGGCCTTGGCGGCAGCGCTCACGTTCGGCGGCGGGGCCGTTGCTGGCGCGGTGGCCGGTGGGGTGGCACCGGGCGGCGCCGGTGCGGGCAGGCCCAGGTTCGGCCCGAACAGGCGAGCCAGCACCTCGGGCAGCGACGCATCCATGGCCAGCTGGTTGCCGCTGGCAACCACCACGCGCTTGAGCTCCGGCAGCTTGATCGACTCCGACTGCAGGTAGATCGGCTCGACGTAGAGCGTGGAGCGGCCGATGGGGATCACCAGCAGGTTGCCGCGGATCACGCGCGAGCCTTGCTGGTTCCAGAGCGTGAGCTGCGCCGAGATCTCCGGATTGTTGTCGATACGCCCATCGACCTGCGAGGGACCGTAGATGAGGCGATCACGCGGGTACTGATAGAGCAGTAGCTTGCCGTACTCGGCGCCGTCCGATCGTGCTGCCAGCCAGGCAACCATGTTGTCCTTCCCGGCCGGCGTGAACGGCAGCATCAGCAGAAACTCCTCGCTCGGCTGCCCCGGCAGGCGCATGATCACGTAATACGGCTCCACCGGAATGGGCCGGTCTCCCTGGCGTTCGGTGGCCGTGTTCCACAGGTCCTCGGCGTTGTAGAAGACCTGCACGTCCTGCACGTGGTAGGCGCGCAGCAGCTGTGCCTGAACGCGGAAAAGATCCTCGGGGTAGCGGATGTGTGCGCGCAGCGAGGCGGGCATCGCCTCCAGCGGGCGGAAGAGCCCCGGATAGATCGCCGCATAGGTGCGGATCAGCGGATCGTTGGGATCGGCGAGGTAGATCGTTACCGACCCGTCGTAGGCATCGACCGCGATCTTGGCGCTGTTGCGGATGTAGTTATAGGCGGTGCGCGTGTAGAGCACCGGTGCCCCGCTGCCGGCGGCACCTGGGGCGCCGGCGGTGCCGGCGCCACCGGCCCCGGGGAGCACGGGCGTCCGCTCGACGTACAGCTGCGAATACGGAAAACGATCGGTCGTGGTATAGCCATCGATCAGCCAGACGAGCTTGCCGTCGGCGACCACCAGGTAGGGATCGGCATCGAGCTTGAGGAAGGGAGCCAGGCGCTGCACACGGTCCTTCACCACACGGCGGAAGAGCACGCGGCTCTCCGGCTTGAGATACGTGCTGACCAGGAAGTTGAAGTCGCCGAAGTACCAGGCGAGCGCCAGGCGGCGCCAGATCGGGCCGACGGCCACGCCGCCGCCACCCTGGAAGGTGGTGAACACATTCTGCTCGCCGCTGGGGTAATCGAACTCCTTGACGCCGGTATCGACGATGACATAGCTGCCGGTCTGCTCGCCGTAATAGACCTCCGGTCGATCGACCTTGATCTGCCCGGCCGGCGGCAGGTCCTGGATGAAGAACGATGGCCGGCCTTCCGGCGACACCTCGTTGACCGGGCTCATCACCACGCCATAGCCGTGCGTGTACTGCAGCCGCCGGTTGACCCACGACTGCGCCTGAGTGCCTAGCCGATCGAGCGCCAGCTCACGCGCGCTCAGCATCACCTGGCGATACTGCCCGCCCACCGTATAGCGGTCGACGTCGACGTCGTCGAAGCTATAGTAGGGGCGGATCGATTGCAGCTGGTTGAAGGTATCCTTGAGCGGCCGGGGATCCCACAGCCGAATGTTGGCGATGGTCTGCTGGTTATCGCGGATCTCGTCGGCAGTGACGGTATCTTCGGCCGGAAAGACCTGCTGGCTCACGCGGTCGAGGCCGTAGGCCTGGCGCGTGAACTGGATATTGCGTGCCAGATAGGGCGCCTCCTGGCGGAGCTCCGCTGGCTCCACCTGGAGCCGCTGGACGAGCAGCGGCAGCGCGCCCCGCCCGATCACCAGCACCACGGCGAAGAGCACGGCCGCGCCGGCGAGCAGGCTATAGCCGCGTCGGGTAACGGTCGCCGCCGCTGCCAGCGCGGCCAGCGCCGCCGCGGCGGCGAGTGCGCGGGTGGCCGGCAGGCGCGCGTGCAGATCGGTAAAGTCGGCGCCGAGCATCCGGTCGTGGCGGGCGAGCACGACGCCGTAGCTCCCGAGCCAGAAGCCGGCGGCGACGAGGGCCAGCAGGGCTGCCGCCAGCAGCAGCAGGTGGGTGCGCATGGCCCGCGCGCGCGTGGCGAGCAGGAAGCCCACCTGCTCGAGCGAGTCGTCCACGGCGTAGAGCGCCAGAAGGTAGATCAGCGCCACGGCGGCTCCCGAGAGGACGACTGCCCATGCCAGCCACGCCTGCCAGAAGCCGAGCAGGGGCAGCGTATAGACGTAAAAGCCGACATCGTGGCCGAAGACCGGGTCGGCCGTTCCGAACGGCACCTGGCGCAGCCAGCGGAGCATCGCGCTCCACTGGGCCGACGCCGCCAGGCCCATCAGCAGGGCGAGCCCGAGCCCGCCGGCGAGCATCATGGCGCCGATGCCATGCTCCACCAGCCACTGCGCTGCGCGCGGGCCGCCCATTGTCTCCGCCAGATCGCCAAATGGCCGGGGACGCTCGGCGCCCGAGCCATAGAGCCCGCCTCCGAAGACGGCGCCGAACGGCGACGGCCCGGGGCCCTCGCGGAGCCCGACGATGTGTGTCGGTGGGTGGCGCACCAGGCGCCGTGCCAGGCGCACGGCGATCCACGCATTGGCCAGAAAGAGCGCGAGGAAGAGCAGCGCGCCGCCGATAGACAGAAGGGTACGGGCCCAGAAGTTGGTGAGGAAGACCGTCTGGTAGCCGAGTGACTGGAACCAGAGGTAATCGACGTAGAAGCCGATCAGGCGGCCGCCGAAGAGGAGCAGGCCGGCCAGCACAACGGCACCGGCGACGAGCAGCATCCCCTGCCAGCGAGCCATCAGCGGCGCTCCCAGCGTCCCGAGCCACCCACGCGCCGGGCGCCCCGCACCAGCAGGCGTGCCATGTGAGCCATACGAGCGAGGCGGGAGGCTCCGCCTCGCACTCGCTCCGGCTCAGCACTGCGCTCACGGCCAATCGCTCGCGTCTGGCCAGCCATTAGAGATGCTCCACCTCGCGCTCGCTCAGGCCGAAGAGGTGGCCGACCTCGTGCAGCACGGTGCGGCGGATCTCCTCGCGGAGTGTACGCCGGCGGCGGCAGGCGCGCAGCAGTGGCCGGCGGAAGATGGCAATCACGTCCGGCGCCGCGAGCTGGTAGCCGCCGGCGCGCTCAGGGAGCGACACGCCACGATAGAGGCCAAAGAGCGGCGGGCGCCGCGGCCGCCCTTCGTAATCATCCGGCCGCGGCGCGGGCTCGACCACGACCACGACATTCTGCGCCGCGGCACGAAAGCGCTCGGGCAGCGATGCGAGCGCCTCGCGCACGTAGCGCCGGAACCGCCCGCGGCTGACGGCG
>Ga0070741_10006523_pt1 | contig 24984 bp, 9 predicted proteins | sample Coa_R1_4_FD_66440 | JGI IMG/M metagenome (GOLD analysis project Ga0070741, IMG submission 66440) | Surface soil microbial communities from Centralia Pennsylvania, which are recovering from an underground coalmine fire - Coalmine... | ecosystem: Environmental > Terrestrial > Soil > Unclassified ... | reverse complement strand
ACCTTTGTTTTGAAAACGGGAGCCTCGTATGCCTTGTGGGTCGTCGCATTGTCGTTGGGGCAGGCATTCTTTAACGATTCCATGAAAGGATGGCAGCGCGCCTTTCTCGTCGGTCTCGCGGGAATCTATCTTTATCTCGGCTCGGAACTCGGCGCGACATGGTTTTCCGGCTGGATGCCCGCGTTTGTCGCTTTGCTCTTTTTGGCGTTTATGCGCTCTCCCAAATTGTTCTTTGTTCTTTTGCTTGGCTGTCTGATTATTTTTTCGTTGCGGATGGACCACTATGTTGACTATATTTGGAACGATGCGGTCAACTATGACTCGAACCGTCTCGATATTTGGCAGGTCATCATTTTTGATTTGACGCTGACCAAGACCAACCTGTTCTTTGGCGCAGGACCTGCCGGGTATCTTCCCTTTTACGAATATTATTACCCGAACAATGCGTGGGTATCGCACAATAACTATGTAGATATTTTTGCCGAGACCGGGCTGGTCGGTTTTAGTCTCTTTCTCTGGATGTTGTTTGGCATTTTTATCACCGGCTGGCGACAGCGGAATCAAATGCCAACTCCATTTTTGCGCGGCTTTAATTACGGCGTGCTCGGTGGATTTGTTGGAACACTGATGGCGATGGGGCTAGGCGATTGGCACATTCCTTTTGTCTATAACATCGGCATTCCCGGCTTTGATTTCGCCGTGTACGGGTGGCTGCTTTGCGGCGCGATGTTAGCACTCCAGCACATGATTCCTGCGGCCAACACCGATTCAAACTCGGAAACAGTCGCAGCTGCAACAGCAACAGCGACCAGTGGTTAACGCAACGCCCCGCCTCTCCATTATCATCGTCAATTGGAATACCCGCACGTTTTTAGAAGCGTGCCTGGAGGCTGTTTATGCGACAGTGCAATCCCCAACGTTCGAGATTTGGGTCGTAGATAACGCGTCCAGCGACGACTCGGTAGCGTGGTTGCGCGCATACTGCCCAAACGTGCAATTGATTGAGAATGCGGAAAACATCGGTTTCGCGGCGGCGAACAACCAAGCATTGGAACAATGTGCGGGCGAATATGCGTTATTATTGAACAGCGATGTGATTCTCCTGCCTAATGCAGTAGAACAGCTGGTAGCATGTCTAGATGCCGAATCAAGCGCGGCCGCAGTCGCGCCGATGCTGCTGAATACTGATGGCTCTTTTCAAGCGGGTCCAAATGACGATTTGAGTGTATTGAGCGAAACGCTTCTTGCATTGGGCATGGATCGCTTTTTGCGCGGCGGACATTTTCCCGGGTACGAAGCAAACGCGCCGCGCGGCGCGTATGCGTGGGTGGGCGGAACGTGTCTGCTCATGCGCCGCGCGGCGTGGCAGCAGGTCGGAACGCTTGATCCCGCGTACTTTATGTACACCGAAGAGGCGGATTGGTGTTGGCGCGCGCGTCAGGCAGGTTGGACGATTTGGTACGAGCCCGCCGCGCGGGTTATTCATGCAGGCGGAGGTAGCAGCCGACGCGTTCAGTCGGCAATGCGCGCGCAATTATACAAAAGCAAACTCTTGTTTTTTATCAAGCACCGTCCGCGCTGGCAGGCATTTCTGTTACGTACAATCTTACTGCTTACCGCTGCCGTCAAGTCGGGCATGTATGAGCTCATGGCGCGCTTGAACCGCACGCAGAGATTTCGCTTTGACGAACGCGCCCGCAGTTTTCGCCTCGTATATCGAACCGTGTTTGAGATGAGCGCATGACGAGCGCGCCGCTTTGTTCGATCTTGATAGTAAACTGGAACGCACGCGATTTTTTACAAGCCTGTTTGAAATCCATTCCAACTGACGAGCTGCCGCTGGAGATTTTAGTTATTGACAATGGCTCTAGCGATGGCAGTGTGGCGATGCTCAAAAAGGAATTTTCGCCCGAACGATTTCCACAGCTCAAGGTCATTCCCAATTCTACCAATCTCGGTTTTGCAGCCGCGAATAATCTGGCTTTCCGCTGCGCGGTGGGCAAGTACTTGCTTCTGCTCAATCCGGATACAACCCTCGCGGCGAATACGCTTCCTGCGCTCATTCAGTTCGCAGAGGAACACCCTCACATCGGAGCTCTTGGGCCTGCTCTGCGGAATCCCGATGGCTCGTTGCAGCGTTCCTGTTGGCGGGGTTATCCGGGACTGGCGATGGCATTCAGCGATGCGTTCTTTCTGTGGAAAGTGCCGTGGCTGCCGTTTGCGAGTACGTCAGAATATCGCGCGGAGGAATTACACGCGCCGCGTGTGGTAGCTCACTTGCTCGGCGCCTGCATGTTGATTCGGCGCGAAGCATGGGAAGCTGTGGGCGCACTGGATGAAAACTATTTTTTATTTTTAGAAGAAACGGACTGGTGCTGGCGCGCGCAGCGCGCAGGTTGGGAGATTTATTACTTGCCGCAAGTCTCTGTGACGCATTATGGGCAACAGAGTATGCGCCTTGTTCCGCAGCGCAATGTTCCACAATTTTACAAGAGCTATATTCGGTTCTATCGAATGCACCGCTCGAATCCTTCCTTCGGTATATTCTTGCTCAAAATGATCGTCGCGCTCGCGTGCTTGATACGAATTGCGATGTGGCGATTGCGCCGAATGCGCGCTGACCGAGTGGCGGAACAGACACGCGCCCAAGCGATGGCAACGGGCTACTGGCAGACCTTACAACAACTAGGATCGTTTTGAGAGCATGATTCCGCAAGCAAAAACGAATTCGACCCTGCGTGGCGCAGAATGGTACATTTTTTTGGCGCTCTTGCTCTGCTACATATTCACACTACCGCGCTGGGCGGATTGGAATGTGAATTCCCGGTTCGATTTGGTGCTGGCAATTGTTGATCACGGAACATTGACGATTGACGCCTATCTTCCCAACACCGGTGACTATGCGGAATTTAACGGTCACGCGTACAGTGACAAAGCGCCCGGCACATCGTTCTTGGGGATTCTGCCCTATTGGGTATTCAAAACATTCGGCGGGCGCGCGCTGGTCGAGGCGCTTGCGCCGCGAGTTTCCAATTCCGCGCTACTCTCCACGCTCGACCCCAATGGGCGGGGGCTGGTTGCCGAAAATCTGTATGTATTCGCGGCGCTCACCTTTGCTACCTTTTTTGTCGTTGCGCTCCCTGCTGCGTTGCTCGGCGTTCTGCTTTATCGAATGCTATGCGTTTGGGCGAATCAGCCACGCGACGCGCTCATCTTGACACTGGCGTACGGGTTAGCGACCCCCGCCTTTGCTTATTCAAACAATCTATACAGTCATCAGCCTGTCGCCTTTCTCTTGTTCGCCGCCTTTTATCTGGTTTTCCAAACGACGCACGGCGTGCATCCGCGTTTGTTTGCGGCGCTCGCGGGATTCGCGCTGGGCTGGGCGTTGATCACAGAATATCCGACTGCTCTCATTGCGGGGGGGATCGGCTTGTACGCGTTATACAAATGGCGAAACGTTCAACAGCTCGCGCTTTTATGCGCGGCTGCGATTCCGCCGCTCGTTTTGATGGCAGCCTATAACTATGCCATATTTGGCACGCCTCTGCCCGTCGGGTATCTCTATTCGCCGCTTTATATGAACCTACATCATGTTGGTTTGATTAGTCTGACCTATCCGCACCCAGTGTTTTTGTGGCAATTGACTTTTGGCGTGCAGCGCGGCTTGTTCCCACTCGCGCCGTTTCTCCTGTTAGCAATTCCCGGATTCATCTGGTTTGGGCAAGAGCGGAAATGGCGCGCCGAGTTTTTTTTGAGTCTATGGTCGGTAATTAGCTTCTTTTTGTTCAATGCGTCGTCGGTCATGTGGCAAGGTGGTTTTGCCGTAGGTCCACGCTACATTGTTCCGATGCTGCCTTTTCTTACGTTGCCAATCATCTTTGTATTGAACCGGGCACACGCGCGTTGGACGCGCGTGGGAATTTACGCGCTCATACTTATTTCGGCGGTATTGGAGTGGATTAGCGCATTAAGCGGTCAAGAGTTTCCCCAATTTCAAGCCTTCCCGATGGTCGAGTACTCGCTCCCGCATCTCCTTGCTGGTGACATTGCACGAAATTTTGGCATGTTCTTGAATTTCAAAGGTCTGACCAGCCTAATTCCTCTCGGCATTCTTATGCTTTTTCTCACGATCCTTTATCGGAGTATTCTTCGTCCGCGTACTCGGACTCCGGTTGCGCCGCCAGAGCCGCGCGCCGTCCTCCATTAAGAAAGCGCATTGCCAATTTCATTTTTCATCTTCGGAGTTTGAATGGCTTCCTCTTTTACGCGTCGCGTGTTCGTCGCCCTTGTGAGTCTCATATTCATTCTGATGCTAGCTGCGGGTCTCGGCCCCACGCGCATTCTGCACGCCCAGTCGCCGGATACGAAATTGGAATGGAGTCGCCCGATTCCAATTTCCGAAGCCCTTATCGGATCATCGTATCCCGCTATCGCGGCAGATGATACGGGGCAAGTCTTTCTCATTTGGAGTGCCGCCATACCTAGCGATACGATCTATATCAGCCGCTATGACGGGTCCGTGTGGTCGCGCCCTAACGATATTTTGATTGGAGGACCGCGCAGCATTTTGGAACTCGATGGCAGGAATGAATTGCATGTGATGCTCGTTTCGGATGGGACTGTACTGTTGAAAGGCGCAGCGGTGGCGGATTCCGGGTCTGCGCGCGGTTGGGGCACCGATGCCCAGCTTAGTCGCGGCAAGACTGCCTTGATCGGCGATTTTCTCACCGACTCGCGCGGAGTAATTCACGCCATCTGGTTTGAAAGCAGCCAGTCCTGCGAGAGCTGCTATCGGGTAGCGTATTTGCAGTTAAACAATCCAGCGAAGAATACGTCCACCTACCGCGCCATTTCGGATTCAGTTCCACAACCCAAGCGCGAGTCAGACGACCAAGCCGCGCCTCCACCGGCCCAGCACGGGCAGCTCGTACGGCTGGCGGACGGTACCCTATTTGCTATGTGGAATGCCGCTTTACCGGGCAAAGCCGGCATTCAAATCAGCGTCTCCAAAAATGACGGCGATACTTGGCTCGATGAGCCGATTAGTTTTTCGGCGGAGCTTGGCGATCTCGCACAGCCCTATCTATTGGTTGATAAAGAAGGCAAGTTCATTCTTATTTACAATGTCATTAACAAGGATGAAACTTTTTATTCGGTTTCGACAGATCAAGGCGTGACGTGGACCGAAGCTGCGCCCATTCCCGGATTATTCGCGGGCAAGCCTTCGCTTGGCACAGATTATTTCGCCGCTGCGTACGATAGTGAAGGGACAGCGCATGTGATTGCAGTGGGGCGCACATCCAAAGAGCAGCCAGTGCCGGGTCTCTATCATCTGCAATGGGACGGCAAAGCGTGGATGCCCCCAGAAAAAATTTATCTCGATGATAACTTTGTCAATTTCCCAGCGGTTGCCATTAGTAATGGCAACAAACTTCACGTCTCATTCGCCACACTCGACAAGAATCGGCTCGATGGCGAACCCAACGAGTCCTATCAGGTCTGGTACAGCACGGCGCAGACGAGTGCGGCACAAGCAACGCGCGTTCCGCTGCCGACACTCACGCCACAACCAACCCCGCTGCCGACCGAACCAGTCACTGCGACTCCTACGCGTCGCCCTTCGCCGACACCCGACCTTTCGCAAACCAGCGGCGAGGACGACGCGACCGATATTAATGCACAGCTGCCGTTAATTATTGGAATCGTGCCGGTCATCGGAATCCTGGTGCTGGTGGTCGTCTTGAATTCAGTCTTGCGGCGACGCCATTGAACGGTCTAGCGCCGCGCGATGCATCTCCTCTTTCTCTCCCAAGTTCTGCCCTATCCGCTCGATGCAGGACCAAAATTCCGCAGCTATTATGTCCTGCGGTATCTCGCGCAGCGTCACCACATTACGCTCGTTGCTTTTACGCGTGCAACCGATTCGCCAGAAGCAGTTGAACATTTGCGCCAGTTCTGCGAATCGGTTTTGCCTATACCCCTCCAGCGCAGCCGTACAAGGGACGCGCTGGATTTCACCCGCAGCCTCCTTTCCAATCGCCCCTTTCTCATCGCCAGAGATGACTTGGCGGCGATGGATGCGACATTAGCGCAATTGACGCAGGCAAATCATTTTGATGCCATCCACGCCGACCAACTTTCGATGGCGCAGTATGCGCGGCGATTACCCTCAATGCGGCGGGTATTCGATGCCCACAACGCGATGTGGCTGCTTGTAAAACGCCTCGCCGAAAACTCGAAATCTCCACTCAAACGAGCCGTACTGGAACGCGAAGCCCGCGTGATGCGTAATCACGAAGCCGTCACCTGTGCCGAATTTGACCGCGTGATTACCGTGACAGATGAGGACCGGCGTGCCTTGACCTTTGACGCTCCGTCACCGCGCGCGCCTCTCATCACCATTCCCATTTGCATTGACCCTGCGGAAAGCCAGCCCATTCGTTTTAATCCAAACGCCACCGACGTAATTTGTGTTGGTGGTATGTTTTACCCGCCGAATGTGGACGGCATGGTATGGTTTGCGCGTGAGATACTACCACTGGTGTGGGCGATGCACCCTAATACACGTTTTTACATTGTTGGAGGTCGCCCGTCGGCAGAATTGCAGGCGCTCGGCAAGCAAGAACCGCGCATTGTCGTGACAGGGTATGTGCCTGATGTACGCGAGTATTTGAGCCGCGCCGCCGCCTTTGTGGTGCCGCTTCGTACAGGAGGAGGAATGCGCGTCAAAATATTGGATGCGTGGGCGTGGGGCTTGCCTATTGTCTCGACGACCATTGGGGCCGAGGGAATCCGCGTCAGTCCAAATGAGAATCTCCTGCTGGGGGATTCTCCAAGAGAATTTGCCGCCGCCGTTATACGTCTCATTCAGGAGCGTTCCCTAGCACAGCGCCTTGCCGAGAATGGGCGCGCGTGGGTCGCGGCGCAGTATGATTGGCACCTCGTGTACCGCGCGTTTGACGCGATATATTCTTCGTGAGGCAACAGACCCGAAGTGGTTTGTGCGCCGAACTGCGGCGCGAGAAACCCTTCGGGTCTGTTGCCTTCCTTTTGACGTAAGAGCTCAAGAGCATATACTAGGGCATGTGGCAATGCCACTCTCGTCAAAACGAATCCTTTAGTAAGACAAAGCAAATCCTTGCGCCTCCTCTTTGTCGTTCCGTACACACCGACGCCGATTCGCACGCGACCGTATCACCTGATCAAGAGCCTTAGCCAAAGGAATTATGAGCTGACTCTGGCTACGCTGTGGAGCGATGCGAACGAGCAAGCGGCCCTAGAACAATGGCAGGAGGAGGGCATCCGTGTGCTGGCGCAACCAATTACACGCCAGCGCTCGTTGTGGAATGTAGCGCGATTCGCCCTGAACGCCGCGCCGTGGCAGGCATCCTTTTCATGGCAGCCCACATTAAATGACTTGCTCGCGAGCGCCATTCAAAATGATCCGTTTGACGTAATTCATGTTGAACATCTACGCGGTGCGTGGTATGGTCTTGCCTTGCAAGAACAGTTGAAACAAAATCACGCGGCGACGCCATTCGTCTGGGACAGCGTAGATTGCATTTCCGAGCTCTTTGAACAAACGCGGCGCTTTAGCGCGCGGCGCACTAGTCGCTGGATGGCACGTGTCGAATTACCGCGAACCCGCGCATATGAGCCGCGACTGGTCACCCAATTTTCTCGCACGCTCGTTGTGTCGAATGCTGAACGCACCGCGTTCAGTAGACTATTGGATGCTGCACGACTGCCCCAGACGGCGCACGCCGCCGATACAATTCGAGTTGTTCCAAACGGCGTTGACCTGGAATATTTTTCTCCACAAACAATCAAACGTGAGCCAGCAACTATTCTGTTCAGCGGCAAGATGAGCTATCACGCCAACGTAACCGCAGCGCATTATTTGTTGGATGAACTTGTACCACGCGTACGCGAACAGATACCCGACGTGCGTGCAATCATCGCGGGCAAAGACCCGCCTGCGAATCTTCTCGTACGACAGAATAACTTGATCGAAATTACTGGAACGGTTGACGACCTTCGACCCTATTTCGCGCGTGCGACGGTTGCGGTTGCGCCAATCCTGTACGGCGCAGGAATTCAAAACAAGATACTTGAAGCGATGGCAATGGGCACCGCTGTGGTCACTACCTCCAAGGCGCTCGATGGAATTCGCGCGCGCGCGGGGCACGACCTACTGGTTGCCGACGACCCAGACGGACTCGCGGCTGCGCTCGTGCAAACTATCCAAGACCCTGCGCGCCGAGTCGCACTGGAACAGAATGGGCGCAGGTATGTGGAAACAAATCATCGTTGGTCAAACAGTGCTTCCCTGCTGGACCACGTGTATCACGAAGCGATGGGCGCGCAGCAACCAGCGAAGGATTAGACATTTCATGTCCACCATTCAACTGGATCGCCTGGCGATGGGCGCGCAGTCTGCGCTAAATCGGCGCGCGCAGAACCGCGTGTTCATTATCGCGCTCCTCATCGGCGATACGCTCGCACTGGCGGCCGCGTTCTTGCTCGTATACGAAGTGCGTTTCGATTTCAACCTCGCCATCTTTGAAGAAAGCAGTATGCCTCTCTTTGTGTCGCGCTGGGGGCTTTTGCTTTTGATTCCGATTTGTCTCTTCGCGCTCGCGCTTTTTCAATTGTATGACACGCAGTACTTGCTCGGTGGGATGCAAGAATACGCGCGCGTGTTTAATGCCACCTCTGTTTTGGTCACAGCCACGATTGTCATTTCCTTTCTAATTCCCGTCATGCGTATCTCGCGCGGCTTTCTTGCGCTGTGCTGGATTTTTCTCACCGCCGCGCTGCTTATCGAACGATTTGTACTGCGGCGCATCGTCTATCGCTTGCGGCGGCGCGGGTTTTTGACGCGGCGCACTTTGATTGTTGGTTCGGATGAAGATGCTCGGCATATCGCCGAACAATTATTGGCGACGCCAACTTGTGGCGCAGAACTTTTGGGGTTTGTGGCGAACGACGTGCCGCCCGGCGCGGTGATGACCAGCAATCTGCCAGTGCTCGGTACACTGGATCGTTTGCCCGCACTGGTGGAGCGGCTCGGCGTGGAAGAATTGGTGGTCTCTAGCGCGGGGCTGCATCGCACCGAAATTATTCAAATCTTTCAAAATTATGCGTATGCCGATGTAGATTTGCGGTTCTTGCCGGGCTTGTTTGAAATTTTTGCAACGGGTGTGCGTGTCAAAGAGATTGGTTCCGTCCCATTGGTGAGCATGAACCGGGTTCGGCTCGACCCTTGGACATCGGCGCTCAAGACAGTAGTAGACTATCTCGGCGCTCTTACTCTACTCGTACTCCTTTCGCCACTTTTGGTTACTCTCGCCCTTCTCATCAAGCTCGATTCGCCCGGCCCGGTCTTGCATCGTCGGCGTGTGGTTGGGCGCGGCGGACAAACGTTTGATGCGTTTAAATTTCGCACGATGTACGTGAACGGCGATGAAATTCTGGACCGCTATCCAGAGTTAAAAGCCAAGCTGCGGCAAAACCACAAACTTAGATATGATCCGCGCATTACGCGTGTGGGCGCAGTCTTGCGCCGTCTATCGCTCGACGAGCTTCCACAATTCTTGAATGTCCTGCTCGGTCAGATGAGCCTGGTCGGTCCGCGCATGATTACGCTCGAAGAAATGGACAAGTACGGCAAATGGCGCTGGAATTTGCTCACCGTCAAGCCGGGAATTACAGGGTTATGGCAAATCAGCGGACGTAGTGACCTTTCGTACGACGAGCGGGTGCGCCTAGATATGTATTACATCCGCAACTATACACTCTGGCTAGACCTTCAAATCCTATGGCGAACCCTCCCGGCGGTGCTGCGTCGGCAGGGGGCATATTGAACCCGCTGGGAAGATTGGGCGTGTCGAATTGTAAAGCGATTTTGGCTCGGAACGGCATTCCCTTGTCGTTTGACCTTTTGCACTGGTCTCGATTTAGCATATAATTCGCCCTTGCTTGTTCATCGGCAGCTAGGAAGAATTATGGTCAAGGAGCACGCATGGAATTAAAACAGTATCTCGCCATCCTGCGGAAATGGTGGTGGTTGCTTATCTTGGTGGCGGCAGTTGCTGGCGTGGGCAGCTACTATGCAACGCTTCAGCAGCCCAAGCTCTATCAGGCAACCGCCAAGATTATGGTCGGTGAAAGCGTAAGCAGTCCGAACCTGAATTCGGGTGATATTGCCACTGCCTCCGTTCTCGCAGGCACCTACATTCAATTGGTCAAGACCAGCGCCGTGCTTCAGGGCATCAAAGACGAATTGAATCTCAACACTTCGATTGATGAACTGCGCAACGCGGTAAGCGCCGATACCGTTCAACGAACCCAATTTATCGAAGTTCGCGCCAATGATAGCAACCCCGAACGTGCCGCGCGCATTGCGAACGCGGCCGCGAATCAACTTATCTTGCAGGGTCCTGCCTCCAGCGAAGGTGAACTGGCTTCCCAGCGCAAATTCGTCCAGGACCAGATTGAAGACCTTCAATCCAAAATTCAAAACGCCAATGACCAAATCTCCAATCTGGAAGCATCCATCAAGACGACCACCAGCGTCCGGGAAATTTCCGACAAGCAGGCGGAAATTGACCGCCTCCGAACGGATATCGCGCAGTGGCAGCAAAACTATACCCAGTTCATCAATTACCTTTCGCCGCGCACGCCCAACACCCTTGCGATTCTGGAACCCGCCACACCGCCTACTGCCCCGTTCGCGCCCAATGTTGTCCTGAACGTATCTCTCGCAACGGTTGTTGGGTTGGTGCTTGCCACAGCGGTCGCCTTTTTGATCGAGTACTTTGACGATACTCTCAAGAACAAAGAAGATGTTTCGCGCTACCTCCACGCTTCAACGCTCGGCGAAATTGGTGCCCTACGCAATAAAAATGACAAGCTCGTGACTGCCAGTGAACCGCGCTCTGCCAACGCCGAAGCGTACCGGATGCTCCGTACCAATATTAGTTTTGCTTCGGTGGACAAGCCCATCAAGACCATTCTCGTCACCAGCGCCAGTCCCTCCGAAGGCAAGAGTGTGACCGCGTCGAACCTTGCCGTCAGCATGGCGCAAGCGGGCTATCGCACGATTCTGCTCGATTGTGACTTGCGCCGACCGGCACAGCAGCGCGTCTTTAATCTTTCCAATGACGCGGGGCTGACTAACTGCCTTCTGGCGCACGCGCAAATCATGAGCTATGTACGTCCCACGCGCGTAGAAAATCTGCGCGTACTTCCCACAGGGCCTCTGCCGCCCAACCCTTCCGAGCTTTTGAGTTCCTTGAGCATGGGCAAACTCTTTGATACCCTGCGCGCCGACGCGGATGTTGTGATTGTAGATAGCCCGCCGGTTCTCGCCGTTGCCGACCCCATCATCCTTTCACGTCTCTGCGATGGCGTTCTGTTGGTGATTGACAGCGGAAAAACGCGGCGCGAGCCTGGCGAACAAGCGGTCGAGGCGATACAAAAAGCCGGTGCGCGGCTTCTCGGCATTGTGCTCAATCGCGTGAGTGATCGAGGCAGGTATACCTCATACAATAACAAGTACTATCATTACGCCAGCGAAAAAAGTGCTAGCCGTTCCAGCGCCGCGCCCTCCAGCACGAGCTAAGCCTTGCCTTGATTCTATCCTTACCGAGACCTTTTGAGGTGTTGATATACTGAATGGATGATATTAGCACTACACCCGGCGCTTTGTCGGACGAGGAACAGAGGCCGAGCTCGCAGAGCGGAGCCGATCCGATCCAGTCCCCCAACGGCGAGTCAGCAGCATCGCCCCCGCGTCCCAGCAGTCGTACAATCACTGCCAAACGCATCATCATCCCAGCAGATGCGCGGCGCGCCGCCAAACGTCCGCCCGCCAGTACCGCAGCTTCCGCCGCGCCGCCAACTCCGCCAACAGAATCCGCACCTACCGTCGTTGAGACGTCAAGTGCGCCCCCAACTCCGCAACTGGTTTCGGAGGAACCTCCGGAGAGTGAACCGGTTGTCTCTCAACCGATTGACGCGCATGAAATTGCCACCGTCGCAGAAAAGGAGCCGCCCGCTGAAGCGTCGGTCGAGCCGCCGATACAAGTCAAGCCTGCGCCAATCGAGGACAAGCCCGCGCCGATTGAAACCAAGCCTGTTGAAACCAAGCCTGTTGCGACGCCTCCACGAGTAGCTCCCATCAGACCTACAGGTGTTCCTCCAACACCCAACGAAACGATCTTTACTCCCATCCCAGAGCCAAGGCAGCGCGGTCGCCGCACGCTCGAAGTCATTCTTTGGGCGCTCGCCGCAATCCTGCTTATCGTCGCCGTCGCCATCTTTGTTCCCATCCTCTTTCCAAATTTGCTGCCCAGTCTCGGAATCGGCGAGCAGCCGCTTACCGCGCCGACGATTGTGGCTATTCAACCGACTGCCCAGCCGAGTCCGACAACCACGCAGCTCCCGACTCAAGCAGCGACCGAGGCTTCGCCTGCACCGACGCAGGCACCGCTAGTAATTCCAACGCCACCCCTTGATGGCGAGCAATTGAGCCTGTTGCCGAATCCAAATCTATCTGGTTGGTACGAGAGTGATGAGGCGGAACCGCATTATGGCGATGCCAATTTGCACGCAGGAAGCTATCAGGGCAAAAACTTTGGAAGCATCATTCAATTCAATTTGCGCAACTATCCAACCGACTCGAAAATTCTTTTTGCCGCTCTGGAATTGACCGGCCGTGACGCCACCCGTCTTGGCGCAAGCGGAGATTGGCAACTTGATATTCTTGAAAACAGTCCGACGACGGATTGGGCCAATGTAACCCCTGAACAATTAGCTCAAGTCCCTTCGTTAATGACGGTGAGCGAAACGTTGACGACCAGTGATCTCGCCATCGGGCATATTAATCGCTTTGTCTTTGACGACAGCGCCCGTCAGCTGCTGGAACAACAATTCAAGAATGGAAATCTAGTTTTTCGACTGCGCGGCCCTGCCGCCGATTCGGATAACCTTTTTACGTGGGAATCCGGCGCGGGGGCCAGTGCGCTTGCGGCTCCGACTTTGCATCTCGTTGTCATTCCCGGTCATTATGTAGTCGTCACGAATACGCCCGTTCCGCAGAATGTCCTGACGGCGGCGGCGTATGTTGTACGGGGAACAGAGCAAGCCAAGCGGAATGGAACGCCAACAACGTTCCCGCCCGGTGTTGCCACCGCGACACCGGGCGGCGAAATCGTTGAAGTCGCCGCCGAAACCGCCGTTCCGGGCAATCAAGAGACCGCCATCGCCCGCGCTGTGCTAGCTACGGCAATCGCACGTACTACCGGAACGTACACGCCAAATCCACAAAACGAGGTCATTATCTTCCCAACGGCGACTCCGTTCATTATCGCCCCTGAAAATCTTGCCACGGCCACTCCGATTCCGCCAGATGCTGACTTGCTCACCATTCCGATTGATTACGAGCATTGCCATTGTCAGGGAATGATTGCCGCACTCACCAATCAATTTGGCGGTCAAAAACCCGCCCCGTTCTTGCTCTCACCGACGGGCCAAGTCGCGGGCATGTTCCACGACGATCTGATTTATCGTCAGGCACTCGTACGGGAACAATACTCACCTGACCGCAAACGCCGTGTGGTGTACCCACAAGATTCGGCGCGCGTCCAGCAAATCGGCATCGAAGATGTGGATACAGGTGACATCACCTTCCTCACACGCTTCCCCAGAGGTGTGGCGTATGACGCGGCATGGGCACCTGATAATAGCGGGATTGTGTTTGTAGCGACGGTTGAAGCAAACGCCGACCAAATCTACTTTTACGATTTCGGAACTCAACAGCTCAAGCTTCTAATCAAAACGCCGGGGGGACAACCGTGGTTCAAGCACCCGACCTGGAGTCCCGACAGCAAACAAATTGCCTATTGGTCGAGTCTGTCAGGGCATAAGCAAATCTGGGTAATGAACAGCGACGGCACGAATCAACACAATATCAGCAACAATGAGTTTGATGAGACCGACCCGGTGTGGCTGAAATAACAATCCATAATTATTGAATCAACTCCCCGATCAACGTACAACCTACAGAGCTGCTAAATGGCAGCTCTGTATCATTCACAACCTCATCAGAAGGGCTAGATCATGCCAGCATTGGTGGACCTCCTCAACCAATTCTTCTTCTCCAATGTGCCCGGCGTACAAGCGCGGGCAGCCCTCTTGCGCGCGTGGGAACTCGCCTCGGGCATGACCTGGGACGCGCTCTATGTGCAATCACTTGACGACGCGCTGACCGAAGAACTCCCGCATCTATCCGCTTATATGGGCAGAAATACCCAGCGGCCAACGCCTGCCGAACTTAAAGAATTGTTGATGATTGATCTGGGCGAAACGGGAAATGCACTGCTCGCGATGGATACCAGCAGCGGTACATTTCTGACCGAATTGGCACGGGCAATGCAAGCCAAGCGCCTTATCCTTATCAATCGCCATAACCTGTTCACCGACGAATACCGTCAGATTTTGCTCAACCTGTTCGACCACGCACACATTCGCTTCAAATCTGTCTTTAATCGGAATGGTCCTGAATTCAGCGCCGCACTCGCCATGACCGCAGGCTATGACCCCATTCTCATTGCCAGTATCACGCGTTATCTTTCGCGCGAATTCGGTGTACTTGTGTCCCCGTTCCCTCAAGTATCGTCAACCCCTCCCAGTGAGACGCCCGAACAAGAGATAGAGCCGCCTGTATCTACAACTCTGGTGAGTCAGGAATCGGATTCTGCACTACAAATCACCGCGCCAGCCACCGCTTCGGTGGAAGAAATTTCTGCGCCTCCCCTAGAAACTGTCGAACCCGAATCCATCGCGCAAGCTTTGCGGATGGCGATTCCCACTCCCCCGCCGATGCGAAATGCGGAACCAGAACCCATGATACAGCCCGCTCCATCGCACATTGGCGAAAATCGCTTGCGCGTCCTGATTGCTACTCCATCCGATGTCGTTTCCGAACGAGCCCTTTTGACGAATCTCGTCCGCGAGCTCGATGTCGAATCGCAGGCGCGTTTCAATTTGCAGCTCACGCTCGTGAATCCAACCCCTGCCGATCTTGCGGGGGTGAGTTCTGCTGTCGAACTTGCCGACATCTTTTTGGGCGTCATTTGGTTGCAGTTCGGCAAAGATTCGCTGGAGGGAGATGCGGCGGGGAACGAGGTCTTTGCAGGAACAGAGCATGATTTCAACATTGCGCTAGAACAGGGGACGGCGCGCGGCGCGGGCTGGCTGCGAACCGTTATCTATCGCTCGATTCGTCCGCCGCTCGATCTATTGCACATGGACGTAAGCGAATATACGCGCGTGCAGCAGTTCTTTGAACGCGCGGGAGGCTACGCCGGCGATGAACTCGTGCGCGTGTACAGCCACTCGTCCGAGCTCATTGCCGATGCGCGGGCGCGGCTTGACGCGTGGATTTACAACTATGCGGGCGACCTCGCTGATGCCTTGACCGAGTACGGCAAGAGCTTTGCATCGCGCGGGCAGACCGCCGACGCACTCGCCGATTTAGACCAAGCCATCGCGTTATACCGCGAATTGGATCGTCCCGAACAAGAACTTGCGCTCTGGCTCCAGGTCGGCGCATTGCAGCGCGAAGCCGGACGCCGTACCGATGCCGCGAACGCGCTGGACGCCGCATTACGTCTCGCACAGCGTCTCCAAGACGACAACGCCGCGGCGGATGCGCTGCATCAACTTGGCTTGCTCGAAGCAGATGGCCAGCAGTGGCAGCACGCGCTGCGTTCCTTTCAAGGCGCGCGTGCCTACCTCACTCCCGATGCCGCGCTCTATCGCATTGTTCTCGCGGACGAGATTTCCGCGCACCAGAACCTCGGCGATGCCGAACGCGCGGCAGGCGAATTGACGCGTGCAGGAGATTCCTACCGCGCCGCGCTCGCCCTCGCGCAAGAAGTGGATGATGCGCCACGCATGGCGGAATTATGGCAGCAGCTCGGTTCACTCGCCGAAGCGAACGGTGCATGGGCGGACGCCACTCACGCGTACTCCGAAGCCCTGGCGAATCTCGATGTCTCCGCCGCGCCCGAAACGCGCCGGATTCTATTTGATGCCCAAGCCAATGCCCACGCGCAGCGGGGCGCACAAGCTCGCGCGCATGGCGATCTGGCGGATGCGGAAGTTGCCTACCGCGCCGCGCTCGAAGCGAGCGAACAAGGTAGCAATGATCGCAAACGACGCGGCGAACTGCTTGCGACCTTGGGTGCAATTGCGGCGGAACGCGGCGCGTGGGAGCGTTCCATTCAGTCGTACACCCTAGCGCTTGCGCTGACTTCGGGGCTCGATGATGAATCCTTGCGCCGCCCCTTGCTTGCCGCGCAGGGAGATGCCTACCAACATCTAGGCAATGAACGCTTCAAGGCGGAGCAGTGGGATTCAGCCGGGAGCGCATATCGTGATGCGCTTGCCCTCTATCAAGAGCTGGACGCGCGCGAGCAAGAAGCGATTACGCTGTATCAACTCGCCATTGTTTCCTCGAAGCAGGAACGGTGGGAAGAATCCAACGCGTATCTTTCGCAAGCACTCCCACTGCTCGACGGGCCTTCATTGCAAGAGACGCGGCAGGCAGCACAAAGCGCGCAGGCCGAGGCCCTCATTCATATTGGACAAGAACACCGCGACGCGGAGCAATGGGCGCAAGCGGAAATCGCATTTCTCCAAGCGCGTGGCAATCTTGAACAATTAGGACGGGGGGAAGAAACGGGTGAACTCTTGACCGATTTGGGCGAAGTAACCGCCGCCCAAGCGCGCTGGCCAGAGGCACTCGCCTATTTCCAACAAGCCCTGCTGCGACTCAAGGCTCCCGAACAAGAAGCTGCCCGCATACGTACTCTGCAATTGCAGGCAGGCACGATTCGACAGGTTGGCGATTTACGTCGCAGCGCGGGTGACATCGCGCAAGCGCAAGCCGCCTTCCGCCAACAGCTCGACCTCGCTCAACAGCTGCAGGATCAAGAACTCGAAGCCGACGCCTTTTATCGTCTCGGTCTCGTGGATGCCGATGCAGGCAACTGGAACGACGCCATCAGCAATTTCGATCAGGCGCTGGACCGCTTGAATGACCCCGCGCAGAGTGACAATCATGCGCTCGTGCAGCGCCATCAACTTGCGGCGTACGAAAAATTGGGCGAAGCGGAACGCGCCGCGCATCATTTCGCTCATGCGGAAAGCGCCTATCGCTCCGCGCTCACCATTACACAGGCGCTGGACGAACGCGACCACGAAGCGGACTTGCTCTATACGCTCGGTCTGCTCTCCATCGAGCAAGAAAACTGGGACGAAGCCCTGGTGAACTTGCGCCGTGCGCTTGGCATTTATAACATGATGCCCTCCGCGCCGACCAAGCCCCAAGTCATCTGGAATATCGGTCGCGCGCAGCGCGGTCAAAAACGCAAACAATTGCGCGACGCCCTCACTCGCGCCAATGCCGCACGCGACGCAGGAAATTGGGATGCGGCAGTGCCCGATTATGAAGCGGCGCTCAACCTCGCCCGCGAAGTTGGCGACGCCAAAGCGGAAGGCACGGCGCTGGAACAACTTGGCTATGCTGCTAATGCGCTTGGCAATTGGGACTATGCCCTCGCCTATTTCAACGACGCGCTCGACAAATTAACCGACCCCCAAGACCTCGAACGCCGCACTCTTATCACGCGCGCACAAATTGACGCACTGCGTCAGCGCAGCGACCAAGAACGCGCAGTACAGGATTGGAGCAACGCCGAACAAGACCTATTGAGTGCGTTGTCATTGGCAGAGTCTTTAGGCGATAGCGCGCTGGAAGGCGATCTCGTCACGCGGCGCGGATATATTGCGTCAGGACAGGCCAGGTGGAATGACGCCATTGATCTGTACTCTGCCGCGCTCGAACGCTTTGATGAATCCAGTGACGCCCGCGCCGAAATCGAACGCGCACAGGCACACGCGTACGAAGCATTGGGCGACAGCGAGCACAATGCCCAAAATTGGGAAGGCGCAGAAGCTGCCTACAATCAAGCGCTCACCTTACAGCGCAATCTCGACGCCCGCGCAGCGCAAGCGCGCCTGCTCGCCGTGCTCGGCGATGTCGCAGGACGACAGGCGCGCTGGTCAGACGCGGTAGAACGATTGACCGAAGCGCGCACGCTAGCCGCCGCACTCGACACGGCCGAACGCCTCGCCGCGCTTGATTCCGAACTCGCCCGCGCGACGATTGCGCTGAAACGAGAACAACAAGCAGACGCTGAAACTCGCGGTGACGAAAAGCGTGCGGCGCAAGACCTCACGGGCGCGCAAGCTTATTATTTAGAAGCTCTTTCGCTTGCAGAAGCATTGCAAGACCGCGTGGGACAAGCGGACCTTAACGCCAAGCTCGGTTTTCTCGCGACGGATCGCGGCGAACTGGAACACGCGCTTGCGCGTTTTCGCACAGCTGCCTCATTAAACAGTTCCCCTGAACAAACGGGGCAACGCAGCGCCCTCATTGAGTTACAAGCGCAAACGCTTCAAGACATGGGCAACCGCGCGGCGGGCGAAGGGCACTGGCAAGACGCGCTTGACTTGTATCAACAAGCCATCGCGCTCCTCGATGACGCGCCACAATCACAGTCGCGCCTCGCGACCGTACGGCTTGCGGCGGTTACTCTACAGAACATCGGCGATGAAGCGCGTGCCAATCAAGAGTGGGATAACGCGCTCGACGCCTATCGCCGTTCCAGTGGTTTGTTCGGGCTGCTCCCAGAAGGTGATGCTGACCAACGCGTGGTATTGATGCGCGAGGGAAGCGTGCTCGCAAGCATGGCAAGCGAAGCGCGCAGCAACGGCAATTATCCTCGCGCATTGGATTTATACGACCAAGCGGCGAACCAACTGCAAGTCGCGCAAGACAGCGCCTCGTGGAATCGCGTTCAAGGTGAACGCGTCGGCGCATATCGCGAAGCGGGCGATGCTTGGGCAAAGCAGGGCGAGTGGAATCAAGCGCAAGCGGCATATCAGGCTGGTTACGATATCGCGCATGAACTCGGCGATTCTGCCTCACAAGCAAAACTGCTCTACCAACTCGGTCAAACCTATTCGCAGCAATCCCGCTGGCAAGAGGCCTTGAGCTATTATCAAGCGGCCCTGCCCTTAACCGATGACGGGCATAATGCAGACTTGCGCATGGCAATCTTGCAAGCGGAACAAATCGCCTTTCAAGCATTGGGTGACGTACAGCGCGTCGCGGGCAATCTCGCCAAAGCCGAAGCGGATTATGACAACGCGCTCACCGCCGCGCTCGAACGAAATGACCGCGCGGGTGCGGGCGAGCTCTATTTCATTCTCGGCATGTTGGCGGCCGATTTCCAAGCATGGGACAAAGCACTTGGCAATTATGCCCTTGCGCTTGACCACATAGACGCGCCCGCGCAGCAAGAACATCGGCGCGATGTTCAGACCTATCAAGCGGCGGCGTTTCAACAATTGGGGGATGCGCAAGGCGCGGCTAATGAATTCGACGCAGCAGCCAACGCATACAACGCGGCGCTTGCACTTGCTAACGAATTAGGCGATAACGAGCGCGCGGGAGTCGTTTTGTATCGGCTCGGTCGGCTCCACGCCGCGCAATCGCAGTGGCAGCAAGCCTTGAACGAGTATCACCAAGCGCACGCCCGCCTTAGCCCGGACGATTCCGCGCGGCTTAGGCTATTGACAAAAGATATTGCTACGGCGACGCGCGAACTCAAGCAGATTGAACTCGCCACGCAAATTGAAAATGCGCGCGATGCCCGCGCCGAGCAGCACTGGGCCACGGCAGCCACTGCCTATCGGGCGTCGTGGACGTTAGCACAGGAGCTGGACGATTCAGAGGCTGTCCAGACGATCCAACGAGAGATGCGCGCCATAGTAGAGGACGCCCAAACTGCGCGTGCTGAATCCCGCTTTGATGAAGCCACAGTCGCGTATCATACTGCGCTTGACCTTGCGCGCAGTCTCGATGACACGGCAACGGTTGAAACTGTTCAACATGACTTGGTTTCTATGAGCAGGGACAGCGCGGCATCGCTACGTTCGGCACAGGCTTGGGACGAAGCCGCCACTTTCTATCGCGCGGCGCTTGATCTCGCCGCGGGATTCAATGATGATCAAGCTGTCTACGAGTTCCGTAGCGATCTTGTCTCGCTCTACGCAGAAAAGGGCGCAGTCCTCCGCGCCGCCAACGCGTGGGATGAATCTATCGCTGCGTATCGCACAAGCCTAGACCTGGCGAACGAATTCGATTTGTCCGACCAAGTTGCCGCGCGCCAAGCCGACATCCTCGCCGTCGCCAATGCGCGTGTCAATGCGCTGCGCATATCCGCTGATTTCGCCCGCGCTACGAACGCGGCGCAACAGCAGCGCGCGCTTGCTCAAGAATTTTCCAACCTTAACGCTGAAGCGGATGCGCTTTACAATCTCGGCGCACTATCCACCGAACAAAAGCAGTGGGCATCTGCTAAAGACTATTATGAGCAAGCACGGCTCTTATTTATCCAACAAAATCGCACAGACACGCTTGCTTCGCTCGACGCCGAACTTGCTACCGCGAATGACATTCTTGAACGACAAGCGCGGTTGAAACAATCAATCGCCGCTGCGCAAGATGCTCGCGCACAACTTTACTTTGATGAAGCGATGGCACAATATCGGAACGCGCTTGATCTTGCGCGCGAACTTGATGAGAGCGCCACTGTCGAGACGGTACAGGCGGACTGGATTGCGGTAAGCCGTGACAAAGCGGCAGCCCTACGTGCGGCAGAGAATTGGGATGGAGCCGCTACTGCTTATCGTACTGCGTTCAATCTCGCCCAGAGCTTCAATGACGACGCTGCCATACACAATTTGCAAGCCGACCTTGTATCACTTTATGCCGAACAAGGCGCAACGCTCCGTCTGACTAACACATGGCAATCGTCGGTCGCGGCATATCGTACTGCACTCGACCTTGCAGAGGAATTCAATGACCAATCCGCAATTCCTCAACTGCAAACGGTGCTCGTATCCATTCATGCGGACAGAGCCGCCGCATTGCGTTCCGCACAAGTTTGGGACGAATCCGCGAGTTTCTATCGCATTGCGCTCGATCTGGCACAGGAATTCCAAGACGAAAAGGCGGTGAAAGGATTACAAAACCATCTGATTTCGCTCTATGCGGAAAAGGGAACTGCGCTCCGTGCTATTGATGACTGGGACGAAGCGCAAGGTGCTTTCCGCGAAAGCCTTCGCCTCGCCCGCGAATTTAACTTGACGGAACAAGCTGCCGCGCGTCAGTCTGATTTAATCGCTACGGCGACGGCACGGCTGGATGCTGTGCGAAACATTGGCGACCTTGCCGCTACAGAACGCGCCGCGCAGGATAGCCTCACTCTGGCACAAGAGTTTGATGATGTACATACGCAGGGCGAATCCCTATACATCTTAGGTACAATCGCTACTACACAAGCACGCTGGCAAGATGCGCGCAGCCATTTCGAGCAAGCCGTTCAATCATTTCAACAAGTCAATGCAACTGACCGCCTCACCGCAGCGCGAAATCAACTTGAACGCGCCGAGTATATCCTTGACCTTCAAACGCGCTTGGCTGCTGCTGTATCGGCTGCTCAATCTGCGCGCGCCAGCGAGGAGTGGGATACCGCTGCTTCGCAATACCGTACGGCGCTCGATCTTGCAACTGCATTAGACGACCAGAACACAGCGGACGCGCTGCGCGCCGATTTAGTGAACTTGGGAGCAGCAAAAGTCTTGGTGTATCAACGCGCGGGTGACTGGGGACACGCCGAACGCGCCGCGCATGAACAAATCGAGCTCACGCAACAGTTCCAGAATAAAGTTGCCGAAGCGGAAGCATGGGCGGCACTCGGCGCGCTTTCTGCAACCCAAAAGAAGTGGAACGAGGCCATCGCCTATTACGGCGAAGCGAACCAGCGATATACCAATTTACAAGCCTCCACTCACGCGTCCCAAGTCGAAGGCGAAATCATGCGCATCACGCGCGTGATGAAAGCCGAACAAAGAGATGCCGCGCATCGTCGCGCGGAGACCGCCTTCCAAGCCGCGCAGTGGCAAGAGGCGGAACAGGCATATCAGGAAACTCTCGTGCTTGCGGAGGAGGCACACGACCGGCGCGGCGTTGGAGAACTCCAATTCGCACTGGGGCAAGTTGCCAGCAACCAGCATCAATGGAATTTAGCCGCTGACCGCTTTTCCGCTGCCCTCACACAATTTACTGCAGACGAAGATGCCAGGGAGCGGGCGGCTGCGCTGGAACAACGAATGCTCGCTCTCACGGCGGCGGGCAATCAATATGCAGCACAGAGCGAATGGCAGTCTGCACAAAATGCGTACTCTGCCGCTGCCCGCGATGCCGAAACCCTCGCGCGGCGCACCGACCAAGTCCACCTTGCTCAACAACTTGCCTTTGTTGCCGCGCAGCAAAACGATTTTCAAGGTGCATTAAACTATTACGAGGGCGCGCTGGCAGTTCTCGGAACGGACGGTTCTTCCGAAGAACATCGCAACATCTTTTCGAATCAAGCCGACGTTTGGCAGCAAATCGGTGATGCCGAGATAGATGCAGGCAACTTGAGTCAAGCCCAGTCGGCGTACGAACGCGCGTTGAGCCTTTATACAACTCTGGACATCACGACTGCGCGCGCCCAAGTATTGCACAGTCTCGGCTTGGTGCACAGCGCACAGGACAATTGGGAAACGGCACTTCAGGCGCATCACGACGCCTATGCCCTGCTGCAGGACTTGGATGTACCCGAGGCGCAGGTTGAAATCCTTACATCCATCGGCAATGCGCATCGTCAGCTTGGAAATAAAGAGGGCGCACGCAAGAACTATCAAGAAGCATTGGCATTGACGGATGAGCAAGACACCACTCGCCGCCCAGAAATCCAACGCGTCCTTGGCGAAGTAGTCGAGGAAATTGAACGCGAACGCCGTGAAGCGGAAGAAGCGGCGGAGCGCGCTCGCCGTGAAGCGGAAGAAGCAGCCGAACGCGCTCGCCTCGAAGCCGAGGCAGAGGTAACGCGTGCTCGTTTAGAGGCAGAAGCAGAAGCAGAACGTCTCCGCCTCGAGGAAGAACGCGCTCGTCGAGAAGCGGAAGATGCAGCCGAACGCGCTCGCCTTGAAGCAGAGGCCGAAGTGGAACGTGCTCGTATCGAGGCAGCCGCCGCCGCAGAACGCGCTCGGCTGGAAGCAATTGTCACGAGTGAACGCGCGCTGGGTGAAGAGTCATTTGAACAAACACACTGGCAAGGGGCAATCACCCATTTCGACGCCGCACGCGTCGCGTACGAAGCGTTGGAGCAACCGCAGGGCGTCCGAGCGATGTATGAGCAGCAAGCCAACGCCTTTGTCAATCTCGGCGATCTTTTCTACGGCGAAGGGCGCTGGCAGGAAGCAGACGCGGCCTATCAACACGCGCTCGACCTTGACCGTGTGACCGGACGGACTGACCGGGACGGTGACCTATTCTCTCGACTTGGATTGACCGATGCCGCACAAGGACAATATGCTGAAGCGATTGATCATTACAATCGGGCGCTCGCTCTATTGAGCGGTGAAGAACTTGGACTGCGTGATCGCATTCTCGCGCAATTGGCATTCACCTTGCAGCAAGAGGGGAAACGCGCGCAGGAAGCGGGCGAGTTCGCGCAAGCAATTGCGGCATTTACTCGCGCGCACAAGATGGCGGAAGCGTCGGGGCATTACGACCAGCTGGCTGACATCTGGTTGCGCCTGGGGCAAATTTACACCACTCAAAACAATCGCGACGCGGCGCTGAACGCATATCGCCGTGCGCTAGAGTATGACCATCAATACGGTATTGGGCTTCGCCATACGGAGACAAGTCACGCGCTGGCTAGCACTCTATTTCAAGAAGGACGTGACGCACTGGATGCGGATTCATTTGAATCCGCCAAGTATCACTTGCAAGAAGCATTAACACATGCGCAAAATGCGAACGACCCGCGTTTCGTTAACGATATTTTGGAAACGTTAGGCGATGTTGCGCGTGAGCAAGGGGACACAGCAGCAGCGCTCGACTATTATGGGCAGGCGGGTCGTTACCTGGCATCGGTGGAGGACACTCCGCGCTGGCGAAATGTGTCACTGCGTCAGGCAGAATTGCTCCGCCAAGTCGCACGCGCACAGTATTCCGCGTCGGCGTATTCAGACGCCGAAAACAGTTATCGGCGTGCGCTCCTTTTGCAGCAGGCGGCGGGCGACAGCTCGAATCTGGGAGAAATTTATTTCGGACTGGGTCGCGCCCTCGCTTCGCAGGAACGTTGGACCGAAGCATTGGTCGCGTTTGACCAGGCGGATTCCTTGATGCTCGATGCCCGGGCCGCCGAACGCCGCGAGTTGCAGCGCGCTATGACACACGTGTTGGAACACATTGGCGCGCAAGCCAAACTCGAAGCGCGTTGGAGCGAGGCGCAGACAAGTTACACCCGCGCCGCTGTTTTGCACGATACGCTTGGATCACGAACAAAATCGGGGCTGATCTGGCAAGAGCTCGCGCAAATTTCTGCCACCCAAGAACGCTGGCAGGATGCTGCCCACGCCAATGCAGAAGCGCTCACGCGACTTGATGCGCCCGAAGCCCAAGACGTCCGCCGCGCCGTTTTGCAGCAGCAAGCGCGCATCCTCATCGGCATCGGCGATGAGCAGCAGCGTGCAGGGCAATTAGAACAAGCCGCTGAAACCTACCGCAATGCGCTCGCCATCGCCGAAGAACAAGGCGACCTACAAACTCTCGCCGAACTCTACAACATGCTTGCCGCGCTCGCTGCGGCACAGGAGGATTGGGATACTGCGCGCGAGGAATATCAGCACGCCATCGAAGTCTATCAGGAACTCGACCAGCCGACTGCCGAAGCGGAAACGTGGACGCGGCTCGGTGATATGCACCGCCTCGCCGCGCAGCCC
>Ga0070741_10006522_pt1 | contig 24984 bp, 21 predicted proteins | sample Coa_R1_4_FD_66440 | JGI IMG/M metagenome (GOLD analysis project Ga0070741, IMG submission 66440) | Surface soil microbial communities from Centralia Pennsylvania, which are recovering from an underground coalmine fire - Coalmine... | ecosystem: Environmental > Terrestrial > Soil > Unclassified ... | reverse complement strand
CAGCAGAGCCCCTTCTCGCGGGCACGGGGCGGCTCCACCATGCGGAGCCCGGGAATCGCCCGGAGCGCGTCGCGCGGCGGCTCGAACAGCCCGTTGTACCGGCCGATGTAGCACGAGTCGTGGTAGGTCAGGAGCTCCTCGCGGGGTCGCGTGAGCCGCAGGCGGCCCGTCCGGACCAGCTCGGCGATCAGCACCGAGTGGTGCACCACCTCGAACTCGCCGCCGAACTGCCGGTACTCGTTGCCGATCGTGTTGAAGCAGTGCGGGCAGGCGGCCAGCACCTTCCGGAACCGGTACCGCTTCAGCGTGTCGACGTTCTCCCGGGCAAGGGTCTGGTACAGGTACTCCTCCCCCAGCCGGCGCGCCGCGTCGCCGTTGCACCTCTCCTCGGCCAGGACGGCGAACGAGACCCCGGCCGCCCGGAGGACCTTCACGACCGCGCGGGCGATGTTCTGGTTCCGCCGATCGTAGGACGCCGAGCAGCCGACCCAGTAGAGGTACTCGACCTCCTCGCCTTCCCGCAGCCGCGGGACGTCCAGCCCCTCCGCCCAGGCGAGCCGGTCGGCGGCGGCCAGGCCCCAGGGATTCCCGGCCCGCTGCATGTTCTGGAGACTCGCCCCCGCCGTCCCGGGGAGCGCGCCCTCGGAGAGGGCCAGGTACCGCCGGAGGTCGATGATCGTGTCCACGATGTCGATGAACGCCGGGCACGCCTCCACGCACGCCATGCACGTCGTGCACGCCCACAGCTCCTCGGAACGGATCGTCTCCCCGTGGATCGCGCGCCCGTTCCCCTCGTGCATGAGGCGCCGCAGCTTGAGGATGATCTGCTTCGGCGAGAGCGGGGTGCCGGCCAGATACGCCGGACAGGCGTCCTGGCACCGCCCGCACATCGTGCAGGCGTCGAAGTCGAGCCGGCGCTTCCACGAGAACTCCTCCATCCGCGAGATCCCGAGCGACTCGGCCTCCTCGATGTTGGGGATCGGGCGGAGCGCGCGGGGCGTGTCGAGCTTCGCGAAGAAGGTGTTCAGCGGGGTCGTGATGAGGTGGATGAAGTAGGAGTGCGGGATGAGGGCGATGAAGGCGAACGAGATCGCGAAGTGGAACAGCCAGGTCCCGAGGTGGAGCGCCCGCAGCCCGGGCTCCTCGAGCCCCAGCGCCCGCAGGCCGCGTCCGAGCGCCCACCCGACCGGAGACCACGGCCCCCACCACGGCTGGACCACCGCCAGCCGGCAGGCCTCCAGGACGAAGCCGGTGACGTTGATCGTGAGCAGCAGCGCGAGCAGCCACGCGAACGCCGAAGTGGGGTCGATCCGGCCGGGCCGCACGACGAAGCGCCGGTAGAGCGCCATCGCCAGCCCGATCACGAAGAAGAGGCCGAAGAGGTCCAGCGAGAGCTCGTACCCCAGGTAGAACGGGCCGCGGAGCAGCTTGAACGCGAGCCCGGACGGCAGGCGCAGCGTGATGTCGTAGTCGATCGTGGCCAGGAGCGTGCCGAGGAACAGGACGCCGAACGCCCAGAACATGAGGGCGTGCATGACCCCGGGGTAGCGCTGGGTCAGCGTGCGCGCCTGGAGGAGGCCGTGGCGCAGGAGGAACCGCAGCCGCTCGGGCACGCGGTCGAACCGGTTCTCGGGGCCGCCGGCGCGCCACACCGTCGCGCGCTGCCACAGGCCCAGGCCGAACACGCCCACCGCGACCACGCCCAGCGCGTACAGGAGGAATTGCGCCCAGCCGGGGACGTTCCAGAACGTGTCCCGGAACGGGACGTCGAACGCGGCCGATCCGGGGTGCGTGCTCACGCTGACGGATTATAGACCAGAGGCGCGCCCGGTCCCCCGATCGCCGCCGTGCTCCGTCGCGCGGCGGCGTGCCGTCGCGCGGCCCCCGGCACCGCCGGTCCGCGGCCGGTCCGCGGCGGCGGCCGGGGATCCCGGGTCAGCGGGCCGTCTCCGGGAAGCGGAGCCGATCGACGATCGCGCGGATCGCCGTGTGCGCGTCGACGCGCCCCGCCTCGACGTCCGCCAGCATCGCCTCGAGCGGGCCCCCCGCGCCCAGCGCGCGGTCGACCTCCCGCCGCAGCTCGGCCAGGATGAGCGCCCGCAGCTCCCGGGCCCGCCGCGCCTGGCGGCGGCGCGCCAGGGCCCCGCTCGCCTCGAGGGCCGCCCGGTGGCCGCGCACCGCGGCGAGCAGCTCCGCGACCCCGGCGTCGTGGACCGCCTGGGTCGTCAGGATCGGCACCTCCCAGTCGAGATCGCGCGAGGCCTGCTGGCTCTCGCGGTGGAGGTGGACCATGTGCCGGAGCTCGGCCACGAGCCGGAGCGCGCCCTCGCGGTCCGCCTTGTTCACCACGAAGACGTCGGCGACCTCCAGGAGCCCGGCCTTCATCGTCTGGATGGCGTCCCCCGACTCCGGGACCAGGACGACCACCGTGGTGTCGGCCAGCCGCACGATGTCGAGCTCGGTCTGCCCGACCCCGACCGTCTCGATCAGGACCCACGCGAACCCGAACGCGTCCAGCAGCTTCTGGACGTCCGCGGTCGCGCGGGCGAGCCCGCCGAGGTTCCCGCGGGTCGCCATGCTCCGGATGAAGACGTCGGGGTCCAGGGTGTGGGCCTGCATCCGGATCCGGTCGCCCAGCACCGCCCCCCCGGTGAACGGGCTCGTGGGATCGACCGCGATGACCGCGACCGAGGCGCCGTCGCGCCGCAGCGCGGCGATGAGCCGGTCGCCCAGCGTGCTCTTGCCGGCCCCCGGCGGCCCGGTGATGCCGACCGTGTACGCCCGGCCGGTGTGGCCGTGGATCCCCTGCATGAGCCGCGGGAGGTCGGTGTCCCGGTTCTCGACCCGCGTGATGAGCCGGGCCAGCGCCCGCCGGTCCCCCGCCAGCATGCGCTCGATCAGCGCATCGACGGCGCCCTCGGTCACGCGATCGCTCGCTCCCGGCGAAAGGCGGCGATCGCGTCGCCGTCGTACCCGATCCCGCGCAGCACCTCGTCCGTGTGCTCGCCGAGCCCGGGCGGTGCCGTGGCCATGCGGCCGGGCGTCTCCGAGAGCCGGACGGGGAACGCGACCTGCGGCACGGGACCGAGCGTCGGGTGGTCGATCTCGGCGAACAGCCCGCGGCCGACCAGCTGCGGATCCCGCACGACCTCGTCCAGCCGGAGCACCGGGCCGGCGCAGACGTCGGCCCGGTGGAGCAGCTCGACCCACTCCGCGCGCGTGCGGGTGCGGAAGAGCGCCCGCAGCTCGCGCTCGGCGCGCTCCCGCGCCGCGCCCTCGGGGTGCTGGAGGGAGAGCAGGTCCTCGCGGCCGGTGAGCCGGCAGAAGTTCGCCCAGAACTGCGGCTCGAGCGCCCCGAGCGTCACGTGCCCGCCGTCCGCCGCCTCGTAGACGCCGTAGCACGGCCAGCCGCCGTTCAGCCGCTCCTCGCCGCGGGCCGGGACCCGGCCGGTCGCGAAGAACGCCGCCAGGTGGGGGATCAGCCAGGAGACCACGCCGTCCGTCATCGACACGTCGACGAACTGGCCGCGGCCCGATTCCCGGCGGTGGTGGAGCGCGGCGGCGATCGCGAACGCGGCCAGGAGCGCCCCGCCCCCGAGATCGGCGACCTGGACCCCCGGCGTCACCGGCGGCCCGTCCCGGGGCCCCGTCACCGACAGCGCCCCGGCGTACCCCATGTAATTCACGTCGTGGCCGACGACGTGGCGGTACGGGCCGTCCTGGCCGAAGCCGGAGATGGCGCAGTAGACCAGGCCCGGGTGCTCCCGGCGGAGCGCCTCCCACCCGAGGCCGAGCCGGTCCATGACCCCCGGGCGGAAGCTCTCCAGCAGCACGTCGGCCGTGCAGGCGAGCCGGCGGAAGATCGCCTTGCCGCTCTCGGTCTTGAGGTCGATGGCGACGCTCTTCTTGTTGCGGTTCAGGAGCAGGAAGTAGGCGCCGACGTCGCTCCCCCGCCAGAAGGGCGGCGTCTGGCGCGCGTAGTCGCCCCGCCCCGGCTCCTCGACCTTGATCACCTCGGCGCCCAGGTCGGCGAAGAGCAGCGAGCAGTAGGGGCCGGGGAGCAGGCGCGAGAGATCGAGCATGCGGAGGCCCGCGAACGCGCCCGCCATGGGGAGGATTGTAGCCCGTGCCGGGGTGCCGCGGGGCACCCCGGCACGCGGAGATGCTACTGGAGCGGCTTCCGGAAGGGCTGGTGGCAGGTCCCGCAGGCCTGGCGCCCGAAGTCCTTCATCAGGGCCTCGACCTGCGCCTGGTCCTTGGCCTTGGCGGCGTCGCGGAGCGCGAGCGCCTTGGTCTCCAGGTTCTTCGCGGCCGACTCGAAGTCGCCCCACTTCTCCCAGATCTCGGGCTTGGCGTTGGACTTGTCGCTGAGCGAGCCCTTGGGGAAGAGGAGCGGGATGTGCTGGGCGTTGATCGCGATGGTCTCGGCGTTGACGGCGATCGCCTCGATGCTGCCGGCCTTGGCCTTGTCCTGGGCGTCCTTCCAGCTCGCCCCGTTCAGCTTCATGAGGCGCTGCCGGTCGGCGATCGGGTCCCCCGACCCGGGATGGGGCGCCATCTGACCCTCACTGGCGGTGACGCCGAGGAGCAGCAGACTGCCGAGGACGGTGGCGCAGACGGGGACGCGCTTCATGCGGCCTCCTTGGACGGCCGGGCCCCCCGGCCCGCCCGGTGTAGGATGGGGCGCGGTCACTGTTGCCGCCTCGTGATCTTGTTGCGCACGGCGGGAATGCTCTTGAGGTAGCGGGCGATCGCCAGCCGGTCCGCCTGGCTCAAGTCCTTGTATCCGGCCGCCGTGCCCTCGATGACCTCGGCCATGAGCCCGCCCGCGACGTCGCCGTCAGGCTTGTTGCCGGTCGCGAGATACTCGGCGATCTCCTCCTCCGACCACGTGAGCCCGGTCTCCCGGTCCGGGGTGATGTTCGGGACGGTCGAGTTCTCCGGGCCGTGCTGGTTCCCGCCGAGGAAGCGCGCGTTGTCGGTCGCCTGCGTCACCCCGCGCGGGGTGTGGCACTCGCCGCAGTGGCTCACCGCCCGCACCAGGTACTCGCCGCGCGCCAGGCCGGCGGTCGGCGCGGTCGGCGGGGGCGTCTCCCGGGGCGCGAACGCCGCGAGCCAGCCCGGCAGGAAGACGGTCTCGAAGAGCGGGACCGTGATCCGCTTGGGCGGGGTCGGCCGGTTCACCGCGGGCAGGCTGCGCAGGAAGGCCACCAGCGCCCGGAGGTCCTCCTCGGCCATCCCGTTGAAGACGGGGTACGGGTGCACCGGGACCAGCCGCTCGCCGTTCGGTCGTCGCCCCAGGCGGATCGCCGTGATGATCTGCTCGTCCGTCCAGCCGCCGATCCCGGTCTGCCGGTCGGGAGTGATGTTGGCCGAGTACACGGTGCCGAACGGGCCGTCGTACCGGCGGCCGCCGCTGTTCACCGGCTTGCCCTTCTCCGTGTGGCACCCGCAGCCGCCCGCTGCCGCGAACACGTAGCGGCCGCGCGTCACGAGGTCCAGCCCCGGCGGCGGCTGTGCGGACGGGGACGCCGGCGCCGAGACGACGAGCGCCCCGGCCAGGATCGCGCCAATCAGAGCTTCGAGTCGGACAGTGAAGGGCCGCAGCATGGTCCGTCCTACTTCTCTAACCCGCCGCCGCGCGAGGCGGTTCCGCCGGGCGTCCGCCGGGGCGGCGGGGCCTCCCCGGGGGAGGCGTCGAGTCGCGCCTCGAGCAAGAGCGCGTCCTCGCCGGTGTCCGGGTAGTAGCCGCGCCGCCGCCCCACCACCCGGAAGCCGAGCCCCTCGTAGAGCCGCCGGGCGGGTCGGTTCGCGGGGCGCACCTCCAGGAAGGCCCGCGTCGCCCCCTGCGCGCGACACCGGGCGAGCAGCGTGACCAGGAGCTGGTGGGCGATCCCCTGCCCGCGCCGATCCGGGCGGACCGCGAGATTCGTGATGTGCACCTCGTCGGCGACCACCCAGAGGCAGAGATATCCCACGACCGGCCCCTCGCCGGCGACGGACCCCCCGGACGGCTCGCGCGCCACCCAGAGCCGGGCGACCGGGTTGCGCTCGAGCTCGTGGCGGAACGCCGCACGCGACCACGGCGTGCGGAACGAGGCGCGCTCGATCTCGAGCACGGCGTCGAGATCGCTCCCCTGCATCGGCTCAATGCGCCGTGTCGGCACCGACCCGCCGCTCCCGGGCGAGCTCCGCCTCCGAGGGCCGGAGGTAGATGGGGACGAGCGCCGCCGGGTCGGCCATCTCGCCGCGGCCGAGCGCCTCGGCCCCGAGCTCCGCGACCGCGAGCCCCGACGAGACGCGCAGCGAGCCCGGGGCGAGCCGCGCCCGCGGCCCGAGGGCCGCGGCTAGGGCGGGCACGCAGGTCGCGACGCCGTCGCCGAGGAACACGATCGGCGTCGCCACGTCGCGGGCAAGCTCCTCCGCGAGGGCGGCCGGCGCGATCGCCCGCGCCGCCGCCAGCGTCTCGAGGCGCCCGTCCTGGGTGCGGTAGAGGGCGGCGTACACCTCCCCCTTCCGGGCATCGAGCATCGGGCAGACCGGGAAGGCACAGAACGGCAGCATCCAGGCCAGTGCGTCCAGGGTCGGCACCCCCACCACCGGCCGCCCGGTCGCGAACGCGAGGCTCTTCACGGTGGTGATGCCGATGCGGAGTCCGGTGAAGGAACCCGGGCCGAGCGCGACCGCGAACCCCTCGACGTCCCCCAGGCGCCACCGGGCGGCGCGGAGCAGGGCATCGATCGCGGCCAGCAGGCGCTCGCCGTGGGTCACGGCGACGTTGACGCGCGACTCGGCCACCGCCCGGCCGCCGTCGAGCAGCCCGACCGCCCCGGTCAGGGTGGAGGTGTCGACGGCCAGGAGCCGCACCGGGTCAGTCTAGTCACCGTCGCCGAGGAGCGTCAAGGAACGGCGCCCATCGGCAGTGTCGCAGTTTGCCGGCAGACCGAGACACTGCCCGCCCATCACATCCTCGCGTGGCACCGACGGGAACGGGGCAGGGACCTGGCGCCCTGGACCCCGTTGACAGGTGTCGAGCCGCACGCCAGGATAGGCCGCACGGCGAGGGGATGCGGCGGCGCCCGAGCGGAGCGGTGCGGTTCTGCAACAACCCCGCCTGCGAACGTTGCGACGAGCACCTCCGCCCGGGGGAGATCCTCCGGAAGGCCCGGCGCGAGGTCTGCCCCGCATGCCACGAAGAGCTGACGATCCGGGTCCTCCGGGCGCCGCCGGGCCGGCTTCGGACGCCGCCCGCCGGACGGGCGCCCGGCCACCCCTGACGCCCCGCGGGGCGCCCGCCCGGAACCCGTCGCCGGTCGGGCCGGGGCTCCCGTCCACGCCACCCCGTCCGCCGGTCGATCCCGCGGTCCGCGAGCGGATCCACCTGGAGATCCTGCGGCGCACCGGCGCCTATCGGAGCGATGACCACTTCCTGCTGCCGTCGGGCCACCACGCGCCGGAGTTCATCGACAAGGCCCTCGTCACGACCGAGCCCTCCTTCACCGAGGGCCTGGGGGACGTGATCGCCAGCCACTTCGCGGCCTGGCCGGTGGACGTGGTGCTGTCCACCGGGCCGGGAGCCCTGATCCTCGCGCACTGCGTGGCCCGCGCGCTGCCGTCGCGGCCGATCCTCGTCTATGCGACCAAGGGCTTCACCGAGCAGGGGCGCCAGGTGCGCCTCCCGGACGAGTTCACGCGGTTCGTGCGGCCGGGGAGCAAGGTGCTGGTGATCGAGGACCTGATCACGACGGGCGAGACGATCAAGCTCCTGATCCGGATGGTGCGGGACGCCGGCGGGACCGTGATGGGGATCGGCTGCCTCTGGCAGCGGGCCTCGAAGAGCGACCTCGGGAGGGAGGTCTTCAGTCTGGTCCACCGCGACTTCCCGACCTACGACCCGGCGAGCTGCCCGCTCTGCGCGCGCGGGGTCCCGCTGAACGTCGAGTTCGCGCGGGCCGAGCCACCGACGGAGGACGCGGCCGACGCCGGGCGTCGCCGGCGCCCGTAGGGGACCGGCGCCCGCCGGCTTCCGCCGGGCGGGCGCTCAGGAGACGACGGGCTCGGAGGAGTGCGCGGGCGGCGCGGCCGACCGGGCGAGGGCGGCGTGGACCGCCGTCTCGAACGCCTCCCGGAGCCGCTCGATCCGGTCCGTGAAGGTGAGCCCGATGCGGGCGAACGCCTCGAACACCGCCTCCCGCCCCTCGTCCAGCGAGAGGTGTACGATCCGCGGCAGCTTGTCGAGGTCGGCCTGGACGCGCTCGTGGAGCTGCTGCACCACCTGGTGCAGCTCCTCCCGGCCCTTCCGCACCGAGCCCAGCATCGGGAGCACGAACAGGTCCGCCCGGTCCCGCAGCCGCGACAGCGCGGCGGCCGCGACGGGGATCACCTCGACGCCGAGCTCGTCCAGGTAGCGGCGCAGGCAGTCCCCGGCCCGCTCGCTCAGGAACGCCTCCGGGACGGCCACCGCGCGGCGGAGACGCGGCCGGAACCAGGCCAGCCAGCCCCGGCCCGCCCGCGCCCGGCGCAGGCTCTCCTCGTAGTCGGCGCTCCACTCGCCCTCCCACCACGGCTCGGCGTCGGCGAACGGCGAGCGCGTGGGGACGGCCTCGGGGGTCCCGTGGACCTCCGTCACGTACTCGTGGAAGTGCTTGTGGGCGATCATGTACGCGATCGCGTTGACCGCCTTCTCGAGCGACGCCCCGCTCGCGAGCGCCGTCCGCAGGGTCCGGACGAAGGCCCGCCGCCGCGTGCGGTCGCGCGTCAGGAGGAAGTGGCGCACGACGTTCACCGCGATCCGGCACAGGTCCCAGTCAACCCGCCCGGCGGCCCGTCCCCCCCGGTCCGAGCCGGCCCGGAAGTGCCGGAGCGCCTGCGCGACCCGGGCCCCGTAGTTGTCGTACTTGTACAGGGACCGGATCAGCCAGTTGTAGCCGCGCCGGACCTCGTCCACGGTCATCAGCTTCGGCACGAAGTTCAGGTCCGCCGCCCCGTGCCCCAGCACGGTCGCCGAGTCGTACGGCAGGAGCCGCCCTTCCTTCTGGAGCCGCGCGTGCAGCGGCGTCTTCTCGATCGCGGTCAGGACCCCGCACGTCGTGAACGCGATGCCGGCCTCCATCAGGAACTCGAACTGCTCCTGGAAGATCCCCACGTCGTCGTGGTCGAATCCGACGATCATCCCGGCGACGATCATGAGGTTGTGCGCCTGGATGGCGCGGATGCTGTCGAGCAGCGGCTTGTGGACGTTCTGCCGCTTCTTGGACTCGACCAGGCTGTCGACGCGCGGGGACTCGATCCCCACGAAGATGCTCGTGAAGTTCGCCTCGCGGAGCAGCTGGAGCAGCTGCGGGCGCTCCGCCACCGTGATCGTCATCTCCGCCGAGAACTGGAGCGGGTACCCGTTGGCGCGGCTGAACTCCCCGAGGGCGTGCAGGAGCTGCTCGGCGTACTTGATGTTCCCGACGAAGTTCGCGTCGGAGAAGCTCACGTACTTCCCGCCCAGCGCGGCGACGGTCTCGATCTCCGACAGGACCTGCGGGATCGACTTCGTCCGCGGCACCCGGCCGTCGGTGATGATGATGTCGCAGAACTCGCACTGGAACGGGCAACCGCGCGTGGTCTGGACGAAGTAGTAGAGGTAGTCGCCGCGCCGGAGGAGGTCGAAGCGGGGCACCGGCGAGAGCCGGATGTCCACGTTGCCGACCTGCCTGTACACCGGCTTCGGCGTCCCCGCCAGCAGGTCCCGGCAAAACTCCGGCCAGGTGATCTCGACCTCGCCGTCGAAGACGACGTCGAACGTGCCGTCGGTGAAGCGCTCGGGACAGAGCGTCGGGTACGGACCGCCGACCACGACCGTCTTGCCGCGCCGCCGGAACTCCCGGGCGATCTCCCGGGCCCGGTGGTACTGGACGTTCCAGCACCCGATCGCGACGAGGTCGGCGTCGGTGTCGAACCGGATGGGCTCGGCGTTCTCGTCGACCAGCTCGACCGCGAACTCCGGCGGCGTCATGCCCGCCACGGTCGCCAGGCCGAGCGGCGCCTGACCGCAACGCACGCCGACCAGGTCCGCGATCCCCTGGAAGCCCCACAAGGACCGCGGGAACCGCGGATTCACGAACAGGATCTTCCGGGCCTTCCTCGGGGACGGGAGCATCGCGGCCTCCATGGGGGAAGACACCCAGCGGATGAGAACGGCCCACACCCTAGCATCGCGCGCGCGCTCCTGTCAACGGGACAACGCAGTCGCGACGCCGTCCCGGCGCACAGTCGGGATGCCGTCCCGGCGCGGGTGGGATGGTGGGTCGACGGCGCACGATCCCGAGCGCGCGCTGGCACGCCACGCGGCATCCCCCGCCACGAGCGCGCCTCCCCGGACGACCGTCGTCCCCGGACGACCGTCGTCGCACCGGTTGCCTCGCTCTCGCGGTCACCCCGCATCCGGGGGCTCCCGCGGCATCGCGGCAACGCCCGGGCGTCCGCGCGCGAAGTCCGCGCGCGCGGCGACGCGGTGGCGGCGCTCGCGAGGGCCGGCGCGCGGAGCGATCGGTGCGTGCGCCTCCGCGCGCGCGCTCGACGCGGCATCGTCGCGGGGCGACCTGCGCGGGCGGCCCCTCCCCTCCCGCTCGCCCGGGCGTCCGGCCGCCCCCGGGCGCGGCCGACCGCCTCGCCACCGTCCGGCGGCCGGGGGGTGCGGCCGGCCGGTCAAGCCCCTAGATATGGGGGCGAGCGCGGGTGGGGCCCCCCGCCCCTGGCATTTTCTGCTTGACACCCCCGGCAGCCCTCCCCTAGCATCCCGCCGCAAGGGCGCACGCCGCGCCCGACGAGAGGAGGTGACGCGGATGGCGAAGAAGAAGGCGGCCAAGAAGAAGAAGTAGGCGCGGCACTGCTCCACCTCGGAGGCCCCGCGATCGCGACAGCGGGGCCTCCGCGCTTTCAGTGACGGATGCGCCGCTCGTCGCGGGCCTCTGGTACCGTGGTGGGTCGTGACGCAGCCGGACCGCGAGCTCCGCCAGCGCGAGGCCTACGGGCTGCTGTTCCTGATCAGCCTCGTCTGGGCCGGCAACTTCATCGCCGGCAAGATCGCCCTCCAGGTGATCGGCCCGATCACGCTCACCGCGCTCCGCTCCGTCCTGGCCACAGGCGTGCTGCTCTGGTACGTCCGGTTCACCTACCAGACGTGGCCGAGCGTGGCCCCCGCCGACCTGCGGGTGTTCGTCGTGCTCGCCCTCTCCGGGCTGGTCACCAACACCACCGTCTGGTACTTCGGTCTCGGCCGGACGCTGGCCATCAACGCCGCCATCCTGGGCGCCACCGGGCCGATCTTCGTCGCCCTGCTCTCGGCGGCCTGGCTCCGGGAGCGGCTCTCCACGATGAACCTGCTCGGCATCGCGATCTCCTGCGCGGGGGTCGTCCTCACGGTGACCCGTGGCTCGGTGCGCGTGCTCCGGGACCTCGACCTGCACACCGGCGACTTCTTCATCCTGGCGAGCCAGGCGATCTGGGCGATCTACTCCGTCTACGCGCGCCAGGTCTCGCGCCAGTTCCCGCCCAGCGTCGTCACCGCCGGCACCTACATCGTCTCCTCGGCGATCCTGGTGCCGCTCTCGCTGCTCGAGCGGCCGTGGCGGTCGCTCCCCGAGGCCACCCTCGGCACCGCGCTCGCGGTCCTGTACGCCGCCATCCTGGTGACGATCTCGCACGTGTGGTTCTACTGGGGCATCCGGGTCGTGCCGGCGCCGGTCGCGGCGCTCACGGTCAACCTGATCCCGTTCGAGGTGCTGGCCGTCTCGTGGGCGGTGCTGGGGGAGCCCGCGACGTGGATGCACCTCGTCGGGGCGCTGGTCGTGATCGGCGGGGTCGCGCTGGCGACGCGTCGCGCGTGAGCGGCGCTACGTGCGCGCCTTCCGGCGCGCCTTCCCCTTCTCCGGCTCCTTCGGCTCCCGGTGCTTGATCAGGCCCTTCACCTCGTCCATGAACTGCGTCACGTCGTTGAACTGCCGGTAGACGGACGCGAACCGCACGTACGCCACCTGGTCGAGCCGCTGGAGATGCGCCATCACCATCTCACCGAGCTCGCGGCTGGAGACCTCCTTCTCCGCGCGCTCGTGGAGCCGCGTCTCGATGTCGTTCACGACGTCGTCGACGGCCTGGACGCCGACCGAGCGCTTCTCGCACGCTTTCAGGATCGAGTTCCGCAGCTTGCCGCGGTCGAACGGCTCCCGCCGCCCGTCCCGCTTGACGACCATCGGGAGGATGTCCTCGATGTACTCGTAGGTCGTGTAGCGGCGGTTGCACTTCAGGCACTCGCGGCGGCGACGGATGAACTCGCCGTCGCGGCCCACGCGCGAGTCCACCACGCGGTCCTCGGTGTGCCCGCAGAACGGGCACTTCACCGGAGGCGCTCCGGGTAGAGCGGGAACCGGCCGGTCAGCGACGCCAGGTCGGCGCGCACACCCGCCTCGACCCGCGCGTCGCCGCGCGCCTGGAGCACGCGGTCGATGAGCCCGGCCACGACCTCCATCTCCGGCTCCTTCATGCCGCGGGTGGTGACCGCCGGGGTGCCGATCCGGATGCCGCTGGTGACCATCGGGCTGCGGGTCTCGAACGGGATCGTGTTCTTGTTGACCGTGATCCACGCGCGGTCGAGCGCCTCCTGGGCCTCCTTGCCCGTGAGCCCCTGCGCCGTCAGGTCGACCAGCATCAGGTGGGTCTCGGTCCCGCCGGTCACCAGCCGGTACCCGCGCCGGAGCAGGCTCTCCGCCAGCGCCCGGGCGTTCGCGACGATCTGCCGCTGGTAGGCCCGCCAGTCCGGCGTCAGCGCCTCCCGCAGGGCGACCGCCTTGGCCGCGACCACGTGCATGAGGGGCCCGCCCTGCATCCCCGGCATGACCACCTTGTCGAGCGCCGCGCCGTGACGGGCCCGGCACATCACCATGCCGCCGCGGGGGCCGCGGAGGGTCTTGTGGGTGGTGGTGGTCACGAAGTCCGCGTACGGCACCGGAGACGGGTGGAGGCCGGCCGCCACCAGGCCGGCCGGGTGCGCGATGTCGGCGAGCAGCAGGGCGCCGGCCTCGTCGGCGATCTCCCGGAACGGCCGGAAGTCGATGGTCCGCGGGAACGCCGACCCCCCGGCCACGAGCAGCTTCGGCCGGTGCTCGCGGCAGAGGTCCCGCACCTGATCCAGGTCGATGCGCTCGTCCGCGCGACGGACGCCGTAGGGGACGACCCGGTAGAGCTTCCCCGAGAAGTTCACCGGGCTGCCCATGGTGAGGTGCCCGCCATGCGCCAGGTTGGGGGCGACGATGGTGTCGCCGGGCTCGAGCACGGTGAAGTACACGGCCATGTTGGCCTGCGACCCCGAGTGCGGCTGGACGTTGACGTGCTCGGCGCCGAAGAGCTCCTTCGCGCGCTGGATCGCCAGCTCCTCCACCGTGTCGACGTGCTCGCAGCCGCCGTAGTACCGCCGGCCGGGGTACCCCTCGGCGTACTTGTTCGTCATGACGGAGCCGACCGCCTCCAGCACCGCTTCGGAGACGAAGTTCTCGGACGCGATCAGCTCGAGGTTGCGGGACTGGCGCTCGGTCTCGAGGCGGATCGCCTTGTCGACCTCGGGATCGACCTGCTCGAGCCATCGCATGGCCTGGGTCTCCTGTCGTGGGGGCGGCCGGTCCGCCCCCAACCTACTGGCGCCCCCGGAGGGTGTCAATTCCTATAATGGGCGCGTCGCGCGACGGCCGCACGCTCCCGCCGGAAACCCGTCCCCGCGCGGATGGCGCTCGCCGTCGGGCCCGCCGAGTCTCCTCGGCGGCCGGGGTCGCCGGGCGCGGGCGCGTCGGCGCGCGATCGAGGGCCGCCCCCGGACGGCAACGCGGTGAGCGCCGCCAGCGGGACGTGTGCGCTCGTGATCCTCTCCTGTGACGGCTACCGGGACCTGTGGATCCCGTGCCTCACCCTGTACCGCCGGTACTGACCCGACTGCCCGTACCCCGTCTTCCTGGTGACGGAATCAGCAGTCCGGACCTGGCGCCCGCGCGCATCCGGGCCGGCGGCGCGAGCGCGTGGTCGGACGTCGCGCGCCGCGCGGTCGCGACCCTGGCGAGATCCTGCTGCTCATGCTCGACGACTTCTCCCTGGCCGCTCGCGTCGACTCGGCGGGGATCGAGGCTGCCGGCACGAGCGTGGAGCCGGAACCGCCTCTCCCGCCGCCGACCTCTGGGATCGTGCCGCCCTCGCCCCGGCTCGGGTCTCCCGACCGCTTTCATCCCCTCTCCATCGAGCGGCGGCAGCGACCCGAAGAAGGCGACCGGCTCGAACGCCCGGCGCTCCGCCGCCGTGAGGAACATCGGAGGCTCGCAGCGCGCGGCCCGCGCGCGGACGCGGCGGCGGTCCCCCGATCGCGGGCCAGTGACCCTACAATGCCGTCGTGGCCCGACTCCTGCGCGTGACGGCGGCCGCGGAGATCCCCGTCGGGCGGGCGCGGACGATCGAGGTCGACGGCGCGCGCGTGGCGATCTTCAACGCCGGGGACGGGCGCTATCACGCCCTCGGCGCGACGTGCCCCCACGAGGAGGGGCCGCTGGGCGACGGCATCGTGGTGCGCGGGGCTGCCGTGTGCCCGTGGCACGGCTTCGACTTCGACCTCCGGACCGGCGCGTGCGGCATCGATCCGGAGCTCGCCGCGCCGGTCTACCCGGTCCGCCGGGACGGCGCGGACCTCCTGGTCGAGCTGCCGTGACCCGGGGACGCGCTGTCGCCGGGGCGTGCCGGCCCCGGCTCGGCGCCGCCTACCCGCGGCCCTCGCGCCGGGCCACGATCGCCCAGCCGCCGGCCGGGACGGGCCGGCACGACAGCACCGCGTGGCCGGCACCGGCCAGGCTCCGCGGAACGTCGCGGGCGGAGGGCTCGTTGTCCACGAGCACCCGGAGGAGGGCCCCGCGCGGCAGGCTTTCCAGCACGAGCCGCGCCTTCAGGAAGGTGTAGGGACAGACCTCGCCCCGGAGGTCCAGCTCGTGGGCGGCCGCGCGCTCGCCGGGCGCGGCCACGGCGCGCCGACCGTCCGCGTCGGCGGGAGGGTCGCTCATGCGCGTGGTATCCTGCGATCCGGTCGCATTCTAGCACCGGAGGTCCGCGCGGGATGGAATCGGCGGTGTGGCTCGGGATCGGGCTCCTCGGCCAGGCGTGCTTCTCCGCACGGTTCCTCGTGCAGTGGATCGCGTCCGAGCGGCGCCGGGCCAGCGTCGTCCCGATCTACTTCTGGTACTTCAGCATCGCCGGCGGCGTCATCCTCCTCGCGTACGCCATCCACCGCGTGGATCCCGTCTTCATCCTCGGTCAGGGCTTCGGCCTGCTCGTCTACTTCCGGAACCTCTACTTCATCTTCCGGGGGCGAGCGGCCGCCGCCAGCGCCGGGTGATCCTCCCCGGCGTGGAGAACGCGCCCCGATGGTCGCCGGCCGGCCGGCGACGTAGAATACCGGCGTCGGCGCCCCGGCGGGCGCGTCGCGAAAGGAGAGCGCCGTGAGCACTCACCACTGGCGACGAGGACTGGACCGTCCGATCCTGATGATCCCGGGCCCGACCGAGATCCCCTCCCGGGTCCTCCGCGCGATGGCCCAGCCGCCGGTGATCCAGTACGAGCCGCCGTTCGACGAGGAGGTCCTGGAGCCGGCCTGCCTCGACCTGCGGCACGTCTTCCAGACCTCCGGCGAGGTCGTCGCGATGCCGGGCTCTGGACGGACCGGCCTCGAGTCGGGGGCGATGTCGCTGGTCGAGCCCGGCGATCGGGTGGTCGTCGTCGTGGCGGGCGTCTTCGGCACGCTCATGAAGGAGATCATGGAGCGGGCGGGAGCGACGGTCACGCCCTTCGAGGTGGAGCCCGGGCGGCCCATCGACCTGGAAGCGCTCGAGCGGACGGTGACGCAGGCGCGCCCCAAGGCGGTCACGCTGGTCCACAACGAGACGTCGACGGGCGTCACCTACCCGGCCGCCGCGGTCGGGGAGATCACGCGCCGTCACGGCGCGCTGTACCTCCTCGACACGGTGTCCTCGCTGGCCGGCCTCGACGTGCAGACGGACGCATGGGGCGTGGACCTCAACATGACCGGGTCCCAGAAGTGCCTGGCGATGCCGCTCGGCCTGGCTGTCGTCTCGGTGTCGCCGCGGGCGTTCGAGGCGATGGAGCGGCGCACGCGGCGCGCCCCGACCTACGGGTACGACCTGGTCCGCTGGAAGCGCCAGTGGGTACCGGCCTCGCGGGGCGGCGGCGTCCCGGAAGGCGGCCGGCGCAACCAGCCCGTCTCGATGCCGACACACCTCTCGCAGGCCTTGCGGGAGGCGGTCACCCTGATCCTCGAGGAAGGGATGCCGAACCGCATCCGGCGGCACCGGATCGCGGGGAAGGCGTTCCGGGCCGGGCTCGCGGCCCTGAAGCTCGACCTCTTCGGCGACCCCTCGATCGCGTCGGACACGGTCTCGTGCTTCCGGGCCCCGGCGGGGCTGGCCGCGACGGCCGTCGTGCGACGCATGCGCGACGCGTACGGCATCCTGATCTCGACGGGGATCGACAAGCTGCGGGAGACGGTGCTCCGCGTAGGGACCATGGGGCTCACGGCGAGCCCGCTCTACGTCCTGCCGACCCTGTCGGCGCTGGGCATGGCGCTCCGCGACCTCGGGTACCGTGCCGAGACCGGGGAGGCCCTGGCCGCCGCCCAGGCCGTCTTCGACGCCGAGGCCCCCTGACGCCGCGCGGGACGGCCCCGCGCACCCGCCGGCCCGCCCGGGCCCACCCGGCGACCGGACCTCGTGCCGTGGTCCTTGGGGACGATGGCCGCCGCGCGCCGCGGACCGTGCCCGCGGCGCCGCGCCGGACTCGGACGCACCGACCCGGCGGGGCTCAGGACTCGAGGAGGCGGTTTCGCGGTCGGCAGCGAGCGGCGGGCGTCAGCGGGGCCGCGGGAGCTGGCCCGCCTGGAGGTTGACGAGGCGCGCGGCGAGGAAGGCGGATCGCGGCGCCCCCGGGTTGAGGCTCGAGGCGTAGACGGCGCGGATCGCCTCGAGATCGAGGCCCGTGAGGCCCGGCGCGGCCCCGGCGTCGCGCTCCGGGCCGCTGCTCATCAGGGAGTTCTCCGGGCCGCCGATCAGCCGCGCGTCGATCCGGCAGAGGCCCAGCGTGGCGTGCCCGACCGTGTCGCGCACGTACTCCCCGAAGCTGCGCCCGGGCGGTCCGATCACCCGGGCCCCCATCAGGAGCCCGCGCCCGGCGAAGCGGTACTCGACGCACCCCGCGTCGGACGAGCACCCGGCGCTCCGGGGCCGCGCCGCCTCGGTGACCGTGACCTCGTTGACCCCCGGCTGCGGGTCGGGGTCGGCGGTCGGCTCGACGGTCGCGACCAGGGCGCCGCCGGTCGCGTCGGAGAGCGGCGCCACCGCCGCCTCCAGGGTCTCGCGGAGCCCGGCCGGCACGCGGCTGCCGAGCCGGACGCGCACCGCCGTGCCCCGCGGGTACCCGCTCCAGATCGCCTGGGTCGGACAGCGGGTCAACCCGTCCCGCGGGATGAGCGGCCCGGTCCCCAGGAAGAGCGCGTCGATCACCTCGGCCGGACGCGGCGCCTCGCGCGCCTCGCCGCGCCGGGTCTCGGCGAGGCCGTTCGATTCCGTCGGCGTCTGGCCGCGCCCGCAGCCGGACGCGAGGACGAGCAGCACGCCCCAGAGCCCGGCCATGAGGGAGACCGAGCTCGGCGCGCGGCGCAGTCTCGACGGATACCCGGGGCGGAGCACGCGTCGATCATACCCCAGCGACGGACCGGACGGGGATGGGGCCGGACAGGACGGCCGCGCTCGGGGCGGCCGCGGTCGGCCGCTCACCCCCGGAGCCCGCGGACCAGCATGGCCACGCTCAGCACGGTCAGCAGCCCGAGCACCGCTCGGTTGAACGTGGCCTGCGGGACCCGGTCCTGGACGAGCAGCCCCACCCGGAAGGCGGCGAGGCTCACGACCGTGGCCGCCACCGACCCCCCGAAGCGCCCGGGATCGAGCAGCCCGACCTGCCACACCGCACCGAACTGGGCGACCTTCAGGGTGAGGAACGTCGCCGCGACCGCGCGCACGAACTCCCCCTTCGGGAGTCCGAGCGCGTAGTAGTACGGGGTCACGGCGACGCCCGGCGTGTTGGTCAGGCCGCCGAGCGTCCCGGCGACCAGGCCGACCACCGGCGCGAGCGGCCGCTCCGCGCCGGGCGGCAGGCGCCAGGTGGGGCCGATGACCGAGAGGCCGATGAAGAGGAGGAGCGAAGCCCCGAGCAGCACCAGCAGGACCGGGAGCGAGACGACCGAGAGGAACCGGGTGCCGACCACCATTCCGACCACCCCGGTGACCAGGAGGACCGCGTGGCGCCGGAGGGCCGCGGCCAGACCGGGCCGGCGGATCACCTGGATCGTGTCCATGACGATGTTCGGCACGAGGAGCACGACCACCGCGGTGCGCACGTCGCTGGCCAGGGCGACCAGCGGGGTCGCGACCAGCGGGAACCCGAACCCGACCGTGCCCTTCACGAACGCGGCGAACGCGATGCCGGCCAGGGCGAGCGCCCACGTCTCCGCGCCCGCGCTCATCGAGCCAGCGCATCCCAGAGCAGCTCGGCGGGGTGGCGCGCGACGCGCCCGGTCGTGTGCTCGATCTGCTGGCGACACGAGATGCCGGGCGCGCAAACCGCGACGTCGGGCGCCGTCGCCCGCACGGCGGGCGCCAGGCGCCGCTCGGCGATGCGGATCGAGAGGTCGTAGTGCTCGGCCTCGAACCCGAACGAGCCGGCCATGCCACAGCAGCCGGCGTCGACCTCGCTGACCTGGTACCCGGCCGCGCTCAGGACGGCCACCGTCGGCGCGGTGCCGGCGAGCGCCTTCTGGTGGCAGTGCCCGTGGAGGAGGGCGCGGCGGCCGTGGGCCGCGAACGGCGGGTGCGCCCCGCCCGCCCACTCGCGGGCGAGGAACTCCTCGAGCAGCACGCTCTGGCGCGCGACCTGCCGCGCGTCCTCGGTGCGCACGAGCTCGGGGTACTCGTCGCGCAGCGTGAGGAGGCACGAGGGCTCGAGGCCCACGATCGGCAGCCTCCGGCGGGCCGGCTCCGCCAGGCGGCGCACGTTGTCGGCGGCCACCGCCGCGGCCTCGTCCAGGAGCCCCTTCGAGATCATCGGCCGGCCGCAGCAGCGCCGGTCGGCCAGGCGGACGCGGTAGCCGCACGCCTCCAGGAGCCGCGTCGCGGCGATCGCCACCCGCGGCGTCTGGTACGTGTTGAACGTGTCGTGGAAGAGGACCACCTCGCCCCGCGACCCGCCGGCGGCCAGGCGGCGCCGGTCGAACCAGCGCGCGAACGACTCGCGCGCGAACGCCGGCAGCGGCCGGCGGCGGTCGATGCCGGCCAGCCGCTCGAGGAGCCACCGGTGCGGCGGCGCGGCGGCGACCCAGTTGGAGACCGGCGCGAGCGCCGACCCGAGCCGGGACACCGCGTGGATGCGGCCGAAGAGCCGGGCGCGGAGCGGGAGCCCGTTCACCCGGTGGAAATGGGCGAGGAACTCGTACTTGAGCTTCGCCATGTCCACGTTGGCCGGGCACTCCGCCTTGCACGCCTTGCACTCCAGGCAAAGATCGAGGACGTCGTACAGGCGCCGGCCGGTGAACTCCGCGTGCGGGACCCGGCCCGAGAGGACGGCGCGGAGCGCGTTGGCGCGGCCGCGGGTCGAGTGCTCCTCGTCGAGCGTCGCCATGTAGGAGGGGCACATCGTCCCCTCGAGCTTCTTCCGGCACACGCCGATGCCGTTGCACATCTCGACCGCGCCGGCGAACCCGCCCTGGGCCGAGAAATCGAGCCGCGTCTCCGGCTCCCAGGCCCGGTACCCGGCACCGTAGCGGAGGTGCTCGGTGAGCGGCGGCGCATCGACGATGTTGCCGGGGTTCAGCAGCCCCTTGGGATCGAATGCCCGCTTGACCTGGCGGAAGGCCTCGTAGAGCCGTGGCCCGTACAGCGTCTCGTTGAACGGGCTCCGGGCGCGGCCGTCCCCGTGCTCGCCGGACAGCGCGCCGCCGAACTCGAGCACCAGCGCGGTCACCTCCTCGGCGATCGCGCGCATCTTCCGGATCTCGGCGGCGTCCTTGAGGTCGATCAGCGGCCGGATGTGCAGACAGCCGACCGAGCAGTGCCCGTAGTACCCCGCCGCCGCCCCGTGGCGCGCGAGGATCGCCCGGAACCGCGCGATGAACGGCCCCAGCCGGGCCGGCTCCACCGCGGTGTCCTCGACGAAGGCGATCGGCTTCCGGTCGCCCCTGGTGCCGAGCAGGAGCCCGAGCCCCGACTTGCGGAGCTTCCAGATCGCCTGCTGGGCGGCCGGGTCGTACGCCACGTGCGCGGCGTAGCCGATCCCGCGGCGGGCCCGGAGCGCCTCCAGCGCCTCCACCTTGGCCCGCACCTCCGCCTCGCTCTCGCCGGCGTACTCCACGAGCATGATCGCGGCCGGATCGCCCTGGACGAACCCCATCCGCGCCCGCTGCTCGATGTTCTGCCGCGCCAGGTCCAGGATCATCTTGTCGGTGAGCTCGACCGCGTAGGGGCCGGTGGCGAGGAGCTCGACCGAGGACTCCAGCGCCGCCTGGAGGTCGTCGTAGTGGATGACGTCCACCGCGGTGAACTTCGGCCGCGGCACCAGCCGGACCTTCATCTCGACGACCACGACCAGCGTCCCCTCCGACCCGACCGCCAGGCGCTGGAGGCCGAACGGCTGCGGCTTCAGGAACTCGTCCAGGTTGTAGCCGGAGACCCGCCGCATCAGGGTCGGGTAGCGCGTGCGGATCTCGTCGGCGTGCTCGCCGACCAACCGCCGCACCTCGCGGTAGACCTGCCCCTCCAGGCCGTCGGCCCGGCTCTTGGCCTCCAGCTCGGCGGGCGAGAGATCCCGGAGGACGACCTCGCTGCCGTCCGCCAGCAGGCAGGTCAGCTCCAGCACGTGATCGATCGTCTTGCCGTACGCGATCGAGTGGGAGCCGGCCGAGTTGTTCCCGGACATGCCGCCGAGCGTGGCGCGGTTCGACGTCGAGGTGTCCGGGCCGAACAGGAGCCCGAGCGGCCGCACGTGGGCGTTCAGCTCGTCCTGCACCAGGCCCGGCTGGACCCGGGCCCACCGCGCCTCCCCGTCGACCTCCAGGACGCGATTCATGTACTTCGAGAAGTCCAGCACGATCGCCGCGTTCACGGTCTGGCCGGCGAGGCTCGTGCCGCCGCCCCGAGGCAGCACGGGGACGTTGTAGCGGTTCGCCAGCTCGAGCACCGCGTGGACGTCGTCCTTCGACCGGGGCAGCACGACCCCGATCGGCTCGACCTGGTACATCGACGCGTCGGTCGCGTAGAGGAGGCGCGAGTACGGATCGAAGCGGACCTCGCCCTCGAGGACCCGGCGCAGCTCGCGCTCGAGGTCGCCGGTGATCCGCCCGTTGCCCGTCGCTCGATCGCTCATCGTCCCCGCGAAGGCGAACCGGCGCGGCCGGCGCGCCCGGCCCACGCTGCCCTACCGCCCCGCCTTCCGGATCGCCTCGCGGAGGTCGGTCGCCTCGTCGGCGGCCAGGGGCTCCAGGCGCTGGAGGACGCGGCGCGCCTCGGCGAGCTTGCCCATCTTCACGTAGGCCTCGCCCAGGTACTCGAGAGCCTCCGCGTAGTTCGGGCGCAGCCGGAGCGCGCGGTCGTAGGCCTGGATGGCCTCCGCGTACCGCCCCTGCTGGCGGAGCGAGAACCCGAGGCCGTTCCACGCCTCGGGGAACGCCTCCCGGCTCTTGATGGCCGCCCGGTAGGCCTCCACGGCGCGACGCCAGTCGCCGGCCTTCTGGGCCTCGAGCCCTTCCTGGAAGTGGCGCTCGGCGGAGGGCGGCACGCTCGGGGCGACGGTGCCGGGGCTCGGGCCGTCCGCGCCCGCGACGGTCGCGAGCAGCACCGCCAGCGCCAGCGCCCCTCCGACGAGCCTCCCCGTCCGGCCTCGCCTCCGCATCGGCATCACGCTTCCCTCCCGGCGCGCCCGCGCCACGCGGGCGTCATTGTCGCACAGCCTCGTCGGCCGGGGTCGCGTACCCCACCAGCTCCACGTACCCCGCGCCGCTCACCGGCCGGTCGCCGGCGCTCCCCTCGACCCGGACGGCGCCCTCCCAGTAGCGGACGCCGAGCTGGACCTCCTGGTCCGGGAGCCACGGCGTCACCGTCAGCGCGAGCCCGGCGCTCGGGACCCCGAGTCGCCACCGGGCGGGATACCGCGTGCCGTCGCGCGGGCTGGTCCACCGCGCCAGCACCTCGACGTCCGCGTCGCCGGCCGCGAGGGACCGCGCGGCGCCGTCACGCGCGACCAGCGTGCCCGCGCTGGCCGGGTCGACGCTCCCGTCGCGGCGCCGCAGCCGGTAGAGCATGAGCTCGCGCCCGTCGTCGAGCTGGAGCGCGAACCAGTCCCACCCGACCTGCTCGGAGCCGAGCGCGCTCGTGCTCCACTCGCGGTCCATCCAGGCGAGGCCCTCGACGGGGATCGTCGCCGAGGCCAGCCGCACCGTCCCGGCGACCGGCATCCGGGTCAGCGAGTAGTAGTACGACGCCTGTCCGGGCGCCGGGCCCTTGCGCGAGAGGCCACGCTCCCCCTGGAGGACCGGCGGCTTCGCGGGGGACAGGGCCAGGGCGATCCCGGCGTCGCCGGCGGCGGCCTCGAGCCGGAGCGGCCATCCGCCGGGCCCGGTCGCCGCCGCGGCCCAGGATGCGAGCCACACCCGGAACGGCGCGGCGCGCGCGCCGGCCAGGCCGAGCGCCGCGCGGCTCCAGCGCTCGGCGGCGTGGAACCGTCGGCCGCCCACGTCGGTGAGCGCGAAGTGCGCGAGGTAGACGTCGCGGGTGGCCCACGCCGAGGCCCGGGGCGGCGGGGTGGCGGCGACCGCCGTGCGGAAGAACGTGAGCTGGAACCCGAAGCGCCGTCCCGCCCCCTCGCCCCGGCCCGTGAGATTCCCGGTCCAGTACCACCACTCGGTCCGGAACGCCGGGTGCGGTCCGTGGTCCGCGGGGAACGCGAAGGGCCGGGGGGCGGTCGCCCGCGCGAACCCCGGGTCGGTGAGCCCCCCGAGGGCGGCGACGACCGAGAGTCCGGCGGCGACCGGTGGAGCGGCGGCGCCCCGCTCGCCGACGCGGAGGGCCACGCCGAGCGCGGTCGCCACCGCCACCAGGGCCAGCAGCACCCCGAGCGGCAGGCCGCCACCGCGCCGCACGTCACTCGTCCCGGAGCGCGGGGCCGGGCGGCGTGCGCGCCATGCGTCGGGCCGGATAGACGCCGGCCAGCAGCGCCGCCGCCACCGCGAGCCCCAGGCCCTCCAGCACGATCCCGATGGGCACCGTCGTCTCGATCGTCCATCCGAACGCGCGACGGTTGATCACCCGGATCAGGAGGAGCGCCAGCGCCAGCCCGAGCGGGAGCGCGAGGAGGCCCGCGATCGCCCCCAGGAGCCCGGTCTGCGTCAGCACGAGCCGCCACAGCTCCCCCGGCGAGAGCCCCTGGGCCCGCAGGACGCCGAACTCCCGAGCTCGCTCGAGCTCCAGCGCCAAGAGCGCGCTCAGCACCCCGACGCCGGCGACCACCGTCGCCAGCAGCCGCAGCACGGCGGTGACCGCGAACGTGCGGTCGAACACCTCGAGGGACGCCTCGCGCAGCGCCCGGTTCGAGCGGATCACGAGATCCTGCGCCCCGCTCGCCTGGGCGCGCAGCCGCGCGATGAGCGCCTCCGCGTCGACGCCGGGGCTTGCGAAGACCGCGAGGGAGGAGACGCCGCGGTCCTCCCAGTAGGCCTCGTAGGTGCGCCGGCTGAGCATCACCACCCCCTGCTCCGACCCGTAGTCGACGAACACGCCCGCGACCGGGAAGGCGTGGGCGCCACGGTCGGTGTGGAGGCGTACCGTGCCCCCCACGCCGACCTCGTGGCGGTAGGCGTACGGCTCCGAGATGATCACCGCGCCCCCCTGCTCGAACGCCGGCCACACCCGGGCCGGCAGCGACGCGACGAACCGGAACTGCGCCTGGCCCCGCGGTCCCAGGCCGACCGCGACCAGCTGGACCGGGCCGTCGGGGCCGGGCACGCGCACGCTGCGGTACGTGCCCAGCCCCGCGACCCCGGGCGTCCGGGCCAGCCGCGCCAGGACCGATGGCTCGAGCGTCGCGGCGGGACGACCGCCGCCGGGGCCCGGCGCCGAGACGTAGACGTCGGCGACCAGGGACGAGGCGAGCCAGCGGACGACGGTCGCCCGGAAGCTCCGGACCATCACCCCGACGCCCACCGTGGCGGCCACCGCGACCATGAGCGCCGCGACCGCCACGCCGGTGCGGGACAGGGTGGCCGAGACGCCGCGGGCCGCCATGCGGCCGGGCAGCCCGAGGACGCGATCGAGGACCGGTCCGGCCGCCCGGGCCAGTGCGAGCGTCGCCGCGGGGGTGAGGAGCGCCGCCCCGGCGATCGTGGTGAAAAGCCCCGCGTAGCTCCAGCCGAGGCTGCGCCCGGCGAGGGCCACGATCGCCGCGCCCCCGGCGAGCACCCCCACGCCCGCGAGCGCGGCCCGCGGCGCCGCCCGGCGCGCTCGCGCCTCGAGCACCGCGCGCCGCAGGGCGGGGCCGGGCGGCGTGGTCGTCGCCTCCAGCGCCGGGCGGAGGGCCGCGAGGAGGGTGGCGCCGAGTCCCAGCATCGCCCCCTTCGCCAGGAGCGCCGGCGGCACGGCGAGCTCGCGCACGGTCACGACGTAGTAGAGATCGTTGATGGTCCGGGTCACCAGCCGGACGAGGCCGCCGGCCAGCCCCACTCCGAGCCCGAGGCCGAGCGCCGTCGCGACCAGCCCGAGCGCGAACGCCTCCGCGAGGACCAGCGCGAAGACCTCGCGCCGCGTCACCCCGAGCGCGCGGAGCACGCCGAGCGTCGCCCGGCGCTGGACCACCGAGAAGGTGATC
>Ga0070741_10006520_pt1 | contig 24994 bp, 26 predicted proteins | sample Coa_R1_4_FD_66440 | JGI IMG/M metagenome (GOLD analysis project Ga0070741, IMG submission 66440) | Surface soil microbial communities from Centralia Pennsylvania, which are recovering from an underground coalmine fire - Coalmine... | ecosystem: Environmental > Terrestrial > Soil > Unclassified ... | reverse complement strand
CGCGTCGATCAGAAAGCAGCCGATGAACTTGTCGTCGGGCCCTCGATCGAAAAGAGCATCGCGCCGTTGCGCAGCTTTGTCGCCGAGCCGATGCGGTTCGGCCGGATGTTTCTGGCCGGAGACGCCGCACACATCGTGCCGCCAACCGGCGCCAAGGGATTGAACCTTGCGGCGTCCGATGCGCATTATCTCGCGCAGGCGTTCCGCGAATATTACGACGAGAAATCCTCCGCCGGCATCGACGCCTATTCCGCCAAGGCCCTGTCGCGGGTCTGGAAAGCCGTGCGCTTCTCGTGGTGGATGACGTCGATGCTGCACAAGTTTCCGGACAACGGCGCCTTCGGCGCGCGAATTCAGCTCGCCGAGCTCGACTATGTCGTAAACTCAAAGGCCGCCGCTGCTTCACTCGCGGAGAACTACGTCGGCTTGCCGTTCTAGGCGCTCGCGGTCTTCGACCGCGGTATCAGCACTGCGAGCAGGATCGCGGCAATAAACAGCGCCGGCACGTCGCCGATCAGATGGCCGTATTCCATCGGATCCTGGATCGACTGGATCGCCATGATGCCGCCATGCACGACGCTCGACCACACCGTAAACCAGATCAGGCTGCGGTGATTGAGCGGATCGCGCGAGGCGAGCAGCAGAAAGACGCCGAGCGTCGCGTAGACGCCGACAATCATCATCGCGTAGTGGGAATGTCCGTGTCCCCAGGCCCAGCCCGACGGCCACAGAATCATCAGCGGATAGACGGCAAGGATAAAAATCAGACCGACCGCAATCAAGGCAAGCCGAAGAAAGAACATTCGATCCGACATATTCCCCTCCCCATTGACGGCCTCATTTTCCGGCGTTTCTACCGGCCCAGAAACGATAGCACGGACAGCGGCGCGGGTCAGTTCCTCACTTGGGTGAGGCTCGCGCTTTATTTCACGCAAGACGCGAATGCGCGAACCGTTTCGAACGTCAGTGCAAATCCCGTTTAAAACTTTGTAGGCGGTGATTTTCGCCGCTCGCTGATCTTCAATGGCAGCTCATCAGCATGCGAGCCGCCCATGACATCCGCCAATATCCCTGAAGGCTTCGAACCGCATTTTCGCAAGAGCCCCTTCACCGATCCCTGGGAGCCGCTCTATTCGAAGCGAACCGAGAAGGCCGTGATCATGGGATTGCGGCTGGCGAAGCCGCATACCAATGCGCGCGGCCTCATCCATGGCGGGCTGATCGCCTCCCTTGCCGACAACGCGATGGGCTATAGCTGCGCGCAGGCAACGGACTGGGTCACCTCGTTCGTGACGATTTCCTTGGCCGTCGATTTCACGGGCAGCGCTGAGATCGGTCAGTGGCTTTCCGTCGAAAGCGACGTTATCCGCACCGGGAGCACGATTTGCTTCGCGCAGAGCCTGATCAAGGCCGACGACATCGTGATTGCGCGGGCAAGCGGGACGTTCCGCGTCGTGAAGAAGCAATAGGCACCCTCGCTCAGCCAAAGTGCCAGTCGCTGACCTCGACAACGAGATCGATGAAGGCGCGCACCTTCGCCGACAACAGCCGCGAGGTCGGATAGACGACATGGATCGGAAACGGCGGCTGTTCGAATTTCGCCAGCACGATTTTCAGCCGTCCGCGCTTGATCGCATCCGCGGCCTGGTAGGCGAGCACACGCGTCAGGCCGCCACCGGCGGCCGCATACTGGATCGCGGCGTCCGCGCTGTTGGTCATCAGGCGGGGAACGGGGGCGATCCGGATCTCCTTGCCATCACGCACGAAACGCAAATCCGGCGATGCCATGGTGGCGCCGAACTGAATCGTCTGGTGAGATTTGATCGCTTCCGGCGTCTTCGGCTCGCCATGCGCCTTGAGATAGCCGGGCGATGCAACCACGATGCGGCGCATCTCGCCGACATGGCGCGCCACCAGACTGGAATCGGCGAGATGACCGATCCGCACGCCGAGGTCGACGCCATCCTCGACCAGGTTGACGACGCGATCGGTCAGCCGCAGTTCGCCGGACACCTCCGGATAGCGCTTGAGATATTCGGACATCACGGGGCTAACGTGGAGCCGCCCGAACCCGATCGGCGCCGATACGACGAGCCTCCCGCTCGGCCTGGTGCGCTCGTCCTTGATCGAAGCCTCGGCTTCCTCGACATCGGCGAGAATTCGCCTGACACGCGCAAGGTAGCGCGCACCGGCATCGGTCAAGGCAACAGACCGCGTGGTCCGCTGCAACAGCCGGGCGCCGAGATGCTCTTCGAGCGAAGCGATCAGCCGCGTTACCGCAGAGGGTGACAGCTTGAGTTTGCGGGCGGCCGGCGCAAAACCCTCGAGGTCCGCGACCGCCAGAAAGGCCTGCATGGCGTCGATGCGATCCATGGCATTATTTCATAATACGCAATGATCTGCTGTCAATCGTATCAATTGTTTTGCGATGAAAAAGGCCTCATTTGTAAAGCCGGAACCGGACACGGAGGCTTCCGATGTCAGAACTGCAAACCTATTCCAGCGACGTCCCATTCACGGCGGCCGTGAAGGCCATTCAGGAACGCAAAGGATCGCGTGCGGCTTACGCCGAGCGGGGCGATTGGCGCACCGAGATCGACGAAAATCTGGCGGCGTTCCTGGGCGAGGCCAACAGCTTTTATCTCGCAACCGCCTCGGCGGACGGACAGCCCTACATCCAGCACCGCGGCGGGCCGAAGGGCTTCGTCAAAATCCTCGACAAGAATACGCTCGCCTTCGCCGACTATGCGGGCAACCGGCAATACATCACCCAAGGCAATCTGTCGGAAAATCCCAAGGCCTATATCTTCGTGATGGACTATGCCCATCGCCGCAGGGTGAAGCTCTGGGGCGAGGCAAAGGTCGTCGAGGACGATCCGGCGCTGCTGCAATCGCTGATGCCGAAGGGTTACAAGGCCCGCCCCGAACAGGCGATCCTGTTCCGGATGGCGGCGTGGGACACCAACTGCCCGCAGCACATCCCGCAGAAGTTTGATGCCGCTGACGTCGCCGCGGCCCTTTCCGCGCGCGATGCGCGGATCGCCGAGCTGGAGGCGGAGGTTGCTGCGCTGAAAGGCCAACCCGCCTCCTGACTTTAAAGTTTACGCGAAGCGATTCATTCTGCCGCCTGGAACTGTGTTAGCTCGCGAAGCGGCGTCCAGGCAAAGTCCGGATAATATTGCTCCATCATCCGATCGGCATAGGCGACGAGATTGTCGAATTGCTGGGCGCGATCGCGCAGCGGGGATTCGAAGAACGGGGTGAGGATCCCCGCCACAATGGCAAACGCGGTTGCATCAGCGCCGCACGGCGTATCGCCCATCAGATAGCGCTTGTCGCCGAGCTGGACGGAGAGCGCGAGCAGCGAGCGAATCGCCAGATCGGTATCTTCATCCGGCGCGTGGCGGCCAAGGCCGCTGATCAGATAGTTCTCGGCGACGCGAAACTGTGCGTCCTCGCGCAGCTTCTCGCGCATATGCGCCGGAGCAGCGTCGAAGAAATGTGCTGGTCCCTTGGCGAAATTCTCTGGATCCGTCCAGCGTGCGCCGACCAGCGCCCAGTACAGGTGGTGCTCGATCAGGCGCTCGAACGCCCAGGCCTGCGCGCGGGCTTGCAAATTCAACGGCGCGTCGAAATCGAAACCGTATTTGGCCTCGATATGGGCGCGGATGAAGGTGGAATCGGCGATGGTCTCCGTGCCATCCTGGATATAAGGCAGCTGCCCCTTGGGCGAGGCCGTTGGCCTTGCCTTTTCCTTGACATAGCCGAGGCCCGCCATCTTGAGCTGGACCTCTGTCTTGGTCACGAATGGGCTGATTTCCGGCAGGCCGAAGCCGGCGCCAAAGCCATAAACCGTGATCAATGGATCACTCCTTTTTCCCTGAGAAGCCGCTTCAGACTAGCCACTCCCTGCTGCCACCGTGGTGTCAGCAGTGGCGACCAGGTCGTCCATAGGTCGAGGCCGTAGAGTATGATCATGGGACAAACCCCTCTCGATTTCAGTGTTGTCCCTTTATACTTGCCAGCTGCTGCCAACATGGTGTCAGCATCCGACAGCGCCTCTCGAAAAAGATACGAGCTCTTGCCATGCGACGTGCCGATCGTTTGTTCCAGATCATTCAGGTGCTAAGGCGCACCCGAAAGCCGCTGACGGCGGACGCAATCGCGGCCGAGCTCGAAACCTCGAAGCGCACGATCTATCGCGATATCGCGACCTTGATGGAGCAGCGCGTGCCGATCCGCGGCGAGGCCGGCATGGGATATATTCTAGAGAAGGGATTCGACCTGCCGCCGTTGATGCTGACGCCCGACGAGATCGAGGCCGCGGTGCTGGGCGCGCAATGGGTCGCCGGTCATGCCGACGAGGCGCTGTCGCGTGCTGCCGCCGACCTCATCGCCAAGATCTCCGAAACAGTGCCGGAGCGGCTCAGACCATTCGTACTTGAACCGGCGAGCCGCGCTCGGCCGGCCTGGCGCAAGGAGCCCGACCGCATCGACATGGCGCGGACGCGAACGCAAATCCACGAAGGCAAGAAAATGGCGCTGCGTTATCGCGACGAACAAGGCCGTGACAGCGAGCGCACGATCTGGCCAATCGCGATCGGCTATCTCGAAGCCGTGCGCCTGCTCGCCGCGTGGTGCGAACTGCGCCGCGACTTTCGCAGTTTCCGCACCGACCGTGTCATCGACGCCGTTTATCTGGAGGAAAAATATCCGGAGCGGCGCGATCTGCTGCGGGCGAAATGGCGGCGTAGTCTCGTCTGGGAAGCCCCGAGCGACATCTGATCATGGAAACAGGCGATCACGCTTCGGCATCCGAAAGCCCGTGCCAGTCCTGTGGCGCCTGCTGCGCTTACTCGGAGAACTGGCCGCGCTTCACGACCGAGGATGACGCGGAGCTCGATCTCATACCGGCCCGCTTCGTCAATGCGCGGCAATCCGGCATGCGATGCGATGGGGATCGTTGTTCGGCGCTGTCGGGACAGGTCGGTGTCGAGACGTCCTGCACGATCTATGCGGTGCGGCCGGAAGTGTGTCGCACCTGCATGCCGGGCGATGCGGAATGCGTCATGGCGCGGCGGAAATGGGGATTGCCGCCTCTGGACTGACTCTTCTCGTCGTCCCTGCGAATGCAGGGACCCATACCGCGTGACGCCTCAATAAGGCTCGCTGGTCGAGACCAAAGCAAAACAATGAAATTTTGTGGCTATGGATCCCGGCTCGCGCTAGCGCTTGGCCGGGACGACGGCGGAGAACAAGCGACGCTTACGCCGTAACGGCTCTGGCGAATTCGGCGAAATCTTCGTCGTCGGGTTCGTCCGCGATCGGTGCGACCTGCGTGAGCGGCTTGGTCGAGAGCGTGATCGGCTTTCGGTTGCCGTAGGACGATGGAGCGGTGTTGCGTGACGCAGGTTCGCGGGACAGCGCGAAAAGCGTCGAGCCGACGCGGCCGCCGGCCTGAACCAGCTCTTGTTCGCTGCAGCTTCCGGCAATTGCCAGCGCCAGCGAGTAAAGATGGCTCTTGCGATAGCAGAACAGCGCCAGCATGGCCCGGACATCGGGCGAGACACTGGCGACCAGTTGCGGCAGGCCGTGTTCGCTGGCGCGGTACATCTCACCGAGCAGTTCGTCCCGGACCGGGCAAAAGTCGTTCTCGAACATTTGCAAATCCCCCGAGCCCGAGGATGCAGTGCGACTCTCTAACGAAAGGTTAACCAAGGGCGCCAGTAGTGCCACGGGGGGCTTGATCGATGGCGGGTGTTGCAGCGCTGCCTGATTCGCGAGGCGCGCAATCAGTTCGCGGCCATAAAGATCGACAGACCGAAGTCGGTCAGGTGGTGCAAGGCCTGATCGACGCCGATCAAGGTCCAGAACCAGGGATGATGGTTTTCCTGCGTCACCCCGAGATGCGACGAGATGCGGCCCTTGCAGAAATCGACCGTGATGTGAATGACGAAATCGATCACGGCCACGAACCAGAAGCGCGGTGCGACGGCGAGGATCACCGCCAGGATAACGGCGAAGTGGACGCCGCAATGAGCGAGTAGCGGAAGAAACCAACCCGTCTTCTGATCCTTGCCGATCGCCATCCATGACGTCTGCAGCACGAAGTCGGCAATGACGTGCTTCACCGTCAGAAGCACCATCCATCCGATCAGCGCGCCCAGCGGAACCGACGCGGACATGGGAGGAAACGACAAGCGGAAGCCCTCAGCCGTAAATGACAGGATAAACTCTCGAGGCTTCAGCGCTACTTCTTCTTGGTCCCCGACAAGTCCGGTCAGGGTTACTCTTTTTATGACACCTCCGGACGCGGAATGCACCATCGGAGCCTTCGAAAAAAACAGGGGTGTGGCGGACCGCCGCTGCCACCGGTAAGGTTACCGGGCACGGCCGGAGCAGCGGGCGTTTGCAATCCGCAAATTGGCGGATATCATGGGCCCTGTAAAATTCTCGTTCTTTTTTAGGCATTTAGCACGTCATTCGGGCGATTTTGGCCCGTCAACATCTTCAAGTTGCGGATATCGGTCATGAGTGCTGCAGTCCCTACGCCAGCCTCCGACACGCGACGTTCGCGTCCGCCCTTTCTCAACAGCAATCGCAGGCAGGTGATCCTGTTTGCCGTCATGACGCTTGTCCTCACCGTTGCGACCGTTTGGGGCGGCCGCATCTGGCTACGAAATTCCGAAACGCTGACCTTTGCCGTGGGCGAGATCAATGGGCCGGAAGCGCGCTTTGCCGCCAAACTGGCCGCCATGTTGAAAGCATCGTCGTCGCGGTTTCAGCTCAAGATCATTCGCAACGCCGACAACGCCAAGGCGCTTGCCCAGTTCGACCGCAAGCTTGCCGACCTCGCCGTGCTGCGCACCGATGCCCGTATTCCGCCTCGCGCACGCTCGCTTGCGATCCTCGAACACGACTTCGTGATGCTGATCAGTCCCGGCGACAAGAAGATCAAATCGCTGGCCGAACTGAAGAGAAAGAAAATCGCGGTGCTGACGAGCGCCAGCAACAATCTCGCTTTTGTTCGCAAGGTGCTCGACCTTCCCGATAGCACTGAGGCCAACGCGCGCCTGCAACTGGCGCCGCCGAACGCGACGCTCGACAAGCTGTTTACCTCCGGCGGCTATGGCGCGGTGATTGCGATCGATCACGCGTCCGCCATCGTCAAGGACAAGAGGTTCGAGCAATCCGCCGCACGCGCGCCCTTCACGGTGAACGCCATCGACGAAGCCGCCGCGTTAAGCCGCCGCTATCCCGGCATTTCGGAGGAGACGCTGGCGACCGGCCTGTTGTCCTCGACGCCCCAAATTCCAGACGACGATCTGGATACCGTGGGGTTGCATTGGCTGCTGGTCGGTCAGGCCGCAATGCCCGCGAACACCGCAGGCGAGCTGGCGCGCACGATCTATGAGAACAAGGCAGAGCTCGCGCTCGACGACGGCTTTGCGTCCAAGATCGAGCCGGCCGATGTCGACAAGAGCGCTTTTGTCGCGGCCCATCAGGGCGTCGCCGAATACATCAACGACACCTCCAAATCGTTCCTCGAGCGTTATAGCGACGTGGCTTATCTCGGCGCCGCCGTACTCAGCATCATCGGCTCGCTGTTTGTCGCGCTCTACACCAAGGTCACCCGCGTGGCGCCTGAAAAGGCGAGCGAACTCGCGACCGCGATCCTTGATATCGGCGAGCGCGTGGCCGACGTCCAGACCATCGAAGCGCTCGACGGCTTGCAGGACGAGCTCGAAGCCGTGCTGCGCGGCGCGGTGATTGGATTGCGGGACGGCACCATCTCCAGCGACGGACTTGATACCTTCAGGCTCGGCTATGAATTCGTGCGCGACGAGATCGGCCTGCGGCGCGAAAGCCTGAAGCGGCAGAGCAGCCACGACGACAACGTCGTCGTCGTCAAGACCGCGCAAAGCGCGTAAAGCGACGGCGCACAATGTCCCAATCGAGCCGGTTTCCATCCCTCTCGCAATTCGTGACCGCTACCGCCGGTCGCAATATGACCAAGCCCGCCTACGTTGCCATCACCAGCGGCGTGGTCTTGATCATGCTGCTGACGGTCGATCCGGCCTACGCGGCGATGCACTATTTGATCGACGCGCTACTGTGGGCGTGTCTTGCTTTCTTCGTGTTCGAATGGGTGATCCGGCTTCGCCATGCCGCCGGCGCCGGCCGCCGGGCAGCCTATATCTTCTCATTTCGCGGGATCGTGGATGCAGCCTCGGCGCTGGCCGTGCCGATTGCGCTGGTGGCCGGCGCCAGTTCCGGAACGGCCTGGCTGCTCGGCATGTTCTGGGTGCTCAAGGTTGTTCCCGGCATTCGCGGCTTGCGGCAATTGCGTCGGGTCCTCGTAGTGGAATCCGGACCGCTGCTCAGCGTGCTCGTGATTTTCCTGATGGTCCTCTTCATGGCCTCGGTCGCGGAATTCTTCCTGGAGCGTGATGTCCAGCCGGCCAACTTCGGCAGCATCCCGGCAGCCTTGTGGTGGGCGGTGGCGACTCTGACGACAACCGGCTATGGCGACGTGGTTCCGCTCACACCGCTCGGCCGGCTGATCGCAGCCGGCGTCATGATCTGCGGACTCGGCGTGTTCGGGCTATGGACCGGTATTCTTGCGACCGGATTTGCGGCAGAAACCCGCCGCGACAATTTCCTTCGTAGCTGGGAAGCCGTCAGCAAGGTGCCGTTCTTCGCCTCGCTTGGCCCGTCAGCGATCGCCGACGTCACGCAAATGCTGCGAACCATCGACTTGCCGATGCGCACCACCATCATCCGCAAGGGCCAGGCCGGCGATTGCATGTATTTCATCGCCAGCGGCGAGGTCGAGGTCGATTTGCCAGGCAAGAAGATCGTCCTTGGCGAAGGCGCATTTTTCGGCGAAATGGCGCTGCTCGGCAATAATCTGCGCTCCGCCGATATCACGACGACGCGGGTGTCGCGGCTCCTGATGCTGGACCTCGTCGACTTTCGCCTGCTGATGGCCCGGCATCCCGATCTCGCCGAGACGATCGACGCCGAAGCCAAACGGCGCGCGCTCGAGAACAAGTAGCGGAGAAAGGAAAGAATGTCGGAAAACGACGCAAGTCCACCCGTGCTCGAACGGCAAGGCGCACGTGCTACGATCCGGTTGAACCGGCCGAAGCACCTCAACCGCCTGCAGGCCGAAGATCTCGACGTGCTGCTAAGACTGTTCGCGGAGGTCGAGGCCGATCCGGCGCTTCGCGTGCTCGTGCTCACGGGCACCGGGCGAGCGTTCAGCGCCGGCTACGATCTCAATTCGGTGTCCGAACGCGCTTCCAGTGAGATCGAACAGAAAAGCGCCGGCTCCGCCTTCGAGGTGGTCGTCAACCGGCTCGAAGACATCGGCATTCCCACCATCTGCCGGCTCAATGGCGGCGTCTATGGCGGCTCGACGGACCTCGCGCTTGCCTGCGATTTCCGCATTGGCGTCGATACCGGTGAAATGTTCATGCCGGCGGCGCGGCTCGGTCTGCACTATTACAAGAGCGGCATCGCCCGCTACGTCGCGCGGCTCGGGCTCGACAACGCCAAGCGGCTGTTTCTCACTGCCGAAAAAATCGGCGCGACGGAAATGCTTCGCATCGGCTATCTCACCTCGGTCGTGCCGCCCGAGGCGCTGGACGAGGAAGTCGACCGCCTTGCAACACTTCTCGCCGGCAACGCGCCGATCGCGATGCGCGGCATGAAGCAGACCATGCACGAGATCTCGCGCGGCAAGCTTGACGTCGAGGCCGCCGACCGCCGGGCGCGCGACAGCATGCGCGGCGAGGAGATCAAGGAAGGCATCAAGGCGTTTGCCGAGAAGCGTCCGCCGAAGTTTTAGAGAAGCACGAACTGCGTGTCCCGGGCGCGTCGCAGCGTCCTTCACGCTGCTGCGCAGAACCGGCACCCAGGACGTTCATCTCTTTCTGGACCCCGGCTCAGCAGCGCACCGCTTCGCGCTGCGCTGCGTCCGGGGAACGCCAAAGCAAACCTATTCGTCGACGAACACCGCCGCATCCGCCACGCTGGCGCGTGAGGTGCGGTAGCTGTTGATGCGGTGATCGCGATCGGCAAAGCCGAACGAGATGCCGCAGACCACGCGCCGGTCGTCGCCGATCTTGAAGTGACGCCGGATCAGGCCTGATTGATGCGCGAGCGCAGCCTGCGGAATGGTGCCGAGGCCGAGCGCCTGCGCCGCCAGCATGAAGTTGGAGACATAGGCGCCGCAATCGATCGCGCCGTAGACGCCGAGCGCTTCGTCGGTGTGGATGATCGCAACATGCGGCGCGCCGAAGAAATTGAAATTTTCCAGCGCCTGCTTGGCGTAAGCCGCCCTGTCACCGCGCGGAATGCCAAGCGTGTTGTAGAGCTGGAAGCCGCTTTCACGCCGCCGCTCGAGGTACACGCCGCGATATTCCCGTGGAAACGGAAAATCGCCGTCGTCCTTGCCGCTGCTTGCGGCTGCGTAGATCGCCTGACGAAATCTTTCCTTGGCCTCGCCGCTCGCGATCACGACCTGCCATGGCTGGCTGTTGCACCAGGACGCGGTGCGCTGCGCGGTTTTCAGAACGTGCTCGATGATCGGCCGCGGCACCGGATCCCGCCTGAAGGCGCGGCAGGAAAAGCGCTCGTCCAGCAGTTCCTGGAGAACGCTGATGCGCTCCTCGGCGCTGTGCTTGCTGGCGAGAGTTGACATGCTTTATCTTCCCTTGGTCGGGATTTGGTTGAACGGCACATCCTTGTCGACGCGGATATCGCCCGGCAAGCCCAGCACGCGTTCGGCGATGACGTTGCGCAGGATTTCGTCGGTGCCGCCCGCAATGCGGATCGACGGCGATGAGAGCAGCATGGCCTGAAACTGACCGGCAGCTTCGGCGGTGGAGGGATCGTTCAGCAGGCCGCTCGCGCCTTGCAGGTCCATCGCGTACGTCGCAATGTCCTGGAGCATCGAACCGGACACCAGCTTGCCGATCGAATTTTCCGGCCCCGGCCGCTCGCCCCTGGAGAGCGCCGAGATCGTGCGCATGCTGGTATATTTGAGGCCGCTGTTCCTGACCGCCCACTGCGCGAGCTTCGAACGCGTCGCGCGATCGTCGATCGCAAGCCCGTCGTCGGTCATCAGGCTCGAGCAGAAATCGAAGATTTCGTTGAAGCCGGTCGCAAGCCGCGCGCCGATCGACATCCGTTCGTTCATCAGCGTCGTCAACGAGACATTCCAGCCGTCGCCGACCGCCCCTAACCGCTGCGAATCGGGAATGCGCAAGTTCGTCAAGAACACCTCATTGAATTCCTGCATGCCGTTGGCCTGTTTGATGGGCCTGACCTCGACGCCCTTGCTCTTCATGTCGATGAAGAACATGGTGAGCCCCTTGTGCTTCGGCACGCCCGGATCGCTACGGGTGATCAGAAGGCCGTAATCGGCGTAATGCGCGCCCGATGTCCAGATCTTCTGGCCGTTGATGATCCAGTCATCGCCGTCGCGCTCAGCGCGGGTGCGCAGGCCCGCGACGTCGGAACCGCCGGCCGGCTCTGAAAACAATTGGCACCAGATTTCCTCGCCGGAGGCGATCTTCGGCAAATAACGCCGCTTGTCAGTCTCGCTGCCGAACGCCATCAGCGTCGGCCCGCACATGCCCTCGCCGATCTGGAACGGGCTTGTCAGCTTGAAGTAGACGCCCTCCTCCTGCTGCCAGATCACGCGTTCGACCGGCGAGGCCCCACGGCCACCATATTCCTTCGGCCAGTTCAGACACACCCAGCCGCTGTCGGACTTCTTCTTTTGCCAGGCTTTCGCGACCTCGACGATGTCGTGCTTCTGCAAGCGGATGCGGCCGAGCGACGCCTTCGAAAGCTCCGCCTCGAACTCCTTCGGTGCGTTGGCTTCGATCCATGCCTTCGTCTCCGCGCGGAACGCTGCCTCTTGCGGACTGTCATCGAAGTTCATCGGGTGTCCCCTCGTCTCAGAAGCGTGCCCCGGATGCTGAGCAGCGTGAAGCGATGCGCTGCTGAGCCGGCGCCCATTGGTCGGCATAGGTCCCGGATCTGCGACGCGGTGTGAAGAACGCCGCGCCGCGTCCGGGACGCGAGAACTATCTCCCCTTGGTCGGGATCTGGTTGAACGGAACGTCCTTGTCGACGCGGATGTCGCCGGGCAAGCCCAGCACGCGCTCGGCGATGATGTTGCGCATGATCTCGTCGGTGCCGCCTTCAATGCGGGTGCCCGGCGCACGCAGCAGCATGGCCTGGAACTTGCCGGCGGCTTCTGCATCTTCTGGTCCCGAGAGCACGCCCGCCGCGCCCTGCAGATCCAGCGCGTAAGCCGAGATGTCCTGGATCATCGATCCTGCGACCAGCTTGCCGATCGAATTCTCAGGTCCCGGCCGCTCGCCCCTCGACAGCGCCGAGATCGCACGCATGTTGGTGTATTTCAGTCCGCTGGCGCGGACCGCCCACTGGGCAAGCTTGGAACGGACGCCGCGGTCGTCGATCGCAGGTCCGTCTTCCAGCATCAGGTTGCTACAAAACTCGAACAGCTCCGGAAAGCCGGTCGCGATGCCGGCGCCGATCGACATCCGTTCATTCATCAGGGTGGTCAGCGAGACGTTCCAGCCGTCATTGACGGCGCCCAGCCGCTGCGAGTCGGGAATCTTCACGTCGGTGAAATAGACCTCGTTGAAGTGAGAATCGCCGTTGGCCTGCTTGATCGGCCTGATCTCGACGCCCGGGCTCTTCATGTCCAGGAAGAACATGGTGAGCCCCTTGTGCTTGGGGACAGTCGCATCGGTGCGCGTCAGCAGGATGCCGTAGTCCGAATAATGCGCGCCCGAGGTCCAGATCTTCTGACCGTTGATGACCCACTCGTCGCCGCGCTTCTCCGCGCGCGTGCGCAAGCCCGCAACGTCGGATCCCCCGGCGGGTTCGGAGAACAACTGGCACCAGATTTCCTCGCCCGAGGCGAGCGGCGGCAGGTAGCGGCGCTTATGCTCCTCGCTCGCATAGCCCATCATGGTGGGGCCGCACATGCCATGGCCGATGATGAAGGCGAAGGACAGCTTGCCGAAAGCGCCTTCCTCCTGCTGCCAGATCACCCGCTCAATCGGCGACGCGCCGCGTCCGCCGTAATCCTTCGGCCAGTGCAGGCAGGCCCAGCCAGCGTCCGCCTTCTTTTTCTGCCACGCCTTGGCGACGTCGAGAAAATCGGCGCCTTTGAGCACCGAGCGTCCAAGCGAGGAGCTTTTCAGTTCCTCCTCATATTGCTTCGGCGCGTGTGTGGCGATCCAGGCCTTCGCTTCGGTGCGAAAGGCGGCTTCCTGCGGGGTATCGTCGAAATTCATGGCGCGTTCCTAAGCCGCGTTGCGCTTCCGCATGCGATCGATCAGCGCATCTTCCCAATACGACATCGAGCCGAGCGAGAGCGCGGTCGCATTGGCGCGCCGGTAATACAGATGACAGTCGAACTCCCAGGTGAATCCCATGCCGCCGTGAACCTGGATGTTGTTCTTCGCGCAATGCTGAAAGGCTTGCGTCGCGCTGATGCGCGCCGCGGCGGCCGCTTCCGGCAATTCGCCGGCGTTGGTCGAGAGCGCCCAGGCGCCATAGTAGCAATTGGAGCGCGCCAGCGTGGCCGAGACGTACATGTCGGCCAGCATATGCTTGATCGCCTGGAACGATCCGATCGGCCGGCCGAAGGCGATGCGATCCAGCGCGTAGTCGCGTCCCATTTCAAGCGCGCGGTCGGCGCCGCCGATCTGCTCGAAGGCGAGCAGCACCGCGGCACGGTCCAGCACCTGCGAAATGATGCTCCAGCCTTCGCCAGCGGGACCGAGAGTCTCCGCCTTGCACTTCTTGAAGGTGACTTCGGCTTGTCCGTGCGACGGATCGATGTTGCCGAGCGCTTTTGCCTCGACACCACCGGCCTTCATGTCGACCAGAAACAGCGAGATGTCAGTCTCGCGTCCGGCCGACGCCGTGCGCGCGGCGACGATCGCAAAATCCGCGATTGCCCCGTCGGCGACGGGCATCTTGACGCCGTCGAGTGTGCCGCCAGAGGCGGCAAGCTTGATCGCCGCTGGCGATGGATTGCCCTTGCCTTCGAACAAAGCGAGCGTCCCGATCGCGTCGCCCGAGGCAATCACCGGTAGCCACTTCTCTTTCTGCGCTTCGCTGCCGGCAAGCAGCAGCGCCTCGGCGGCAAGATAGACCGTGGAAGAGAACGGAACCGGTGCCAGCGCACGACCCATTTCTTCGGCGATCACGCACAGCTCGAGATGACCGGCGCCAGTGCCGCCATAGGCCTCCGGAATCGCAACCCCAAGAAAGCCCATTTCGGCGAGCCCTTTCCAGAGCTCGCGATCATACGGCGCCTTGCCGTCGATGACGGCGCGCACTGCCTTGGGCGGACATTTTTCGGCAAGGAATTTCCGCGCGGAGTCGCGCAGCTGTTTCTGGTCGTCGGAAAAATCGAAATTCATATCGTCACTCTCCGAATTCGCAGCGTCAGCGCGGCGCCATGCGGATGGCGCCGTCGAGGCGAATGGTTTCGCCGTTGAGCATGGCGTTCTCGACGATGTGGACCGCGAGATTGCCGTATTCGCTAGCATCGCCAAGCCGCGCCGGATGCGGCACCTGCGCGCCGAGGCTCGCCCTTGCCTCTTCGCTCAATCCCATCAGGAGCGGCGTGAAGAACAGGCCGGGCGCAATCGTGTTGACCCGAATCTTGTGCTGGGCGAGGTCGCGCGCGGCCGGCAGCGTGAGGCCGACCACGCCGCCCTTTGACGCCGAGTAGGCGATCTGGCCGATCTGGCCCTCATAGGCGGCGACGCTCGCGGTATTGATGATGACGCCGCGCTCTTCGCCGACCGGTTGTTCGGTCAAGAGACGTTCGGCGAACAACCGCAGCACATTGAACGTTCCGATCAGGTTGACGTTGATGATGCGCGCGAATTTTGCCAACGGATAGACGCCATCCCTGCCGACGATGCGCTGCGATCCGCCGATCCCCGCGCAATTCACCAACACCCGCGCGACGCCGTGCGCGGCTTCGGCCTTTGCGATGGCCGCCTTGACTCCGTCCTCGTCGGTCACATCGGCGACCAGCGCGATGCCTTTCAGTTCGGCTGCGACCTTCTCGGCGTTTTCCTTGCTTTGATCGAGGACTGCGACCTTGGCGCCCTTGGCTGCCATGGCGCGCGCGGTCGCGGCGCCAAGGCCGGAACCGCCGCCGGTGATCATGACTGCAACGTCTTTCAATTGCATGGTGACGTCTCTCCCGAATTATTCATTCTTGCTTGCACGCTAACCCTATGGCGCGGGCGGCCTCAAGACTTAAATTGCAAGCTAGTGTGGCGACACTGACGTTCCTTTCAGTTTTGCTGTGACCTCGTCAAAGGAACGTCAGAGTCAAAGCCACACTAGAACCATGGATTTGCTAGTGTCCCTTTGGTTCTGACATTCGTAAAAAGTGCCGCCGCGACAGGATACGAATGTCAGAACCGGGACACCAGTATTGATTGACTCAATCCGCCTGCGTCACTTTAATTCCGCCAAGCAAAATCACGAATTCCGCCAAGCAAAATCAGGGAGAACGCCCATGGCCGAGGCCTATATCGTCGCCGCTGCGCGCACCGCCGGAGGCCGCAAGGGAGGCCGTCTCGCCGGCTGGCATCCCGCCGATCTCGCAGCCTCGGTGCTCGATGCGCTGGTGGAACGTTCGGGCGCCGCACCGGACCAGATCGAAGACGTGATCATGGGCTGCGTGATGCAGGTCGGCGAGCAATCCAACAATATCGCGCGCAATGCCATCATGGCTTCCAAATTGCCGGAGAGCGTGCCGGGCACGTCGATCGACCGGCAATGCGGCTCCTCGCAGCAGGCGCTTCACTTCGCCGCACAGGCGGTGATGTCGGGAAGCATGGATGTCGTGATCGCGGCCGGCGTCGAGGCGATGACGCGGGTGCCGATGGGCCTTGCCTCGCAGCTGCCGGCGAAAAACGGCTTTGGCCACTACAAGAGCCCGAACATCGAGCAGCGCTACCCGAACATCGTGTTCAGCCAGTTCACCGGCGCGGAAATGATGGCGGAGAAATACGGCCTCTCCAAAAACGAGCTCGACGAATATTCCTATCAAAGCCACCAGCGCGCGATCGCGGCGACGCAAGGCGGCCGCTTCAAGGATGAGATCGTCCCGCTGCCGATCACGCGCGCGGACGGCTCAAAGGACATTCATGCGATCGACGAGGGCATTCGTTTCGACGTCAGCCTCGACGGCATCAGAAACGTCAAATTGATCGCGGAGAACGGCAAGCTGACGGCGGCCTCCGCCAGCCAGATCTGCGACGGCGCGTCCGGCGTGATGGTTGTCAACGAGAAGGGGTTGAAGTCGCTCGGTGCCACACCGCTGGCGCGGGTTCATCACATGACCATGATGGGCGGCGATCCCGTGATCATGCTGGATGCGCCGCTGCATGCGACGGAACGCGCGCTGAAAAAGGCCGGCATGAAAGTCGACGATATCGACCTGTTCGAGGTCAACGAGGCGTTTGCATCGGTGCCGACCGCGTGGCTGAAGACGACAGGCGCCGACCCCGAGCGGCTTAATGTCAATGGCGGCGCCATTGCGCTCGGTCATCCCCTGGGCGGGTCCGGAACGAAACTGATGACGACGCTCGTCAATGCACTCAAGCAGCGCAACAAGCGCTACGGCTTGCAGACGATGTGCGAGGGCGGCGGCATGGCCAATGTGACGATCGTGGAGCGGCTGTAGAAGCGCGGTTGCTTCCGGGCGACGGCGACGTTCGCTAAAGCGACGTCGACGGCGCGCAAACGGCAGATGACGACGCGCGCAGATGTAACTGCCCCCGTTTTCCGCCTGATGCGCCCGTCCACTCGGCATCGATTTGCTGGAGATCGCGCGAAAGGCGGCCCCGGTGGCTGCCGTCGGTGACGAAGGCGCCGCTGGTGACGTTGCCGCCGCTTTCAGGTGACTGTTCCAGAATCTGGACCCGCAAATCGGACCGGTTGACCAGCATCTGCACCTTGATCTTCGTCACGTAACGGCCGACCTCGTAGGCGCCACATCCTGTGGCTTCGGCGCTCTCATCGGTCAACATCCGCACCTGATCAAATCTGATGACGACGTGCTGCACCGTCTCGTCGCCGTCCCACCGGAATTCACCGATATAACCGTGCGGCAGGTCGTTGATCAGACCGCCTTCCCTTGGGGCGCCGAGCGCCGACACGCAGGACAGAAAAGCGGTCATGGCGAGGAGACTGACGTAACGATACATCTGCATGTGCCTTTCCAAGAACGCCTGCGCAACCGGCCGGAACGGCGACGTTGCTTGCCTTGCCAGCCTCTCGGCAGGTAGCATCGTCCCGTTGAAGAGCCGCCAGGATGCGTATTAGTCGTGGATTCGCCAGGATGAGTTCAACTTCCACCAACCTCCCCGATCTCCCGCTCCCTGCCGGCATCCGGTCGCGCGTCATCGAGGGCGTCAACGGCCTCTCGGTGCATGTGCTCGAAGCTGGCTATGGGAGCAACGAACGCCCGTGCGTGCTGCTGCTGCACGGCTTTCCGGAACTCGCCTATAGCTGGCGAAAGGTGATGCCGGTGCTGGCCGAAGCCGGCTATCACGTGATCGCGCCGGACCAGCGCGGCTACGGCCGCACCACCGGATGGGATGCGAGCTATGATGGCAGCCTGACGCCGTTCCGCCTGACAAATCTCGTGCGCGATGCGCTGGGCGTCGTCGCGGCGTTCGGCTATCGCTCGGTCGCCGCCGTGGTCGGCCACGATTTCGGCAGTCCGGTCGCCGCCTGGTGCGGCTTAATCCGTCCCGACGTGTTTCGATCGGTTGTGCTGATGAGCGCGCCGTTCCCGGGCCCGCCGCAAATGGCTTTCAATTTCGCCGATGCGCCGCTGCCGCCAAAGCGCGTTGATCCGGTGCATCACGAACTCGCATCACTGCCGCGGCCGCGTAAGCACTATCACTGGTATTACGCGACGCGCGAGGCGAACGACGACATGTGGCGCGCGCCACAAGGCGTGCATGATTTCCTGCGCGCCTATTATCATCACAAGAGCGCCGACTGGAAGGACAACAAGCCGCATCCGCTCAAATCATGGTCGGCAACAGAACTCGCCAAGCTGCCGACTTACTATGTGATGGATCTTGCCAAGACCATGCCCGAAACGGTCGCGCCGGAGATGCCGTCGAAGGAAGCGATCGCCGCGAACACTTGGCTGCCGGATCACGAGCTTGCCGTCTATAGCAGCGAATATCAGCGCAACGGCTTTCAGGGCGGCCTGCAATGGTATCGCTGCGGCACATCAGGTGCGTTCACCGCCGAGCTCGAGACCTGGTCGGGCAAGAGCATCGACGTGCCCTCCTGCTTCATTTCAGGTAAACAGGACTGGGGAACCCATCAGCGGCCCGGCGTGTTCGAGACCGTGCAGACGACGGCTTGCACGCGCATGACCGGCGTTCACCTCATCGACGGCGCCGGGCACTGGGTGCAGCAGGAGCAGCCGGGTGAGGTGAGCCGCTTGCTGCTGCAATTTCTGAAAACGGCTGCAGTCTAGAAGCGCACTCGAATCCAGGCCTTCCCAGATCATTCGATCAAAGTTGTGGGGAACGATCGCGGGTTCCCGCGCGTTGGCGGCTGAGGGATATGTGCCCTGCATCAAGTTTGGAGGAAATCCATGGAGAAGAAGATCGCTGGCCTTTTGGGCGCGGTAGCTGCGCTCGGAACCTTGGGCTCCGCCCAGGCCGCACCAGCGCCACTGGCCCCGGCTGAAAGCCTGAAAGCCAATTCATTTGCCGAATTGCTGGAGCCTATCCCCAATGCTGCGGCGTTGCTGCGAACGGTCGATCAAGCCCCTGCGCCGTCGACGACGGGGAATGTGCAGCTGACGCAATTTTACCATCACCACCACCATCATCATCACCATCACTTCTGGCGACGATACTACAGGCCCCGATACTATCATCACCATCACCACCACCATCATCACCACCACGGCTACTACCGCTATTATTGATGATCGGAAGAAATGCCGAACGCAAACAGGACCCCCAAGGGTCCTGTTCTTTTTCGGATGACGACATCAGCGAGATACTATTGCTCGCGCGCCTTCTCTTTCGCTGCGCGATGAAGATGCCTATAGGTGCCATCGAACACGGTGTCGGTTGACGAGGTCCATTCGGTCCCGGCCGATAGTGTCGGCCGGCTGTTGTAGATCCGGCGCGATTGCAGCTCGCGTTCGGCGAATTCTTCCTCATTCATCGGTTCGAGTTCGAAACTGGCCTCTTCGGGGATCACGATAATCTGGGCAAACGGCTCCTTGGGGCGGAAAATATGCGTGCATCCCTCATCGGGTGACTTGAACACGCAAAAGAACATCATCGGCCACCAGTTTCGGATCAACGCCGGCACTGCGATCGGAACAGTGCCGGTTCGATCGTTGTAAAAGCGCGGATGCGGTTCGGTGCGGATCGCCATGCCCTGCTCGACCTTGAGGTCGAGCAGGATCTGATAGGTGTAAAAATCGTCGCCGAAGGTCCGGAACGGCGGCCAATGAACCCCGCCGTCCGGTGGCTCGCCCCAATCACTTTCCAGAACGAGACGCCCGTCCTTGGTGCTGACGCGCAATTCGTTGTCGTAAGGGTAGAACAGCTCGATCCCGTATTGCGCGCCTTCCGAAAACGGAACGCAGTGCCACACCTGCTCTCGCGAGCCATCGGCGCGCGGCTCGCGCTTGCCGGCCCATCCGGGAATCTCAAGCCTGGTCCGCCGCGGCGCAAGCCGCGGGTCGTTCATGCGGTATTTGACCTTTTGCATACGGGTTTCCTGCAAACTCTTTCGGGAAATCGAACGGACCGGCCTCGCAACGGTTCCATCGAACCTCCGAAACATGCGCGGCAAGAACCCGGCGATTTGACGCCGGCTGAGGCTGAGGCTATATCGACTTTAGAATAATTCTAAATCGATTGCCGGGGGTTCGCGTTGAAGAAATTTGCCGATCTGACCGAGCGGGAAGTGCTGGCGGTTGCGATCGCCGCCGAAGAGGAAGACAGCCGCATCTATATGAGCTTCGCGGAAGACCTCGCCGAGCGCTATCCGGAATCCGCAAAGCTGTTCGAGCAAATGGCGGAGGAGGAAAAAGGCCATCGCCACATGCTGCTCGAAATGTACGAAAAGCGTTTTGGCCAGAACCTGCCGCCGATCCGTCGTGACAACGTCAAGGGCTTTCTGCGCCGTCGCCCGATCTGGCTGACCAAGAACCTGTCGCTCGATGCGATCCGCAAGGAAGCGGCGACGATGGAGTTCGAGGCGGAGCGGTTCTACATCAAGGCCGCCGAGCAGACGCAAGACGTTGGCGTTCGCAGGCTGCTCGCCGACCTGGCGGAAGCCGAGAAAGGCCACGAAAACGTCGCCGCCAAACTGACGGACCAGATCCTCACCCCCGACGTGCGCGCCGAGGAAGACAAGACGCGCCGCCGCGTGTTCGTGCTGCAATATGTGCAGCCGGGCCTTGCCGGGTTGATGGACGGATCGGTGTCGACGCTGGCCCCGTTATTCGCCGCAGCCTTCGCCACCCACCAGAACTGGCAGACGTTTCTGGTCGGTCTCGCCGCATCGATCGGCGCCGGCATCAGCATGGGTTTTGCGGAAGCACTGTCTGATGACGGATCGCTCACGGGACGCGGCTCGCCCTGGTTGCGCGGTCTCACCTGCGGCTTAATGACCACGGTCGGCGGTCTCGGCCATACCATACCATATCTGGTGCCCGACCACTGGGCCAATGCCTTCTGGATTGCGACCGCAATCGCCAGCGTTGTAGTCTTCTTCGAACTCTGGGCGATTGCCTTCATTCGCGCGCGCTATATGGATACACCATTCTTGCAGGCCGTGTTCCAGATCGTGCTCGGCGGCGTCATCGTGCTCGGTGTCGGTATTCTTATCGGCGCGGCTTAGCTGGAATTGATGCAGCTCTCGATATCTGAAACCAGTCCTGGACGAGAGATGAGGCCATGACAACTCGCCTGCAATACGGGACCACCGCGAAGACGTTTCACTGGCTGATCGTCGCGCTGCTCGCCGTGCAATATCCGATCGGCTGGCTGATGCCTGATCTCCATCGTGATCAGACGCCCGGCGCTCCCATGACGTTTCACGTCTCCTTCGGTATCGTCATTCTCTCATTGATTGTTCTGCGTTTCATCTGGCGCTTGACGCACCCGGTTGCGCCGGAAAACTCGCTTCCGCCCTGGCAACGGTTGACATCGGTATTCGTTCACTGGGCGCTCTATGCGCTCGTACTTGCGACCACACTGACCGGCTGGCTGTTCGCGTCCTTTCGCGGCTGGTCATTGTCTTTCTTCTATCTCATGCCGTTGCCGATGCTGGCGTCCGACAACCCCGCCGCCAATAAATTCATCGACGGCTGGCATCAGGTGGCAGGGTGGACGTTACTTGTCCTCATCGGAATTCACGTCATGGCCGCATTGGTCCATATCTTTGTGTATCGCGACGGGATCATGCGGCGGATGCTGCCGGGATAATCCACGGACAGCAATAGCGGTCTAGCGACGGTCATTTTCGGCGCGCATATTCTCCCTCGAAGAGATATCAGACCGGGAGAACTGACGTGGCGAAATCGCAATGGACTTTTGAGACTGCCATCGGCCTGTCGAGGGCGCTCGCGCGAAAAGAAGTGTCGTCAGTCGAACTGACGGAGCACGCCATCGCACGCATCGAACGCCACGATGCGAAAATCAACGCGGTCTGCGTCCGTGATTTCGACCGCGCGCGCGATGCCGCGCGAGCCGCCGACGGGGCGCGCGCCCGCGGCGAAACGCGGCCGTTGCTCGGCATTCCCATGGTGATCAAGGAATCCTTCAATCTCGCAGGGACGCCGACGACCTGGGGCATGCCGGCACAAAAGGATTTTCATCCCAAGGAAGACGCAGTCGCGGTTGCACGCATCAAGGAGGCTGGTGGCGTCATCCTGGGTAAGACCAACGTGCCGCTCGCGCTTGGCGACTGGCAGAGCTACAACGACATCTACGGCACCACCAATAATCCCTATGACCTCACGCGCACCCCCGGCGGTTCGTCCGGCGGATCGAGCGCCGCGCTCGCGGCCGGCTACGGGTCGCTCTCGATCGGAACAGACTTGGCCGGATCGCTGCGCGTGCCAGCCTTTCATTGCGGCGTGTTCGCGCACAAATCGACGCAAGGGTTAGTGCCAATCCGCGGCCACGTGCCACCGCCGCTTCCGGCACTGCCCACCGACCGCGACATGGGCTCGATCGGCCCGATGGCGCGCTCGGCCGCGGACCTCACGCTCTTGCTGGACGTCATCGCGGGACCGGATCCGCTCGAAGCCGGCAAGGCCTACCGCCTGTCGTTGCCGCCGCCGCGTCATGCCGACCTGAAGAACTTCCGCGTGCTGGTGATCGAGAGCGATCCCGTGGCGCCGACCGACACGGTGGTGCGCTCGGCGATCGATCAACTCGCCACCAATCTCGCCAAGGCTGGCGTCAACGTCGCGCGCGAAAGCCCGCTCTGGCCGGATTTCGGCGCCGCTTTTCGCCTGTTCATGCGGATGCTGATGTCCGCTCTCTCGGTGGGATTCCCGCCCGAGGTCTATGCGAACCTCGTGACGGCAGCAGCCAATCTTCCCGCCGACGCAATGAACGGGCAGGCCGAGCGCTTGCGCGGCATTGCGCTCAGCCACCGCGACTGGGTCATGGCCGACAACGCGCGGTTGCGGTTGCGGGCAGAGTGGCGCGCCCTGTTCGAAAGCTTCGATGCGGTGATCTGCCCGGTGATGTCGACACCGGCCTTTCCGCATGACCACAATCCGGAGCAGGAGAAAAGGCGCATCACGATCGACGGCAAGGAATTTTCCTTTGTCGACCAGATGGCGTGGCAAGGTGTTGCCAATCTCACGGGCTTGCCCGCAACCGCGATACCTGTTGGTTTCGCTCCCGACGGCCTGCCGGTCGGCGTTCAGATCGTCGGCCCGTGGCTGGAAGACCGCACGCCGCTCAAGCTTGCAGAATTGATCGAGCACGCATTCGGCGGCTTCGTGCCGCCGCCGGCGTTCGACGACTAGAAGCTACTCGGCCAACTCACCAGCCTCTTCCATGCCGACCGCGCGATCGCCAAGCAAAGCTTGCGTGATCGCGCGTTGCCTGCCGTCATCGGACATGCGGAACGGATCGCCGGAAGGCAAGCGGTGATCAATCACCAGCCGCGAGAGCAGCAAGCGCCGTGCATCACCGCGCATCTGGTGAATGCGATGGGCCTCCCACGCCAGCGCCACCGCGCTTGCAACGTGATAAAGAAGACTGGTGGCGCGGCGGGCTTCAGCCTCGTTCTCGCCGCGGCCGGCGACCTCGCGGGCAAATCCGACGGCGCGATCCGTCAAGCCACGCAAACGATCGCGCCAGCCACTTGGGACATCGGCGGAGTCATCGAGCCGCGCATGCAGATCGGCCGCCAGCGCAGCGTCGGCGCCGTGACGGCCGACCGCTCGTGTCAGCGCGTCGATCGCGACGATGTTGCCGGTGCCCTCCCAGATCGAGCCGAGATGCGCGTCACGCAACAGCCGCGCGGTGGCGAATTCCTCGATGTAACCGATGCCGCCGCGCATCTCCATGGCATCGCCGCAGACTTTTCTGGCATCGCGCGTGGCGCGGAATTTCAGCGTCGGTGTCAGAATGCGCAGCAACGCAGCCGCATCCTGACTGCCGGCCTCAGCACGATCGAGCGCATCGGCGGTGAGGAAACTCATCGACAGCGCCTGCTCGGTCGCAAGCGTGATCTTCATCAATTGCCGCTGCGCCAGCGGCATGTCGATGATGCGCCTGCCGAACACGACACGGTTTTTCGCCACCGTCATCGCATCGTGCCAGGCGCGGCGCATCAGCGCGGTGGATTTGACGCCGTTTGAAAGCCGCGACGAATTGACCATCTCAGCCATCTGCACGAAGCCGCGATCGAGTTTGCCGACCGCGTACGCAATCGCGCCCTCGAGCTTGATTTCGCCCGACGCCATCGAACGGGTGCCGAGCTTGTCCTTCAGCCGCACGATCCGGTAGTGGTTGGGCGAGCCGTCGTCGAGCGTGCGCGGCATCAGGAACAGACCGACACCGCGCGTGCCGGGACCGGCGCCCTCGGGGCGCGCCAGCAGCATCACGACCTTGGCGTCGGCATTCGAGCAGAACCATTTCTCGCCATAAAGGCGCCAATGGTCGCCCTCCTCGACCGCGGTCGTGGTCAGCGTCCCCACGTCGGAGCCGCCTTCCTTTTCGGTCATGAACTGGCCGCCCTGAGTGAGCTTGTTCATGTCGGTTTGCGTGAGGCCGTCGAGATATTTCGCCTTCAGCGCTTCGCTGCCGAAATTAGCAAGCAATTTGGCGCAGCCGTCGGTGACGTTGATCGGGCAGCCGAGCCCGAACTCGGCCTGATTGAACAGAAACGTAAAGGCATGCTTGGCGGCGACGGGATACTTGTCGCCCCAGCCCAGGATGCCCTTGCGGATCGACATCGCATGAATGCCGAACTCGCCGAAGGCGGCGCGTTCGAGCTCGCGGTAGGCCGGATGATATTCGATCCACTGCACGTCGCGGCCAAAGCGGTCGCGCTGATGCAGCACCGGCACGTGACGGTCGGCGAGCCGCGCGCATTCGTCGAGATGCCCGCCGGCAAGTCGGCCCAGGCGCTCAAGGTGCGGCTCGATATGGTGAAACAGCGCCTCCGGCAAATGGATGCGAAGCAGATCCGACAGCGATGGGTCAGCATGATAGAAATTCATGCCAGACGTGTCCGGCGCCAGCCGCGACGAACGCGGGTCGGAATTCACAAGGTCATTTTGTGAATGCTGTTGCATTGAATTTCCCTGATCGCTTCCTCATCTGTTGTAGCGAACTATTGCACATCTGGCCGCCGATCAAACGAGGAACATCCGATG